>WNFR01009726.1_pt1 | contig 11624 bp, 11 predicted proteins | sample 5400221 | NCBI WGS metagenome assembly WNFR01 (sample SAMN13153357, study PRJNA577476) | soil metagenome | isolation source: 40 cm soil under Madrone tree | place: USA:California | collected 2016-06-14 | reverse complement strand
TGTCGACCGTCGAATCAGGAAGCGTAGTTCAATAACAGTGGGTGGCATCGACCCTCAGAATGTTCTTCACTCCGTAGGAGTGACATGTTTATAGCTCATCTCCCCGAGAACATCCGGCGCGGTTCGGAGGGGCGGAATGAAACTAGATTGGCACTTGTTAAGTTGAGTTCCGCCCCTCCGAACCGCGCCGCAGCTTCTCAGGCCATCCAACCTATAAACATGTCACCCCTCACGGGGTGAAACCTGTTCGCTTTGCGTCCGAGATAAAACGAATCACCTCCAATCTGTTTCCCTAGTTCTTGTTGTCGCCAGTAGTCTTAATCTGGGCGATCACCGACATTCCCGGACGCAGACGTTCCGCCAAAGCGCTGTTGACATCCAGAGCGATCTTGACCGGGACTCGCTGCGCAACCTTGGTGAAGTTACCGCTCGCATTGTCCGGCGGTAGCAGTGCGAACTGAGAACCGCTCGCCGGAGCAATCTCTTCGACCCGCCCTCGCAACACAACGCCGGGGAAAGCATCCACAGTCGCTTCCGCGGTGTCGCCTTTGCGCACGTTAGTAAGTTGGGTCTCCTTATAGTTCGCTTGTATCCAGATAGTTCCCTGCACCAGTGAAAGTACCTGCATTCCCGGACTCACGAGTTGTCCCTCGCGGACCTTTCGTTCACCAACAATTCCATCTGTCGGCGCGACGATCCTCGTGTACTCAAGGTTTGTGCGGACGACTCTCAATGACGCCTTTTTCGCGGCCACGTCCGCCTTAAGCTGATTTTCTTGCACGTCTATTAGACCGCGTTCCTTTTGCTGCGCGACTAGTTCCTGCTCCTTGCTAACCAGTGCCGACTTTGCTTTATCGAGATCGGCCTGACGAAGTGCCATGAGGGCCCGAACTTTTTCTCGCTCTGCCTCGCGGCTGCCGAGTAACCCACGAAATCTTTCTTCATCGGCAACGACCTGTTCGAGCCGCTGCTTCGTCGCTGCCGCAGCGGCGAGCAGAGACTCCTGACGTTTCCTTTCGAGCTGTGTTCTCTCAACGTCAGCTCGGGTTGCGTCAGTGTTCGCCAGGCTATTAGCCAGATCGGCTTTCGCCGATTGAATGTTTGCTTCGGTCTGGGCGATATCAGCCCTTGCCGCTTCTATGCTCGTCCGCGCCTGCGCGATCCGAGTATCCTGAAGTCCCTTCTGCGCTCTGTTGTTCTCCAGACCTACTTGAGCAGCCTGGACAATCGCCTCTGCCTGCTCGACCTGGGCGCGATAATCGTCGTCCTTGATCAGCACCAGAAGATCACCAGCCTTAACGCTCTGATAATCTTCGACTGCAACCTTTAATACTGTTCCGGAGATCCTTGTGCTCAACGGCGTGATGTCAGAGCGGAGAAACGCATCGTCGGTCTTTTGAATTTTTTGCGCTCCGATCCAGGCGTTCCAATTGTGGGTAATGAAAAACAGAATCCCACCGGCGAGGAACAGAATGACAAGCGGAACAACAAACCGCTGAATAGCGGAAGGCTCTTGCGTTATCTCAGGTTTGGCAGCCTTCTCTTTGGCAACTTTCTCTTTGGGCGCCGTGCTCTCTGTGCTCTGGCCCACATCGGTTTTGGCCGAACTCTCTTGATGCTTTTTCGACGCGTCGCTGTCGTCCTGGGATCTCGTCGCCTTCTCACTCACATCGTTTGAAGCTTCAGTGTCCGCGGCAGTGTCCTCACGCTGCCCATTTGCTGCTCGGGCGTTGACATGGTTTCTGGTTGATGTGCTTTCCTCAGACATTTGCGAACCGTACCTTCTTATTCCTTCCTGGTTCCTTTGCCTACCTACGGTTTATTTGTCTTGCCCCAACGCTTTTTCCAATTCAGCTTTAGCGGTCCAGAAAGACAACAACGCCTGTTGATATTGATTGTTCGCATCCGCCAGCGTGGCTTGTGATTGCAGTACCTCCGACAACAGAGCAGCCTGATTGTTCGCATCCGCCAGCGTGGCTTGTGATTGCAGTACCTCCGACAACAGAGCAGCCTCGAATTTGTATCGCCCGGTATTGACGCGAAGAGCTTCGCGCTCCGCCTCCTGACTGAGGCGTGCGACTCGCAACGCTTGTTGGGTTTGTTGTAAACGGCGGAACTTATCGCCAACCTCAATGAGGATTTGGTCCTCGGTTTCCTTCAAGGAATTCTCGGCCTGCTCGATTGTCTTGCCCTTCTCAGCCAGTTGACGTTTTTTGCGCCCCCAGTCGAACGGTTCCCAACTCATGAGGACGCCGATGGAGGCAATATTTCTTGGCACCACGTCATCAAAGTTTCTGAGCGCCACGGAGGTGAAACCTAGGCTCACATCAGGGATGTACTCCGACTTCTTGAGACGTTTATCAAGCTTAGCTTGCTCGAGCCTGCCTCGCGCTTCGCTGAGTTCAGGTCGTTGCTCGAGTGCACGACGGCGCGAGGCTGAGATGTCATATTCAAAGACTGTTGCACCAGCGACAGGATTGACGCTGAAGTCCCTGAGCACATCACGCCCCAGAAGCTTGTTCAATTGTTCTTTCTGCGTCGACAGGCGATTGGTCAGATCCACGGCTTCGTATTCTGCCTTCGCTAATCGAGTTTGAACTTGCAAATGATCGGACTTCAAAACAACTTGTTGCAGGACGAACTCGCCCGTCACTCGATCGAGTTCGCGGTAAGATTTGACTTCCTCACGCACATTTTCCAACGCACTTTCACTTTGCAGTATTCCGTAGTACGTCTGCTTGACGTTGTTGACGAGTGACTGTTCCTCCGTACGCACCTTCCGCTGCTCTTCGTCGCGGGCCAACTTCACCGCATTGATGGCGAGGCCGATGCGGTACTGCTGCGTGATCGGTTGCAATACCTGGGCGGCGAACACAGCCGTGGGCCGACTTGGCGTGCTAAAGGTGAAGAATGGTCCTATGCCAGGAAGGATACTGCTAACCGGATTGGTCAGGTTAGTTTCGTGTCTGACCATGTCTTGCGAAACCAGAGCGTAGAAATGTGAGGAAGGAAGACGAGATGTGCGTACGCTTCGGATTTCGTCTTCGCCCTTGTCGACACTGAGGCGCGCATTTTTGAGGAAGCGATTGTTTTGCAGGGCGATGTTTATAGCCTGATCGAGACTTAACACCTCAGCTGCAGTTGGAGTGCTCTGTTGACACCACCCAGCTAACGGCATGGCCAGCAATAACAATAGTGCCGCGAAATAATTCTTTGGGTTGTGCACAGTCTTGCTTCTCATTACAGAGTTATTCCTCTCTCTTTCCTGACAAGGCCGATGCAATGACCCGGCCAAGGGGTGCCGCAACTATTTCTATAAGAGAATGGGTGAATTTCAGTCTGCCGAGCCCTCAAGACGAAAAGTGCCGGTTATTTTTCTGAGAACCGTCAAGGCAAATCCGGCAAATCCGGCAACCTTCCGGCAACGCCCTCAGGCTGATAAGCATGTTTAGGTAAGAAGATCAGTTTCTAATTCATTGCGGCAAACGTCACTAAAATCTCGCAACGGATCGACCCCGCCGTCGTGTATCATCGCCTGCAATTCAGGGAGGGTCTTATTCGGCTGGAAATAGGTATCGGTAATGAGTCGAGCAAGACTAGCTGCGCTTTCGATCACTTTTCCAGATGACAGAACGCGCATTCTGCTGATAAGTGCATAGATGCCAACTAGGCCGGATACCTCCAGCTTGTCATGCACCAGCGCGTCTACGTAAGCTCTCGACGCTTCGTCAATGAATTGCTTATAAAGGTCTTGCCGTGTCGACTTACTACTCGCAAGCCGCTGAGCTTTCATTTGAGTGTGCAGGGTGGTCCACGAACTTGCGAAAGAGGTCAAGCCACCGAGCGCTGCGCCAGCTAAAACGGCAGAAGCAGTAACGTATCCTGTGTCCATCGTCTCCAGCACGTAGCAAGAGACTCGCCAAAGTCGAGTTTGAGCATGGCGAGAGTAAGTGACGGAAAATCAAGTCTGGTCCAGCCAGTTTCACCGTAGAGTGTTGGAAGAACTCTCCGGCACCCATCAGATCCCGCCCGGCAATTCCGGCAACATTCACGCTTCGCTTGTGGTTTCATGAAGTCAGCGCCACTGCGAATTTCCGTAACTTGAGTAATATTCTGGTCCAATAATTATTTTCACAGCTTCGGTAGCGGGTGGGTCTCACTCGCTATCACACATGCCGCGGACCGCAGCATTGGTGTTTCGTATTTAGCGGAGACCGCCGCTGCCGAAGATGATCTCTCCAGTGAGCCACCGGGCTTCATCGGAGGCGAGAAACGCAGCGATCAACCCGATGTCTTCGGGCATGCCGGTCCGCCTGAGAGGAGTCAACGCCTTGATCGCGTTTGCGACTTCCTCGTAAGTCTCCATGGCACGTGCGCCCTCCGTGTCGATCACGCCAGGGTTGATGGAGTTCACGCGGATGTTCCGCGGTCCGAGTTCCTTTGCGAGCACGCGGGTGATAGCGTCCACCGCACTCTTCGTCGCTGCGTAGATCGAGGATGCGGGAGGAGTTATCTGCCTGACATTAGGACCAGTCGGTCGAGATGCTGAGATCCTTCCATCCTCTGTCGGACGCTAACATTTGCGTTGTGTGTTTCTCAGCTGCGTTGTAAGCGTCATTTCCAAGCAGGAGCCGCAGCGGCGGTTCCGAGAGCGAAGCAATATGCAGGAGCGCCCGCGCCGCTTTTATCGGGTCTCCCGGTTGCTTACCGTCGTAATCGCGCTGGAAACGGACTGTAGCGCCGACTGTCGCGTCATACTCCGGCCGGCCTTCGCGAAGCTCCGTGCTAGAGCCCGCGAAGTCAGTTCGAAAGCCGCCCGGTTCGACGATTGTGACCTTTATGCCAAGCGGTCCGACCTCCTTGGACAGCGACTCTGAAAAGCCCTCCACGCCGAACTTCGCCGCTGCGTACGCCGCACGCCCAGGTGGGCCGACGCGTCCGCCGATCGACGATATTTGGATAAAATGACCAGCCCGCCGCTCACGGAAGTATGGCAGGACAGCTTTCGTCATAATGATGACGCCGAATAGATTCGTTTCAATCTGTGCGCGGAAGTCCGCGAGAGACGTATCTTCGACGGAGCTTACGTTCCCATAGCCGGCATTGTTAACGACGACGTCGAGGCCACCGAAGATTTGGATCGCTACGTCGACGGCGTCCTTTGCCTGCGCTTCGTTCGTGACGTCGAGCGATACGGACCGCACACTCTCTCCAAACTTGCTAGCGAGATGGACGAGATGCTCAGAATTGCGGGCCCCGGCCACGACGCGGTGTCCGGCTTTGAGAGCCTCTTCAGTGAAGGCTCGGCCAAGGCCGCGTGAAGCTCCCGTAATCAGCCAGACTTTTGACATGCCTACCTCCTTCGCCATTCACGCCGCGGCCCGTGGTTGCATTAACGAACCCTCGCGTGGCGTGGCTGAACTCGCAAGTGCGAATCGCGCGATTTGGTCCTTGCGTAAAAAAACAACGCCGGGCTGCTTCTGAGCGTAGACAATGAAGTCTTCCAAGACCTTGGTTCGAGCGGGACGGCCAGAAATGCGATCGTGCGCACTGACGGACATCATGCGGCGACGTGTCGCGGCCTCGGCATACAACTGATCGAACTCGTACTTCAATTCGCTGGCGAACTGCGCACCCGTCCAATGACGCCCTTCATAGTTCACTATGTCGTTCGCATGAATCGTATAGGGCACCACTGCGAACGGCTTATTTCGAACCGGGACCAAAAAAGGCTCATCACGACTGATATCGTCGATGTGATAAATAAACCCGAGGTCTTGCAAGATCTCGAGCGTGCGACGGGTGCCACGCAGCCAGAAGGCGTTGAAACCTATGGGGCGTGTACCGGTTGCGCTTTCGATCGTTTTGATGCTCGCCTCGTAAGAGCTGCGTTCCTCCTCGGGTGTCATCGAGAACTGCGGCGTCCATGTCTGCCCATGTCCTGCAGCTTCGTGCCCTCGCTCTACTATCTCCTTTGCAAGTTGAGGATTTCTCTCCACCGCCGCGCCGACCATGTGAGAAGTGACCTTCACCCCAACTCGGTCAAACATATCTAACATCCGCGGGATTCCTTCTTTGAATCCATAATCGTACCACTTTGCGACGGGGAGATCCGGATATTTGGTGTCGATGACCGGGAACGGACTCTCGGCGCCTCGCTCGGGCTCTGCACCTGCTTCAAACTGCATAGAGACGGAGACCACTAAGCGCGCTCCGTTCGGCCAAAAAGCACCTGAATTCTTCATTTCAATCCGCTCCGTTCGAATTCGTCCTGGCAGGGAAGTTCTAGCGGCGGATGTCGTAACCATCGCCGCCGCGGTGAAGATGCTCGTCTGCATGAATGCGCGGCGATCCATGACTGCTCCTCCTACTTCTTCAAGGAAACGATACCTAGCTGTTCCAACAAGGCTAGGTTGTCTTCGAGATGCCAGTCTTCAACAATGCGTCCACCTCGAATACGCAGTATGTCGATTGCAACGAACTTCACAGGCTTGTCGGTCGCCGAGTGGGCCATGAACTCACCATTGTGAGTGCCGGTGAAGAGAAGGCGAGCGGTGATTTTATCGCCGCTCACCAGCAGGTCTTCGATCGTGCAATGGAGGTCGGGCACGGCACTTCGAAAAGCCTGCGAAGCGTAAAGCAAGCCTTTGGGACCTTGAGGTCGCCCTTCCGGCAGCGTGTTGTCACGAAAATCGTTGTCCACGGCGGCAGAGATGTACTCCGCGTTTCCTGTATCCCAGAACGCATAAAACAAACGTGCCGTCTTAATCATTTGCGCGGCATCTGTTTTGGAAAGCGACCGATCAATCGTCATCGACTCAGGTTGGGGTAACGGTGGGCCTTGCGCCTGAGCAGCCGTTTGAGTAGGCACTATTGCCAGTAGGCCGCACATCATTGACCAATACCGTGCGGAACTCAGTTTCATCTATTCCCTCCTGTGGAACATGACATTGCATTCGCCTCCGGAATACGCTTGTTATGCTGAATGGAACGACCGGTCACCTTCATTGATCTCCTCCTCTCTCGAAGGAGTCATAGCCCCATTTCCTCAGCGACAACAAATGGAGTGGGTGGACTCCTCCATGCGCTCCCGGTTGGAAGCCCACCCACTTCGAGCACAAGACAGCCCCCTTTCCTGTGCTCATTTAAGCTACAAAATATCTCTTCCTGGCACGTTCGATAGGGCCGCCCAAAAAGAACCGAGGCAACTCGCGTCTTACTTCGTAGCAATCGGTCTGCCAAAGACGAACGGGTTAGTGGAGTTAGCGAATGCGGAGACCTTAGCCCCTGGCAGGATGGAAAGTGGCGGAAGTTGGACCAACAACAATCGAACACTATCCGGCAGTTCCGGCAACGTTCCCTCCGGGTCCATAGATACCGGCGCAATTCCCCCAATTCCGAAGTCCGCCTGTCAGGTACGGGCGTTGCGCTAACACCTTCAAATCTGGAGAAAGAGGCAGATGATCTATATCCATTCAATGGAGCGGGCCGTCCGGTATTATCCCGAGCGACCAGCGCTTTCGGTAGGCGAGGACTTGCTGAATTTTCGGCAGCTCCACGACCGCATCAAGAGCATGGCGGGTGCGCTCAGTCAACGCGGCATCAGACGTGGCGACCGGGTGGCGCTTCTCCTTCCTAATGGACCGGAGTACGTTCAGTTAATTTATGCGTGCAGTTGGTTAGGCGCCATCGTAGTTCCAATCAATACGCGACTCTCGGTCGTGGAGATTGATCACGTACTCGCTGACGCATCCCCGCACGGGCTCGTGCGACATTCCTCATTAGCTGCGCCGAGTGGTCGTACCTCATGGGACGTGGTGATTGATGAAGAGCCATTGGCGGAACCAAATGATTCCGCTCCGGAGATCTTTTACGACCCTGAAGCGATTCTGGCAATGATTTACACCAGCGGCACGACTGGTGGACCAAAGGGCGTGATGTTGACGCACTCGAACATTCTAACGAACGCTCACAATTTCAACTCCTGGATGCAGTATCGAGAAGGTGGCGCCTATCTGCATGCTGCGCCTATCTTCCATATCGCTGATTTTCCCGCGCTGTTTGCGGCGCCCGCACTCGGTGGATGCCAGCTCACGTTGCCGCGCTTTAGCCCGCTCACTTTTTGTGAAACTGTCGAGAAGCAACGGATCAATTACACTGTTCTAGTGCCAACGATGATCAACCTGCTGACACAGTTTGCGGAGGCGAAGAACTATGATCTGAGCAGTCTAGAGGTATTGGCCTATGGCGGTTCTCCGATGGCGCTAGAGCTTATCCGTCGTACTCGGGAACTTCTGCCGAAAGCTAAGTTGGTCCAAGTCTATGGTCTCAGCGAGACAGGATATCTCACGGGTCTGCGGGACCAGGAGCATGAAGGCAAAAGACTTGTGTCGTGCGGACGACCTGGTCCCGGCATCGACGTGCAGGTCGCGGACGAATCGGGCAAGGAGGTAGCGCTTGGTCAACGCGGAGAACTGGTCGCGCGGGGGGCAAATGTAATGCGAGGATATTGGAACAACCAGAAGGAAACAGCGGCTGCCTTCCACAATGGTTTCTTTCGCACCGGAGACCTCGGCTATCAGGATGTAGACGGCTACTTCTATATCTTGGACCGATTGAAAGACATGATCGTCACAGGTGGCGAAAATGTTTATTCCGGCGAGGTCGAGGCGATCATTTTGGACCATCCGGCGGTCCGTGAGGTGGCGGTCTTCGGAATACCGGATCCTCAGTGGGGTGAACTGGTGGCAGCCTGTGTCGTCCTTAAGCCGGGTACAATCCTAACTGCAGAAGAGTTGATCCGGCATTGTCGTCAGAGCCTGGCGAATTACAAGGTCCCGCGCCATGTGGAGTTCTCGGGAACGGACTTGCCGAAAAGCGGATCGGGCAAAGTGCTGAAGCGAGTCTTACGTGAGCGTTTTTGGGCTGGTGCGGAGCGCCGCGTTGGCTGAGACATGCCTCAAACGTGTTTGAGCAACCCAGCACGCGTTGTGCTCACCACGACAAATCGAGATATACCTTTCCCACTTAGTTCAACCTGCTTACTGATGAAGACTGCGAAATCAACGTTAGAGCAGCGTATACGCTCTCCGGATGAGTCTGTGGAATCTCGTGACCAGTATCTTTAAGCTCGATCAGCCGCGACTGGGGTATCGCAGCTTGAAGACGATAGGCATTATCTTTCGGGGAAACGATCTTGTCTTCATCCCCAGTTACAATAACGACAGGAACGTTTATGTCAGAATATCGCTTACTCATCTTCTTTAAACTATCGTTCAGGGCCCATTCGTCCTCGAGATATGCTTTGAGCTGTTTTCGGCCGAGCCACGAAGAAGTGACGAGCTTGAAGTAATTATCTGGCAGGGTTTGCGGGAAAAAGGCTCGAGCCAGAACTCGTTTTAAGACGCGCCGGCCCATGATCGATTTTCCCAGCAGGAGGCTTAGGTCGCCCACGATAGGTGTTTTTATCGTCGTACGCAACAATACGTTCCCGCCATCGTCTGCGTAGGCAGCCGGTGCGAGCAGCACCATAGCCGAAACTTCGTCTGGATATTTCAAAGCATAAGCGAGCGCCAGCGCCGCGCCCCAGGAGTGACCTACGAGTACTGGTTGCGTGATGCCGAGATGTGAAAGAGTTTGGTGTAACAATTCCGCCTGATATTCGACAGTTTCGGCTTTTCCTGCGGGCCTATCGCTCTTTCCGTGGCCGGGTCTGTCGATTGCGACGACCCTGTACTCGCGAGATAAGAGCTCCACCACTCCGAATTCGAAGTCTTCGACGCCCCCTGCGTTTCCGTGGATCATCACCACCGTGCGGCCAGTGCCGCTTTCGATGTAATGCACGCGGAGGCGCTCCACAGTGACAAAATATTGTCTCGTCGCCTTCCATTTTCCGGGACTATAGGGTGAGGAGTCTTTCGGAGCGCCCCCGCCTTCTGAGTTCGGTGCAACAAATGCAAAGTCATTTTCCCCGAGGCATGCCGTGAGAATGAGGGCACTAAGTATGATCTTGGCAATCTGCGAAACCCTTGAGCCTGCTTTCTTTCCGCGCATTATCATTCTTACAACCGAGCTCATATCTCCACCCCTTAGCCTCCCATGGTTAATTTGACTCCTGAACATCGGGACGAGCGTGCTTGAAAGATCGGACCAGTAGCTCGTTCAACGACACCCCCACCCAGCAATGCATGTGCCAAAATTCGGGCGGAAGCGCTGGAGAATAGTGTCCTAATTTGTAGGGGCGTCCCTCCGTGGGCGCCCTTTCTTGAGTGACAGATCGGCAAGAATGGGGCGCCCACGGAGGGCCGCCCCTACAAGTTAGGGACACTTGCTGGGAGTAAGGGGAATGCTGGAAGTTGAATCGTCGAGCCCGCCCTTTACCACGATAGAAAGTGTCGGAAGTTCTCTCTCAACGATCGGCCCTCGCCCGGCAATTCCGGCAACGTCCCCTCGCCGCGTTCAGAAACACTCACTGATTCAGCCAATTTCGAATGCTGCCGATCTGGTATGTGCGTTGCCCTGACAGTAAATGAGTGAAGAGTGGCTGGGGCGTGTTGGGCTACCTTCGCCAGGGTCGAAGTGATGCAAACGAATCATTCCATTAACACACGCACCGAACTTGCCCTGATCTCGCACAGGAACAACTCTGGAGGAGAATTCATGAACACCACCGATTTTCCCGCGCTTGTCTCCCGGCACCGCAACTATTTCCGGACGGGGGCTACTCGCTCTGTGGAATGGCGTGAGGCCCAATTGAAGGCCCTGCAGGCGATGATGAAAGATCGCGCCGAGGACTTTTACGCGTCGCTGTGGACGGACCTGCGCCGTAACCGAGCCGACGCGGATTTGACCGACGTGACGTACATGATCGGCGAGGCCGACCACGCTCTTGCCCACCTCCGCGATTGGATGAAGCCGGTGTCGATCAGCACGCCCCCCATGTTGGCGCCATCCGACGCGCAGGTGCGCTTCGATTCCCTTGGCGTCGGTCTGATCATCGGGACCTGGAACTATCCGGTGATGCTGACATTGTCCCCGTTGATCGCCGCGATTTCGGGAGGGAACGCCGCCGTCATTAAACCTTCTGAGGTGTCCGTGGCCACCTCCGATGTACTCGCGCGGTTGGTGCCGGAGTACCTGGACCGCGACGCATTCTCCGTTGTCCTGGGTGGGGCGCCCGAGACCACTTCGCTCCTGCAACAACAATGGGACCACATCTTCTTCACCGGCGGAACCACTGTTGCCAAAGTCATCATGACCGCCGCGGCAGCACAAGTGACGCCGGTGGTCCTCGAGCTTGGCGGCAAAAGTCCGACCATCGTCCACTCGTCAGCCGATCTGCGGGTCGCGGCTCGCCGCATCACCCACGGCCGCTGGAACAACGCCGGCCAAACCTGCACCGCACCAGACTATGTCCTCGTGTTCAAAGACGTTGCCACACCGTTCCTGGAACAGCTGAAGAAAGCGATGCTTGAGTTCTATGGTGGCGATCCCCAGAAAAGTCCGGACTACGGCCGAATCATCAGCACTCGACACTTCGACCGACTCACGGCGCTGCTGTCTAGCGGGACGGTCTACCACGGAGGTCAGCACGACCGCACGGACCGGTTCATCGCGCCTACGGT
>WNFR01014662.1_pt1 | contig 11625 bp, 11 predicted proteins | sample 5400221 | NCBI WGS metagenome assembly WNFR01 (sample SAMN13153357, study PRJNA577476) | soil metagenome | isolation source: 40 cm soil under Madrone tree | place: USA:California | collected 2016-06-14 | reverse complement strand
TCGCGATCACCTCTTTACAACTACAAGGACACTTACATAGCCCTGTACATACTGAACCCCTCGAATTGCTCCATTGTAGATCCATCATTCTGTTCTCGAAACACTTGGTGTGCGTTCATTCTAGTTTCTCAGTCGATCTCGCTTCGCTCGTCTCGTATTGCTCGTCTCGTATTGTCACTGTGCTGCACTCCAAACCTAGTAATCCACCCGCTCGCTTTCAACCCCCGCGCGCTCCTCGTATCGTCACTACGACATTCCCGGAGACCGGATCAATGAAGCTGATGAAGCCCAAAGGAGCCCCATTTCTGCCATCCCAATAGTACCTGAATCTGCCAATCCAACTTGTACGTCCGATGTCATATTTTCTACACATGTATTGTGTATTGCAAGTCCGCATGGTACGGGGAAGTGTAGATGTATCTAAAAGAGGTCCGATACCCATTGAGGCCGCGGTCAAGCAGCAAGCGCACGATACGATCATCTCAGTTTTCCTCTGTGACGATGCGGCTATGTACAACGGGGTTCCAAATATATTTCCCAGCATTTGCGTTTGTTCCACTGTCGAGCAGTAAACGTGCAGCCACGAGCCTTCCACGATATGATGCCTGATGTAGTGGCGTCGAACAATTCTGATCTTGTGCGCTGACGTCTAGCTAAAGTCCTTGACGTACCTCAATAACCACGTTGACCCTGTCGCTCACATCTCTGATGTTGTTGCTGACGACAGCTTGTATTGTTTCATCGACAGCTGGTGAGTGACTTTTAGAACCTTGCGCCATCGCTGTCTGGAATTCCACTCACATTAATTTATCCAAACTCTGCTCAGTGCCTCCCCGATAACCATCCTTCCAATCTACTTCTTGAAGCATATCATCAATCGACTCACCTGCGAGACTCTGCGTCATCTCTTTCGTCACGACCCCAAAAATTCCAAGCACCTCCACCATTGTCTTCATGATGTCTTTCATCGCCGCAGTCGTAATATCAGAGGGCAGACCGTAAAAGAATCGACTAATTGGGACTCAATAGCCCAATACGCCAAGCGTCACAGAGATTCCATAAACGGTCGGGTTCAACCATCTCGTTAGTTTGTCATCGCTGCTTGTAGACTGCTCGAACTGTTGGAGTTGACTACGATGTACAGTCAGACGTCGGCGGGAGAGTTGCAAGTCTGCAATTGGGCCATCATGGGCATTCGAGAAGGTCTTGCTTTGTCTTCTTATATCCTTTCATGGAAGCGTAAAGATAGCTTCTAAATTGGAAAAAGAGGAAGTGGTGTGAGGTAGAGTTTGAGACATGATGATAGGAATAAGGAGAGGCGTCTGAGAGCAGATCTGAGTGTGTTTTGTGAGGCGTGGCGAGGCGGGAATATCAGTTTCGTGTGGAGGTAGTGTGGAGGTGCCATGGAATTTGAACGTCCCGTGCACCGCGTCACAATCTTTTATTCCGAAAATTGCTAGGGCACATCCTCATACTCAGGCCGTCACCCTGACTACCATCCAGAGTTCGGAGGTTCGACCCGGAAGAACACAGCGACCCGCCACTTTCCACGAGACAAAGTAGTCACATAGCGGAAGTGTTTTGTTGCACGAAAGGCTCATGTCATATTGGTTTTGTCGCAACGAAGCAGGGGCGGACTTTGGTGCCTTCAAAAGCATATTCTCGAGTCCCATGGCTGCAGAAGTGAACAACGTGACGAATGTGTTAGTACCTTGCCTTGCCGCGTTGACTCCAATAGAATAGAAAATGTTCGTGTTGGTCTCCGCCATGGCCTGGCTCTTGGTGAATACTGTAAACAAATTTCCTTACAGTATGGGACCTCAAATATTTCTGTGGCAGCAAGACGGCACGCGGTTGTCGGATTTCCTAATCGGGCATGGCCACCAGCCACGTGGAAGTCTCGAAGGAGAACTCGAAGGAAAACAACTTCCAAACGGGTTCTGACCGTGCGCTCCCTCATTCGTTAACCATGACCCACAATCCCCACAATCCCCGAAATCATGACTGCGGATGTCCTATATTCCCACATCGTCTTCCCGAACATTTAGACTGACAGTTTAATGGATGCTCTTGACTCATTGTCGGAGGTTCATTTATCGGGTCTGGGTACCTGAGTTCTTTTCAATATAAAAAGGGTCGTGGTCAAAGAACCGATACACAACATGATGCACGCTGCTCTATTCCTGCCTTTCATCCCGTTGACAGTTGTGGCGCTGGTAATGTGGCAAGGAACTGAGCACTTGGCAAAGTACTCACAGACTGACAGACATTCGTGCCTCCATCACAAGGTCCCACAGTGACTTCAACCAACTATGTTGGTGCAACTAATGGGTCTCTGCCAAAACAGAACAAAGTGCACGGAAAGTTCTTCAATCGCTTTATTCAGGTAAATTACCACATACGCTCTACGCAACAGGCAAGAGTGTGCTGACGTCTGGCAACAGATCTGGCTTGAAAATACCGACTTTGAAACTGCCACGGCGACAGTACGTCCGTGTGGTTTCACCGCCCGACGAGTCTTGATCCCTAATTACGTGTATGTATTCAGCCTGAGTTTCAGTCACTCGCTAGCCGAGGAGTATTGCTGGATCAATACTACGCCTTGACCCATCCCTCACAACCCAATTACGTTGCAACTGTTGCAGGAGATTACTGGGGTATGGCAAATGACAGTTTCTTCGCTATCCCTAGCAAGTGCGTACAGGTGCTTACAGTCTCTACCACTGCGTCAGCTCTGACCCCAGGAAGTAGCATTTCGACCATAGTTGACCTTCTTGACACGGAGGACATTTCGTGGGCGTCTTATCAAGAAAATATGCCCTCAGACGGTTTCCCGGGCTTCGAGTGAGTCTTCTCTCTCCGACTCGTTCGCGCGACTGATAACAGGCAAGTTTCCAATCTATCAACTACGTCACCCCCGGTGCACCCAATTACACCTATTACGTACGCAAGCACAACCCTTTGGTCATCTATGATTCTGTCGCAACCGACCCATCTCGCGCTGCTAATATCCGCAATTTCAATGACTTCGCAGCAGACGTGAACGCGAGTGTGATCCCACAATGGGTCTTCATAACACCGAATATGGTCAACGACGGTCACGACACAGATATGAACTTCACCTCTGCGTGGCTCAATTTCTGGCTCGAGCCACTGCTGGAGAACAAGCACTTCAACGATGAGCACACTCTCATTCTTCTCACGTTTGACGAGAACGATGACAAGGGGGAGAACAATCGTATTTGGGCGGCACTTCTCGGCGGCGCGATTCCGAAACATCTTCGAGGGACCGTGGACTCGACGTTCTACACGCACTACTCTGCACTGAGCACGGTTCAAGCCAACTGGCGCCTCGGGTGTCTCGGTCGCTTCGATGCGAACAAGTAAGTCTCAGCAGCACGCGCCTCACATTTATCATCTTATCTAATCACCCGGGCTTCCAATTAGAACGCTGGCGAATGTTTATGCGCCTGTCGCTAGTGCTGTAGGCTACCAGAACACGGATGTGCCTCCGGACGCCATCCCACTCCTCAATTCGAGCGGCCAAACGCCTGGCCCGTTGAACCCGAACCCAGCACTGTTCGCGCCATACCCGCCTCCAAACACGTCTGCCGTCTGCGCAGGAGGCGGTCCTGTGTTCGTCTCCGGTAATTAACCAAACCGAGTGCAAGAAGCACAAAATGCGAGCGACACCAGCATGAAGTAGTCAGAGTCGATGGAAACTGTGTTTCTGTAGTTGGAGGGGGAGACATGCGTGGTTCTTTCTGAATCAGACATACAGTAAGAAAAGCCCTTACACGGAACATCAAAAGAACCTGACACGGTGACGAGTTGGCTATTTCCTGAGAATATTAGCACCCTTTTAATTTGCCGAAGATGTCCTGAGTGTTCAGGTGCTATTCTAGGTGAGCCACACAAATTCAGGTTAAATTTAAATGGAAAGAGAACTCACGAATATGAAACCTGTCTCATTTGTACAGTCGGTGAACTTATAGCCCTATGTCATACTACAATGGTACAATACTTTCTCGGCTGTAATGCGTCGTCAGTGTATACTCGGCATGGTTCCGTCGACACGGGTCTTAGGGTTTCGTGAGTGACGACTGGCACTTGGCGTGCTATAGTTGAGTCTGCATTACATGCCGAGTCGCTATTTTTCAAATGAATTGTGGTCAGGCATGTGCCTGCCGGTCGTGCGAAGACATATAACCCTTGCCAGTGTGTCGTTGCCCACTAGTTTAATCAGCCGCTACAACTATCTCTGCTCATATGCTTGGCGTCTGCACTAGTCCCGTGGTCGAACAGTAGGCGCACCAAATGACGCTGGGTCCTTCCATTCTTGTCCTCGGCATCAGCGTTCGCGCCATGATCGAGTAGCAAGCGCACCGTCTCGGGGCATCCCTCGGACGACACTGGGTGCAATGGGGTCCCTCTCTTTCGACATCCGGTCGAGTACCAAGCACACGATCTCGGGTTCCCTTCGGGCAAAAGGGGTCCCACCACCCTTGTTCCCGGCATTTGCGTTTTTGCTCCACCATCAAGTGATAGACATAGAACCTCGGGCCTTCCATGATATGATGCCCAGTGTAATGGCGTCGAGTAGCCCTTAGCTTGCGCGCAGAGCACACTGCACCGCAACTTGAAGCTGTACTGTGACAGCAGCCGGGTCTGATGAACGCGGTTTAGCCCATGGACCCGCTCATTTCAAGTGAGACTATCTTACGACCTCAGGGCGCCTCGCTGGCAGAAGTAAGTAAGGCTCTTCGTCTATCATAAGAACTACAAACCTGCCCGTGCACCGCCACACAGCGAGAACGACCACCTACTTCCGAGTCCGCCGTCCAGAAGGTGCGCTCTCACGCCGCCGTAGTAAAGATCCGCGTTCCAGGAACTTCCAGTCTAAACGAACGCCAACTAACGCTTCGATCCATGGTACTGTATCATCGTAAGCCTTCGTGAGCCCTCCTCGGTGGCGAGCACCGGAAGCACTTCGGGGAAAACGGATCAGATGCACGATACGCGCTGATCTGCACACAGGACGGTTATCAGAGACGCGAACGACTTCCTACCAACTGACGAAGACACAAGCGAAGCGAAGACACCAGCGAAAGCCTAAATGCATGCCCGTTGCTGACGTAGGGGAGAAGAGGACAAAAGCGATTCGGCCACGCGTGGGTTTGTTGATCTTTTTCGCGGGACTGGGACTGGGACACGGTCCAATATTTACGTTACGTGATCGGTGATGAAGAGGGGTGGCTCCACTACTGTAGATTGGAACTGACGAAGACGTTCGCTCGCCATCTTGTTCGCCATCGTGGATGGGTAACGCTTTTACGTTCGCTCCCCGGGGCAACGACGAGAAGCAGAATCACAGGCACGGGTATAAGCCCCCCAAAAGGGGTACGAGGATCCCCAGCGAGCAAGAGAGTTTTGGGGACTCGGACAGTGCTGTGCTTCCAAAGCCAGACAAGACAAGACCCTCCTTTAGTAATACGGGCGCCCCGTCGTCGCCTGTCGGCATGGACACCGGGACGCCTGTGGGGCTCCTGCACGAAATATCCACCCGGATCAATTGTACGTGGGCGTGCGTTTCTGGATTCGTAAGTTAGGTTTCGAACGAACGGATATCAGAAATCTAAAACAGCAACGGGAGCAGTTACATCTGAGCTAGGATGGGCACCACTGGCACAGCAACGCGCGCAGCAAACCACTCTGCCCACACACACACACATACACACACACAAATGCGAATACGTACCAGTGGGGCCCAGTGCGGTGCTCCAGCCGGGTGCGAATGGACATCATGTCCGATTGTGGGCGGCTAGCGGGGATCTCGGGGGCCTGCTCCGGAGTCCGGAGGGGAGTGCCATCAACACCCGAGAGCGCCACCCTGCCGCTGACGTGGCCATGGGTCTCATGCTCATGAAATGTAAGTTAGGAAATCGAAGGAGCGTCATTGGTTCGATGTGGCCGCAAGTATTAGGCCTTACGGCTTGCTTGACGGCAGCTGACTCCCCACGTCCGCGGACGCATCTCTCGTCATGTATGTAACTTATGTAACGCGCAGAGCGATCACAATCGCCATTGAGCGGGCAGCGGATCGATCGTGATGCGCCGTCACCGTCGCTCGCTGAGCATCGGCGTTACGTTAGATGCATGATTTGTGCGAGGCACGTCCGTCCGAGTTGATCACCGAATGCGTACTTCTCATCATCATTCATTTACGACCTCTCCACACCAGGTCCCAAAGACACGACGCGCACCATGGAAACGCTGCATCCTGAACGGCTTCGTATCAGATGATCGCCGCCCGTAGTCGCCGGGGGACGACGATCATATGGCCGAGAGCTAGAGTCTCGCGCTGGCAAGACAAAAGAGACCCGCAAGGGTTCTGGGCGGACTGCCTAACCATACGGATTATTGTCCTAATTGATTGTATGTAATGTTGCTCCATCGATGAGACTAAAACAGGGATTTTTTTTTTGCGGAAGGAATCGGAATACAGGAGATGAGTCGGTTGCAGCGACGACAGCGACAGCATGAATGAATGACCGGCTGAATGACCGACCGATGCCACAGGTGGCGTCCAGGGGTGGCGACGATAAGCTCATGGCTATCTCGGCTGAGCATGCGAACCAGAGTCATGGACACCATTACAGTATCTGACTGTTTGCACTGCGGGAAGGCGTTCGCTCATAGCGCTCAAAAGCCGGAAGCCCGTAATAGGCAATATCAAAGGCAATGGATCAATCACGCTCGAAGATGAAGGATTTGTTGTTCTTTACATATCGTTCTACGTACAATAAATAAATATAGCAGCAGATCTCCGTGTGTCCGATCTAGGGACAATAAACAATACGCAAGCAGGCTACAGAAGTCCAAGACCATATGATATGGTGAAATGAGAGGGAAGGAAAGAGACGTCAGCAATTATGCAGGAGGGTAACCAGTGAGATAGATCAGGACGTAGTTCAAGGGGATAACGTAGCGGAGTCGGAAACACGCGGCAATACGGAGACAAGATTATACACAATAGGCATTGGGGAGCCCGATGGCGCCCACACATCAAGGTGTCATCAAAACGTTGTTGGTCGTTCATCATACGGATGGCGGAAATGATGGGTGAGATTTAGAAAGAAAAGTTGATGGGTCGTCTCGAGTCAGATGCACCAAGTAGAATCGGAAGATGCAGGGAGCATGGAAGTCTCACACCCTGAGGCCGCCTTCGTATCCCCAGCTGTCTTGGCCACCAGCGTCTGACTCGACTTTGAATGACATCGGGGTAGGTTGCTGATCGGGACTCGACTCTTGTGCCTTCATACAACCAGAGCCACCCTCCGAGCGTACTAAACAATCTGTCAGAACGGAGATATAAAAAGGCGTAATGGAAATGACGCACAGTGGCGATTAAGCGCATCCAGTCGCGCGAAAGGCTTCCTGCAACCATCGCAGGTGAATGGGCGGTGGTTTGAATGCAACTGCTCGTGGCGTTTGCAATCATGTTGCCGCGCAAAACCTTTGCCGCACCCAGGCCATTTGCACTGGAAGGGTTTCTCGTCGTTGTGAGAACGTAAATGACCTAAAAGTTACCCGTAAGGTGAATGTCCGTCATCATAAGCCTGAGAAAAGGACGCATACCTTTGAGATTGAAATGACGGGTAAACGTTGAACCACATCCTGGTACCGGACACACAAACTTTGCATCATTGATGCGTCGTTTCATGCTAGCATCGGCCGTAGCGCTGGTCGTCACATTCGGCCTCGCGACGATGGCTGATGGGGTGGCACCGCGAGATCCACCAGAAGAATAACTACTCCCATACGTTTCCATATAGTTGTCGAGCGGGGGTTGCTCATTTCCAAGCCCAGGGTCAGGAAGAGGTTCTGTGAGACGTGCTGGGCTGCTAGAAGGGCTAGCTGGATATGGCGATGCGCGCTGAACTCCCCAACTGGGGCCAGCGAAACTTCCCCGCTCACGGGAGCCGCTCGAAGCACGACGTTGATGTCCGCGGGAAAATGGTTGCGTGACAGGTGGGTGTAAGAATTGACCTTGTTGTGAGAGTAGGTCGACATGCCGACTTGGGGGGAAGGTGGGGATGGAGCCGGGATAAGGCATTGTGGGACGCAGGTCTTCGGAACGCGATTGTCTATGAGTGAGTCTGGGTCCTCCACCGCCGTCTGAGCGGGCGCGCCTTATTGGTGCTGACAAAAATTCGGGGGAAAGGTAAGATGAAGGGCCGCCTTGAGAGGCGGGATTCGAGAAGAGGTATGGAGGTGGGAGAGAACCCGAACTGAACGAGGTTTGAATGGCACTTGCGGAAGATGACGGACGGGGAATGACGTCGATAGGGGCAAGGACATCGTTCATATTTACGGTTCGGCCGGAAGGGAAATTCGATGGGCCAGTGTCGAGGTGATGATTCTGGAGTGCTTGCTGATTGAACAACGGACCGGAGTTCCACTGAGGTGGACGGGCGGAGGTATCAGACTTGGAACGAGTACGGGAAGGAGAAAGCGGAATGAGGAATTCTTCTCCCTGGACGGTAGTTGGGAGATCGGCAGCTGTTGTACGGGATTGCTGACCAGACGAAGGGAAGTTAAATGAGAGGCCGGAGGTACCGGCGCTGGAACGGAACTCAGACACCGGCTGTGATGGAGCGGAGTTTGCCGAGGGGTCGGATGAATGATGGGCCCAACTCGACGATGGGACAGTTGATGCGGTTGTTGATCCTGCGATCGGTGAACAAGTGTCAGAGACAAGAACAAAAAGAGCGGCAGTTTCCCTGGGATACGGACCTTGGGAAATTGTCGTGTTCCTGAATCCCGTCGCTCCAGTCGTCTCACCCCCGACAGCCACGGGCGTCGCTGGGACGATGTGGAGTCGGGGACCTACCCCGTCGCCTTCCGGGGCATTAATAACCGGTTGGCTAAGGTCGGGGATGACCAGCGAAGGGGGCGATTGTGGCTTTACTTGAGGAGAAGCAGTTTCGCCAGGCATCGGCACAGGCCCATGGTACGGTGATTCCACGCGAAGCTGGTTGAAGTCGAGGTGGGGAGAGGCATTGATGCCACCCAGACGCGAGGACACAGACGAGCCTGGACTTCGGCGATCATTCTCTGGCCCACTCTCAGCGCCGCCATTGCTCGAGGACGGGGAACCATGATCGTAGTACGAAGGCGAGCGGACGTCATCAGCGGGGGTGATGGAGACCGATACCCGGTTCGAGCCGTCAACTCCTGACATGAAGTTCTCTTCAAACATTAAAAGACCCGATGAGGTGGGTGCGTCGTATTTTGAAGGGTCGTAGTCGTCTCTGGGTGGGAGGGCCAGGGGGTCGTTGTCAAAAAGACCAAGGTTCTCGTCGTTTGTGTCAAAATCCAGCTCGGAAACTGCTGAGTAGGGTGAGTTGTGGTAAGAACCGTTATACGATGGGGTAGCTGGATAGTGAGGACTAGATGGTCCAAGATCGAATGAATCGAAGGCCGTGTGATGAGGAGAAAGGTCAAGATTGTCGGGGAGGAGACCAGAGTCGAGATGTAGGTCCATGAGTCGGCAAGGAGGGGGAGTTGATATAGCGCGACAAAATAAGCGGAGGGAGGATGCAAAAATGCTGTTCTAGTGAGGCAGTGCAAAAGAGATAAATGTTAGTGGAAGATGAGAAGGTGGAAGGGGCAGGTTATGATCTAAGAAAAGGGAAACGGTGATGATCGGACCCCGGGAACTTTTCAATTGGGGGCTGTGTTTGGCATCATACCCCCGAGACCCGAGTTCCTTGTAATCTAATCCCGCTCCTGCTGCCTGCCCAGCAGAGGCGCACAGGGCTGTGTTCCGCCCGATTCATTTTTCTCCGTTGTACTGTACTAGAAGTATGCGATTCTACCTTGAATGAGACTATAACTTTCACCCCTCCTGTGACCTTGGGCTATGCTCTTCGCTTGTGCCACCCATTCATGACGGAAGTTGAACTGGGATTTTAAAAATCCAAATGGGCTGTGTACCTGCGCACAGCTTGGCCTGGTAATGTCAGGGGCAGTGCAGAATATTCGATTTCCTGCTAAACCCCATCTTCGCTAAGCCACCCATTTCAAAGCCGTGGTCTAATGCTGTACCTAGATGTACCCTCACCGAGATCAGGAATTGTCCCGTTGTTCCACCATCAATCTGACCGTTTAAGTGTAAACACGTCTAAGCGTCATCTCTGATTGATGATGAAGCTTTATCTTTCCAAACGCCTCGCGTTCTCAACATTTTCCATCAAGGTAGATGGATGCCAGCAAGTTTAATGACAAGAAACAACTCCACGGAACGGGGAGTCTTCCTTACTATGCCATTGTCGAATCTCAGTATCACTTCGAAAGTACCACGCCAGAACACGCGGATTTAGTAAAACGTAAACATGAGAGAAGTGCCCCGTTACTGTACTGTATTGTTTAGGAGACTTGTGATTAGAGCATCCGGCAATCTAACTGGTGTCAAGATATTCAGGTGAAAGCAGGAGGCATATCCCAGTATTGTTGTTTTGGGCACCGCGGACCAGCTTGTGGAAACACAATACTGAGGCTCACGCCACCAGTAACTGTCGTACTGAGATTCGCCGCAAGGTGGGAAACCACTACAGCAGTATATTAGGCTTACTGTATTCCTGTGTCTTTTATGCTCCAAAGATTCATACGAGCCCACATTGATGTCCTACGAAGGAAGTTGGGCGATCCAGGTGCAGCAGTTGTTCGTGTGCGTGGGCCGAGATGCGCGGGTCATACAGTATCAAGGCACGGCAATACGGATTGTGGCCTCAATACGCCACACTGATGGGATGGACTTCCCTGGGATCTGATTTGGTGGTGGGCCGCTCATCACGACATCCACGCGCATGGTACGCAGGGGTTGGTGGTCAGCTTCGAATGAGGGCGGGCATGGACGAAAATGTGGGAAGGAACGCCAAAGAAGGGTATCGGCGTCGTCTAGTTCCTTTAGATGGCAAGTCGACCTTGCCGTCTTCTGTTTTCCGCCTGCGATCCGATGCTTGGAATATTTTTTGACGTTATGGAGGTTGTCGGTGGCGTGCCATTGGTAAAAATAGGATATGGGTGTTGCCGTGTCTTCTTTCCTCCAAGAGATATTGCTGAACATACCGTCGATATTTTCCTCCGGTTTGACCGGGCAAATTGGAAAGTTTGGGATCGGAGCGCGGTGGGGAGGAATGGACGAGTCCTGTTTAGGAAACTGCTGTTATCACGAGCACCACGCATGTCGTTGCTTGGCACCCTCCGAGCGTCAGCGCGGGAGGATCAACCGGGCAACGAGGCGTTCGTGCCTTTCTCTGTGCCACACCCCACTTACCATGCGGGGCTCTGATCATAGACTCATGCCTGCAGGATGAAGTGGGTTAGCGGGGTACGTGTTTACTGTAATACAGCTCCTCATGACACGCACCATATTTCACACGGCGACTTGGCCCTGACGACGACATGCTCGTTCCCTGCCATCAGCCACCATATGTCCGCCAGACGCCAGAGCGGAGAACACACGTATGTCCAAAGGTGCTTAGCGTGGCAGGCAGGTGAGTGACGAGAGAAACATGCGAACCGTGTAGGAAACTATCAATATGTCCAAAATCAATTTGT
>WNFR01012914.1_pt1 | contig 11626 bp, 14 predicted proteins | sample 5400221 | NCBI WGS metagenome assembly WNFR01 (sample SAMN13153357, study PRJNA577476) | soil metagenome | isolation source: 40 cm soil under Madrone tree | place: USA:California | collected 2016-06-14 | reverse complement strand
ACCGGCTGTCCCACGTGTTTCGAAATCACGTGGTACGCGTCGTGATCGCAGTTCGAACCTGGAAAGACAATGACGCCGAACTTCACTCTTCAATCTCCATAATCAAGTCAGTACCACCTGCGTGAGCGGGTGGGACGAACATCCAACCCACTTATTGAGTGTCTGCCCCACCCGCTCACGCGGGTGGTACTGACCTCATGTTCTAGTGACAAGCGAAAGGGTTGCAGTAGCGATCCAAAGCGGTGTCGCGCTATACTTGCCGCCGCACCCCAGATCATTCTTCAATCTCCACGCGAAAGTCTTCAATGATCGGATTCGATAACACGTCGTGCGCCATGCGCATGGTTTCTGTGCGCGCCTGCTCCGCGGTCTGTTGGCCTTCAATGGCAATCTCGAAGTATTTGCCCTGGCGAATATCGCTGATGCCGTTATAGCCGAGCAGTTCAATCGAATGTTTAATGGCCTTGCCCTGTGGATCGAGCACGCTCGGCTTCAGTGTGACGTAGACTTTGGCTTTCATTCAATCTTTTCCGCGGCCCATTGGCGGCCGGCTGGCTTTACCTCGAGAATCGGAATGCGGAATATTACGCCAAAACATTGCGTTTGTCGCAGTCGATATCATAGTATCTCCGCCGGTCGCTTGTTATCATCTCTGCAAAAGGAAGCTCCAAATGTCATCACCATATCCAGCAGGCGGACCGCCGTCAGGTGTTCCAGGTGGCAAGACAACTATCGGTCTTGAATCAAATGTAGGGGCGGCGTTGTGTTATCTGGCCAACTTTATCTGCTGCATCGGCCTGGTTTTGGCGATTGTGTTTCTGGTCACCGAAAAAGAAAACCGCTTTGTTAAGTTCCACGCGATCCAGTCGCTGTTTCTAGCGCTGGTCCAGATCGTCCTGTGTATCGTTATGGGCATTCTGACGGAGATTCTCGGCATTATTCTTGGAATGATCCATCTCGGCTTTCTGGCTTTTTTCCTCAACTGGATACTGGGACTCATTATCTTCGTCGTCTTTGCGATCGTCTGGGTAATCGCCGGGATCAAAGCCTATGGCGGGCAGTGGTACAAGCTTCCGATTATTGGCGAGTTCGCCTGGAAAACTATTGACAAGTAATTCTAAGACAGTAAACCCGAACAGGAGAAACTAAAAATGGATACAGGTAAGTCTGCCCTCGGTCTGGATGGTAACCTTGCGGCCGCCCTCGGTTATCCCGTCGGTATTATCGCGATCATTTGCCTCATCATGGAAAAAGAGAATCGCTTTGTGAAGTTTCATGCGCTGCAGTCGATTCTGCTGCACGTTGCCTTCATCATCATCATCATCGCGGTCTGGATAATTGGCATTATCCTGCTCTTCGCCGGCATCGCGGCCAGCGCAGCTACGAATAGCGGCGCGATCGGCGGCTTGATGAGCATGTTGTTTGGCCTGATCTGGCTGGTGGTGATCGTGGCTTATCTGGGCGGACTGATCTACGCGGCAGTCAAAGCTTATGGCGGCGCCTATTTCAAGCTTCCGATTATCGGCAACATCGCCGAGAAGTTCGCGAACAAGTAACTCGCACGCCTAATTTGTAAAAGCGCGGTCGGTTAGTTTTGAGATTGACGCTTTCCTGGTAGATCGAATCCACGAAAACACACTAAGCGGAAGGGTTTTGTTCGTTTAGTGTGCCCTGACGCCGACCGTTCGGACTCGCCGTCGATCTTCTGACGCGCCTGCAAATTGCGATCACCTCGGCGCTGCCCAGCTCCAACGCGGAGTTCAAATTTTTGATGTTGCAAATTGCAACGTGAAAGAGAGGTCGCGGTGGTCGGCGGAAACTCCCACTCGTCTTCACTGAGCACGGCGGCCATCATGGCGGCCAACGTGCCGGAGCAGCAGACAGGCAGTACGGATGAGCGTCTTTGTCGTTCGCGCCTTCGTCAAACTGCGCGAGGTAGCCCTCGGGTACAAAGAGCTTGTAGCGAAGATCACAGAATCGGAAAGAAAAGTGGGGACACACGACCAGGCCATAGCCTCAACCATCGCGGCAATTCGGCGACTGATGTCTTCGCCCGCCCGCGAGCGCAAGCAGATCGTCTTTAGGGTGAAAGCCCCTAAGACGTAGTCCGGCCGCTCTTCCTTTTCTTAACAGAGGCTGCGCCTCTGCGCCGAGGCGCAGCCTCGCCGATATTTGGTTTGACTTCTAGACGGTCAGGCGAAGCCGCTATGTGCGGCGGCAAGGCCGCAAGAGCCTTTCACCTATCACACTTTCCGATTTACTATGCCATCGCATGGCAAAGTCAAAGTCGAAACCCAAAGCAACCCACGACACGGGCAAGCACGTGTCGCGCGAAAATATGGACAGCCTTCGCGGGAAATTCAAGGGCAAAGGTTTGCTCAAAGCACTGATGGATGAAAAGAAAAGGGAACGCAAAGCTTAGAAAGATGGCTGCGGCGGCTTCCTCACAAATCATGAAACGAGATTATTATTCAGACTTAATCACCAACTTCCTTAATACCTCGCCTAACGAGATTCTTGGGCAACTCGTGACAAGTAGTGGCTTTTCTATCGAGCAAACTCAGCGCGACGCGTGGCTACAAGAAATTGGAATTCTCAAGAAGGTATTATCCGATGTTCGGGGATCGATATACTTTGAATACGCAATCCCTCGAATGGGAAAACGGATTGATGTAGTGCTTCTCATCGGCTCAGTGATTTTTGTTCTTGAATTCAAAGTCGGCGAGACAGCGTTCACGTCGTACGCGCTCAATCAGGCTTGGGATTACGCACTCGACCTAAAGAACTTTCACGAGACCAGTCGTAAGTTGTTCATTGCGCCAGTGGTCATAGCAACAAATGCGCCCGTCACGACACCGATCGTTTCTACGACCGCACACGACGACAAGGTTCTGTCTCCCATCCGTTGCAACGTAGAACAAATCCGACAGGTGATCCAAACTCTTTTGGAATTTGCCGACGCTGAGTCCATTGATCCAACACAATGGGAGCTTGGGCGATATTCTCCTACGCCCACAATCATCGAAGCTGCTATGGCGCTTTATAACAACCACTCCGTAACAGACATTTCTCGGAGTGACGCCGCGGCGATTAATCTGACCGTTACGTCGGAAACGATCATGGAAATCATCCAGTCGGCAAGATCGAATTCTTTCAAAGCCATTTGTTTTGTGACAGGTGTTCCGGGTGCGGGAAAGACTTTAGTTGGGCTGAACATCGCTACTCAACGTCGAGATGAGACTAATGACCTTTACAGCGTCTTCCTTTCGGGTAACGGACCGCTAGTAGCAATATTGCACGAAGCCTTGGCGCGAGACAGAGTACGATACAACAAAGAGCTTGGGCGCAAACTAAGGAAGAGCGAAGCCATGAGTGAGGTGAAGGCTTTCATACAGAATATTCACCATTTCCGTGATGAATGCCTCATCGATCCGGAACCACCCATAGAACATGTCGCTTTGTTTGATGAGGCCCAGCGTGCCTGGAACTTACAACAAACCTCGAATTTCATGGCCCGGAAAAAGAACACTCCGAACTTTAGTCAATCCGAGCCCGAGTTCTTGATTTCGTGTTTGGATCGCCATGGAGATTGGGCAGTAGTTGTCTGTCTCGTTGGCGGCGGCCAGGAGATTAATACTGGAGAAGGCGGAATCACCGAATGGATGGATTCCCTTAAGCGTTCATTCGGCGATTGGCACATCTACATCTCGTCTCGGCTGATCGATAGCGAATATGCGGTGGGACATGTCTTACAAGAATTAGAGACGCGCCCCAATGTCACGACGAAGGATGAATTGCACCTTGGCGTCTCGATGCGGTCGTTCCGTGCCGAACACGTCTCTCTGCTGGTTAAGCAGCTTCTCGATCTCGACAAAGAAGCCGCGCGGGAAACACTCGCCAAGGTGTCCGACAACTATCCGATGGTTATTACGCGTGATCTTTCCAGAGGAAAGCGTTGGCTAAAGCAGCAAGCTCGCGGCACAGAACGCTATGGAATCGTTGTCTCATCTCAGGCTGAACGCCTTAAACCGCATGCCATCGATGTTAGATCGCCTATGGATCCGATTCATTGGTTTCTTGATGGGCCGGAAGATGTGCGTTCTTCATTTTACTTAGAAGACGTAGCTACGGAATTTCATGTGCAGGGATTAGAACTTGATTGGGCCTGCGTCACTTGGGATGCGGATTTCAGGTATTCCATTAACGGCTGGGATCATCGATCCTTCACCGGTGATCGCTGGAACTACATTCATAAGCCAGAACGAAAGAGTTATCAAAAGAATGCTTATCGCGTTCTTCTAACACGAGCGAGGCAAGGCATGGTGATAGTTGTTCCCGAAGGAGATGAGGACGACCCCACCCGCAACCCCGATTTCTACGATCCAACCTTCGAATACCTTCGAAGTATTGGCTTCAAAATTATTTGACCATTTGGAAACACATTTGCTTCCCAATGTATTTGGCGAAGGCGATGCAACATATCGTACTTGCCGAGCTATGCTAGGGTAGTACGCAAGAAGCGGAGAACTGCAGAATGTCCTCTTTCCTCAGATTGGGAGTCGGATTGACGGACATGATCATGAAAAACAAGTTTGCTCTAATCTGGAGGCCCTAGCATGCAAGAAAAAACCGAAATCCCAACCCGTCTTCCCGACCCCGCCGCCCAATTTGCGACAGCCCTATCGCTTTGGCAGACATGGAAGCAAGAGGAAATTGCTAAGAATCTTGACCTAAGCGAATGCTATAACGGCATGGACCAATTCATGCGCGAAGTAGTGCGCGTGGCGAATCAGTTCGAGGCATGGGCCTGTTTGCACGTCGACTTCGACCTGCTGGATGACGTTTGGCCGTATCTTTTGGGGGACAGGTTCGGAGAAGCCTGCTCGGCTGTACTGCCACCCAATGCGCTAGCTCAGTTCGACGACAGTGATTGCTTGCGTGTCGGCGTGCGTATGGGCTTGCCCATCAAGGGAATCGACGAAACACCCCTTTCATCAATCGACATGAAGGCGCCCAATCCCATAGCCGGTTCTCCATTTCGGGAGTATCGGATTCAGACGGTACGCAATTCTATGGATGGGGAGTCTAGTGCGCCCTACACTTCGGACGATTATCCGTACGACGATGATTTCTCTGAGCCGTATTTACGTTTGTTTGGTGTTAGTGACGATGGGCTTCAAGAACACATCGCTGATCGCCCAAATTATAGAGAGGTTCTCAATCTCGTCCGGAAACTCGCACCTGGAGTGGACTTTCCGCATGTACCAACCTAATCGACGGATCAGAAGACGCTCCCGATAAAACGTGAAGCCGAAATCTGGTGATCCCAATTCTCACCAACACCTACTTCTCTGGCGCCGGCGGGGTGCGGACGGGAGACGATTTGTCCAGAAGGAGCCCTCCCTCACGGTCGGGCTACTGCCCTTCTCTTCCGGCACGTGGCGATTCGCAGGCCTGAGGTTTATGTGGTGGAAAATGTTCCGGGGATGAAGAAGTTTCCGGTCGTCAGGAAAGTATGACAAAGCTGCCGGACTATTACGTGCACGTTGCCTGTCCGGTGAAGTCTTCAATCTGGCTGCCGCAAAAGAGAGATAGGATGATCATAATTGGCAGCCGGCGAAACTTTGCCTGGCGCGAACCTGCGGCTGAAAAGGCAGTCACGCTAAAAGAAATTCTTGAGCCGGATCCCGCGCCGCATATTCCTGACTATGTGGGCAAGCGCCTCGACGGTGCATATCGCGACCGGCCGATTATCAGCGATCCCGAACGCGGGGACATCGCGCCGACTTGCGTGGCGCATTACGCGAAAGACTTAAGCACGAGACTGGTGACCGATAAAAGATTTCCGCGCGGCGCGCGCCCGTACACAGTGCGCGAATACGCGCGGCTGCAGGGAGTGCCGGATACATTCACGTTCGGCGGAAGCGACAACGATGCCTACCGGATGATTGGGAATGGCGTCTCTGTTCCGGTGGGAGAGTGGATTGGGGCTGAGATTAGAAGGTATTTTGGAGTGCGGGGCGAATAGAACTCATTCCAGAGGGCTGGAGCTTCTGAAAAGTGTCCAATATGAAACCAAAGATCCTACTCAGTATGCTGCTCTTCATGCCGGTAACCAGCGGGATTATTGAAGGGCAGCAACCGGCAAAGCGTCCGCCTGTCCGCGAACTTACCGCGGCAGTTCCCAGAGTTCGCTTTGCCTCGGGGAAGAGCGCGTTGAAAATCCCGTTTGAGTTATTCGGCAATCTCGTACTCTTGCAAGTTAGAGTTAATGACTCTGATTCTTTGCGCTTCATCTTAGATACTGGAGCTGATACGTCTGTCATTGACGAGCAGCGGGCCAAAGGACTGGGCTTAACGCCTCAAGGTAAGATAGTAGCCAGCGGGGCGGCGGGATCGGCGGAAGCTACTTTCACCAAAGGAGTGTCGGTAAGTCTTCCGGGCGTCAAGGTGCTTGACCAAACGATTTATGTGCTCCCGCTTGAATCCCTCTCTGCTCTCGGCCGAAAGATTGACGGAGTTCTCGGTAACGACGTGCTTAAAGAGTTCGTCCTCGAGATTGATTATTCAGCCGGGACAATCAACCTTTATGAGCCGCGGGGTTATCGATATTCGGGAACCGGCAAGATTATTCCGCTAACGATTGACGAGGGTCTGCTGTTTGTGCGCGCGAGTGTGACGCCGCAAGGACGCGCGCCTATCGAAGCAAGATTCGAGATTGACTCTGGCTCAACCGGCGCGATCTTACTCAATACGCCGTTCGTCGAGAGCCATAAACTATTGGCCACGGTGCCGAAAACTATCCAGACCAACAGTGGCGGCGTAGGAGGCACGGCGAAGATGCTAATCGGCCGGGTTAATAATGTGAGACTGGGGCGGTTTGTAATAGACCATCCGATCACGCACTTCTCTCAGGCTGCGAAAGGAGACTATGCCAGCTCGAAGTATGACGGCTTGATCGGCGACAGAATTCTGAGCAGGTTCAAAGTCATCGTTGATTATTCTCGCCGGCGAATGATCCTTGAGCCAACCCCGCACTTTGCCGAGCCTTACGAGATAGACATGAGCGGCATGGAACTAGTAACTGATGGGGATGACCTGCTGATAGACGACGTTGATGAACATAGTTCGGCGGCTGAAGCCGGAGTGCGGGACGGAGACATACTCGTATCAATCAACGGCCGCCCGGCCGTCGAATTCAGCTTAGATCAAATCCGCAACATGTTCATGCATGACGGGAAAGAGTTTTCTCTAACCCTCAAGCGTGATGGAAAGCTGCTGCCAATTAGACTCAAGTTGAAGAGGATAATCTGACGCCGTATCTCAGAGGTAGTTGCAGATGAGCCGGTGCTTGCCTCCGCGTTGATCATTCCGCGTTCACGATTCGAACTTTACGACGCAATCCCACAGGTCGTTAGTCAGTTCCAGATAATGTTAGCCCCAGACTCTCTTGCTTCTCCCCGCGTCACTTAGGCAACAGACTGCACGGGACCGGATGGTAGCCGCTGAATTGAAAGTTTGAGCCGACTACAATTGGCTGGTCCGACTTGATTCGGACGGAGGCCGATACATGAGTAACGCCATCGAGTCCCGGGCCACTCGTCACTGGCAACAGGAAACTTATGTCCCTTGTATGGGCCGCCGGAAGCGGCGAGGTGTTGGCGCCTGTTTCACCCGGATAAGTAGCGGCCGGATTTGAACCTGGCACGGTCACGCCCGCCAGGTTGTTCCCATCCCGGTCGAGGATGTTCACCGCCACGTTGGCAGTCGCCGAACCACCATTAAAGACAAATACATCGGCCGACGTAGTACCTCCTGCATTTCCGTATTGTGCGGGTGTGCAAACCCAGACGTAGGGCGGCCCACCTCCGGAACCGGACGGGCCCGGCGGGCCAGGAGGTCCCTGTGGACCAACGCATGCAATCGGCGCCATCAACAAAACAAAAGCGAAGCAGGCAATGCCGGCACGACGTGCAAAGTCAATGCTCATACCAGTCTCCTTTTTTTGAGGCGTTGAAGTCGCCTCTTGGTTTCAGGAATAGTGAGTGCGCGCGCAATCTAACTGCCGGTGACTGAGTTGTCAACAATTTTACTGGTGTCGCGAAGAAGTTCGCGATCGCTTCCACGACGTAGTCTTGCTGCTCCTCGGTCAACTCAGGATAGACGGGCAAGGCCAGCGTTTCCTTCGCTGCAGCTTCGGCGATCGGAAAGTCGCCTTCTTTGTAACCCAGGTAAGCAAAGCATTCCTGCAAATGCAGCGGCACCGGATAGTAAACGTCCGTACCGACGCCGCGCTCGCGCAGATGCGCGCGCAGAGCATCGCGACGCCCGTCGCGAACGCGAATGACAAACTGATGAAAGATGTGGCGCGCGTTGCTTCTGACGTACGGCACTTCGACCTGCTCGTTTAATCCCGCGTCTAAAAACATCAATTCATACTGTTGAGCTTTGCGCTGTCGCCCGGTCGTCCACTCCTCGAGATGTGGGAGCTTCGCGCGGAGCACCGCGGCCTGCAAGGCATCGAGCCGGCTATTGATCCCGATGACCTTGTGTTGGTACTTCGTCTCTTCGCCGTGCACGCGCAGCATGTGCAGTCGCCGGGCGTGATCCAGATCGTTGGTGGCCAGCATTCCACCATCGCCGGCGCCGCCCAGATTTTTTGACGGATAGAAACTGAAACAACCGATCGTGCCCATCGAACCCGCGCGTCGACGACGATCTTCGGCGCCGATGGCCTGCGCAGCGTCTTCAATGATAGGAATCGGAGCGCCGACATCGATCGGAGCGCCGACATCCTTGTCGGCGGTTCGCCGGCATCCCTGCCGGCTTAATTCGATTAACGGATCCATTTCTGCGCACTGCCCGTAGAGATGCACCGGCACAATCGCCCTGGTGCGTTCCGTGATCGCCGCGGCCACTAAAGATGGATCGAGATTAAAAGTGCGTTCATCGATGTCAACGAATACAGGTTGCGCGCCCAGCCGTGCGATCGCACCCGCTGTCGCAAAAAAACTGAATGGAGTGGTGATGACTTCATCGCCGGCCCCTACATTGCAGGACATGAGCGCCAGCAAGAGAGCATCGGAGCCGGAAGCGCATCCGATTGCGAACTTTGTCTGCGAGTAACGGGCAATCTCTTCCTCCAACGCCTGTACTTCAGCGCCCAGCACAAAGTGCTGCGAGTCAAAGACGCGATCGACGGCGCTGCGCACGTCATCGCGAATCGTTTCGTACTGGGCCTGGAGATCGAGCAGCGGGACTTTTTTCATCTGCGATTGACTGGACGTCATGTGGCGGTGCTGCTGACGGTTTTCGGCTAATCACTAAACAGCATTGTGTCGGGCGCTGCCGACACTTCGAACCTGGCCGCCGTTTTTGATCGATTGTTGCGCGGCTGCGAGCACGCGGACCACGCGCAGACCTGCCTGGCCGTCGGTCAATGGCCGCCGGCCCGCCCGAATTGAATCGATAAACTCAGCGACGACATAACGCAGGGCTTCGGTGGAATCCAACTTTGGCGCCCAAACGTCGCCGGTGCGATAACTCACCAGGGTTTGATAATCCGCTTCGCGATCGGCACCGACGCGATTGGTGGTCACGCCTTTGTCATAGATGCGCACTTTCTCAGTTGGTTCAATGTCGTCGTAAAGGATCATCTTGCGACTGCCGGCGATTAGCGTGCGGCGAATCTTGACCGGCGCCAGCCAATTGAAGTGAAAGTGGGCGATAAAGTCATCCCCAAAGTGCATGATCAAGTAAGCGATGTTTTCGATTCCCCGTTCGATGTGACAACTACCAATCGCGCTTACCGCCAGAGGCTGACGGTCGATCAGGTAATCCATGATCGATAGATCGTGCGGCGCCAGATCCCAAAGGACGTTGATGTCCTTCTGAAACAGCCCCAGGTTGATGCGCACTGAATCGAAGTAGAGCAATTGCGTTCGGCGAGATCGATTAATTCTTCCGCTTCGCTTTCGGTAGCGGTCAGGGGTTTTTCGACCAGCAAGTGCTTGCCGGCCAGCAATCCTGCTTTGGCTATCTGAAAGTGTGTAGCGACGGGCGTCACTACGGCGATCGCGTCGAGCTTTGCATCAGACAGAAGCTTTCGATAGTCGGTGGTGGTTTGAGCCGCCGGATAACGGTGCCCCATTGCCGCCAAACGTGACGTGTCCGCATCGCAAATCCAGCGTAGCTCGGCCGCTTCGTTCTCAGCAAAATTGCGGAGCAGATTCGGCCCCCAATAGCCAAGGCCGATTACGCCAACGGTAGTTGCACCCATTGGCAGAGAGAATAGCGGTCATTGAAGGAAAAGTGAACCACTCTCAGGAATCCTTCGTGCATTGGCTGTTTATCGAGTTTGAGGGTCAGAAATTCATGACCTCGTTCTTGAAAGCCGGTCCCGGATTCCGGTCCGCATCAGTAAAGGCTTCGCCAGCAGAGATTGCCCCTCGGCTGCCAAGCATCAAACCGCATGAGTGTCGCCGTCCCGCGCAAGCTGTATCAAACCCTGGCCATCGCCGTCGCGTTGGTGTTTGTCTATTTCACCGTGCTCATGAAGTTGGGTAGCGACTGGTGGAATGACGAGAATTATTCGCACGGCCTGCTGATTCCCTTCATCGTCGGCTATATCGTTTGGCAGGAGCGAGTGCGCTTCTCTAAGATGCCAGCCAACCCTACTGCTTTGTGGGGTGCGATAGGCGTCGGGGTGTCGCTGCTTCTCTTGTGGGCCGGCGTGGCCGGCGCTGAGCTTTTTGTCCAGCGCATCTCGCTGGTGTTGATGGTCACTAGCGTAGTGATTTACTTCCGGGGCTTCCCCCTGTTGCGGCTGGTCGCGGTGCCGCTATTGCTATTGGTTCTTTCGATCCCAATCCCGCAAATCATTTTTAACCGGATCGCTTTTCCATTGCAGCTCTTCGCGTCGCGCTGTGCCGTGGAGGCAATGTCTTTCTTCAATATCCCAGTGCTGCGACAGGGAAACATAATCGAACTGATGCCGCTGGGATCCAGCGAGCCGAAAAGACTGGCCGTGGTGGAGGCGTGCAGCGGCATACGTTCCTTGATGACGCTGGTCACGCTGGCCGTAGTCTACGCGTACTTCACGAAACCGAAAGTGGCACAGACTTCAGTCTGTGATTCCGCAGATAGATCACAGACTGAAGTCTGTGCCACCAGTCATTGGCTCAAGAGCTTCACATTTTGGCGTTCTCTGATTCTAGTGGTGGCGGCCGTGCCGATAGCAATTCTGACTAATGCTTTACGGGTCAGCGGCACCGGCGTCTTGGCCCATTACTACGGCACGCGCGTGGCGGATGGCTTCTTTCATACATTCTCAGGCTGGGTAATCTACATCGCCGCGGCGGTATTGCTGTTCGCAACCGGCTGGGTTTTGGATCGCTTTGCTCGATTTGGAAAGAGTGACAGGATTTACACGATGAACAAGATTTCAATCCCTTCAGTTAATTCTGTTAATCCTGTCTGATTCAAACGATGACTAATCGAACAAATACTATTCGTTTCTGTGCGCTGCTCGCCGTGCTGTTACTTGGCGGCGGAGTCATTAATGTCTGGGAACGCGCCGGCGAGGCGCACGTCTCACGCCGCAACCTGAAGGATTTTCCCGCGCAAG
>WNFR01006859.1_pt1 | contig 11626 bp, 8 predicted proteins | sample 5400221 | NCBI WGS metagenome assembly WNFR01 (sample SAMN13153357, study PRJNA577476) | soil metagenome | isolation source: 40 cm soil under Madrone tree | place: USA:California | collected 2016-06-14 | reverse complement strand
TACCGACCTGCAGCGGAATCTCGCCTACCTTTTATGACGTAAATTCTAGCTGGTGCCCAGGCGGCGATGAATATCACGAGCAAGCCGAAGATCGCCCAGCTAACTATTACACGCTTTGTCATATCCGGTCTCCTGTCAGCTTGATTCATACCGGTGCTTTTCGGACGTCAGGTGAGGTGAGAACGTATGAACGAACGGCGTAAGCGGCTAGGGCGTAACCACGATTAGACTCGACGAGCTGTTAAGGCTTCGCTCGAGCCGGGGTCAATACGAGAATGCCACAGAGGGCTGTAGCAGCGCAATAAAATTACCTTAACGGCGAGCACTCGAGCACTATTGTGTGACTGTATACGTCATAACACCATAGATACCAATACAGGCCAACAACAATGCAAGAATGCTGAAAATGACCGTGAGAGTCGCCAAAAGCCGTTCCTGTCTAATGGTATCGTTGATTTGGTCTTTTTGTGTGCGTATGCCGATCAGCGTATCACGACCAGTTTCTCTTCAATACTGCGCGCCAAAATAACATCTTGCGGCGGCGGATAAAGCGAAGGCGGCAACTGAATCCTGAAGAGCAGCAGTTGATTGCGCACAGGTCAGGGAGGAAATGGAAAAAAGAGCGAAACGAAAATATAGCCAAACGCAATGGCTGATAATCTCGACCGGGAAGCGATGACGATGATAGCGAGGACCAGGAGTGCGCATCGCTGAATTATGCGGCAGGAACAGTCTATTCGTATCTTCTGCCGTTAACCTGACAATACCCTTTGGCATTAGTCGGCGGCTGGAGTTGGGACCTTTTCAAGATCGTTTGATGATGAAAACCGTTTTGTCGTCGATCAGGGCCTCGTCGCCGTTCTGTCGCAGGTGGTCGTCACGCTTAACCGCGTAATCCAACAATGCATTGCAGATGTCTCTGGCCGTTTGCTTGTAATGTTCGCGCAAAACCGCTTCAAGTTGCTCGCGCACTTGCTCATCGCTGCTGTCGTAAACTCCGTCGGTGTAAAGGACAAGCATATCCCCCGGACTCATCAGCGTGATTTCAGCGATATCGGAAGAGTTCAACTGTCTTTGCCGAAGCTTCATCGAGTAGTACTTGTTACGATCTGGGTGATCTGCCGGGATCTGCAGGCCTAGAGCAAGAAATTGCACCATGTGACCTTCATCCATTTTCATGAACTTGCGATATTCTGCGGAGAACACCAGCGGCGGAGGATGTCCGAAATTAACGAAGCGAAAATAGCCGCGAGGGTGCACTTCGCCATATAACATGGTCGCGATTTCGCGCGCATTTTCTTCCTCACTTATCCCCAGCGCGTTGCGGGCAGTGACCGATTGAGCCAGTCGCAGGTTGATGTTTTCGAATAGCTCGAGCGTGGTTCTTCCGTATCGGTCGAGTTCGGAGAGCATCAAAGCATGGAACGTGTCATGTACTGTGGAGGCAATCTTCGCTGAGATAATTCCGTGTCCCTGCGCGTCCACCAGCAAAACGCCCGCAGTCGTATAAAGCTCTTGCAAGTCTTCCGCGACGCGTATCTGCTCCGAACTCCTTGCCTCTCTGTACTCGGTTTCCATCTCGGGACTGTAGCCCGGAGTCGCCTTCAGCCATTCCACATGATCGTCGACCGAATTGCGCAGCGGTGCACCTGAAGGCAGCGGTTCGAGAAACTCCTTTGATAGCCGCAGAGCCCGCTGAATGCGTGCGTCGATGTCGTAACGCTGTTGAAAATTGATGTACTCAAATAGGTCGCCACCGACTGTTCCGGCAGGAATGGAATTCCCGTACATCTCGATGCCGGATATATGCGGAATCGCACCTTCCACCGGCATAAGCCGATCACGCAAATATTCATCGATACTCGGGACTGTGTAGCCTTTCGTCATACAAGAATTTCGCGGCAGCACTTACAAGCTTGTCTCAGGTTCCTCCGAGCGTTGGTTCCTGCGTTGTGACCTGATGGCAAAACCAATCATAATCGGGGAAGACCGCGCCTGGAATAATTTCAGATTGCATATTATCGCATATGAATATTTCAAACGCTGTGCAAGACCGTCAGGCCTTGTGCGGTGGCCCCAGGAACATAGCTGCCTTCGCCAATCGAGATCCAGTCTTCGTTTGTGGTATGCAGTAATACAACCGTTGCCGGTTGCAGTGCTGATAATGAAACAGTCTGGACGGCGTTTGACCAATGGATTGTTGCACAATAAAGACTTTGGCAAGAGAGTAGTCCCAACCAGGGAGGAGCTAAAGGTGAAACGAAGAACTGAAAACACTGCGATCATCGTCGCGAGATTGATCTCGATGTCATTAGTGCTCGCGGCAAGCGTCGCTGCTTTGCCATATCGCGCTGACGTGCAGGAGAGTCAGCGCTCTCAGCACGCGACCTCAGCGGAGGAAGTCGTGCAGCAGTTTTATGATTGGTACTTGCACGCGCGCCTTCCGCAACCGAAACGGCAGAATATGGCCAAATTCAGGAAGTACGTCACGCAAAGGTTTCTCAAGCGGGCGATGGCCCCTGACGTGGATGCCGTTCTGTTCATCGATGCTCAAGATGCCGACCCGACCTGGGCCGACAACTTCAGCGTGTCGAAGGCGACGATTCGCGGCCAGCAAGCGACCGTGCAAGTCAATCTCAACGGTAAGGAGATGAAGTACAGACTTCTTGTCACGCTGGGAAGAGAGAACGGCGTGTGGAAGATTGATAACGTGAAGGGCAGCGACTAATCTGAGTTAGGAGGTTAATTCGTCCATGAGAGTCAAGATGAATTTCTCCGGAGCGGCGTGATGAGGCTTCATCTCGCGCTCAGGAGTATAATTTCACACTCCAAGGAATTCCCAGAGTTAGAAATTGATTGAGGGCTTCCCATACAGGATAGAATCCAGAGTAGGGGTCGTCGGACCGGGGTTCCAAGATGCAGCCACTCGTCGCAGATCAGGCACAAGCACCTGGGAAGGAAATAACATCAGGTTATGCCGCTGTGTTTCGCCCGCTCACTGCAGCACTCTTCGTAGCGCTGGGCTACTACCTGGGAGCCAAGATAGGTTTCGCTCTGACATTCCAACCTCATCCCGTATCGACTCTTTGGCCACCCAACTCGATCTTACTCGCTGCGTTACTCCTGGCTCCAAAACGTTGGTGGTGGTTCTTACTTTTAGCCGCGCTTCCGGCCCACCTCATTGTGGAACTTAACAGCGGCGTACCATTGCCGATGATCCTTAGCTGGTTTATCAGTAACTGCTGCGAAGCGCTAATTGGCGCCGTGTTCATAAGAAGTCTGACGAACGCACCAACACGATTTGACACCAGCCGAGGCGTTGCCATTTTCATGTTCGCCGCGGTGCTGGCACCTTTTCTATCGTCATTCTTAGACGCAGGTTTCGTCATTGTTAACCATTGGGGACGTGGCAGTTATTGGCAGATCTGGCGGATGCGATTCTTTTCAAACGTGCTCGCCGAGCTGACACTCGTTCCCTTTATCGTAATGTGGATCAGCGAAGGGCTTCCCTCCCTTCGCCGGCTGTCTCCTTCGCGATATCTTGAGGCCGCAGCTCTGCTCCTAGGATTATTGGTAACGAACGTTTTCGTTTTGGGTGGAAATGTTGGCCCAAGTCCAACTCCCGCGCTTCTCTACACGCCGCTGCCACTTCTGTTGTGGGCTGCAGTTCGCTTCGGTCCCAAGGGCATTAGCACAGCGCTCGTGGTCGTAACATTTCTTTCCACGTGGGGTGCGATCAACGGGCTGGGGCCTTTTGTTAACCGCTCGCCTGAGGAAAACGCTCTCTCGGTTCAACTGTTTCTGATTCTAATTGCACTTCCGCTGCTAACGTTGAGCGCAGTGGTCGAGGAACAGAAGCGTCTGAGACAAATCGCCAGAAAAAATGAAGAACATTTGGAACTCGCTCTAAATGCGGCGCTGATGGGCACATGGGACTGGCACATTGCCGACAATGAAACCAAGTGGTCCGATGAAACTAAGCGAATTTTTGGTTTTCTGACAACTGATCACGAAGTTCCGCCTGAAGTCTTTTACGCAATGTTGCACGAGGAGGATCGACAGGTTGTTAAGGATGCGATCGAGCACGCAATTGAGGAACGCGGTCCATACGCGGCTGAGTTTCGAATGCCCCAGCCGGATGGAAGCATTCGCTGGGTGCGAGGTCAAGGAAAAGTTCTGGTCGACGAAATTGGAAGACCAGTTCGCATGGTTGGGGTGAATACTGATATAACAACCCATAAGCTGGCTGAAGAGCAATTACGGCAGCGCAATGGTCAAATTCGCGCACTCGCTGGTCGCCTGATCAGTGCACAGGAATCTGAGCGCCGACGAATCTCGCGCGAACTGCACGACGAACTTAGCCAAAAGGTGGCCGCACTCTCGGTGGCGATCAGCCATCTCAAGCGAAGACTTCCGGATTCCGAGCAACGAATCATCGAGGAGTTAAATGGCCTTTATGGCCATACGCACAATCTTACTAGCCATATAAGGCAGTTGTCGCACCAACTTCACCCGGCCGCACTTGAACATCTTGGCCTTGAGAAAGCGCTGGCGGCATATACCGTTCAGTTCCAGCAGGAAGAAAGCATTGAAACTAGTTTCATTTCGAGACTGAACGGCACGACAATTCCATTTGAGATCGCGGTGTGTTTGTACCGGATTGCAGTCGAAGGGCTACGAAACGTCGCAAAACACTCAGAAGCGAAATCTGCTTCGCTCTTACTGGAGGCAGACGGCAAGAACCTAATTCTTGAAATTGCTGACTCGGGCCGAGGTTTCGACGTGGAGCAAGCAAGAAGGGGTAGCGGTCTTGGCCTGGTGAGCGCTGAGGAGCGTGTGGCAGTACTGCAAGGCCAGTTTGAAATAAGATCTGATTTTGAAGGTGGAACTAAGTTAATTGCCAAAGTCCCGCTAAGATAAACAATGAGTCGTCCTACAATCCTCCTGGCTGATGATCATAAGATGTTCGCAGAAGGACTCGAGAGTTTGCTGCGGGATGAATTTGATTTCCTCGCAAAGGTTGGAGACGGCCAAGCTCTCGTTGAGGCCGCAATGCGATTGGGTCCTGACGTCATCATCGTGGACATCTCGATGCCTGCGCTAAACGGATTCGAAGCCGTGAGGCAGCTCAAAAAGATGGGCAGTACGGCCAAGATCATATTCCTTACCATGCACGGCGACGAGAGTCTGGTCGCTGAAGCTTTAAGTTGTGGGGCCTCTGGGTATGTCCTGAAACAATCTGCGGGTGAAGAATTGATTTCGGCTATCCGGGTGGTCTGTGAGGGAAAAACCTACATAACCCCTCTTGTTGCGCATGAACAGAAATCCAGCCGCAGAAAGGCCAGGAACAACATGAAGCTGACTCCTCGACAGACCGAAGTTCTCAAGTTCATAGCAGAAGGATGCACAATGAAAGAGGTTGCGAATGAATTGAGGATCTCCACCAGGACCGCCGAATCACATAAGTACGAAATCATGGCTGAATTAGGATTGGAAACTACGGCAGAACTGGTTCAATACGCTATGAAAATAGGGTTGATATCCACATAGCGAAATTTGGAAAAGCCCAACAACGGTCATTTCAATGCGCCATTAGTTTTAGACACACCATTACCTCCGTATTTTTACGTACGTATTTTTTCGAATTGTTTGCTGTTGCTCTTTAATGTAGCTTGCCTACTCTAAATATTCCGTCAGTCTGTCGGTGATTGCGTTTTCCTTCCCGCCAAGTGGGGTCGCGCGCGGAAGAGAACACGGCTTTGGTTGCGGAATTCGTCGCCCTGGTTATTTCCCGAAGGTCTGGTTTGACAACTCGGGCCGACAATTCTAACCCGATACACAAAATCCGTCTTCTCACCCCATCTCAGCGCGCGCGCGCCCCGCGCGCGCTGAGGTTTCGCGCTTAGTACCGTCCTTGCCCTCCTGGCTTTCGCCTGCGTATAGACCTCCAAGGTGAAGCGACTGCTTGCATGGAGCATTAGCTCCTGGACACCTTCACATTCTGCATTCGCAACGAGCGTTGATGAATAGGTATGCGGGAATGTATGCCAGGCGAGTGGGAGCGGCTTTGGGCGATCCTCACCTTTGGGGAACGTTCCTTGTATTCAAGCGTTTACCATATCAGGGCGACAGTACGGAACCAGGCTAAAAGTCCGCACGAAGTAATTCCTTACGGTCCTCACAAGATGCATAACTTATTTCATTACCAAAATCCCAAAGAATACCCCGGGCGACAGATCGCGATCGCATTTCAATGCGTGCTGCTGCTCGCGGTTTGTATCTCTGGGGTAATTCCGGGTCATCAAGTATTGGCCCAATCGAAACCTGCGGGAGCCGAAAAATCTCCGCTCTGTAGCCGAGACAACGCGCTCGAGATGATTAAGCAGCAGGTCGACGTCACTAAAACTTTCAACAATACTATCCGACGTATTACTGTGCTTATTCGAGCAGCGGATCTGTTATGGCCCTACCAGCAGAACAAAGCGCGTCCAGTTTTTACTGAAGCGTTTGAATTAGCTACAGAGAATGAAAAAGAGAACGAGCAAAAAGGCCCTCGCTCGTTGCTTCTGAGGCTGCAAACTCCTGACCAGCGCTACGTCGTCATTCGTGCAGTGGCTAGAAGGGATTCCGCATGGGCAAAAGAGTTAACCCGGCAAATGCTGAAACCAGCTAATGATAGTGAGACTTCATCAACGAGAAGTTCGTTTGAAAATGTCTTAACCGCGGCAAGGTTGCTTGATTCCGCGTATCAGATGATCTCTACGGATATCAACGCAGCTTTTGATCTCGCCAGGGCTAGCTTGAATTACCCAGCTAGTTCCATGCTAACTCGTTTTCTATATCGGCTGGCGGAAGTTAATCAGCAAGCAGCCGATCAATTTTACGCTCAGACGCTCGTTGTTTACGGCGACAAACCGATGCGAGAGTTTCTCTACTTGCAAGCATATCCGTTCGCTTGGCGCGAGACGTTCAACACACCGGTCTACACAAACAATGAGGTTCCGGCCAATTTCGTGACCAATCAGTCTCTGCAACGGCGGTTCGTGCAGGTTCTGCTGCATCGAGCGCAACAAGCATTGGAAGTGCCGTTAGACGAAGGCGACACTTATCGAACTTCTCACGACACTTTGATGCCTGGCACAGTACATCTCTTGGAGGGGTTGGTGCGACTTGAACCTCAGGTAAGCGCGTCTCTACCTGATTTATTGGCGCCGCTGACGCAGGCGCGAGAGAAAATTCTGGTCTCGCTTTCAGTTGAAACCCAGAAGCTACTGCTGCAACCCGGACGAGAGATTTCCACTACGCCGGACAAAACCTTTGACGAACAGGTCGAGTCGGCACAGAAGGTACCTGATGTGAACGAGCGCGATGAACTCATTGCTACAGCAGTTTTGAGTGATGCGTCCAAAAAAGAGAGCCTCGCGCGCGTGATTCAGGCGATTGACAAGATTAGCGATTCAAATCTACGCGCGCATTTACTAGAGTGGGTCTACTTTCAGCGCGCCACAACCGCTGTCCAAGACAAGCAATTTGAGGAGGCCGAGAGACTCGCCTCTCAGGTTGAAGGACAGGAGCAACGCGCTTATCTTCACACCGAGATCGCAAAGGGATTATTCAACAAAAGCGATGCGCAGACTCATGCGCAAGAGGTTCTCGATGAGGCAATAACCGAAGCAAAGAAAGCCGGTATGACTATCTTTGCGGCACGTACGCTGCTGACAGCGTCAAATCTCTACGCGAAAATAGAGTTCGGTCGGTCAATCTCAGTTCTGGCAGACGCTATTAATTGCATTAACCGCATCGAGGCTCCGGATTTTTCGAGTGACGATCAAGCCCTGGAAAAAAAACCCGAGCGAAGGGGCAGGTCGGGCCAGTATAAGGGCGAGTACCTCTTTCGGTTTTACATGCCGGGGCTTGATCCGGAGAGTGCGTTTCGTGAAATGGCAAAGATCGATTTCGACACTTCTTTGTTTCAGAGCAACGCTTTAACTGACAAGTTTCAGCGTACTATGTCGTCACTTGCATTGGCAGAGGTGTGTTTGCAACAAGCGCAACCGCGCCCTAAAGAAAAGCCAAAGAAGAGAGCTAGGGGTACTGTCGCCATCCTGATCCACTGCCCGCCAAAGGTAATGGAGCCGTGACAACTGCAGCGAACTAAGGAGAGAAATTATGAGGTCCTGAAACGGTGTCGGTTAATACCCAGCTTCCTGATCTTTGATTCGAGCGTCTGCCTGGGAATGCCCAGTTTGGTGGCGGCGCCGGTCGGACCGGAGATCAGCCCCCCAGCCTCTCGCAACGCGTTTTCGATCATTTCTCTCTCACGCTCTACAAGGTTCGCGATCAGCGGAACACTCGTCGCGGCAGTCTTCGGAGTAACAGGCGTTAGCCAGATTTCATCTAGAGAAAAGGTTTCCCCATCGCTCAGAATCACGGCGCGCTCGATTACATTCTGCAACTCGCGAACGTTGCCCGGCCACTCGTAACTCTGGAACAGATCCAAAGTTGCCTTATTTATGTTTCGAATCTTTTTACCAGCTGCTTGCGCGTAACGATCGATCAGGTATTCGACCAACAACGGAATGTCGTCAACGCGCTCGCGCAGTGCCGGTATCCGAATCGGGAAAACATTGAGGCGGTAGAACAAATCCTGTCGGAAGGCGCCTTCAGCCACCGCTGCACTCAAGTCCGAATTTGTAGCCGCGAGTACTCGTACGTCCACCGGAACTGTCTGACTTCCACCAACTCGTTCGAATTCACGTTCCTGCAGAACTCGTAACAACGCAACCTGCGTCTCTGGCGGAAGTTCACCGACTTCATCGAGGAAAATCGTTCCTCCGTCAGCCGATTCAAAGCGTCCCAGACGCCTCTGAAATGCTCCTGTGAAGGAGCCCTTTTCATGGCCGAAAAGTTCGGAGGTAACCAGCGCAGGCTGAATAGCCGCGCAGTTCACTCCAATGAAGGCACGGGTCGAGCGCTTGGACAGATTGTGAATCGCGCGAGCAATCAATTCTTTTCCGGTCCCGGTCTCACCTAATATCAGGACCGTAGAATCAGTGGGAGCGACTTTTGACACTTGCGCCAGCACTTGATGCAGTCCTTCGGAGGAGCCAACGATTTCTTCGAACATCGAAGAGCGTTCGATTTCTTCTCGTAACGCGACGTTTTCGTTTCGCGTCCTGTCTTCGGCCTTCTTTCGATCATCGATGTCGGTTCCCGTCGCGTACCAGCGTATGAGGCGTCCTTGTTCATCCCGGAACGGGTTGTAACGGATCAAAAACCAACGGTACTGACCATCCTTCCTCAATGCCCGTTGTTCGATTTCAAAAGGAAGGCCGCGCGAAAGAGCCGCACGGCGTTCCTCCCGCAGCCTCGCAAGATCTTCCGGATGAAAGATTTTTTTGCGAAAGTCTGATGCGATCACATCTTCGATGGTCAGTCCGGTGTAGTCGAGCACTGCCTGGTTCGCGTAAATCGGAGAGCCGTCCGGCCCCTGGACGATAATGGTCTGGGGTATGGCGTCGGTAATCCGGCGAAGTTCCCGTTCGTCTTGCCGCAACTTCTCTTCCGCCCGCTTTCGGTCTTCGATGTCGGTATTGGTTCCATACCATCGGACCATCTCGCCCGACTCGTCTTGTAAGGGTTCGACCCGGATGAGGAACCAGCGGTAGGCTCCATCGTGGCAGCGGAGGCGCGCTTCGATTTCGCCTCCTGCCCCAGAAGCTACTAGCGTTCGCCACTCGTCCAGCCACTTCGGCAGGTCTTCGGGATGAATTGCGACCTTACACCCCACGCGCTTTACTTCTTCTTGAGAGAGACCCGTGTAGTCAGACCATCGCTGGTTAACAAACTCGTTGGAGCCATCCGGCAAATTGCACCACGCCAGCGTTGGAATCGTGTCGATGATCTTTCGGAGCCGGACCTCCGATTTCTTCGCCTCGTTGTACGCCTTCTCTAAATCCTCTCGGTTTTGGTACTGCTTGGACACATCGCCATTTTGTTTCTCCTCAGGCGTGACTACAAGCATTTCAGCCTCATTTACCTTTTCCGCATGGGCCGTCAAAAGTGTTTTGTGATCAAACTCCGGAGCCTTCATGACTTTCACAACCTCTCCTATTGCTGAGTTCGGCACCGTGTCACGAGCCATTGGCCCGCAGCATTTTTCGCAAGCGCTGAACGGACAGCGCCTTCTTTGGGTCGAGATGAATAAGCAAATGACAGTTCGCGCAAACGATCACGAGATCACTGACCTTGGTAATGGAAGGTCCCTCACGAGCGGACAGCTGTTTGCGATGGTGCACTTGCAACACCCGAACGCCGCATCCTTCGAGCACCTTTGAATAATCACGATCACATACAGAACAAATGTTGTTGGCGGCATTGAAAGCCAAGTCGCGAAGCCTGCGACTACGTTTGGTTGTGAGCCTCCGAACTTCGGTTTTGGTGCCTTCTATATCGCCTTCATCAGCGTAAGTAGCGCCTTGACCACCGCCGCCACCCAAGAATTGAAGAAATTTGTTTGCGATTTGTCCCGGAACGCGAGTGCTTCTGCGAGGCTGACGCAACCAACCCCATGATGGAAACCGTTGTCGCGCATGCACGATTGAGACGGCGTGTGGCAACATTGCTACGTCGCTGACGTCGACAGCATAGTGGCCAAACCAATCATTAGCTTCGTCGTCTATAAACCAGGGATCACTATCGACAACACCAACGGCGACAAACTCCGATAATGGGCGCTTCATGTAAAAGACAATTTGATCGCCAGGGCGAGCTTCTTTGTTTATGGTCCACCAGTTGGACTCACCTGCCCCGATTTCTTTCAGCCTTTGAAGGTGGTGCGGCGGCGTACCAAAGCAGACATGAATTCTGGTAGGACGAATTTGCATTTGAATATCAACGAGAGGGCCGAGCGTCTGAGCTGACCGGCGCGGCCATTGCGACCCTTCGATTCCATCAATCAAATTGAGAGACACGCTTCCCGCGCTCCACGATTTGTTGGGCATCGATTGTCAATTTCGGTGATAAGAAAGCTCTGAACTAAGTTTCTAGTTCCTTCAAGATGGGAGGAACTTCACTTCTATCCGATTCCCAAGCTTCACCCCACCATTCGACACCATGCCCGCCTGGTTGGTCGCCGTCCGACACTGGCCTTCATCATTGCCACGCGTAGCTTTCCTAAGAGGTCGTCAATTCTGTTGCATGTGTCTTCCTCTAAATATATGCGATTCTTGACAAAACATTCTGCGAGTTTGTTGTACCTCGCTGTTGTCGTTTCGGCCAGTATCGGCGGGATTGAAGGTAGGACTCACGAGTTGAGTAATGCATTCATTTGCTTCGCCAAGCAGCCCGTAAAGTCCCTTTACTACGTGAGCTTGTTCCTGGTGAAGGGACGAGAATTTTGTTTGATATTCGAAGAACTTGATCTGGAGATCGTTTTGCATTTGGAGCTTCGATCGCTCCAGTTCAGCCTGGAGTGCTGCCTTATGGTCTGTGCCGGGATAGCAAAGTGATACGAAGTGAATGCTCGTCGGCGGCAATATCGCCATTCTTGAGACGAACTTCTTTGCGACTTGGTCGGCGCGATTCTTATCTAATTCAATCGCCACGACAAATCCATTTCCATTAC
>WNFR01013524.1_pt1 | contig 11628 bp, 10 predicted proteins | sample 5400221 | NCBI WGS metagenome assembly WNFR01 (sample SAMN13153357, study PRJNA577476) | soil metagenome | isolation source: 40 cm soil under Madrone tree | place: USA:California | collected 2016-06-14 | reverse complement strand
CAGAAGCGTTGCCGCTGCCACGGATAAGTGGGGAAGGGTTGATGTGGCGCATCGCCGGTGCTCAGCCGCTCCCACTGCACCGCGACGCCGCGCACGTGCAACTTCGCAACGCTCTCGAGCACGCATCGTATTGCCGGCGCATCCCGCTTCAACGTGCCAAGGGCGGTTCCCGCGACATGCTCCGCCGCCAGTATCTCGTCGATGTACCGCACCAGCGACGGAGACGGACCGATTTCCACGAACGTACGGTGGCCACGGCTGAGCGCGTTCCGCACGGCGGCGGCGAACTGAACCGGTTGGCGGAGATTGCGCCACCAGTAGTCCGGTCCGAGGGCTTCGCCGGGAAGGTCGCCACCGGTCACGGTCGATAGATAAGGGATGGTCGCCGCACGTGCGCCGACGTGACTGACAGCACTCAGAAAGTCATCCTGTACAACGTCCATCGCGGGGCTATGGAAGGCATAGGGCAGGGGCAGCACGCGCGCGAAGCGGCCCCGTTCGGTGAGCGTTGCCGCCAGCTCTTCGACCGCGGCCGCCTCGCCTGCGAGCGTCAACTGGGTTGGCGCATTGACGGCTGCGAGATGAATCGCGCCACGGTAAGGCGCCAGCAGCTCGCGCGCCTCGTCTTCCGAAACGCCGATCGCCGCCATTCGCCAGGCGCCTCGCGTGCGCTCCTGCGCGCGCGAGCGTTCGACGATGAGATCGGCCACATCCTGCTCCGAGAGCGCTCCGGCGATGTGCGCCGCCGCGATCTCGCCCAAGCTATGCCCAAGGACGCACGCGGGAACAAATCCCCATGACTGCAGGAGGCGAGCCAGCGCGACCTGCAATGCGAACAGCACGGGCTGCCCGACATCGCTCTGAAAAATCGAATCGTCGCGCGCCGTAAAACGCTCGGCGAGGCTGTGACCCCACTTGGGTCGCATCAGGGCATCGAACCGCTCGACTGTCGCGCGGACGAGAGGCACGTGTTCGAACAACTCGCGGCCCATGCCCGGCCATTGCCCGCCCTGCCCCGAGAAGACGAATACGACATCGCGGGCGTCTTCGCGCGCGTGACCGGCGATGGTCTCGCGCATGTCCGACTCGCCGCTCCAGTTCGCGAGGCGCCGTGCGGCTTCGTTCTTGTCATCGGCAACGATCACCAGACGGTGCGGATGGTGGCTGCGGCGGCGCTGCACAGTTGCGGCGAGCTCGCCGAGACTTTTTCCGGCATCGCGGAGAAAGGTTGCGTCGCGCGTCACGGCTTCGCGCAGCGCCTCCTTCGACCGGGCAGACACGGTCCACAGATACGGGGGCGCAATCGTGCTTGCCATGCCGCGTCGTTTCGATCGGGGCGCGGACGTCAGTACCGCGTGTGCGTTGGTGCCCCCGAACCCGAACGAATTGATACCGGCGCACAGCAGGTCGTCCGTGGTGTGCGCGCGCCATTCGAGTACCCGGGTCGGAACGGCGAGTTGCAACGCATCGAACGCAATCTCGGGATTCGGCGCGCGGAAGTGCAGGCTGGGTGGTATCGCGCGGTGGTGAAGCGCCAAGGCAAGCTTGGCAAGGCCGGCGACGCCCGACGCGGGCTCCAGATGCCCGAGGTTGGATTTGACCGACCCGATCCACAACGGCTCGTCGCGCGATCGGCTGCGTCCGAGGACGCGCCCGAGTGCGGTCGCCTCGATCGGATCACCCACCGGCGTGCCGGTCCCGTGTGCTTCCACATAGCTCACCTGCGCAGGGCTGATTCCGGAGCGGCCGTAGACCTCGTGCAGCAGACGCATCTGCTGATGGAGGCTCGGGACCGTCATGCCGCCGGTGCGGCCGTCCTGGTTCACGCCCGTCCCCCGGATGACCGCGTAGATGCGATCGCCGTTTGCGAGCGCCTCGTCGAGCGGGCGCAGGACGATTGACACAGCGCCCTCGGCGCGCACGTACCCATTGGCCGCGGCGTCGAACGGCTTGCACCGTCCGTCCGGTGAAAGCATGGCAGCCTTGCTGAAGCCGATAGTCAGATCGGGCGTGAACAGCGAATTCGCGCCGCCGACAATCGCGATCGGAACGTCGCCACGCGACAACGCCTGGCACGCCAGGTCGAGCGCTACCAGTGACGACGAGCACGCCGTATCGACCACAAAACTCGGCCCCCGAAAATCGAATGAGAAGGAGATGCGGTTTGCCGCGATGCTCAGCGCATTGCCCGAGTTCGTATAGGCGTCCACATCGAATCGGCTGCGTTTCTGCACATCACCGTAGTCGGAGCCGGAGATGCCGATGAAAACGCCGACGTTGGAGCTCGTGAGATTCGCGGGCGGATAGCCCGCGTCCTCGAGCGCCTCCCAAGTCGTCTCGAGCAGCCAGCGTTGCTGCGGATCCATGCGCAGCGCTTCGCGCGGCGCGATGCCGAAGAAGCCTGCGTCGAACTCGTCGGGCCGGGATACGAACCCGCCCCAGCGCGTGTAGGTGCGGCCAGCGGCAGCCGGATCAATCGCGTAGTACGCGCCGAGGTTCCAGCGATCCGCGGGCGTTTCGCAGATCAGGTCCCGGCCCGCGAGGAGGTTCTGCCAGTAAGCATAGGGACCCTCCGAATTGCCCGGCAGCCGGCACCCAATCCCCACGATTGCAATCTGCTCCAAAGGTCCTCCTCGCCTGATGGCGATGCGTGTGGTTCCGTCTGTAGCCCGCCAGCATGCGATGCCTTTGCAACCGGGCCGGCGCGCCGAGCATTCGGCGCCGGATGAGGACGCCTTGCCTGCTGTTCGCGGACCGCGGCATTGTCCATTCTCCGTGGATGCGAGTTACGGATCAAGCGGGCTCGTCGCGGCGCGCTCGCATTCGCGCCGGAATCCATTGTGCTTGGCCGGAGCGTTGTAGCCCAGCGGCTTGCGCCGCGGCCGAATTGTCGAATATTCACCAACCAACCGTCCTCGATACAGCGGTGTTCGCACAGCGCGCTGGTAATATGGCGCGAGTCACGGGTGAGGCGGAGATGGTGAAACAAGCATTCGCGCGGAGCGCTGCCGTATTACTTTTGCCGATGCTCGCGCTCGCCTGCATCGTGGCCGATTCCGGACCCGCGGCGACGCTCGGCGTGTGGCTCGCATGGATGGTGCTGGCGCTGGCCATAGACGCCGTGAGTCCCCGCGTGGGGCGGACGCGAGACGCCGCAGGCTCGACCACCACGGCGCTGCTTTTTGCGGCGCCACTCCTGCAGGGCGCCGTCCTCGTTTATGCCCTATGGCTTGTTTCGGCGGCGCCCAAAGGGCCGATGTCGATCGCGATGATCGCGGTCGTGGTCGGCATCTCGGGTGGCACCGTGGGAATCAGCGCGGCGCACGAGCTGGTGCACCGGCGTGGATCGCTCGAACGCGGAATCGCGCAGGTCTTCATGCTGCTCGTCTCGTATCCGCATTTCTCCATCGTGCACTTGCGCGTGCACCACCCATATGTCGGGACGCCGCTCGACCCCGGCACCTCGCGGCTCAACGAACCACTTGTGCACTTTGTCGGCCGCGCCTTCGTGCTCGCCTGGCACAGCGGCTGGCGCGTGGAGCGCTCGAGGCTGGCAAGCAAAGGACTGACGCCCTGGCGAATGGACAATGCAATCCTGCGCGCATTGGCCTTGCAGGCCGCGCTCTATGGAGCGCTCGGCGCGGCCTTTGGATGGATCGGGCTGGCGCTGTTCGTAGGTCAGAGCGCGGTCGCGATCTTTCTCGCGCTGGCGATCGACTACACGCAACACTACGGCGTGGTTCGGCGCGAGACTGCGTCCGGTCGCCTCGAGCGTCTTCGCGCGGATCACGCGTGGACTTCGGATCACGCCTCCAACCGATCCACTTTCAATCTAGGGCTGCATGCCGACCATCACATGAGGCCCACGCAAGCCTATTCGCAGCTGGTCAATGACGATGCCGCGCTGCAGGCGCCAATGGGCTATCCCGGCCTGCTGCTCCTTGCCCTGGTGCCGCCGCTTTGGTATCGCGTGATGAACACCCGATTGAGCGCTAACTCTCGCGCCGATGCGTACGCAACAGCGAATTTGAGCGGAGCGCCTGTAATCCCGAAGCGTGGTTGTTAGTGACCACTTACGCGGGGACCCCAGAAACACTGGTAGGCCGTACTGGACTTGAACCAGTGACCAACGGATTAAAAGTCCGCTGCTCTACCAACTGAGCTAACGGCCCCCTGGGGGCGCGGATTATAGCTAATCAGCAACCGCCGCGCAAAGGAGACTCAAGGTGTACCGAGTCGGAAGCTCGATCGTTAGTTGAGGTCGCGCGTGAGCGCGTTCGGGAGCGACATGAAATCGATGCCTTCGTCGCGCAATTCGGCCGCTTCCTCGCGAGTCGCCTGACCTCTAATCGAGCGCTTGGGCACTTCCTCGTAGTGGATCTTCCGAGCTTCCTCGGCAAATCCCGCGCCGACGTTATCGCTATGGGCAATGAGCTGGCGCAATGCCTTGAGCGCTTCGCCTTCCGCTTGGATCTGGGGCGCCGGGGTCCCTTCCCGCTCGCCGGTGGGCGCCGTCGCGCGGCTGACCTGCACGTTCAAGGAAGGACGGCGCTCGATCGCCGCATCGTCGCAGATGGGGCAACGCACCAGTGTGCCCTCACTCTGTCGCGCGAAGTCGTCGGCCGAGGCAAACCAGCCCTCGAACCGGTGTTGATGGGTACAGATCAGATCGTAAACAATCATTACTCTGCCTTTAAGCCTGCCCGATGCGCCAATATTGGTATTTCAAGGCAACAACGCAACCCGCCACGATCGACAAGGAAGCAATAACCGATCCTACGGCAAGGGTCGACATGCCGGTCAGTCCTTGGCCGATCGTGCAGCCGAGCGCGGTGACCCCTCCAAAACCCATTAACACTCCGCCGACGATATGGTTGACGAGATCTTCGACCGAGGCAAAGCCTTCCCAGCGAAAGGTTTGCGTCGCCAGCGCCATGGCACCCGATCCCAGCAGCATGCCCAATACTCCTGCGATACCGAAGGTCACAATCCTGGACTGATCGCTCCATAGCATAAGCAGTTCCAGGAGATAGGCAACCGGCGCGACGAATGAGAACGATTCGGCTTTGCCCGAATTGGTGGCCAGGAATGTTTCCTCCAGGGTTCGGGGATCTTCGGCAAGGTGGCCGATATGCCCGGAAATGTACCAGCCGCCGACGATCACCGCGCCAATGACTACGCCGCCCACGATCATTTCGCGACTGGCGCGGAAATCATGGCTGCCCAGTGCCCAAAGCGCGAAAATCGCCGCGATCGCGAGCGGCAGACCAAGCTTGACCGAGGCACCACCACCGACGAGCGCCACCACGATACTGGGCAGGTCTGAGCGAGAAGCGCCCAGCGTGGCGGTATCGAAGCGAAACCCGTCGAGGGCATTGACCCGCCAGACGGCGAAAAGCCCCTTCAACGTCATGTACGCGGAAATCCCAAGCACAATCAGCACGATCAGCGACTTGAGATTGCCACCGCCTATCCGGATCAGTGTCTTGCTGCCGCAACCCGATGCGAGGGTCATGCCGAGTCCGAACAGCAGGCCGCCGACAATGTGTGACAACCACGAAACCTTAGCCGTCGTGTAGATCGTCTTCGAAAGATCCACCGCTGCCGTGCTTTCCAGCAGGGTAGCACCGGCAATCGCGACCGCGATCGCCAACAGCCACATGCGCATGCGCCGCCAGTCGCCTACATGGACGACATCGGTGATCGCCCCCATGGTGCAGAAATTGGACCAATTGGCGATGGCGCCGAACACAAGCGCTAGCGCAAAGGCCAGCCAGGCAACTTCCCCCGGCAGCTGGTTGAGATCCTGCATAGGGAAATTATCTCATGTGCCTCTGGTGCCCTTCGTGTAACCCCGCCCGCGCCACCCGTCCGTTTAAGGCTTGTGTGCGACGCTCTTGTCGCGATCAAAACGGGGCAAACCATGCAATCCAAGTGCAGATACGGTGCGGCGATCGCCGCGTTCATGGGTGCGCTGAGCGCAATGGCTGTCGCTGGCGCCGCGCACGCGCACTGGCCGATGGAACGAGTCAGTGTCGACATCATCGATCGCACCGATGGCCGGATGCTGCCCGTCTATACCCATGAGGGCCGGCGATACGTGGTAGGCAGGCCAGGGAACGAATACGCGATTCGCGTGCGCAACGGCGGCAGCGAGCGAGCGCTCGCAGTAATGAGCGTCGATGGCGTCAATGTCATCACCGGCGACACTGCATCGCCGTCGCAGTCGGGTTATGTGCTCGATGCTCATGGGAGCTTCGAGATCGCCGGTTGGCGCACGAGTCAGTCGCGTACCGCAGCGTTCTTTTTCACCACACTCGCGAATTCCTACGCCACGCGGACCGGCCGCCCTGACAACGTCGGCGTCATCGGCGTGGCAGTCTTTCGCGAGCGCCCGCGGGTCGTGCAGCAGTTTGGAGGCAGGATGCAAAGGCAGGACTCGCGGGACGCGCCTCGCGAGGAGGTCGATCGCGCCGCTGCGGCATCGCCGGCACCCGCGCCCGATTCCTCGATGGCCGAGAAAAAGTCGCAGCTTGGCACCGGTTATGGCCGAAGCGAAACATCGTATGCGCAGTACACCGACTTCCAGCGCGCGAGCGACACGCCGACGGAGACGATCGCGATCTACTACGATTCGTACGAGAATCTGCTCGCGCAGGGTGTACCGGTGGGCAGGACGCCGATCGCCAGAGCGCGGCCCGAGCCGTTCCCCGACTGGGGGCATTTCGCGCCGCCGCCGCGTTAACCCGAGCGCGGCTCTAACGCCGCGGGGCCCACGCTTGCCACTGCGTGGGCCCGCTCGCATACTGGGCCGGCCATGCCCGCCTCCGCCGCGACCAGCGACGAAGACCTGATGCTCGCGTATGCCGCCGGAGACGCCGCGGCGTTCGATGCTCTCTACGCGCGCCACAAAGGCGGCGTCTATCGTTATCTGCTGCGCCAATGCCGCCAGGGTGTGGCGGTCGATGAACTTTTCCAGGATGTATGGATGAATCTGATCCGAGCTCGCGGGAGCTACACGCCGTCGGCGAAGTTCGCGACGTATCTCTACCGCCTCGCGCACAACCGGTTGATCGACCATTACCGCGCGAGTGGTCAGGTCCGGCTTGTCTCCGCGGATGACGAAGCACACGAGGAAGCGGTCGCCGCGCTGCCTGCCGCCCGCGGCCTCGAACCGGAGACGCGCGCCGAAAATCGCGAGCTTGGGGAGCGCCTGAAAGGCGCCGTTGCGTCATTGCCGCCGTTGCAGCGCGATGCTTTCCTTCTGCAGCAAGAAGCGGGACTCTCGCTCAATGAGATTGCAGAGTTGACCGGCGTCGGCGTCGAAACGGTCAAGAGCCGATTGCGTTACGCGGTAAACAAATTGCGAAACGATTTGTCCGACCTGCGTGAGGTTGAGCGATGAGCGGCGCAAAAAGAGCGATAACCACGTGAAAAGTGATCGATAAATAAGCGATGAGCAAGTCATGAGCGAGATCGACCCCGAACTCGACGCGACCTGGCGTGCCGCGAGCCGCGAGCAGCCACCGGCGGCTCTCGACGACGCGATTCGCGCTGCCGCGAGGCGAGAAGTTGGCGCGAAGCCTGGTGGCTTCGGCGCCGCGCCGCGCTGGTGGCCGCTGGCCGCCGCCGCTACCGTGGCGGCCATCGCCGTCGGCATCGTTCAGATGACGCCACCCGAGCAGGTCACTCCGGGCATGAACATCGCCGCGAACAATGGCGCGACCGACGCCGCGCAGCGCAACGTCAAGTCCGACAGCGACACGCCGAATGCCAGCAAACCGCAGCGCGAGGCGCCGGGCTCTGCTGCTGCACCCGAACCACCGCGCGATGCGAGTAAACCCACGGCCAAAGGCCGAGCTCGCCGCGGCATCATCGGCTGCGCGCCCCAACGCTGCCGTCTCGAATCCGCCGGCTTCTCCATCGGCACGCAACGAGCTCAACCCATTTCCCGCGACCCCGGCGCCGGCCGAGACTCAAGCCAGCAACGCTCCGCCACAGGTGGCTGCCACGGACCCGACACCCGCACCTGCAAGCGCACCCGCTCCCGCGGTCGCCGCGCGCAAGCTCGCGGCACAGTCATCGGCGGCCGGCGCCTTATCTGGCAACAACGCCGGGAGCAGCGCCGGCAAGAGCGCGGGCAACGCCGAGCTCGCACCGGTGGAGGACGCGTCGGCGTTGGAAAAGAGAGCCGCCGGCATGGCGGACAAGGTCACGGCCGAACGTCGCAAGGATACGGCGCCGCTCGCGCCCGATGAATGGATCAAGCGCATCCGGCGTTTGATCGCCGAAGGGAAGAACGACGATGCGGCGAAGGAGCTGATCGCCTTTCGCCGCGAATACAAGGAACGGACCGAGACGCTGCTACCCGCCGACCTGCGGGCGTTCAGACCGTAGCTTGCTGCGTCGCTAGAGAGCGCAAGAGTTTCTTGATCGGGGCGGGGAGCGCCGCACCGGTTGCTTCCGGCAAGGGCAGCCACACACACGCGCTATGACCCGAGTCTTCCACCCGCGTCGGCCAATACGCGACACTGCATGGCAACGGCGTCAATCGCAGTCGAAAATGCGTGAACCCGTGCTCGATCGGCATCAAGGCCACACCCTGCGCGACCTCGGCGCCAAAGCGATCACGGCAGTATGCCGCCACATCGGTGGCGCACGCGACTTCCGGAAGGCTCCAGAGGCCGGCCCAGATACCGATCGGAGGCCTTCGCTCGAGCAGAATCTCGCCGCCGCGCTCGATTAGGAGAACGGCGACTTCGCGCTGCGGCAGCGGCTGTCGAGGGCGCGTGAGAGGCAGCTCGTCGATGCGATTCTCTCGCCGCGCGACGCAGTCGGCTGCTACCGGACAGCGCGCACAGTCCGGCGTCGAGCGCAGGCACACCATCGCGCCCAGGTCCATCAGCGCTTGCGTATACGGCTCGATCCCCGCGCGCGGCAATAACTCCTCGGCTCGCGCCCACAGCGCTCGCAGGACGGCGGGATCGGCGGCATGGCCCTCGACCCCTTGGTGCCGCGCCAGCACGCGCTTGACGTTGCCATCGAGAATCGCCCCGCGCTCGCCGTAGGCAAAGGCTGCAATCGCGGCAGCGGTAGAGCGGCCGATGCCCGGCAACGTCGCAAGCGTCGCGGCATCGCGCGGAAAAGCGCCGCCATGCCGGACGACGACTTCGTGCGCGGCGCGATGCAATAGATGCGCCCGACGGTAGTAGCCCAATCCGCTCCACAACCGGAGCACTGCGTCGATCGAAGCCGCGGCGAGCGATTGAACGTCGGGGAAGACATCCAGGAAACGCCGGTAGTACGGCATCACCGTCGCCACCTGCGTCTGCTGCAGCATGATTTCGGAAATCCAGATGCGATACGCGTCGCGCGTGTTCTGCCATGGCAGATCGCGCCGGCCCGCATGTTCCTGCCAACCGATCAGCCGCGCCGAAAACGACCGCATGCGCGTCGGCCCGAGTGCTAGTGTCCTGTCCGGCAAATTCGCTCGATAGTTCGCGGCGAAATCGGCCGCCATGCTGCGTTGCTCGGCCTCACCGTAGCACAGGCTACGGAGTCGGCCTTGCGCCTTGCCTGACGGCCGATTTCATCCGCTTCCTTATCTTCGGAATTTACGGGACAGGACACTAGCGGCCCGGCAGCCGCTGGCGTGCCTTGCCGGCTGCCTCCGACGTCGGATACTTGGCGACGATTTCCTCGAGCGTCTTTCTTGCGCCGCCGTTGTCGCCGAGCTCGATCTGAGCACTCGCGATGTTGAGCAGCGCATCGGGCACTTTTTGGCTGTCGGGGAACGCGGCGAGCAATTGGCGCTGGGTCGCGATGGCGGCACGAAAATCTTTTTGCGCGTATTGTGCGTTTCCGGCCCAATACATCGCCGACGGCGCCAGCGGACTTCGCGGATAGCTGCGCGTGAACGCCTGGAAGCTCGACGTCGCCGCCGAATAATTGCCACTCTTGAACTGGTCGAGCGCGGCGTCGTACGCGCGCTGCTCGGCGGCAACGTCTCCGGGACGCCCTTGCGTGCCGGCAAAAGGCGTCGAGCCCGGCCCGCCTGTGATCGCAGGCGTCGCGTCGGTTGCCCCCGGCGTTACGGAGGCGGCCCCCGGTCCACCCTCGAGCTTCCGCAGACGACCGTCGAGATCGAGGTAGAGATCGCGCTGCCGCTTTTGCGCCTGCTCCAGCTCGTAGGTCAACACTTCGAATTGTCCGCGCAGCTTGGCGATGTCGGCCTTGATCTGCTCCACGTCCTTGAACAGATCGACAACCCCCGCGTTTTTCGTCTCCAGCGCGTCGAGGCGCTGCGCCAGCGAGCGCTCGATTTGGTCGACACGACCGCGAAGCGCCTCGATTCGCTTGCGCGCCTCGTCGTCGTCGAATATCGCCGCTCGCGCCGGCGCGGTTGCAAGCTCAACGACGAGCAGGAACGCCAGCGCTGCGGGAGCGCCGAAACGCGCCACGCGCTATTCGCCGCGATAGACGAAGTCGTCGCGGCGATTCTCGGTCCACGCGCCTTCGTCGTGGCCGGCATTGCGCGGCTTTTCCTTGCCGAAGCTGACGGTTTCGATCTGCGAATCCGTCGCGCCCAGCAGCATCATCATCTTCTTCACCGCATCGGCGCGCCGCTGGCCGAGCGCGATGTTGTACTCACGGCTGCCGCGCTCGTCGGTGTTGCCCTGGATTGTCATCCGACCGCCCTTGTCGCCCTGCAGGTAGCGCGCATGCGCGTCGATCAGCGGCTTGTAGTCGTCCCTGACCGCGTAGCTGTCGAAATCGAAATAGACGCTGCGCTTGGAAAGAATGCTGTTCGGGTCGCGCAGTCGATTCGCTTGTGAGCCGGTGGCGGTGCCGGCGACATTGCCGGTCGTGGAACCCGAAGTGGCCGCGCCCGAGGTTCCGGAGCCCACGTTGCGGTCCTCGACAGGCGCCCCGGAGTCGGTCGTCGGCGTCGTGCTGCAGGCTGCGAGCAAGCTCGCGAACAATGCGCTGATCAATAGCTTCTGGACGGAATATTGCATGTTGACCTCCTGAGATTGGCGAAAGGTAGCGATGGTGGGCCAGGGGCGCGCCCCGCTCACTTGGGAAGCGGACCCCACGCGGGCTCGCGCACATCGCTCGCGGCTGCGGTCAATCGCTGCTTGACACGGCCGTCGCTGGAGACTGCGGCCAATATACCACGGCCCCCCGTCTCCGACGCGTAGATGATCAGCTTGCCGTTGGGTGCGACGCTCGGCGATTCGTCCAGCGAGCCCTGGGTGAGGATCTGCACCTGCCGCGTCGCGAAATCCTGCAACGCGATGTTGAATCGCCCGCCGTCGCGGCGCACGAATACGAATCCCCTTCCATCGGGAAGGCTCCGTGTCGAAACATTGTAGCTGCCATCGTAGGTCATACGCTCGATCGCTCCGCTGCCGACGGTCAGCCGATAGATCTGCGGGCTGCCGCCACGGTCCGAGGTAAACAATATCGACCGGCCGTCGGCGGCAAAGTTCGCCTCGGTGTCGATTCCGGCGGAGCTCGTGAGCCGCTGCACACCGCTGCCGTCGGCGTTGATCAGGTAGAGCTGCGATCCGCCGTCCTTGGTCAGTGTCACCGCCAGACGCGAGCTGTCCGGCGACCAGGCCGGCG
>WNFR01006848.1_pt1 | contig 11631 bp, 11 predicted proteins | sample 5400221 | NCBI WGS metagenome assembly WNFR01 (sample SAMN13153357, study PRJNA577476) | soil metagenome | isolation source: 40 cm soil under Madrone tree | place: USA:California | collected 2016-06-14 | reverse complement strand
TCGAAGTACTTGGCGGCAAGTTTCTCTACGCCATCCAAATTCACACCACCGGCGATACGTTCAATCTTTGCCCGGCGGATATTTGCCAGAGCACAAGGGGAGAGGAATTGGTCCGCACCGCGTGCCCGGTCGACGCTCCCAAAAATGGCCTCCAGGTGGAAGGCTACGCTCCTCCGCGCCAGGTGGTTCAGGATGTGGAACGCATCATGAGCGAAGCGGGCATTGAAGTCGGCGGAATCGAATACGTCATCGACGATCGCGATGGAAGGCTTCTCTACTACGACGTCAACGCGCTGTCGAATTTTGTCGCCGACCCCGACCGCATCGTCGGCTTCAACCCTTACTCGCGACTGGCCGATTATCTGATTGCCGAAGCGCAAGCCCACGAAGCGAAGCAGGCCCAGCAAGCTGTCGGCACGGGAAAGGCCGGGTGAGCAGGCCATGCGCTACGGATACTGGATGCCGGTTTTCGGCGGGTGGCTGCGCAATATTGAAAATGAGCACATGGAAGCGACTTGGAGCTACGTCAAGAACTTGACGCAGCGGAGTGAAGTACTCGGCTATGACCTCACGCTGATCGCCGAACTGAATCTCAACGACATCAAGGGGCCGCAAGCGCCCTCGCTCGATGCCTGGTCGACGGCGGCGGCGCTGGCGGCGGTCACCGAGAAAATCGAATTGATGGTGGCGGTGCGCCCCACGTTTCACCTTCCTGCGCTCTTGGCCAAGCAGGCTGCGAACATTGACCAGATAAGCGGCGGGCGGCTTTCGTTGAATGTGGTTTCTTCGTGGTGGGCGGAAGAGGCGCGGAAGTATGGAGTTGCCTTCGAGCAGCACGACGACCGCTACGCCCGAACCAGCGAATGGCTGGACGTGCTGAACGGTGCGTGGACCCAGGATAATTTCTCCTATGAGGGAAAGTATTACCGCGTGGATGCGAATCTGCTGCAACCGAAACCCGTTTCCCGGCCGAGGCCTGTGATTTATGCGGGCGGCGAATCGGAAGCTGCCAAGCAACTGATTGCAGAGAAGTGCGATGCCTACGTAATGCATGGGGACTCGCCCGAAAAGATTCAGACGCGAATTGCCGATCTCCGGCAGCGACGGGAACGCCTGAACCTGCCGCCAATGCAGTATGGCGTGGCGGCGTATGCGATTGTCCGCGAAACCGAGCGAGAAGCTCAGGAAGAGTTGCGGCGCATAACCGACGTGAAACAGAGCGCGGCCGGCTATGCGAATTACCAGCAATGGCTGGCAAACACGCAACTCGAACAGCGTGTTTCCTTGGAAGATTATTCGGTTTCAAACCGTGGCCTGCGCTCGGGCCTTGTCGGTACGGCGGAACAGGTGTCGGAACGCGTCGCTGAGTTCGAGCGCGCGGGGGCCAACCTGTTGCTTTTGCAGTTCAGCCCGCAACTCGAAGAAATGGAGCGGTTTGCGGCCGCTGTGATAAGGCGCTCGCATCCCCACATGGCGCGGGCCTGACCTCAACAGAGCCTTTTCTCAACCCAAAACTGCTAGGCAAACTGTTATAGTTTGTCTATAATTGGTGTTTGTCTCAGATGTGCTGGCCCCGCCTGAGTGGGTCTGCAGGGAATAGCGAAATGAATCCGGTCATTCAGAAATTGCATGAAGCGCAATTGCGCAAAGATCTTCCTGAGTTCCGCCCCGGCGACACCATCAAGGTGCATGTTCGCCTGATGGAAGGCGAAGGCGAAAAGGTCAAGGAACGCATCCAGACCTTTGAAGGCGTGGTGATTTCGAAGAAGGGCCGGGCCAGCAGCGCCAGCTTCACCGTTCGCCGTGTGAGTTTCGGTGTGGGTATCGAACGCATTTTCCCGCTGCACTCGCCCTCGATTTCTTCGATCGACGTCGTCGGCAAGGGCAACGTTCGCCGTTCGCGCTTGTATTACCTGCGCAACCTGCGTGGCAAGGCCGCCCGCATCAAGCGCGCCGCGCGTGAAGAAGCTCCGACGCCCGTGGCCGCCGCGAAGGCGTAACCTAACCAACAAAGAAATTTGCGAGGGGACAAGCAACTGCTTGTCCCTTTTTCATTTTTGGGTGCTAAAATTCAGGCTCGACGACACGATTATGGCGCGACTCTGCTCTTCCCGTTTCGAGCGAGCGGCGCGGCGGCTTGGATGGACTCGTATTGCGGGTCTGGACGAAGCCGGGCGCGGCGCGCTGTTTGGTCCCGTGGTGGCCGCAGCGGTAATTCTGAATCCCAAGCGCCGCATCGTTGGGCTGGACGACTCCAAGAAACTGCTTCCCGAGAGGCGAACCGAGCTTGCCGAGCGGATTCATCAGTACGCGGTTGCCTGGGCCGTTGCCGAAGTAGACGCGCAGCGCATTGACGCGTGGAATATCTATCAAGCCAGCCGCCAAGCGATGCAGGCGGCGCTCGAACAACTCACCATCCGGCCCGACTACCTGCTGATTGACGCGATGCAACTCGACGTGATGATCGAGCAAAAATCCCTGATCAAGGGTGACGCGCGCAGCGTCTCAATTGCGGCTGCATCTATCCTGGCCAAGACCCACCGCGATGCCTGCATGGAAAAATGGGACTCTGTCTATCCGCACTATGGCTTGGCTCGGCATAAAGGTTATGCCACTCCAGACCATCTGGAGGCGCTTCGCCAGCACGGCCCTTCGCCCCTCCACCGCCACTCGTTCGCGCCCGTCCGCGAAGCGGGTTGCTGGGCGGCCGGAGCGGTGCAAGAGGTGCTTCCGCTCGAAATCTGGCCCGTCCGTTCGTAATCCACCTTTCGCCATTTGTTCTCTGTGAGTATCGTATCCGCCACGGGGATAACTGCCTGTTCACACCCGTCTGCGGTTTCGTTGACGCCTCCAAAGTGGGGGCGTAGCGTGGGGAAAGTAGGTTGCATGGTCCCAGTACCTGCAACGAGTTGAGGAGAAAGTTGCCGGCAGCTTTCGATGGGGGAAGCTGTCGTCTTTTGGCATGGCTTATAACAAGAGCAAATACGTCGAAGCCGCGCAGAAGCTGCTGAATCAAGGCAAAGTAGCGCAGGCAATCGCGGAGTATCAGCAAATCCTGAAGTACGAGCCGCGCGACCAGGTCACGTTGATGACCATCGGCGAGCTGTACATCCGCCAGGGCGAGACTTTTCAGGCCATCGAATATTTCGAACGGCTGGCGCAACTCTTCGTCAGCGACGGATTCCTGACCAAAGCGATCGCGGTTTACAAGCGAATTTCGAAACTCGCGCCGGAAGAAGTCCGCCCGCTTGAGAAGCTGGCGGATTTGTACGTGCAGCAGGGCGTGATGAGCGAAGCCCGGCCGCTGTTTCTTCAGCTTGCGGAACTCCATCTGAAAACCGGCAAGCAACCGGAGGCGATTGCGCTGTTGAAGAAATTGCTTCTGGCGGAACCCGACAATTTGCGAATCCAAGTCCGGCTGGCGGACCTGTATGTCGCCATGGGACAGTCGGGCGAAGCGCTGGAGAGTTATGTCTCCGCGGCACAGCGCGCATTGGCCCGCGGCGATCAGGCGGAATGTGAACGGCTGGCCGACCGGGCGTTGCAGATTAATTCAAAAAACCTCGACGCGCTGATCGTGAAGGCGCGAAGCTATTCGTCGGCGGGCAATACGACAAAGGCTACGGAGATCCTCGAACGCGTGCCGGACCTCGACAAGGGCGGGGAACCGGCCGAACTGCTGCTGGACCTTTACCTGAAGTCCTCCAAATGGGAGGAGGCTACAGCGCTGGCGCTGCGAATTTTCTCCAACGACGAAAAGAATTTCACGGCCACGCAGAAAGTGACCGAAGGGCTGCTGGAATCCGGGCAAGGCGAGCGGGCTACGAGCATCCTCTCGCGCATCCGCATTCCGATGATCGATGCAGGAGAGCACGAGGGCGTAGTGAATCTGCTGCAAAACCTGGCCACCCGGCTGCCGGGGAGGCTGGAGCCCCTTGAGTGGTTGGTGGACACGTTTGGCCGCACGAGCGACTCATTCCGTTTGCCGGATGCCTTGGCGAATCTGGGCGACGCGCTGCTGGCGAACGGGAAGACGGATCGAGCCAAAGAGATTTTCGAACAACTGGTTGACCGCGACCCGGAAAACGATTCGGCCAAGCGCAAATTGAATGAAGCGCTTCGCAAGATGGGGATGAAGCCGGCAGATTCAAAAGCCGCGGCCACGCCCGAGCCTGCCGTCGTCGAGGAGAGCCTGCAGGCGGAGCTACCCCAACCGCCGGTCGCAAAGATACGCGGAGGGCTGCACGACGATACACCGATCGTGGATGCGCAGGCCGCCGGTTCAGGCAAGTCGGGGCTCGGCGAGCAGGAACTCGACGAAGAGACCCAGAAATTTATCGCGCAGTCGCTGACGGACGTGGATCTGTTCGCGAGTTACGGATTGACGCAGAAAGCGATCGGGCTGCTGGAAGCAATTTTGCGCCGCGCGCCGATGCACACGCCGACGCTTGAGAAGTTGCTGGACTTCGTGTTGGGCGCGGGGGATGACCGCCGAACGGCTGAACTCGCCGCGCAATTGGAACACATTCATGCGGGCCGCGGCGATCTGCGGAGCAGCGAGCGTTTTGGCGAACTGCGGCGCCGGTTCCAACGCGCTGCGGGATTAAGCGATGAAGAAATCGCCGCTGCGGTGGCGGCAGCGATGCCTCAGCCTGTGGATGTCCAGCCGGTGGGGAAAACCGAAAAGGCCCCCGTCCAAGAGGTCTCCGCAACGCCCACGAAGCAATCGCAAACGCCTCTGGAAATCGAGGCAGTGCCCCTGGAAGCTGGCGTTGCGACTCCGGCACCCGTCCCGCAAGTTGCAGCGGAGCTCCCCGGTATTGAAATTACCAAGCCGCCGGAAGTAAGCCCGGCGCCCCAAGCCGCCGCCGAATCCAATGCGGAGGAAGTCGACCTCTCCGACGAATGGGCTTCCCTTCTGGAAGAAACGAAGGAACCCGCGGCGCCGCTGGAAGAGATTTCCGCAGACGAAGCCGTGACTGCGGAAGCGGCTTCCAACGAAGCGGATCTGGCTGCTTCCTTCCTGGAGCAGGCAATGTCGATGAAGAAATCGACGCCTGCCCGACCCGCGCAACCTTCCGGTGACCTGCCTGAATTCGAAGTTCCTGCTGACTCCCCGGTGGAAGAAGAGGCGACCAGCGAGTCCAAGGAAATTCCAGTTGAGCTGACCGCTGCGGAACAGCGCGCTGCCCTGGCCGAGCAGGTATTCAATCAGCACAAGAAGATCCTGCCGGATAAAGAACTGGAAGCTTTGCCCTCATCGGAACATCCGAAAGTGGCGGCCGGGGGGCGCGAGCCAACTCTGGATCTACCGCGGCAAACCGTGCCGGAGAAATCCACCCCCGAGCCCGATCTTGATCTGGATCAGGATTTCGAGTTGGTACTTGAGCCGGAACCCATCGTGCCGGCGCACGAAATGTTGTCCAAGATTCCTCCCGCAGCGCCGCATAAAGAAAAAGGTGGGCCGCAGAAAGTCCAGGCCTCCACGCCTGCCAACGGGCAGGCACTCACCACCGATGATTTCCTCTCCGATCTGGCGAAAGAAATGGGCGAATTGGGGCTGGGCGAACTGACGCGGCCCGTCGGGCACGCGCCCGAAGACAAAGCGCCCGCGTCTGCCCGAGCAGCCGGGGGAGAGAAATCATCCACAAGGGCAAACACAGAAAGCGGGCCACTGAAAGAAGTCTTCGACGAATTCCGCGCGGAACTTGGCGAAATGGGCGCCGAGGACGAGGATCTGGAGACGCATTACAACCTCGGTATCGCCTTCCGCGAAATGGGTCTGCTGGAAGAGGCCATCGGAGAATTTCAGAAGGTGGCGCAGGCCAACGACCGGGGCAAGGCGTTTCGTTACGCTATGCAGTGCTGCACCCTGCTTGGGCTGGCGTTCATGGAAAAGGGCCAGCCGGCCATCGCCGCCATCTGGTATGAGCGTGCGCTGCTGACGCCCGGCATGGACACGGAAAGTAAGCTGGCATTGAGGTATGATTTGGGTGTGGCCCAGGAGTCGGCGGGCGAACTGGACGCGGCACTCAAGAGCTTCTCCCAGGTTTACGCGATCAACATTGATTACCGCGACGTGGCAGAACGCATTCACTCGCTGCAGAAGCCGGCTCGCTGAACGCCGCACAAACCACAAGTAAGGCCAACTGGTACCAGATGAATCGAATCTTGCGCGCGATGACGGTCGTGCTTCTGTTTGAATTAGGCGCGCTGCTGCTCTATCTGCCGTGGTCCGCATTCTGGGAGCAGAACTACTTCCTGAGTCACTATCCCTGGATTATGCACTTCGCCCTGCATCCCGCGACGCGCGGGATGGTGAGCGGCATCGGCGTCCTGGATATTTTTGTGGGGTTCGGGTTCTTCAATTCGCGTCCGGTGCCGGCCAGTGTGCCCCCTCCCTCCAACCCGTAAACCGTTGCTGTGCCATGTGACGGATCGCCGGAGCCTGGCGGCCTCGCCCGGCCTCGCCATAGATCTTCAGCTGCAGAAAATAGAGCAAGCCGCGAAAGCCGGAGTGGACTGGATACAGATTCGAGAGAAAGACCTGTGCGGGCGCGAATTGGCTGGACTGGTGGAGCGCGCAATGACGCGCGTGGGGAGTGGCTCAGCGGTTCTGGTGAATGACCGGGTGGATGTGGCATGTGCCACCGGTGCGTGTGGGGTGCATTTGGGCGAGCGCAGTTTGCCGCCGTCGGAGGCAAAGCGCTTGGTGAGGCTGCGTTCCCCGCGCAAGGATTTCTTCGTGGGAGTCTCCGCGCATTCACTAGAAGGGGCGATGGCGGCGCAGCAAGCGGGGGCGGAATACGTGATTTTTGGGCCGGTGTTTGCGACGCCGTCCAAAGCGGGATTTGGAAAGCCTCAAGGAGCGCAGCGCTTGAAGGAAGTGTGCCAACGATTGACGATACCGGTTTTGGCAATCGGGGGAATCACACTCGCGAATGCTGGGGATTGCCTGGCAGCGGGCGCCGCGGGGATTGCAGCGATCCGCTTATTTCAGGACGCGGCGAATCTGGACGATCTTGTGAGGGAATTGCGGAAAGTTTCGTAGGCCTCACTGGCAATGGATCGGAGCCGGGAAATTCTTCAGGACATCAGCCGGCGGAGCAGGCGGATTTGTCCGGCGTGGTAAACATCATGAAAAGCAACGCCGTACAGAGGAGGAAGAAGTTTTTTCGCCCGCGGAGTTTCAAGGACATGACGAATAGCCGCTTCCAGAGCCTTGTGTTCCCTTTCCAATAGCGCCAAATCAGCGCGCCAGGCTGCTTCTGTGGCTTTCCCCTTTTCGGGCCTCGCAAAGAAATTACTCCCTTTGAGAACGAATGAGCCACGCTTCCCGCCTTCTATCTGGCGGCGCACAGCGTATTTCCAATACGCGGAATGCAGCGTGAGTTCCCAGATATTGTGGCGACCGGGAGCGGGACGCCATGCAGCTTGACTGGCGGTGACGCCTTTGAGCGACTGGCGCAGGTTCGGGCCATGCCAGGTCTTGCGCGAGTAGGCCTCGTCGAGAAGCGCAAGGACCAATTGGTTGGTGTTCATGCGAGCCCTCGAAATTGTGATCAACGGCCGGCGTCCACGCCAGCGCAGCGACAGTCAGCTTCCACTCGAAGATACATCCGCATGGTGGGAGTTTACACCCTCACGGAACCCTCGCATGCGGGAAGGTTTGCATCAGGTTAAGTTCGAGCAGACTCGGAGTGTTGCCGGTCCGGCTTGAGTTCGCGGGGATTCCGGGATTTTTTGCGCTGGTAGAGGCGCTTATCCGCGGCTTCCAGGAGCTCGGGAGCCGAATGCCCGTCGGCAGGGTACACGGAAAAACCAATGCTGACGGAGAGCGCGGGCGAATCCGTTTGCTGGTGCAGACAACTGCTGATGCGCTCGGCGACGTTTTGTGCGCGTTCGTTGTTGGCATCGAGCAGAAGAATGGCGAATTCATCACCGCCGTAACGAGCGGCAATTTCCGTGCCACGGCAGTGTTCCTTCATCACACGGGCCAGGCGATTCAGTGCGCGATTCCCTGTCAGGTGGCCGAAGCGGTCGTTAATGCATTTCAGGTCGTCGAGATCCAGAAGAAGCAGGGCAAACGGCTGGTGGGTGCGGTCGGCACGGCGGACTTCACGTTCCAGACTCTCGAAGAATTCCCGGTAATTGGCGAGCCCCGTCAGCCCATCATGGCTGGCGCGGAAGAGTATTTCGTCTTCTGTCTTTTTTCGTTCGGTGATATCGAGAGCCATGCCGATGCAGCCGATGATCGAGCCTTTGGAATCGCGGCAAGGCCCGATGCCCAGATCGTAAATGCGATTGCGGCTGGCGTATTCAAGCCGCGAAGAGACGCCGCGGAGCGCGAGAAAATGCTGCTTGACGGGCGGTTCGCCATTGTCCGGGCAGCGCAGATATTGGCAGATTGTCTGGCCGACAGGATAGCGGGGAAAACTTCGCGCCAGGCTGGCGGTGCGTCCCCAGTGAGAAGTGATGCGCAACCGTTCATCCGTAGTCCAGAAGAAAAGCGGGATTTGTTCAACGAGGAGACGCAGATGGGCTTCCGCGATCGAGCACGTATTGCCAGGCGCCAGGGCGTGCGCGCGTTCCAGAATGCCAGTAATCTCGCCGTGAGCGTTACGGATCGGTGAGCGTTGGATGCGAACCGAAATGCGCGAGCCAGACTTGTTAAGACGTTCGGCCACGGCGCCCATTCGTGATTCAGGCGAGGAGGGATTGTGGAGCAATTCCTCATGTGACGGCAATTCATACAAGGGCAGCAGGCACGCCACAGATTTGCCGAGAACTTCCGCTTGGGTGAAACCGTAGAGGACTTCCGCAGTTTGATTCCACAGAAATATGGCCCCGCCGAGGCCAAAACCAACGATCGCCTGTTCGGGATCCGAAAGGAACGCGTCCAGCAGAGGATTGACATCCGGTTGGAGCAGCATTTTGCGGAAATCGGTCCTTGCCGGGCGGTAAACGGCGACGGACGGAGGCGGAAATGCGCGACCGTAAGGGGGGAAGAAACCCACTGGCGAGAGGAAAAGCCAAGCAGGCAAAGGCGAACGTAATCTGACTACAACGTAGCCAATTTAACATACCTGAGAAGAAGGCGGAGGAAAAGAATGCGGGCCAGGGAGTCCAAGAGTAAATTACGAGCAGTGACACAGATGCAAATCGTTTGCATATGATATAAGACTGAGTTAGTCTGATATCCAGTGGTAGTCGCCACTAATGAAGATTTCAAAGGCTTTAATATCAGACTTAGTTGGTCGTAAATACGATCTTTGGAGATCGTCCTTGAACTTCGCACGCTTCTGTTACCTACACCGATTGTTCCTTTGGGCCCTGTTACTTGCGGCTGGTGCCAGCGCCCTTGCAGCTCAAGAGAATCCTTACATAGTGGCGTATGACCACAACCTGGAGGAACCCGGAAATCTCGAGGTCGAGTACTTCTCGGTCTTTGGGACGCAACGGGGTGGGCCCAACTTCCACGCCTTTTGGAGCGAGTTTGAGTATGGAGCGACTGCTTGGTGGACCACGGAGCTCTACCTTTCGGGGCAGACCACATTCGGGGATGGCACAGTGTTCACGGGATATCGCTGGGAGAACCGAGTCCGCCCCCTCAAAAATGAGCACTGGATCAATCCTGTGTTGTATGTGGAGTTCGAGGACATCAACGGCGCGGACAAAATCATGAAAGAGGTCGAGGGGCACGATGTGGAATCCGACTTTCTGACGCCGAACGCAGTGGCGCGGCGGGAGCGGAAACGCGAAGTCGAACTAAAACTGATCCTCTCGAGCAACTACAAAGGTTGGAATTTCACGGAGAACACTCTGGCCGTGAAAAATCTCTCGAATGAGCCGTGGGAATTCGGATACGCCTTGGGAGCCAGCCGTCCGTTGACGCTGAAAGGCGCCACGCACAAGTGCAATTTCTGCTTGCAGCATTTTATTGCTGGAGTCGAGATGTACGGAGGCCTGGGCGACCGGTACAACTTTGGACTGCGCGAAACTTCGCATTACCTGGCGCCGGGGCTGGCGTGGAACCTGCCGTCCGGATGGACGTTCAAAGTCGAGCCGACGTTCGGCTTGAACGACAACAGTCACCAATTCCTGCTGCGGTGGGGCGTTTCTTATGAAATTGCGGGATTTGGACAGAAGGTGAGTCAGATGTTCAAGGGGAAGAGCGAATGAAAATAAGCATGCGCTTGGGATTTTGCGCAGCGTTGCTCTCCTGCTGGTGTTTCCTGTGTGCCGCGCAGGGCAAGCCGGAAAAAACTGAGCCAGCCTCTGTGTATGCGGAACTGGAGAAAGCGCCCGCAAAATACCGGACGAAAGCGAACCCGCTGGCCACTGACAAGGACGCAATCGCCGCGGGGAAGGTCTTGTTTGAAGAACATTGTGCGGAATGCCACGGGGAAAATGCACTGGGCAGTAAAAAAGCGCCAAGTTTGCGGGCGAAGGAAGTGCAGGAAGCTCCGCCGGGGTCACTATTCTGGATTCTGACGAATGGCGTCGTTCGAAAAGGTATGCCGGTCTGGTCGAAATTGCCGGAGCCTCAACGGTGGCAGTTGATCAGCTTCATCAAATCGTTGGGACCTGTGGAATCGACGGAAAATAAAACTGCAGGCAAACCCTAGTTTGGATTTTGCGCGGGCTTGAGCGCGTCGTTGAGGATCATCGCCAGCCGGACTCCGGCCTGCGCGATTCGCTTTTCCACGACGGGCGCGGCCGCGTCCTGGTAGATTGCCCCGGCGGAAAAATGCAGATTGAACATGCGCTCGCCAACATTGTTGTCGTCCGTGCAGGAATGGACGGGAACGGGCGGCTCGATCGGGTCGTTGGGCACCAAGTTTCCGTACGCGACGGATTCGGCCAGATCGTGGCTTTCCCACGCCCAATCGTCCACATGAACCCCTGCTCTTATCCACGCTTCGGCCTGCGGGCTGAAGGACTGGTCCAGAAAATCCGCGTACTCGTTGGAGTCCGCGCCCTCCATGTCGCGTTCCAGAATCGCGGTATCCCAAACGGAATGAAGATTGGGAGTGTAGGAGTGATTGTGTTCGCGCGGGTTGCGGCGAAAGTACCGGACCGGGACGCAGTTGCCGCCTTCATCGTTGTTTGTCGTGGCATGCAGTGGCATATGCAAATCGCCGACGAAATGGATGATGTAGCGGACGGCGTCCGCGCGCTTGTGTGGGTCGGCCTGAGGATCTTTGAGTATGAAGAGTTGTTCGGCGATAGCTTGAGTGACGCAACCGGATTCACCGCAGAAACTTGCGAGCGGACCCCGGGGCGCCCCGCGAGGGATGTCAATGTAATGCCAGGGGCCATTTTTCAGCGTGTTGCGGACGTCGTCAGGCCATGTGGAGCTGTCGGCGAAGACGCTGCTGGGAAACGGGCCGCAATAGCGCTTGAGCTGCGGGTCGATCGGATTTTCCTTCAGCAGCGTTTCCAGAATTTGTCGCACTTCCGGCGCTAGATGTTTCTCGGCAATCAGCGCGATGGTCTGGTGGCCCTTGCATCCCCACGCAAAAACGGGAGAGGCAACGAACAGTGCGGCCAGCAGTGAAAGACAGGCAAGTCTGAACCAGATGGAGCGAATGCTCATCGAGAGATCCTTGGTCTAAATCGAAGATAAAT
>WNFR01008597.1_pt1 | contig 11632 bp, 11 predicted proteins | sample 5400221 | NCBI WGS metagenome assembly WNFR01 (sample SAMN13153357, study PRJNA577476) | soil metagenome | isolation source: 40 cm soil under Madrone tree | place: USA:California | collected 2016-06-14 | reverse complement strand
CAAGGATCAACTGAACATCATCGGTGCGGCCATTCCCGATCCTGATCCGATTAAGAAGGACCTGCCGACCTGCGAGAAGCCCACCTTTATGCAAAATATGATGCAGCAAATCAGCGGGAACGCAAACGTCACGACCAGTCACGACGGAATTCTGATTACTAAAAAGGGCGAGGGCAATGATCTTATTGATAAAGCGATCGCCAACAACGGACAGCTGCCGGATAACGGCCTGCAACCCGTGATTCAACGAGCGCCGGCACGGCAGCCCGTTAGTCAGCCCACCCCGACGACCGCGCCCGAAGCCACGCCCGACAAGAAGAAAGTAAACATCTCGATTCAACCTACGTCGAATGGGTCGCTGGTGCAGTTCCTCTTATGACGCCGAATTCCGCAGGCCCGCAAGACGAGTTGATACGGCGCCATCGCGCCGCCACTTTCGTCGTCGCCGGTTTTCTCATCCTGGATGTTGTGCTGCTGATAATCGCCTTCGTGGCCGGCGAGCGCATCTTTCGACCTGGCGATCGCTCAATCGCCATGGGTTTATGGATTGCAGTGCTGGTGTTCGGGCTGGGCGCTTTCGTAATCAGGCGAACGAAGTTTGCCGCGATGCGCTTGAAAGATGTGGCGGCCCTCAAAGGCGTGTCTGGGCTGCTGAAGACATTGCAGGACACGACGATTCAGATCGCCTGCATCGGCGGGGCAATCGCGCTCATGGGATTCATGATCACAATCCGGACGGGCGATTGGACCGATATGCTGCGGGCCGGAGGGGTGTCCGCAATAGTCCTTTTCTACTGCTTCCCCTTTCGCAGTGCATGGGAACGCGCAGTGAGGGAGCTGGGCCAGTACGAGTGACTGAGCAGGATTCAAACCACCGCTCCGGTAAACTGCGACAAGTGCTCTGACGTGATGCTTCCAATCTTCGCTCAATTCTTCCACAGGCGTAGGAGTTAACGCTGATCTCCTCAGCTGATTAAGTGTCTGGCCGTACCGGCAAATGTGGAAGCGCGGTGCCCAGGCTGTCACCACGGGTGACGGTGGGCCAGAGTTTCTTGACCACGCGAAACTAGATACTCAACATTTTGGCAGGAAAACATCATGGCATTGCTCTTGCCATAGCTCGGCGTGTATCTGCTCGTCTCAGGACGAGTCTCACCCGCGGGTGGGAAAAGTTCTTAAGTTTAGTAACAGGTGACAGCTCATATGGGCAAACCAGTAATGAACCTTCCGCCAGACAAACCGAAACTCAACAGGGCCGCCGGCATTAGTGTGACCGAACTGCTGCTCGTAATTCTGATCATCGGCATAGTTTCTTCGTTCGCTCTCGCACGATTTCTGACCGCCAGCAAAAGTGTCAAGCTTTCCGGCGCGACGCGCACTCTTTCCACTTATCTGGAAAAGGCTCGAGTGGACTCAGTCCGCCGACACGTAGTAGTGGGTGTAAATGAGGCGAGCGTAAATATAAACAGCTCGACCAGCTACACTGTGAATATTGATTTCGCCGGCACAGGCGTCGTCACCGCGCGCACGGTTACCCTGCCGGAAGGAACGAGTCTGCGGTACAGTTTGCCGCCTGCGGCCACCAGCATTGATCCTTCCGGTACACCAACAACAATTTCGTACGATTGGCGTGGGAGGCCGGGAAATACAGTCTTACTCACCCTAACCGATTCGACCGCAGGCGTAGGATCCAGCACCGTGTCCGTGGGACGGGTCGGTGATCTTTCGACCGATACCACAGTTACCGGGCCCGTGAGCACTCCGACTCCTCAAACGACAGTCAGTACCACGTCCGGGATCAAGAGCATGACTTACTGATGAAGTCAGCAGGAGAGATGATTGATGAGATCAACTGAATCAAGAGCGCATCGCACGGCCCTTAGCCAACGGGGATTCACGCTAATCGAGACGACGATCGCCATGATGATAATGATGGTGGCAGGACTCGGCGTAGTATCTCTGTTCACCTATTCGATTAGCTATAACTCCGGCGGCAACGACCGGGCTGTGGCTCTTAGCATAGCCCAACAACAGATAGAACAACTTCGTAGCGTGCAGTTCACGGATTCAGTCCTTAATGTAACGGCAGCGACGGTCCTTACACCCGACACGGTAAGCAATGGTCGAACCTATCGAGTCACCAGAACCGTGACCGGCTCAAACAACGATATTAATGGAAACCCAACTTTGAAGACCATCACGATCCGAGTCGATCCGAACAGTCCAGGTTGGGCCGGCTTCCCAGTGATAGTCCGAACCATGCGTTCGAGCATGACCAAAGGAACCCACTGAGGATATTTGATCGGCCTGGTGCACGCAGCGGGAGATGCCGAAGCTATGAACAAATCAACCATGAAATCGTCCAGCCAATCCGGCTTTTCGCTAATGGAACTCGTGGTCGGGATGACGATCACCCTCATCATCGTAACGATCGCGTCTACTTTGCTGGCGTCATCGTTCGCAATTCGCGGGCGTGAAAATCAGAGGTCAGCAGCCATTGCCGACGCCCAACGTGCGCTCAACACAATGTCACGCGAGGTTGCCAACGCGGGGTACGGCCTCAGCACAAATGGCATTGTCGCTGGAGACTCTGGTCTAAGCCAGATACGAGTCCGCTCGGATCTCGATTTGTCAGGGGCAACGGGCACGAGTGGCGAAGACCTCAAGTACGTGTTCGTCAACGATGCTAACGGCAGCTTTATTGTGCGCATGGATCTGCAGCCCAATCAGACCACGGGTCTGATTGCCAACCGTATAGACGGATTGAAGATCCGTTACTACGATAAGCGAGTTACATATACGATAGGTGACTGCACAACGGGTCTGGCAAACTGCGATATCACCAACGTCCGCAACTCTGCAGGGACGCTCCAGGCTGAAGTGACGCCGGATCTGGCTAAGTACGTTGTCCTAATCCTCAACGTTACCCTACCGGCAGTCGGCACCGTAGGCTCGCCCGGTTACCAGGCGCCTTCCGCGACTCAACTGGTGTCAACCGTCACGTTGCGCAACGCCACTCTAAATTACTACTAAAAAAGACTTCTTAAGGAACTGCGAGGGATAGTTATGGACCAAGCTCAATCAACAAATAATCCGAAGATGCGGAAAAACGAGCGCGGGGCAGCCTTGATCACATCGCTGCTGGTCGCTACGGTGCTTTTGGTCGGGGGAGGCGCGTTGATTCAGATAACGTCGATGTCAGCGGCCAACGCCATCGATGCGACGGCTGAAACCCAGGCTTACTACGGCGCCGAAGCAGGGCTTCAAGCGGCCCTCAATGCGTTACGGGGGAATGCCACGCATACCGGCTCTAACATGCCTTCAGGTATGACCACCATTAATTTTCGGAACGCCGTCCTTCTCGGATCGTCCAACGACTGTCCTGGAGGAACAGGTGGGGATACTTCCACGTCTGCGCGACTTTCACGGTGGCTTCCTTATTCCAACACGCAGACTGTGGGTACACGCGTAACTGTCGGAACCAATCCCACGATTCAGTACGATGTAGCTGTTTACCTTTATCCCGGCCCTGATGGCATAGTTGGGACCGCGGACGACGACGCAATGCCTGCCGCACCGAATGAACCAGACCGACTGCTTGTTCAAGCCACGGGCTACGGACCAAATGGCGCCAAAAAACAGATGAGCATGGTCGTCGCAAGAACCGCCTTTGATCCGGCTGTTCCCGCCATGATGACCTTAGTGGGCACTCCCAACGGCCTTCCCGCAATGAGTTTTGACAGCGGCAATAGCGCCAACCACATCTATAGTGGGGTGGATCATGCTGGTGTCGTCTCTACCTTGCCGGCATTCGGCACTACCAACCTAATAGACAACACCCAGGCTCTAGCTGATGCCTCTAACAACACGACTTCTTCGCCGGCCGCCGCAATGGTCAGCCTGCCGGCATATCTACAGACACCCGCTAAGACACGAACTTTTCTCGATACAATGCAGGCAGCCGCAATGGCGGGAGCACTTCAAGACCCTCCTACAGCAACCTATCTCCCCAATGGTGGCTCCGGCAACCCGACCGGACTTACCTTTGTTAAAGGTGATTACGTAATGGGTTCGGGTAGCGGTTCAGGCTTATTGATCGTTACGGGCGAATTGACCACACACGGTGACACAGATTTTAGCGGACTGGTCTACGTGCTTGGTCAGGGAGCAGTGAATCGCGATGGTGGTGGTGGCGGCTTCTTCTATGGCGCGACTTTCGTTGCCAATGTCGATTGGCCTGCACAGAATCCAGCCTTAACTAATTTCGGGGCTCCTTTCTTTAACTTCAACGGTGCTGGCGTCGCGACTATGCAGTGGGACTCGAATGCCGCTGCCAATGCATTGGGGTTGCTGCCGGCTCCGGTGCTGGGAGTCTGTGAATATTAGAACTGCGCTCCCCGAGCGAGGCGCACTTCTAAGACCAGGAACCCTGCTCGCTCCCTTCGTTGACTAACTTCATGCATTCCTGGGAAAGGTAATCAAACATGTCTGAAAAGACTGCCGCCGCTGATCAAGCGGTGAAGTTCTCAAAAAAATGTTCCGAGTGCGGGCTTAGCAACTTTGTCGAAGCAAAGGTGTGCAGGCGCTGCGAATCTGATCTTTCGCGCCGTTCGACCGGGCCGAAAAAGGTCACACCGGTACCAGCTGATACTGGACAGGTTCGCCAGTTTAAGACTGGCCGCGTTCTCATCTTCGCTGCAGCGCTCGTCGTCTCATCCGTTCTGCTATTGTCTTATGTCAGGCAAGCTCCACCTGGGCCAGGGACAGGCACAGAAACAGGATCTGTGCCCGGCGAAGCAGACATTGCGAAATCGGCGAAGCAGTCTGAACAGCCCGTCCAGAACGCCGCCATTGGGGATGCCCAAAGTGAGGAGCCGGCGAAACAGGTGCTGGCTGGGTTGAGACACTTTCAAGAACACTTTCAAGACACACCCAAGAGCAGCATGACTTATGAAGAGTATGATCAGATGCTCGCACATCTAAAAGCTGATTTGAATGACACGCTGCCCACATTTGTCCGTCATTCCCCAAGCGACGAGCGCTTTCGGACGGAAGTTGCCGCTGCGCTTCGCGATTACACCGCGGCCGGAGACTGGTGGAAGACGACCATTAGGAATAGCACAGTGCTTAATGACGCTGACAGAACGACCAGGCTTCAAACCGAATGGGGTTCAGCACAAACACATCTCGATAATGCCGAGAAACTGTTGCTCCCCTAGTGAACCCAGGAGTAATTCTCATCGTCGAGTCATAAATCGACTGACTTGCTTTCTTGTAAAGGCCGCCCCCACTTGGCGGCCTTTTGACTTTTTGTCTAACACCTCGTCCGACGACACCAGGGCACCAAAGAGGACCCGGCTCAATTGGGCTTAGGTTGTTTGCGACAAGTAATCCGCAAGATTGCGTGGGGTTTGGAACAGGATGTCGGCACCAGCGTCCACGAGTTCGTGCTCCGATCCATAGCCCCATAGCACGCTAATCGATCGCAAGCCATTCGCCTTAGCTGCACGAACGTCGGCCGCTCGATCCCCGATCATCACGGCTACATCCGGTGCTATCCGCTCTTCTTCCAGCAAATGCGCCAGGAGTTCTACCTTGTCATCGTAGCGGCCGTCGAGATCTGCCCCATATACCTTCCCAAAATGATCATTGAGGCCGAAGTGCTCGACGATGCGCTCGGCGTATACGGTCGGCTTCGAAGTCGCCACGTACATCGCTGCGGCTGACAGACGCGCGCGCTCCAGCATAATCCGCACGCCGTCATAGACCTGATTCTCGTACAGGCCAGCCCCGGCGAATCGCTGTCGATATAACGCCATCGCTTCCTCGATCCGATCGACCTCGGCCGTGCCCAGTAATAAAGCGAATGTCCCTCGTAATGGCGGCCCGATAAATCCGGCGAGCACCTCGTCGCCTGGACACGCGATCCTGAGCTGATCGAGAGCGAATCGAATAGACCCAACAATACCCGGCTTCGGATCGGTAAGCGTACCGTCGAGATCAAACAATAAGACGTCGCGTTTCATTCGCTCTCGCTTTCACCACCCGCAATCAAGTTCAGGACGAGGTTGGATGCTGTGACTGACAACGCCACTGATCGGGCGAGCGCATCCGGATCCGTAGATTTCCAAGCGTACATAGTCGGCAAGACGGCGGCGCTTAACAATAAAGCCGGAGGCCAGAAGCAGCAAAGGATACCTCGCTCTCCAGGGACAAGCGTAGTCAGGCGACGCCGAAAAGCTGCGGCCATAAAGGTGGCGATTGAAAGCGACCCACCTCAAGCCTCTGACACTCGTCCTATCAATCAGCGATCCCGGCTCTTTGCTTTTGCACTCAGCTCAATGTGCCTCCCGTACGGGCGCCTGTAGAAACCAAGTCACAACTAACGCTAAGATGCTCACCGTTGCCTGGGAGGAAGGACGGAATGGGGATCAGCGTTGAACGAATCGAAATCCTTTTGCTGATCGCGGCGGTGGTTGCCATGCTGGCTCGGCGCCTTCGCGTGCCTTACAGCGTGGGATTGGTGTTTGCTGGTATCGCCCTGGCACTGCTGCCCTTTTCTCCAAATATCATACTCACCAAGCAATTAGTCTTTACCGTCTTTTTGCCGCCGCTTATTTTTGAAGCCGCATTTCAATTGCGATGGCCGGAACTAAGGAAAGACCTAGGGGTCATAGTCACCCTCGCCACCCTCGGAGTCTTACTGTCTGCCGCTGCCATTGCGATCGGCATGCACTTTCTGGCGAGTTGGACATGGATCAGCGCAATAGTTTTTGGAATGCTGATTTCGGCTACGGATCCGGTTTCGGTTATTGCCACCTTCAAAGACGCCAAAGTACACGGACGCATACGTTTGCTGGTGGAAGCGGAAAGTCTGTTCAATGATGGAACGGCGGCGGTTGCGTTTACCCTGGCGCTGTTGTTTGCGTCGGGCCAAAGCGTTGGAAGCGCGGGGATCACGAAGACACTTGCAATTATGCTCGCCGGATCGTTTGTCTGCGGAGCGATTATGGCCGCGTTCGTTTTGCTTCTTGCGGGAGTCACGGACGATCATCTGGTCGAGATCACATTTACCACTGTGGCAGCTTTTGGCTCCTTCCTGCTGGCCGAACATTTTCATCTCTCTGGCGTTCTAGCGACACTCACGGCGGGCTTAATCATCGGCAACATTGGTCACCTTTCGATTGCTCCTAAATCGCGCGAGGCAGTTGAGGAGTTCTGGGAATATGCCGCTTTCGTAGCCAACTCGCTAATATTTCTGCTGATCGGAATGCGGGTGGCAAATCAGGACTACCGCTTCGTTTTGCTACCGGCGTTGACGGCTGTGCTGATCATCACCTGCGCCCGGGCGCTCTCGATTTACCCGCTGTGTTTACTCTTTGCGCGTTCGACTCTCAGAATCAAGCCGGCACATCAACATATTCTTTTTTGGGGAGGGCTACGCGGCGCGCTGGCACTCGCTCTGGCACTGGGACTGCCGCCTGAGATGCAAGGTAAAGAGGCAATCGTTACGGTGGCCTTCGCCGTAGTAGCTTTCTCGATCTTTGTTCAGGGAATGACGATCAAGCCGTTGATGAGTCGACTGGGGGAGATCTCAAATCACGAGGCGAGCTGATCAGTCGCTTCTATTCCTGCTCAGAACTTGACGCTCTCTAAACCAGCATGCTAGGTTGCGGGTCTGCCTAAAACTTAATGAGTTTTGGATCCTTTGCCAGAAAGCAGAGCACGTGAATGAACGCGCCCGCACTCGAACTGAAACGCACGCCGCTCAATAGCGCGCACCGCCGTTTGGGCGGGCGCATGGTTGAGTTTGGCGGGTGGGACATGCCGGTCCAGTATGCTGCCGGGACGATGACTGAACACCTGCGTACGCGCTCGCATGCGGGCCTCTTCGACGTCTCGCACATGGGCGAGATCGACGTGCGCGGTGCTGACGCAATTCCTTTTGTTAATCGTCTGGTTTCCAATGACGCGGCTAAACTGGTTAATGGCCAGGCGCAATATTCGGCGCTGACAACCCCGGAAGGAACGGTAATCGACGACCTTCTGGTCTATCGCTTTGCCGAAGATCATCTGTTGCTGGTGGTAAACGCCGGGACTACGGAGAAGGATTGGGACTGGATTAGATCACATCACAGCAATGAAAATGTGGAACTGAAAAATGTCAGCGCCGACTATTGCCAAATCGCCATCCAGGGTCCCGAGGCGCTTTCAATCCTGCAAACACTCACCGCGGTGCCAATCAACGAGATTAAGTATTATCACTTCCGCGAAGGCGAAATTGACGGAGTTGCGGCGATCGTCTCGCGCACTGGTTACACCGGCGAAGACGGCTTTGAAGTCTATGCGGCGGCGGACAAAGCCGAGCAAATCTGGAACAAGATTCTCGAGGCGGGGAACTTTGGCGCGGACAGCGGCGTGTTGCCGTGTGGCCTGGCCGCGCGTAACACGCTGAGGTTGGAGGCGGGAATGTGTCTCTACGGTCATGAGATCGACGAGACGACCACGCTGCTCGAAGCCAACCTTGGGTGGATTACTAAACTCAACAAGGGTGAATTCATCGGCCGCGAACCTCTGGCGAAACAGAAAGAAGCGGGCGTCAAGCGCAAGCTCATAGGGTTTGAAGTCACTGACCGCGGCATAGCTCGTGATGGACAGGAGGTTTTTATCGACGGCCGGCGTGCGGGCCAGGTGACTTCAGGAAGTCCCGCGCCTTTCTTAAAGAAGAATATCGGCATGGCTTACGTTCCCGTCGAGTCCGCCAAAGAAGGTGGCGCAATTGAAATCGATGTACGCGGCCGGCTGATAGGCGCACAGATTGTATCGCTGCCGTTTTACAAGCGGCCAAAGACCTGACTTCATTGCGCCTTCTTAATGTTTTTGCGGCTTTGCGTGAAACCAGGGCGAGCTAAGGGATTTCGCGCAAAGGCGCAGAGGAGATCGAAAGGCGCAGAGCCGGATTGAGAGGTCTCCGATCTTTGATTGAACCAGCGCAGATGGTTAGGTTATAAACAAAGATTGAAATAGCAAATCAAATAAGCGAAATCCAATACTGTTTAGGAGCATCATGGCAAACGTTCCAGAAAATCTTCACTACAGCAAGGACCACGAATGGGTGCGCGTCGAAGGCGACACTGCCGTAGTTGGGATCACTGATCACGCGCAGGACCAACTCGGAGACGTGGTCTATGTCGAACTGCCGAAGAGCGGTGAAGAATTCGCCGCCCATGAGTCATTCGGCTCAGTCGAATCGGTAAAGGCCGTCTCAGAAATCTTCACGCCGGTATCCGGCAAGGTTAGCGAAGCCAACGACTCGCTGAATGACGAGCCTGAGAAAGTGAACAAAGATCCCTACGGCGAAGGTTGGATGATCAAGATCAAAATGAGCACCCCCGGCGAAGTCGATAGCCTTTTGACGGCCGCCGAATACGAAGACTTTACGAAAGCCGAGAGTGAATAGCATTGCGTTACATTCCCAACTCGCCCGACGAACGCGCCGAGATGCTAAAACAACTCGGCGCCGCTTCGATTGAAAATCTTTTCGATTCTATTCCCGAAGTTTTACGCCTGCGCCAGCACTTGAGCGTACCCGCGGCGATGTCTGAGATCGAATTGCTAAAAGCGTTCGATGAAATGGGCGCGCGCAATCAGGCGGCTGGCCGCGTGAGCTTTCTGGGCGGCGGGGCGTATTCACACTACGTTCCCACGATCGTGGATCATTTGATTTCGCGCTCAGAGTTTTTCACTGCCTATACTCCTTACCAGCCTGAAATCTCCCAGGGCACCTTGCAATCAATTTTCGAGTTTCAAACTCTGGTGTGCCAGTTGACGGGTATGGATATCGCTAACGCCTCGATGTATGACGGTTCGACCGCTATGGCCGAAGCCGTGCTGATGGCCGAGCGCGTGACTAAGCGTTCAAAGGTAGTCGCATCGGCCGCGATACATCCGCAGTATTTGGAAGTAGCGCACACCTACGTGCAGCATGCGGGCATCGAATTACAGCACGCGGCCTTCGATGTCCGGACTGGCCAAACACTAGTTAGCGCCTTCGATTCCATCGACGATCAAACTGCCGCCATCGTAGTGCAGTCGCCAAACTTTTTCGGGTGCCTCGAAGATCTTCAAGCGCTGAGCGAGAAAGCCCACGCGAAAGGCGCACTGTTGATCGTGGCGGTCACCGAAGCGATGTCGCTCGGGCTTTTGCGTTCGCCCGGAGCATCCGGGGCGGACATCGTCGTCGCTGAGGGACAATCGTTCGGCGTGCCGCTTTCGTTCGGCGGTCCTTACGTTGGACTTTTTGCGATCCGTGACAAGTACTCACGACAGATTCCCGGCCGTCTGGTTGGCGAAGCATACGATAAACAGGGGAGACGCGGGTTTGTGTTGACCTTAGCCACCCGCGAGCAACATATCCGGCGGGAGAAAGCCACTTCAAACATTTGCACCAATGAAGGATTAATTGCGCTGGCCTCAACTGTCTATCTGGAGACGATGGGCCGGCGCGGAATCCAGGAGGCCGCGCGCCAATGCGCGGAAAAAGGAATCGACGGCGGCATTGCGCTTTCGCGTTTCGATTCGAAGCGGCCAAACGATTTTCTGGTTTGCGCGACTGAAACGAACACGCGCGCGCAAATCGATGCGCTGGTCGAAGGACTCAACGAAATATCAACCACAAAGTCACCAGGACACAAAGCGAACTAAGGGAATTCCTCTTGGTGCCTTTGTGTCTTCGTGGTGAAGTTCGCAATGAAACCACACATCACCAAAGTAACCACGCACATCAGTCAGAACGAGTCTCTGATCTTCGAACGATCACAGCCGGGCCGGGCCGGCTTCAGCCTGCCACCACTTGATGTTGATGAGTCGCCGCTCGACGAGATCATCCCGGCTCAGTATCAGCGCGAAGACGATCTCGTGGGGATGCCGGAAGTCACCGAGGTCGACGTCGTGCGTCACTTCACCCGCATGTCTACCTGGAATTATTCGATCGATCTCGGCATGTATCCGCTCGGTTCGTGCACGATGAAATACAACTCGCGTCTGAACGAGAAGGTTGCGCGCATCACTGGCTTTGCCAATCTGCATCCGCTGGCTGCCGAAGGTGAAGCACAGGGTGCCTTGCAGGTGATCCACGAACTCCAGCAACACCTTGCCGAAATCACCGGCTTGCCCAGCATTTCTTTGCAACCCGCCGCGGGCGCGCACGGAGAGATGACGGGCATTATGATCATTCGCGCGTTCATCGATGGGCGTGATGGCAAAGATAAAGCGGCACAGCGCCGCACAATGCTGATCCCCGATTCCGCCCACGGGACCAATCCTGCTTCGGCGCATCTTTCGGGTTTCACAGTCAAAACAATTCGCTCAACCGCGGAAGGTCTTACCGATCTCGAACATCTGCGCGAACTTTGTGCACACGGCGACGTTGCGGGTCTGATGCTGACCAATCCCAACACACTGGGATTATTCGAGCGAAACATTCAGCAGATTTGCGCCATCGTGCACGACGCCGGCGGTTTGGTTTACATGGACGGCGCCAACATGAACGCGCTGGTCGGCGTGGCGCGGCCCGGTGACATGGGCGTCGATGTCATCCATTTGAATCTGCACAAGACTTTTTCGACGCCGC
>WNFR01023047.1_pt1 | contig 11635 bp, 9 predicted proteins | sample 5400221 | NCBI WGS metagenome assembly WNFR01 (sample SAMN13153357, study PRJNA577476) | soil metagenome | isolation source: 40 cm soil under Madrone tree | place: USA:California | collected 2016-06-14 | reverse complement strand
TAATTTTTTTGGCAGGGTTAGGTGTTAGTACAATAACAGCTTTTGTTATTATATACTTATTAATGAGAGCACTGCGTAAAAAAAATACTCTATGAAGAAAGAAATTGCTATTATTTTCAATCCGAACACCTATGTTCTGTTAGGTCTTTTTTTTCTTGTTCTGTCTATGGTAAATGATTTGTTTGTATTGTCTTTACATACTGGTTTGTTTGTTGAGGTTTCATTCGGTTCGTTTGTAATTGCTTTTTTACTGTATCTCATTCCGGAGATATTTCCCAGATATCGTAGAAAGAAAAATTTATGAGTAATAGGCTCCTAATAAAAAGACTATTTCTATTCATGCTCTTCGCTTTTTTGTATTTGTTAGTATTTAGAAATTTTTTTACAAGTAGTCTTTTAGTTGGGGGAGATTTCCAATTTAATTTTTCATCAATGTATGGCAATTATAATCTCTTTCCGTATGCATGGGATACCCAAATGCAAAATGGTATAGGCGGATATGCTGCGCCATTTTTATGGACTACGATGTATTTTTCTCTTGTTATCGTTTTCTTTGGTCAACTGTTGCATTTGTCATGGAATATTATTGAACGGCTCGGTTATTTTTATCCCTATCTCATATTGTCATTTTTATCTTCTTTCTCTTTATTTAAAAAATTATTTCCAAAAAGTAATTTTATTTTTTTTGCACCATTTATTTTTATTTTTAATACTTATGCCCTTTTGTTAATTGCAGGCCAACCAAAAGTAGCATTGGCATATGCATTACTTCCTTTAATTCTGTTGGGGTTTATCAATTTGCAACAACGAAGTACTTATTATTCTGGGATTTTATTTGGTAGTATTACGGGATTATTATTACTTATAGATATCCGTATTGCTTATGAGGCAATTTTTACTTGCTTACTTTTTTTCTTACTGAGTATTTTTACCACTTTTCATCCAAAGAAAAAGTTTTATCTTTTCTTATTCTTAGCTTTTTTTTGTGCTGTATTGCTGAATGCTTTTTGGTTAGTCCCTTCATTGATTGTTCACCAAAATCCGTTTAATGCGTTAGGTAATGCGTACTCATCCACAGCTGCAGCCCAGTATTTGAGTTTTGCAAAATTTGAAAATTCTTTCAGTCTTCTTCATCCTAAACATATACCCGGTTTTATGTTATTTCGAGATCCGACGAAATGGTATATGCTGGTTGCAGTATCGTACTCTATACTGATTCCATTTACCGTTTGGAAGATTTATGAGCGGCTAAAACTTGTAAAGAAATTTCCATTTTTCAATTTACAAAACTTTTTTGTAGTTATTTTTATTATTTTTTGGCTGTTTACGATTCGGCAAGCTGTTATGGAACAACTCCCGCAGAATTTTAAAACAGCGGCTGTTCCTTCGGAATATGTAACATTTGAACAAGCCTTAGTCAGTCAGTCACAATTTTCCCGAGTTTTATGGCTTCCTCAGGTGCAACGATTGGGGTACTATTCTCTGAATCATCCTGAAATTTCTGCTCAAGATTTATTTGCTGTTTATAACGAACCCGAGCTTATTAAAAAATTAAAACAACCGGGAATTGAAAAATTATTACAAGAGATCGGAGTAAAATATGTAGTAATTCCAACTGATTCACAAAAAGAAATTTTTCTTAAAAATCGCAGTTATTCCAAAGAATTATATCTGCAAACAATTAATGATATATCTGCCATTTCGTGGTTACATCGTGCGACACAATTTACCACTCTTGTCGTTTTCGAAGTGCCACACCCAAAAGATCATTTTTGGTCATCCACACCGAGTTTAAGAATAAATTATCAAATGAAAAATCCGACACAGTATAGAGTAATAGTCAGTAACGCAAAAAAAGGCGACAAATTAGTATTTTCAGAAAGTTTTGATAAGAACTGGACAGCGCAGGTTGTAAATAGTAACTCTATTATTTCGAGCAGTAAATATGATAAATTTTTAAATAGTTTTATTCTTCCACAAAATGGAAATTATACTTTAGTTGTTTACTATCCACCGCAGAAATGGGTGGATAGAGGTTTTGGAGTAAGTTTGGTGACTGTATTCATACTTGCAGGAAGTTTATTCGTCTTTAAAAAAAGAGCAAAAGGAGAAAAATCATGAAGCCGCAAGATATACTATTTATTATATTGTTACTTGTATTGCTCGGTGTGCGAAAGCCTCGTCTCCTGGTCGGTGCCGGATTGGTATGTCTTCTTTTATCGATTCCCTTATTCTCACATTTGGTATTTTTTACAGCTGAGCGACTGGTAATGTATGCAGGAGGTTTTTTGTTCGCAGCAATTATTTTCTCTTTTATTAAAGATAAAAAATGATACTATTGGATCAGCCTACTTGTTTAAACATGATGAGTTAAGATTACGAATGAAAAAGCGTACGATTCTATTGCTATTTATTATATTGGTTCTTTCATTTTTCCTAGGGGCGAAAATGCTTCTTCATGGAGATTTCTTTTACCTTTTTGATCAAGCAAGAGATTATATGCTTGTTCAAGACATTGCTACTTCTCATAAATTTACTCTTATAGGAACACATAGCGGACTTGGCGGTTTTTTTCATGGACCGTTGTGGCTCTATTTACTTGTTCCGTTTTATATACTTGGATCAGGCAACCCTTTTACCTTTACCTATGCATATATATTGATTGCATTAATCACGGTTTTTGCAGGGTTTATAGTTGGTCGAAAATTATATGATACAACTGTAGGTCTTCTTTTTGCATTTCTCCTTGCGATTAGTCCGAGCATATGGGCATATGTACCAAATACCATTGGGGTGAACATGCTTCCTCTTGTTTTCATTTTTTTAATGTATTTTATTATTCGTTATCTCAGAGGTGATGCAGCTGCTTATATTTTCGCAATTTTTTTTGCAGGACTTTCTTTACAATTTGAGACAGCTGTTTCGTTGGCTCTTCTTCCTGTTGTTATCGCAACATTTTTTCTGAATAAAAAAGCGATACGACAAATAAAAATTATTATTCTTAGTTTAATTTCATTATTTATTTCTCTTCTAACTTTTATTCTCTTTGATTTACGGCATCATTTTTTAATGCTTCATGCGCTGATTAGTTTGTTTACTAACACGAATCCTGGTAAAACGTATTTGCCTTTTCCGGAACGTATTTTTAGCCATTCAACTAGTTTTCAAAATGTGTATGAATCAGTCTTAATACAAAAAACTATCTTTTTAGAAGTTTTACTTTTAGCACTTTTTCTCAGTTTCATTTTTTACCTATATAAAAAGAAAATACAACTGAAAAAAATATCGAAAGAATTTTGGTACTTACTTTTATTTCCGCTTGCGCTTTTTATAATTTATTTAGGTTATTCAGATCCCATATATCCGGAATATTTGCTTGGGTTAACAATTCCTGTTGGACTCGCAGTGAGTCTTATCTGCCGTAACTTTTGGAAGCTAGCTATGGGGAAAATATTTGTTATCCTTTTTATTGTATTGAATCTTTTTTCTTCTCTTTCTTTTCTTTTTACACCATATCAGCAAAATCTTTCTTCCGGTTCTTATTTCATCCAGCAACACGTTGCGCAGTGGATTTTGCATGATAGTAAAGGCAAAAAAGTAGGGTATTTTGTCTATACTCCTGAGACTTTTACCTATGGTATGGATTATCTTTTGTGGTGGGAAAGCAAAAAGTTGCATGTCGTCCAGCCGGTAAGCCAGAAGTTACCTACTACCTATCTCGTTTTATATCCACGTCTTTCTGGTGATGCGGGTGCTTATACTTTTTGGGAAAAAAATAAAATAAAAACATCCGCTCCGGTTATTGAAAGTAAAGAATTTCCCGGAGGTATTACAGTTGAAAAATTGGGGATAAGATCGAGTGAAAAGCCTGTAGATCCGACATATTATCAGAACCTTATTTTCCGTTGAGATTAGGTTTGTCGTTTTGCCTATGAAAATGATACAATTGCGTCAGTATGATAAGCGTAATTGTGCCGGCACGAGATGAGGAAGAGGGTATTAAAGCGTTTTATGAAGAATTAATGAAGTATCTTCCCGCTGTTTCTAAGGAATATGAGGTTATTTTTATCGATGATGGTTCTCTAGACAAGACCCTCAGTATCCTCAAATTATTTGTTCAAAAGAACAAACATGTTCGAGTTTTTTCATTCAAACGCAACAGAGGAAAAGCAGACGCGCTTGCATACGGCTTTTTTCATGCACAAGGGGATACTCTTATAACGATGGATGCTGATCTCCAGGATAAGCCATCGCAATTGAATAAATTTATTGACAAGCATGCACAAGGCGCAGACGTAGTCTGCGGTTGGAGAAAAGATCGAAAAGATAAGCAGAAAATGGTAGTTATCTCGAAGTTCTTTAATTACTTAATTGGCGTTATATTTGGGTTAAAACTTCATGATATCGACTGCGGTTTTAAATTATTTTCAAAAGAAGCTGTTGAGAAATTATATATTTATGGCGGTCTGTATCGATTTATTCCACTACTGTTGTATCAGGAAGGATATATTGTTGATGAGGTTATTGTTGAACATGATACGAGAAATTTTGGAAAATCAAAATACGGTTTTTCAAAAATCTGGAAAAATTTACCTGATTTGTTCACAATGTTTTTCCTTGTCAAATATAGAAATCGCCCATTACATTTTTTTGGTGTTATAGGTGGATTATTTTTACTGGTTGGATTCATTATTTTGCTTTATCTCACATATATTCATACCTTTTTGGGTCAGCCAATTTACCGACGTCCAATTCTTTTCGGAGGTATCTTGTTGGTTATTAGCGGCTTTCAAGTTTTTTTTACAGGATTTCTCGCGGATCTTATGATAAATCTTTCCTATTCGTCTACCGGTGAGGCAAATACTCCACTCAATTTCCCCCTTAAGTATAAATCTGACTCGAAGAAAAACTAATCTGTAGAGCAATGTGCTACAATTTCTTTAGCCTATGAAAATTGGAATTGATATATCTCAGTTAGCTTACGAGAGGACCGGGGTTGCGAATTATTTAGGAAATTTAGTTTCACAATTATTGAAAGAAGATAAGGAAAATGAGTATGTGCTATTCTTCTCATCAATGAGGAAAAATTTTCAATTTTCCAGCTTTAATTTCTCCCCTCACCCTGACCTCCTCCTTCAAGGAGCGAGGGAACGAAATAGAGTGACAATTAAAAAATTTAAATTCCCGCCGAGTTTACTTAATTTTCTGTGGAACAAACTTCATGTTTTGCCAATTGAAAATCTCATTGGGGATGTGGATGTGTTTATTACCTCGGATTGGACTGAACCACCGTCAAAAAAAGCAAAGAAAGTAACCGTTTTATATGACCTGATTGTTTACAAGTATCCACAAGAGACAGCTGAAAAAATTGTCAGAACACAAATGAGAAAATTGCAGTGGGTAAAAAAAGAGTCGGCTATGATTCTTTGTATCTCTGAAGCTACAAAAAAAGACGCTATGAAAATTTTAGGAATTGAGGAGAATCGTTTGAAAGTAATTTATCCTGGCTTATAATTATGTCATCCTATCGGGTTAAGGCCCTCCAGGATGACAATGGAACTATGATAATAGGAATTGATGGCAATGAAGCCAATGTACAAAAAAGAGTCGGTATCAGTGAGTACGCGTACCAACTGCTTCTGCAGTTTGCATCCTCTCACTTGGCACGTGACAAAAGCATTAAATTCGTCATTTATTTAAAAGATAGGCCGCTTGAGAGTTTGCCAAAAGCAAATAAATTTTGGGAATATCGCGTGTTAAAACCTGGAAAGATGTGGACACAATGGCGGCTGCCGCTTGATTTATATATGTACAAACCCCGGCCAGACATCTTTTTTAGCATGACACATTATGCACCGCGATTTTCACCCATTCCGACAGTTGTGTCCGTCATGGATGTATCATATCTGCGCTTTCCTGATATGTTTAAATCATCAGATTTATATCAACTGAGCAACTGGACAGCGTATTCGGTTAAGAAAGCAAAAAAAGTGTTGACTATTAGTAATTCAAGCAGAGATGATATAATAAAAGCATATAAAAAACCTAAAGATAGCGTAATTGCAGTCTATCCCGGAATAAAACATATCCAGTCACTTGAACCACGAGTTTTTGGCATGAATCAATTAAAAGTAAAATATCATATCTCCGAAAACTACATCTTGTTTGTAGGTACGCTGCAGCCGCGTAAGAATATCGCGCGTTTAATAGAAGCATTCTCAAGAATTAGGAATCAAGAATTAGGAATTAAGGATTTACAATTGGTAATTATTGGGAAAAGAGGATGGCAGTATCAAGAAATTTTTGCTGCTCCGGAAAAGTACAACGTTGCCGATAGTGTGAAATTTTTGGAAAATGTGCCAGATGAGGATCTCGACGTTTTCTATCAGCATGCCCTTTGCTATGTCTTACCAAGTCTTTATGAAGGGTTTGGGTTACCTGTTGTGGAAGCAATGCAACGAGGCTGTCCGGTGATTACGAGCAATGTTTCAAGCATGCCTGAAGCAGGAGGAGACGCTGCTCTGTATGTCGATCCTGAAGATATAAATGATATTGCAGAAAAAATTAAACAAGTTGTTACCGATAAGAACTTGCGAGCCGAATTAATTGAGAAAGGGAAGAAGCAAATTCAAAAGTTTAATTGGGAAAAGTCGGCAAAAGAGACACTTGCTGTTTTGGAAGAAGTTGTAAAAAAATAAAATATGGCAATGAGAAATTTATTGGCAGAGGAAATGACGAAAGAAGAAATTGTTACAAGAGGTAAAAAAAGAGCCTCCACAGTAGGTCTGGAATTTGTCGTTTTTCTTTTGCATCTTATTGGTTGGTTCCCTTCACATCATGTCAGGCGGTTTTGTTATCGTTTGGCTGGTGTGAAAATAGGTGACGGATCTACATTGCATATGGGAACAAAGTTTTATGAACCGGCACATATCACTATTGGCACAGATACGATTATTGGTGAAGGCGCAGTGTTGGATGGAAGAGCAGCACTGTATATAGGTGATCATGTGGATTTTGCAAGCGAAGTAATGGTATATAATGCTCAGCATGATCTTGAGAGCCCAACTTTTTCAGCAAAAATGGCTCCGGTAGTTATTAAAGACTATGTCTTTGTGGGACCGCGAGCGATTATTTTGCCTGGAGTTACTATTGAAAAAGGTGCTGTGGTTGCAGCAGGTGCAGTCGTGACAAAAGATGTTGAAGCTTTTTCCATTGTTGGAGGAATACCTGATGGTTCCGGTAACTGGTTAACGTTTTGCTGTTGTGGTTTTATAAAGGAATTAGGTATACTTTAGTATTGTAAAAGAGATCATATGAAGAAATTTTTTTTGTTTCTGGACAATAACATCTTGCGTTTCTTTATCGCTTTAGCTATTTTATTTATTCCACTTTACCCAAAAGTACCCAGTATCAGCATTTCACATGTCTGGGTATATATTCGTCTTGAAGATTTCTTGATTCTTTTGGTAACTCTTGTCTGGTTCATTCAGCTGGTGAGAAAAAAAGTTTCTTTGCCCAGACCGGAAGGGTACGCATTGGTTGCTTATTGGATAGCTGGTTTGGTTTCTTTTATCTATTGTTTACTTTTCGTTGCTTCACATTTAGTCAATTTTTTCCCGCAAATTGCCGCTTTTGAATATCTAAGAAGAATTGAATACATGATATTGTTTTTTGCTGCTTTTTCATCGGTGAAAAAGAGAAGCGATATCATTTTTTATCTCATAACCCTTAGTATTACTGCGACGCTGATAATTTTATATGGTTTTGGACAGAAATTCTATCCTATTTTGTGGACACTCTTTCCTGCTTTTTTTAAACTTTATCCGTTTTGTTTTCCTGCTTATTTAACGGGTAATGAAGAATTTGCCAAAGGTACACCTTTTTGTCTTGATACACTCTCCCGAATTTCCTCAACCTTTGGAGGGCATTATGATCTCGCCGCTTATTTGGTTTTTGTTATTCCTATCTTTATTGTGTTATTTATTGTAATTAGAAAATGGTATCTAAAAGTATTTCTTGCTGTTTTAGTATTTTTGGCAATTGAACTTCTTAATTTTACCTCTTCACGTACTTCTTTTGGTGCTTATGTTATTGGAGTTGTTGGGATGCTTATTCTTTGGAAAAAGAAATGGTGGATTATTCCGGTGCTTATAGTCAGCATTGGTTCTTTGTTTGTTTTCAGTAATTCAACATTGGCTCGATTTGAAAAAACAATTCAACCGGTTCAAATAGTGCAGATCAAACCCGGTTCTAATCCCGATTTACAAAAAATAATCTCAAAGACTCAAACAACAGTGGCAAATAAACACCCACAATCTCCGGCACCGGGGACAGTTACGGTAGGGAACGAAGGAGGCAACGATTTAGCCAGCGGAAGCGGGCAAGTACTTACCAATGCAGAATTACAGTCGTTGGAAGAACAGAATATTAATATTTCGACAGTATCCGGAGCGTTTCTATTGCATAAGGCGTATGCCCTTGATATCTCTTTCACGACGCGTTTTCAGGCAGAATGGCCAAGAGATTGGCAGGCATTTTTAAGCAGTCCGATTTTCGGGACAGGATATTCTTCTCTCACACTTGCATCAGATAATGATTATCTTCGTGCATTAGGTGAAACAGGTCTTATCGGAACTCTCTCTTTTCTTTTTATCTTTATTATTTTTGGTATTTTTATGAAGAGTACTATTGGAGCAGTTAAAGATCCGATAACGAAGGCATTACTTTTCGGTTTGGCAGGAGGAATTGTGGGCTTACTTGTTAATGCTGTACTTATTGATGTTTTTGAAGCATCAAAAGTTGCCGAACCTTTCTGGATTTTGTTAGGTATTGGACTTGGTGGTGCAAAACTGTACCAAAATGAGCCGGTTAATTATAAAAAAGCATTTTTATCGCTTTTTACTTCACAAGCAATGATTGTTGTCTCTATTTTATTACTTACTTTAGTGGCGTTTGGTGCATCACTTAATAATTTCTTCGTTGCCGATGATTTTGTCTGGTTACATTGGGCTTCCACAGCTCTCCCTTCTGATTTAGCTAAATACTTTATTCAATCGGGAGATTTCTTTTATCGTCCACTGGACAAAGTAATTGTGTATTTTCTCTATACGGTCTTTTCATTTCAACCACAAGGATATCATTTATTTACTCTGTTATTGCATTTTCTTACAGCAACTGGTATTTATTTTCTGGCGAAAAAATTGTCCGGCAATAAATTAATTGGTGCTTTGACGGCATTATTATTTATCTTGCATCCGGCACATTCTGAAAATATTTTCTGGTTCTCAACTCTCTCAGATAATCTCAGCTCACTTGCAATTATTTACATGATGTTGGCATTTATTACTTTCAGAGAAAAGAAATCTGTGCTTGCTTATGTGTCAGCAATAGTATTAAGTACGATTGCGTTTGCTTCGTATGAAATTGCTGTAGTGATTCCTTTTATCATACTCGCTTTAGATATATTTATTCTCAAACCAAAGAAAAATTTCACTACCTATTTAACATATTTACCTTTTGTACTTTTATTTATTCTGTATTTCGTTATTCGTTTGGTGTCACATTCATTTTTCGGTGGTGGTGATTACAGTTATCATCTTTCACGTATGCTTCCCAATATCGTTGGTAATTTCTTTGGGTATACCGGTATCTTTGTGGGCGGCTTGCCGTTCTTGGCATTTTATAATTTCCTGCGTACTGGGTTAAAGACAGAATGGATTTACTTTACCGTTGTTGCGGTTTTGCTCATTGGATATCTCGTATGGATGTATGCTAGCTATCGAGAAAAAGTTACCAAATTATTCAGTCATAAAGATACTCAGCTAATAATCTTCTGTTTTGTCTTTGCGTTCATCGCCTTGCTGCCATTTTTACCGCTTGGCAACATTGCTCCGCGATATTTATATCTAGCCTCTGTTGGGTATGCATTAGCTTTGGTATTACTCCTGAAGCTATTATTTAACCATATAACAAAAAATTCTCGTAATGTTGCTCTTTTACTCATTATTGTCTCCCTCTTGCTTGCTGTTTTCTATTTTATTAGCAACATGCATGAGCAGGAGCAATGGCAGAATTCCGGCAGATTAACCAAAAACACTTTGGTTTACTTCAGAAAAAATTATCCTGCTTTTTCTCCCAAAACAGAAATTTACTTCGTCAATACGCCTGTTATGCAAAATAATACTTGGGTATTTCCCGTCGGGCTTTCTGATGGATTATGGTTTATTTATCGAGACAGTCTACCACAGGTGCATGAAGTTGGTTCTGTAAGGGATGCGGTAAATGCTGCCAATTCGCTTGGTAATCCAAGTAGTTATATTTTTCTCTATGACGCACATGGGTATCTTAAACAAGTAAAATAAGCACATGAAAGTTCTTAATTTTTTTAAAAAACCATTTGTTACTTATATAGCGTTATTACTTATTTTTATTTTGGGATTTTTTGTACGTCTGTATCATTTTAATGGGCCTATTGCAGATTGGATGAGTTGGCGGCAAGCAGATACGGCAGCTGTTACCCGTAATTTTGTTAAGGAAGGATTTACCCCTTTGTATCCCAAGTTTGATGCTGAGAATTCTCTTAATGAAGGGTCAGTCCCCAATCCTCACCGCTATTTCTTCGCAGAATTTCCGCTTTACAATATTTTATCCTATGAAGGTTTTATTCATTTCGGACATTTTACGATTGAAGAATGGGGAAGGTTGGTAACAATCTTTTTTGCTTCCTTAACTGCAGTAGCACTCTATTTTTTGGTAATACAATATTCTTCCCGAAGGGTTGGTCTCTTTGCCGCCTTTATTTATGCATTTTTGCCATATAACATTTACTACGGTCGCGCTATCTTGCCCGATTCAATGTATGTTTTTTTTAGTGTAGTTGCGCTTTTTTTGGTAACACTTTGGACAAGATATGATAAAGTATGGCTTTCTATTTTGGCAGGAATTGGACTGGCTCTTGCTATCTTACTTAAACCCTATGCCCTTGTGTTATTGCTACCTGTTGCTTATCTTGTCTTTTGGAAATGGAAAAAGAAAACATTTTCAAAACCCGAATTTTATCTTTTTGTGATACTTGGTTTGGTGCCATATTTATTGTGGAAAATCCATATTGATCAATATCCTGAAGGGCAATTTGCAACAGCATGGCTTTATAACGAGGGACATATTCGATTTACCGGAGCTTATTTCCGCTGGCTTATTTATGATCGGATGAATCGTCTTATTTTTGCAACAGGTGGTTTTGTGTTGTTTTGGATTGGTATTATCAGCGGAAGTACCAAAAGAGAGGGACTATTTTATTATCTATGGTTACTCGCAATTTTTGGCTTTTTTGTGGTAATTGCAAAAGGAAATGTGACGCATGATTACTATCAAATGCCGCTCGTGCCGATTGGCGTTATTTTTATTGCAAAGGGATTGGATTATATTATTTCGCGCAACACGCTTTTCTATCAGCGAGTGATTAATATTGTAGTGGCGGTATCGTTGGTGATGATGATGTTCGCATTTGGATGGTTTGAAGTTCGCGATTACTTTAATATCAATAATCCCGCAATTGTTGAGGCAGGACAGACAACTGATCGCATCCTGCCCAAGAATGCAATCGTGATTACCCCTTACCAAAATGATTCATCAT
>WNFR01006845.1_pt1 | contig 11635 bp, 5 predicted proteins | sample 5400221 | NCBI WGS metagenome assembly WNFR01 (sample SAMN13153357, study PRJNA577476) | soil metagenome | isolation source: 40 cm soil under Madrone tree | place: USA:California | collected 2016-06-14 | reverse complement strand
CCGCGTCCATGCCCGATCCACTGTCCTCGACCGTCAGGCCCACGTAATGGCCCGGCCATAGCGTGCCGTTGGAGAGCGCTCGTTCGGCGGGGAGATCCACGGCCTCGAGTGCCACGCGCAGCGTGCCGCCCGCGCTCGTGGCTTGGATCGCGTTACTGCACAGGTTCATCACCACCTGGTGCAGCTGAGTGGCATCACCGATCACCACGAGAGGCAACTGCGGGGTGCTCGCCTCCAGACGGATGCCGGCGGGAAGCGAGCCGCGCAGCAGCTCGAGCGCCTCGGCCACGACCGGCCCGATGTCGATCGGTGCGCGCTTGCCGATCTGGCTGCGGGTGTAAGCCAGGATCTGCTCGACGAGCGCGCGGCCACGCGTCGCGGCGGTGAGCACGTTCTTGGCATAGCGCTTGAGCGCGGAGTGCTCGGGAGTCTCCTCGACGAGCATTTCGCCGTAAGCGAACACGCCCGCCAGCACGTTGTTGAAGTCGTGCGCGATACCGGCGGCGAGCCGTCCGACAGATTCCATCTTCTCCGCCTGGCGCAGCCGCTGCCCGAGCAGCTCGCGCTCGGCCTGCGCGCGCTTGCGCTCCGTGATATCGCGGATCGCGCTCATGACCAGCGTGCCCTCCTCGGTCTCGAGCGGGCTCAGGCTGATTTCCACCGGAAATTCGGTCCCATTCCGACGCAATCCGTGGAGTTCGAGGCCGGCACCCATGGATCGCGCGCGCGGATACGCGAAGAAGCCTTCTCGGTGGGCCGGATGCTTTGCGCGATAGCGCTGCGGCACCAACATCTCCACAAGTTCGCCCAACAGCTCATCACGTTGGTAACCGAAGAGTTTCTCAGTCTGAGAATTAACCAGCACAATGTCGCCGTTGCGATTCATGATGACCATCGCATCAGGGGCCGCCTCCAGTAGATCCTTGAATTTCTGCTCGGCCTTCTTGCGATCAGTGACGTCCATCACCGCACCGACGAAATCGACCTCACCTACTCCATCACGGGAGGCACTGGCCACGACATGAATGTGTTTGACCCTTTCATCCGGCATCCGCAATCGATACTCGTGAGCAAAGTCCTGCCCATCCTCCGAGGCGCGCTCCACCACCTGCCGGAAGGCGGCAGCATCGTCCGGGTGGACCCGGCGTTGAATCAGCCCCAGGGTCGGGCTGCTCACCGGGTCGTACCCAAAGATGCGGAAAGTCTCCTCTGTCCAGTATATTTCCCCGCTGCGGGGGTTCCAACCAAACGTGCCCGTATGGCTGAGTTTCTGGGCCTCGGTCAAATAGACCTCGCTGCGCAGTAGCCTGGCTTCGGCCCGCTGGCGCTCGCTGTTTTCCGTGCGCAGCTCGTCATAGAGTCGCACGTTCTCGAGCGAAATTGCCGCCTGCGAGGCCAGCATCTTGAGCACCGCGAGCTTGGCCGACGTGAACACGCACGGCGTTAGACTGTTCTCAAGATACAATGCGCCGACAAGCTTGGCTTGTTTGACCAGGGGCAGGCAGAGCACGGAGCGGGCGTGCTTCTCACGGACGTATTCGTCCGTGGGGAATGGGATTTGGGCCGAGGCATCGTCTAGGATCACGCTTTCGAGCGTGCGTACCACGGTGTGGAACACGGACTCGACCAGTTCGGTCGGCGTCACCGCCGAGTCTCGCAGCGTCACCTCAATATTGCCGTCGCCAGTCATCGCCGCCGCGGCAATCCGCGGCTCGTTGCCCGTGAAAAGTATCAGCAGGCCCCGCTCGGCCCCTGCATGCTCGATTGAGATTCTCATGAGCGTCTCGATGAGCTTAGTGAGCTCGATCTCGCTCGATACCGCCTGCGAAGCCTTGACCACCGTCCCGACGTCCAGCTGCTCTATCGGCGCATCGATCGTCGCACTCACCACAGAGGGAGCGGATTCCTCGGCGAGCCATGGATGAAGACGCTCGAGTTGCCGCACCTTGCCGAGCCCGCCCCAGCGCAAATAGCATTGCCGCGCGTCTCGCAGATTTGCGTTGGAAATGCTCTCCACGCCGCGCGCCGCGTAAAACCGCGCGGCTACCTCATGGGCGACGCCCTCGTTCTGGACGAAGCCGTGCTCGCGAGCGGATTGAATAGCCTGCTCGTATAGACGCATGGCATCGGTGTCTCGTCCTTCAAGACGCGCGATCTCCGCCGACACCAGAGCGTGCTTGTCGCGGAACGTGGGTGGATTGTTATCGTTCCACTCGCGAAGTTGTTCGAGGTGGGCCGTCAGGAGGCCTCGCCACTCTCGCTGCTGGTCGACCGACGCTTTCTCATAGCATGCGGCAACCGTCAGCGCGGTGTAGTGGAAGTAGTCGAGCAACATGGGTTCGCCAACCGTGGTCCACAGCAGCGGCTTGGCCTTACCGGCTGCCGTGAGGGCCCCCGCGTAGTCCCCTGAGAGGAACCGCGCCTTCGTTTTGAGGATCCAGTACCAGCCGGTCAGCATGGGCATCCGGTCGCCCGTCTGCTGCGTGTCGAACGCCACCTCGTCTAACTGTGCGTCGCTGAAGGTAGAGTAGGGCGCGGTGCGCAGCTGCATGGTAGCGATGAAGTGTTGCTGGCTCACGATGAGGTCCGCGACGTCGCGAAACCGTGCTCTGCGGGCGAAATCCAGGGCCCTCTGCGACTCGTACCACACCTCCTCGAGAGGCCGATTCTCCTGGAGGAGGAATTCGATGAATTCATGCACGAAGTAGCACGCGTAGTTCAGATCGCCCGACTCGGTAGCGGTGCGAAGGGCCGCCCGATTGAAATCGATCGCGCTCGCGAGCGGCTGAGTCCAGAATGCGGCTAGACTCCTCGATTCAAGGATCTTTGCTTTGTCGGAGATGAAGCCGTGCTTTTCGGCAAGATCGCATGCGAGCTTGGCGAAACGATAACCCTCCTGGTAACGGTGAAACACGTGGCCGAGGATTACCCCGAGCCAGCCGCAGGCGTGCGCGGAGGCGCCGCTCACCCCATATTGCATGCTGAGGTTCAACATTCGGCACAAGTGCAAGCAATTCAAATGGAGGTCTGTAAAGTAGGCCGAGGACAGCAGCACCGAGAGCACTTGCATGGCGGCCTGTATTTCCCGATCGCTCATCAGTGGTAGGTCGATCAGATTCTCGATCGGGCGCCCTTTTAGATTGCTCCAGAGCGTCTCATATTCGGCCTGAACGCGTTCCCAAGAGGGTTGTGCCGGCAGGTCAATGCCAAACAGGCGCAGACACCTGAGTGCGCTGTCGACGCCTTGGGCGCATTCGCCCTTCACCTCATGAAGCTGGACTTTCAGCCGGCAGACGGCCGCCTGATCGACTTTAGACGTCCCACGCTGCGATAGCTCCACCAACAGTTGCTCGGCTGTTTCGAAGTTACTGCTCAGAAGCTCGCACTCCGCTCGTTCGAGCCATAAGCTGTGTTTCAACTCATACTGGTTGCCCCAGTCTTTTTCGTCGAGCAATGCCATGCCGGCCGTAAAATACGCACGCGCCGACGCATAAGCCGTCGACGCCTTGGCTTTTCGCCCGGCGCGCAGGTTGATTGTCGCCACCTGCGCTTTCTCGTCGGGGTCAATCAGCAGTGGGGCGCCCCGATTGAGCTGATTCGCGACATCGAACAGATGCTCGGCGAGCTGGTCCGCCGTCATGCTCGCCAGCAGCACACGGCCCATACTTAAGTGGACCTCGGCACGCTGCGCTTCGGGAATCAGCGAATACGCTGCCTGCTGGATCCGGTCGTGCATAAACTTGTAGCCACTACCCTGACCGACGACGAGGCCCGCATGCACTGCTTCCCAGAGTGCTGCGCGCATCGGCTCCTCTGATTCCCTGTGAAGCAGGTTCAGAGTGGCGATCTCGACGACGCTGCCGAGGCAGCTGAGCTGTTTCAGGGCTTCTTGGGTCGTATCGGAGAAACGCCTGAGCTTACCGGCCATGAGGTCCACCACATTATCGGTGTAGCTCCTGGCGCGAATGCGATCGATGTCCCATCGCCAAGCTGGCGCCACCGGGTCGAACGTGACAAGCCCATCGTCAGCCAGCGCGGCGAAGAACTGGATTGCGAAGAACGGATTGCCGCCGGTCTTCTCGTACACCAGCTGCGCCAAGGGCCGCGCACGCTGCGCCTCGCAATGCAGGGCATCGGCGACGAGCTGCCCCACATCGTCGAGCCCAAGGGGTTTCAGCTCTATCTTATGCACCCTTGCACCGGTCTCGCGGATTGCCTCGAGCATGCGCATCAGCGGGTGAGACGAGCTCACCTCGTTCTCCCGGTAGGCCCCGACCAGCAGTAGGTGCTGCACCTCAGAGTGCGAGATCAGGTGCTCGAGCAAGTCGAGCGTCTCGGTATCCAGCCATTGCAAATCATCAAGAAACAACGCGAGCGGGTGCTCCCTATGCGCGAATACGCTAAGGAAACGCCGGAATACATTCTGGAAGCGGTTTTTGGCATCGTTCGGCGGCAATTCTGGAACCACCGGCTGCTTTCCAATGATAACCTCCAGCTCGGGAACGAGGTCCACGATGAGCTGACCGTTCGTGCCGAGCGCCTCGCTAAGGGAGCTACGCCACCGGCCAAGCTCCGCTTCGCTTCGACCCAGAAGTGAGCGCACCAGGCTCTGGAAGGCTTGGGCTAACGTGACGTAGGGAATGTCGCGATTGTACTGGTCGAATTTTCCGGACGCATATAGCCCGCGCGGTTGAACAAGCTCCTTGTGCAGCTCGTGCACCACGGAGGACTTGCCGATCCCAGAAAATCCAGACACGAGCACGAGTTCCGGCGTGCCGTGGGCCACAACGCGGTCGAAACAGGCGAGCAGCGTTTCGATCTCCCGCTCGCGCCCGTACAACCGCTCCGGGATCATCAGCCGGTCCGAAGCATCGGCTGTGCCTAGCGGAAACGGATCGATGCGGCCATGCGACTCCCATCCCGCGAGACATCGCCTCAGATCCGCCTCGACACCCGCAGCGGTCTGGTAGCGCTCCTCCGCGGTCTTGGCGAGGAGTTTCATGGTGATGAGCGATAGAGCCCGGGGAGTCTTCCTCGTCCTCTCCTCGGGCGGAACAGGCTGCCTGGCAATATGGCAGTGCACCCATTCCAGCGGATCGGCGGCGCTGAAGGGCGGCGCGCCGGTAAGCATCTCATAGAAGGTGATGCCGAGAGAGTAGAGATCGCTTCGGGAATCGATCGAGCGGTTCATCCGCCCGGTCTGCTCAGGCGCCATATAGGCGAGCGTTCCGGCGATCACGTCGGGCGGCTCGGGGTTGGGGCGCTCGCGCGGCAGACGGGAGGCAATGCCGAAGCCGGTGAGCCAAACACCGCCGCTTGCCACATCTACCAAGATGTTCGCCGGCTTGATGTCTTTATGGATGAGTCCGCGCGCATGCGCTTGGCGCAACGCCCCTGCGAGGGAGATCGCGATGCGCAGAAACTCCGTTATCCTCAGCGGCCAACCGAACAGTTGATCGAGGACCGCGCCCCCAGGGTCTTCGAGTACCAGCGCCAAGCGGTTGCGGTGGCGGGAAAGTTCGATTGGGCGCGCCGCCCAGGCGGCATCCAGGTCGGCCCTGAGCGTGTATTCGTGTTCGAGTCGATTGTGGCTGGTGGCTGAGGCATTTTCCGCCGTGACTAGCAGGATCGGCGGCAGTCCGTTTCCGGAACCCCGATACAGAGTCAAGTTGCCGTTCCGCAACGGAGAGAATGAGTAATCCGCAAGATCCCTCACGCGTGCTTCTCCCGGCGATCCGTAGCTTGATCTCGCTAATGACCTATATTATGCGAACAATAGAACAATATTTGCGATACCCATATAGAAATGTTCGCTTTGGTCCCAGTAATCCACTCTCCGCTGGCCGTCTTAAAGGAAAGTGCACACCTTCTGAAATGACGTTGCCTGAGCCCCAATAGAACTTGCTGGATTACGCAACATTCGTGTCGGAGGCGAACTTGCCCAGGCTTGGGACCTCTACTACATAGTGTAAGCCTGTGTCTATGGATTCTCTTGGCGGGCGGGCAGGACGCGCGCAAGCGTGGCGGCCATCTCGTGCGACCGGATCGGCTTGGAGAGAAGCTCACGGACGCCGGCGGCGAGCGCTTGCTGCGTCTGGAGCGCGCCGGTATAGCCGCTCACCAACACGATCGGCAAGTCGGGCCGATGGCTGCGTAACACACGCGCCAGTCCCGTCCCGGTGAGCCCGGGCATGGCTTCATCGGTGACAACGACGTCGAATCGCTCGGGCGCGGCCTGGAATGCAGCGAGCGCGGCGTGGCTATCGGAGAACGACACCGCCTCGTAGCCGAGCCGCGACAGCACTTCGGCGGTCGCGGCGAGCACCGGTTCCTCGTCGTCGATGAGCAGCACACGCTCGCCATGGCCTCGATGCGCCGCGGGCGCCGCGGCCTCGAGCGTGATCAGCGTGTCCGGGGAGTGCGGCAGGTAGACCGTAAACGTGCTTCCCTGCCCAGGCGCGCTCTTCACGTCGATTGCGCCGCCCGAGTCGGTGACGATCGCGTAAACCAACGACAGGCCCAGACCGGTGCCCCTGTCGGCTTTCTTGGTCGTAAAGAACGGCTCGAAAATACGGGACAGCGTCGCCTCGTCTATGCCGGATCCGCTGTCTTTGACGGCCAGGCACGCGTAGCGTCCCGGCCGAAGTGTTCCGTGCGAGAGCGCCCGCTCAGTGGAGAAGTCGGCGGCCTCGAGCGACACGTGCAAGCTCCCGCCTCCGTTCATGGCGTGGATCGCATTGCTGCACAGGTTCATTACCACCTGGTGCAGTCGGGTGGCATCGCCGGTCACGACGAGAGGCGACTCGGAGGTATTGGCCCCCAGACGGATGCCGACCGGGAGCGAGCCGTGGACCAACTCGAGCGTCTCCGCCACGACATGGGCGATGTCGACCGGCGCGCGCTTGACGTTCTGGCTGCGGCTGTATGTGAGGATCTGTTCCACGAGCTCACGGCCACGGGACGCAGCGGTGAGCACGTTCTGCGCATAGCGCTTGAGCGGCGAACCCGCGGGTGTTTCCTCGACGAGCATTTCCCCGTAGGCATAGACGCCGGCGAGGACACCGTTGAAGTCGTGCGCGATGCCACCGGCCAGCCGTCCAACCGCTTCCATCTTCTCGGCCTGACGCAGCCGCTCCTGGAGCCGCTCGTGCTCGGCCTGCGCCCCCTTTTGCGCGGTGAGGTCCATCGCAGCTCCGATGTACTCCAGGTTGCCCGATTCATCTCTTACGGCCTTTGCCAAAACCCGGACATATTTGACGGAACCATCCGGCATCAGGAATCTATGTTCAAAATCCACGGCCGTCCCGTCGCGGAATGCGCAATCTAGGATCCGTTGCACGAAAGCGCGGTCGTCCGGATGAATTCGTTGGTACACCAGCTCGAACGTCGGCTTGGTCGATCGCTCGCATCCCACCATTCGATAGGTTTCGTCTGACCAGTAGATCTCTCCGCTGGAAACTTTCCAACCGAAGCTACCTGTACGGCTCAGTCGCTGTGCTTCGGCTAGGTAAGCCTCGCTCCGCCGCAGCGCCTCGGCGGCGCGGCTGAGTTCCATTCTTTCCCGGGCTTCTCGTAGCGCCCGTTGCACCGAGGGCACAATCCTCGACAGCAGCGTCTTGCGAACGTAGTCCGTCGCGCCGATTTTGAGCGCTTCAACTGCCACTTCTTCACCCAAGGTGCCGGACACGAAAATGAATGGGAGATGCGGCCACCTTTGTTGGGCGATCATTAGCGCAGACATTCCGTCGAAGGAGGGAAGGGCATAATCTGCGAGAATCACGCCAAAGCCACCCTGATCCAGTGACGCAATGAAATCTGCCCGGGTTTCAACACGTGTTACCTGGCAGATAATACCCTCGGCCTCGAGCGACTCCTGAACGAGCTCTGCGTCCCTAGGATCATCTTCAAGATACAGAATACGCAAGGGAGGTGTCATGTCCGGCTAGTTCTTTTTCATGCTTCCAGGTGGCGACTCGTTTATGACGGCCCAAAAAATCCCTAGTTCCTTGACGGCGTTCACAAACTCGTGGAAATCCACCGGCTTGACGACATAGGCGTTCACGCCAAGCTTATAACTTGCCACCACGTCCTTTTCTTCATGCGAAGATGTGAGCACGACCACGGGAATCAACTTGAGTTTCTCGTCCGATTTGATCTGCCGTAACACCTCGAGCCCATCGCGCTTGGGCAACTTCAAATCGAGCAGCAGTACGGCGGGGTTGTCATTCGAGCGTGCACTGAAGTTCCCCCGGCAATAGAGATAATCCAAGGCCTCTTCACCATCCCGAGTAACAATAACCTCGTTGGCAAGGTTATATTCCTCCAGGGCCGTCAGGGTAAGCTCCACATCGTTGGGGTCGTCTTCAACAATCAAGATGCGTCCCAAGGTGCTCATAAGTCAGACTCCTGCGGCTTAGACAACGAAAAATAAAAGGTAGCACCGCTATCCACCTCGCCCTCCGCCCAGACCCTTCCTCCATGTCGATGCACGATACGCTGAACGGTAGCCAGCCCTATGCCGGTGCCCTCAAACGCCTCGGGCGTATGCAGGCGTTGGAATACTCCAAATAGTTTATCAACGTATTTCATGTCAAATCCAACTCCATTGTCCCGGATGAATACCACAACCTGATCTTGTCGCTGCTCCATGCACGCTATTTCAATTTCGGCCTGCGGGCGCGTCCGCGTGAACTTAACAGCATTCGAAACGAGATTGACGAGTGCCAGTCGTAGCATGGAACGGTCTCCGTACCACGCGGGTAATGCACCAACTCTCCAAACGATTTTGCGCCCTCCCGTGTCCTGCCCAGCCTCGGCTAAAGCTTCTTGTACAAGCTGTTGCAAGCTGAGCGTTGTCTTGCGCGTTTCGGCACGGCCTATTCTGGAAAAGGCTAGAAGGTCGTCGATCAGGTTCCCCATCCGCTTTGCCGCTTCCAAGGTGATTGCCACATATCGTTGGCTTTTGCCGTCCAGCAGTGAAGCGGCATTTTTTTTCAAAAGCTCGGTGAACCCAACCATATGGCGGAGAGGCGCGCGGAGGTCATGCGATATCGAGTAGGCAAACGCTTCCAATTCTTTATTAGTGGCCTCAAGCTCAGCGGCCCGTTTTCCAAGTTCTTCGTTGAGCATGCGAATTTCATGCTCCCGCCGATTTCGCTCGGTGATGTCGTTGTTGGTCTCCAGAATCGCAACCGGGGTCCCGTGGTCGTCGCGACGCAGAGACCACCGGCTCGCTACCACCACGCCGCCTCCATCCGCCTTTGTGTGCTCGAGCTCGCCTTCCCAGCGACCTGTGCTCAACAGCTCGGCATTGATCTCGTCAAGGGGTGCCGGGAAGACAGTTTGCAGCAGACGGTGGGTGGTGACCTTGCCGACCACTTCCCCTGCCCTCCAACCGTAAAGCTCCTCCGCTCCGCGGTTCCAGAATGTAATGACGTTGCCAATGTCACGTACGCAAATGGAATCGTGCGTGAGATCGAGCAGTCCGGCCCGCTCAGTTCTTTCAGCTATTTCTCTCTCGAGTTCGTCGCGGGATTGCACAAGATCTCGCTCGACTCGGCGCCTGACGGCGGTGAACCACGCAAGCAGTGATGCAAAAGATATGAAAATGAAATAATACGGGAGTTCGGAACGTGTAACGTAGAGGGTGTAAAGCGGCTCTGTGAAGAAGTAGTTGAAGACCAAGGATGCGAGAACAAGCGCGAAAACCGCAGCCTGCATGCGGCCGTACCAGACTGTTATGACGATGGCGAGCAGGAAAACCGTGAATTCCACGCCACGAAAACCGTAGCGCTGCAGGAGAAGCGCCGCTAGGAGCGCGACTGAGACGGCAAGAACTGCAAGCCCATAGCTTTGAATCGCAGAGAGGGGCTTTGGCATTTCGAGTCTCTTTCGCACCGCGGCCGGCCTCGTGGATTGAATGATCAACTGCGCACAAGTCCGATTTGGCTGGGCGAGGCGCTCGTCATCGGCTCAACCGGATTGACCATCACGAAGTTGCATCGCGCCCCGGCGCGAATACCGGCGATGCGGATCGCGGCAGTGTCTCGCGAGGTTGTTGCGTAGCGATACGGAGAGTTCCGCACAGGGCGCCTAGGGGTCGTGGGAACCGAGCAGTTCAGCGATGGCGCGCAGCAATTCGGCTCGCTTGAACGGTTTGGCGAGCGCCCGGGCCGCGCCGAGCGCGAGGGCGGCATCGGCGTCGAGGCCGTGCCCGGAATTGAACATACCTGATATCGCGATGACGGCAACCTGGGGGTGGTGCCGCTTGAGTTCCGAGATGATGGCGTCCCCGTTCGTACCGGGCATGTGGATGTCGGTGATCACCACCGCAGGTACGGCGAATTTCACGGCCGCGAGTCCGGCATTGCCGTCCGCCGCCGTGCGCACGCCGTAGCCGGCCGCCTGCAACCAGTCGGTCAAGGCTTCGCGCATGATCGGGTCGTCTTCAATGACGAGGACATCTGGGGTCGTTGTCATGTTCATATAGCGTCAGATTGCGAGTAATGTTATGGCCCTAGGGGTCGGACAGGTCACATCTGTGACCGAGGGGAGCTTGCGTGGCTAAACTCTCGCGCATGAGCGTTCAGGCGGTCATGAATAGGCCTGGTCAGGCCCCCACGAGTGCCCGATCGCATGTCCTCGCCGTCGACGACGATCCGGTGATTCGCGAGGCGATCAGCGACTATCTGGGCCAGTACGACTTTCGCGTCACTGCGGTCGCCGACGGACGCGCGATGCAGGCAGTGCTCGCGCATGACGTGGTCGACCTGGTGGTGCTGGACCTCAAGCTGCGGGACGAGGATGGGATGGCGCTGGCAAGTGGGCTGCGCGAGGAGTCGGCGATTCCGATCATCATGCTGACCGGCCGGCGCGAAGAGGCGGATCGGGTGATGGGGCTGGAGTTGGCGGCGGATGACTATCTGACCAAACCGTTCAGCCCGCGCGAGCTGCTGGCACGCATCCGCGCGGTGCTGCGACGGCGTCGGCCGGAGATCCAGCAGGGGCGGCCGGAGGGGATCCGTGCCTACCGTTTCGACGGCTGGGAGCTGAATCTCAACACGCGCCGCCTGAAGGCGCCGGCCGGGCGGGTGGTACGGCTCAGCAACGGCGAGTTCAGTCTGCTCGTCGTGCTGCTGGGGGCTGCCAATCGCATTCTGACGCGCGATCAACTTCTGGACATGTCGCGGCTGCACGGCGATGACGTCTACAACCGCTCGGTCAACACGCAGATCCTGCGGCTGCGGCGCAAGCTGGAGTGCGATCCGGCGACACCGCGCTACATCTGCACCGAGCGCGGCGCGGGGTATGTCTTCAGCGCACGGGTCGACATCATCTACTGAGCGGCGTGCAGGACGCGCGCCAGCGCAGCGGCGATGTCGCGCGACTGCAGCGGCTTGACGAGCAGCTCGCTGACGCCGGCGGCGAGTGCCCGCTGTGCCAGGATCGGGCCGCTATAGCCACTCACCAGTACGATCGGCAACTCGCGCCGTTGCGGGCGCAACTCGCTCGCGAGCCCGGTCCCGGTGAGCCCGGGCATGACATCATCGGTGACGACGACGTCGAAGGAGCGGGGCGCGGCCTCGAATGCGGCGAGTGCGGCGCGGCTGTCGGAGAATGACACCGGTTCGTAGCC
>WNFR01014467.1_pt1 | contig 11636 bp, 13 predicted proteins | sample 5400221 | NCBI WGS metagenome assembly WNFR01 (sample SAMN13153357, study PRJNA577476) | soil metagenome | isolation source: 40 cm soil under Madrone tree | place: USA:California | collected 2016-06-14 | reverse complement strand
TACGGAGTCGCTGTTGCACACGAAGAGACCATCAGGGTTGATCACCCCGTCGGGGCTGCTGAAATTGGTCGGTCACGCAGCCATGGGCGTCGCGATGGGTCTTGCGTTCGCGTTGATCTTGATCCTCGTGGATCCAGCGGGCATCGCCACCCTTATCGACCACGGGCGAAGTCAGGGAACCGCGGTGTTTGTGGGCACCCTTGTGCTCACCTTCGGAATCGGTGCGACCTTGACCGGCGTGGTCTTCATCATGATGGAAAATAACGAATGACCGTTCGCCTTCAAAGCCAGGAGGGGCCACGAGACAGCGCGCCCGGGAACCTGCTTGAGCTGACGATCCCGCTATAGAAAATCGCCGGCAAGCAAATCAGCGGTCCGGCCGGCGACGAGACGGACCTTTTTCAAGCTACGGATGGATGCGCATAATTCCTATGTCATGCTGCCCGGCATGAAGCACCGGATTGAAATTTGATTGTCAAACCGTATCGGCCAAACCATCGTGCGTCCCGCTCGGTTCGGTTCGGTGATCACGGCGTCTTCGGGAACATCGACCCAATTATTGTCAAGGCGGACCCGATAATGGCCGTCTTTGGACTCCCAATCGGGGTCTGCGACGCTTTCACCATCCGCCACTGAGCAGCAGAGTCCTTTGCCGCTCGCGAGATGGTCGAACCATGGTTTAAGCGGTGAATTGGCGTAGCGGCCATCAAGGTCGCGAGCCGTCACGCTACCAACGAGGCAGGCACCTATCATGCTAAGAATAAGGGTCAGACCAATCACGATGCGTTTCATTTGCCACGCTCCTGAATGTCAAAGCCAGTCCCGGTTTCTTTAAAGTAATGTTGGTGCCGCCCTGCGCGAAATCACAGCGTTGTGATAAACTGCGTCGAAAGATATCGACGCGATTGCGGTGGCTGCTTCGACATCCGCGATTTCGGCGCGTGTTCGATTGCGATCGGCCACTGCCGCATCTGGCAAAGGATCAGGCGTAATCGAAGCGCAATAGTTCCTGACCGTCCTCGTTGCCGGTCATGATCGGGGTGGGGCGATAGGCATGGCGAGATCTCGCACGCTCTCGCGAGTGAAACGGTTCTCGTCAAACACCATGCGCCAAACACCATGCATCGAACAGAGCTCGTTCGTTGCTACACACCCGGCATCAGTCAGACCCCAAGCGTTTTATCGCCATGCGCCTTCGAAAATTTTTGCTGGCGATGCGAACCCCATGCTCCTCAGCCCTACCTGAACCACCGAAGCCAAAAGTTACGTCAGGCGGTCCTTATTGTCTGTTCGGTGCTCGACACTGGAACCAGGGCAACCCAACCGCTAACGCGTCAGCTTTTCCATCTCGGGGAACGGCGCATAGACGGCGCCGGCGCAAGTATCGCTGGCGTTCTCGATGATGCGGTCGAGCCGGCCATTGACGTAAAGAATGGCGCGTTCGCGCAGCTCGCGATAACTGCGGTCGGATTCGCGCGGGGTAAAGCGCAGGCAGCTGACATATCGTAGCCGGCCGCCGACGGTGCGCTGCACCGGCTCGGCCATTGCTGCGTCACGCACGCCGGCTGGATTGTTGAGATAGGTTTTCATGAACGCCAGCAATTCGGCGCGGTAGTTGTTGGGATACGGCTGGTCGGCAACGCCGCGATCATCGGTGTAGGTGATGCTTCTGTAGTCGTCGCTGCCCGCGCAGGCCCCGAGCGCAATCGGCAGCAGCAGGATCGCCGCGCGCTTTGCTGATATCCGCAACTGCAACTCGTTTTTGATCGTTTGCCCTAGCGCATTGCTGATCGCGCTCGAGCGAATCCTAGACCGTCCGCCAGCGAAAGCAATGGCGCGAGCCGGTCCTGATATCCACGGTCGCGGCGGGGGGGCAATGTGGAGCAAGCCACGCCCGCGGATCAGCGTCAGCCGCGCTTGGTGGCGGGCGCAACGTGCTTGATCGTGGCCTTCGAGACCTGGTGCGCCTTGAGCGCGCTTATCTTCTTGTGGGAGCGATGATGGCGAACATGCTTGGCATGATGGCGGCCCATCTTGGCATTGGCATTCAGCACGCTGGTCTTCACCTGGCCGGCCTTGATAACCGGCGCTTGCGTGGTTTTGCCGGAACCGGCCGCCATTGCGGGCGCAGCGAGCACGGAAACTGCGAGCAGGGCTGCGGAAATTGTCTTCAACATGGTCGTCTCCTCTTTCAAAAGGGGATCGCGAGGTGGCCGGTCGGATGGCCGGGCTCGTCGATCATGCTTGCGACGTTACGTGGCGCGGGCTGAACCCATCCTGAAGCGCAATGATGGACTTCGTTCATCTGGATGACATGTTCGTCATGTTCCGGACTGCTTGTTGTGCATACGATCGCCAAAACCCCTCTCAAATTAAAAGACCGTGGCCCGGGAATGTTCTGTTACGGCGGGTGTTCAAATCTACGGGCTTCGGTGTAGGATTGCCCCATTGGGAAATCAGGAGAGACGGATGAGCAAATTTGCGATCAGGCTTTTGACGCTGGCAATGTTCTCAATGGCACTGATCGCAGTACCGCTGCTCACGACGGCGCATGCCGCGGGCGGCGACAACCCGGCGCCCCCGGCATCGGATTCCAGTAAGGAGAAGAAGAAGAATAAGAGTTCCAGCATCGACGATCCGAAATTTATCGAGGGTTATCGCGCCGCCTATTCGACGATTTACGACCGCAACGATTACGCTGCAGCCATCGGCCAGTTGAAGGCGCTTGGCCAGGACGACCGCGCCGATGTCGCCAATCTGATCGGCTACTCCACTCGCAAGCTCGGCGACTACAAGGTTTCGCAGATCTGGTACGAGCGTGCGCTCAAGGCCGACCCCAACCATGTGCGGACCTGGCAGTATTACGGACTGTGGCAGGTCGAACAGGGCAACCGCGATCAGGCGCAATATCACCTGAACCGGATCGCCGCCCTGGCTGGTACCGACAGCGCGGAATATCGCTCGCTGGCCGCGGCACTGGAAAAGCCGCCGGGCACCGGCCTTGTTTACTGATTTACTGATCTTCACGACGACAACAGGAGACATGCATGAACAAATTTGCGATCAGGCTTTTGATGCTGGCAATGTTCTCGGTGGCGCTGGTCGCGACGCCGGTGATCACCACGGTGTACGCCGCGCCCGACAACGACGCGCCGCCGCCGCCGCCCTCCTCGAGCAAGTCCAAAGCCAAGAAGAAGACCAGCGAAGTCAGTCCCAGCATCGAGGACGCGGCATTCGCGAAGGGTTATCGCGCCGCCTACGCCACGATCTATGACCGCAACGACTATGCCGCCGCCATCGAGCAACTGAAAGCGCTCGGTCACGACGACAGCGCCGCAGTCGCCAATCTGATCGGCTACTCCTATCGCAAGCTCGGCGACTACAAGGTCTCGCAGATCTGGTACGAGCGCGCGCTGAAGGCCGATCCTAACCACGTCAAGACCTGGCAGTATTACGGGCTGTGGCAGGTCGAACAGGGCAACCGCGATCAGGCGCAATATCACCTGAACAGGATCGCCGCCCTGGCCGGGACCAACAGTGAGGAATATCGCTCGCTGGCCGCAGCACTGGAAAAGTCGCCCGGCACCGGCCTCGTTTATTGAGACTTGAACCATGCATCGAGCCGGCGCAGCCTCGGGCTGCGCCGGCTTTTTCTATCGGGTAGCATCCAAGAAAGGTTTCCAGAGCTAGCGGCATCAAATAGCGCGACGTCGGTTGCGGTCCCCCGGCGCCCGCTAACGATCCTGCAATGTGCACCGACTCGCGGCAAAACCAGGGTGAAGAAGCATTTTGAATTACTTCACTTCATGAGTGCCTGAACTTCGCCCCGGAAAGCCTGGCGCGCAGCGTCGCGCGAATAGAACATGTGCCCGCCCGGATACACCACGAGCTTCACACGTTCAGGCGATGCGTAAGCCGGCAGCTGGTCGAGCAGGATTTTCGTGCCGAAATACGGCGTGGCGAGATCGAACAGCCCGTGCCCTACCAGCAGCTCCAATTTTGGGTCGAGGGCGAGAATCTGCCGCAGTTGAGAAATCGACTCAGTGGGATTTAGCCCGCGGCCGAAATCCCAGGCTTTCTCGACCGCGCCATTGAGCAGCTCATAGGCCCCGTCGGGTCGCCAATTGAGCTTGCGCGTGGTGAGATCGACCGCGGCGCTGGTCAGCGGCGCTATCAAGGGTTCACCGGACGGATCGTCGAAATGATAGGCGCTCGAATCCGGATTGGGATCGAAGCCTCGGACCGACGCGTCGTAACGCCCCGTCACTTTGCCGTTCCGCCGGTCGAATTCGCGACGAAACTCGGCGACGCCGAAGCGCCCGGCCAGCCTGCGGCTCACAGCCTGGTCGATCCCCGTCAATGCCGCCACCCTGTCGGCAAGGCGCGTCGTGGCTTCGGCGTCGGCCTCCCCTTTGATCAGGTCAGTCAAGAAATCGCTCTGCGCATAACGTTCGACATCCGCCATGTCGGCACGGGTAATGGAGCTTTTCGCCTCGCGCGCCACGGCCGCTATAGTGGGAAGGCTCGCGACATATTGCAGAAGGCTGGAGCCTGAATGTTCGCGGAAGTCGAGCACCGGCGAGACGAGGATGAGGCCCTTCACCCCGACACCCCGCTGAGTCTGCAAATTGCGGACGATCTTCGGCCCGCGGATGCCGCCATAACTTTCACCGGCGATAAATTTAGGTGATAGCAAACGGTCGGACTTCTCCAGCCAGCGGCGGATCGTCGCCGCGATCGAGTTGACATCGCCATCGACTGAGTAAAAGCGCTTGCGTACGTCCTCGCCGGTCGCGACGAAGCGGCTATAGCCGGTGCCGACCGGATCGATGAAGACGAGATCGGTAAAGTCCAGCCAGGTTTCGGCGTTGGGTTGGAGATCGGGCGCGGTGGAAGAACTCACCGTGTCTGCATTTATGGCTAGCCGCCAAGGCCCGGCGTTGCCTAATTGCAAGTAGGCGGAGGCCGCGCCTGGTCCGCCGTTGAAAAGGAAAGTCACTGGCCGGGTGGTCGGGTCGGTACCATCCAGCTGATAGGCGGTGTAGGCGATATCGGCTTGCGGCTCGCCCTTGTCATCGAACAGTCGGATCGAACCCGCGGTGGCCTGGAAATCGAGCGTGCGCCCGGGAAGAGCCAGCGTTTGTTTCGTCCTGGAATCCGGCGGCAGGCGATGTTGCTCGGCGGCGGCCGGCGAACTCGGGGCGGCGCCCCGCCCACCCGTTCCTCCGGATTTCTGACCCGAGGGCGTGGCAGCAGGCTGCTGCTCAGGCGGCTGCGGCGCATCCTCGGCGCGAGCGCCCGCCACCAGGGAGAACACGAGAAGCGCGAGAAAAATGCGCGCATGGCGCGGCGCCGCAAAATGAATGGCCATGTCTCTAACGTCTCCCTGCTGCCCGCGATCAACCCGGTGCCGCCTCGTTCATCGCACGAGAGCCTCCCGAATGGCCGCGGGTTCTAGCCCAAAAGTGCGACGGCTTGGCGTTGTTCGCAACAGATGGAGACCTATGGCGATCACAATTCGCTGACGCAGATATTGTGATCGCGCTCGGCGGCGGCGGATTGATGCTGCAAAACGCCGCAATCGTCGGGCCGTTCAACGTGACCGGCAATCGACGTACCTCCCGCATCAACGTGCAGCTCACCAAAGTCGGGCTCAACTATCGTTTCAATGCCGGACCAGTCGTCGCCAGGTACTGATCTTCGCTGATTTCGATTGATCCAACTCTTGTCGATCGCACATTCGCCGCCTGAAAATACGTCCAGCGATCTCGACAAGGACGGCCAAGGTCGTATAGACGACCCCGGCGCACCCGATCCCGCCAGCGCCCATATGAGCCCGCGATCCCATGACTAGCCCTAAGCGATATGACCGGATCGCCTTCGTCGCGAGCGCCGTCGCGGAGGCCCAGCAGGCGCTTGCACAGCTGGTAGGGCTTTACGGCAATCACGATCCCGCCGACGCCGATGTCGTGGTGGCGCTCGGCGGCGACGGACTGATGCTGCAAACGCTGCATCAGCACATGCGTTCGGGCAAGCCGATCTACGGCATGCATCGCGGCACCGTCGGCTTTCTGATGAACGAGTTCAGCGCCCACGATCTGCACGCCCGTCTTGCTGCCGCGCGGGAGTCGTTGATCAATCCGCTGCTGATGCGTGCCACCGACGTGCATGGCGCAGTGCATCTTCATCATGCCATCAACGAAGTTGCGCTGTTTCGGCAGACCCATCAGGCGGCGCGCTTGAGGATATTGATCGACGAACGCGAACGCATGGCGGAGCTGATCGCCGACGGCATCATGGTGGCGACGCCCGCGGGATCCACCGCCTACAATCTTTCGGCGCAGGGGCCGATCCTGCCGATCAACGCCGCACTGCTGGCGCTGACGCCGATCAGTGCGTTCCGGCCGCGCCGCTGGCGCGGCGCCCTGCTCCCCAACACCGCCTATGTGGTCATCGAGGTGCTCGAGGGCGAGAAACGCCCGGTCGCGGCGGTGGCCGATCACGACGAGGCGCGCGACGTGCGCCGCGTCGAGGTGCTTTCCGACAAGACCATCTCGATGCGTATGCTGTTCGACCCCGGTCACAGCCTGGAAGAGCGCATTTTAAGCGAGCAGTTCGGCTATTGATTTCGGCCTCGTCGCCCTCACCTCTCCCCGCTTTCGCGGAAGAGTGAGGAAGAAATCGCAACCAGTTGTTAACCGGCGCCACGATATGGTTAACGCCGGTACACCGGTGTCACCGGTACGCCCCTCAGGACCGGGCCATGTTTCGCATCGATTTCAACAAGTTGCGATTTCTTGTATGCGACGACAATCCGCATATGCGCCGTATTTTGCGGACGCTGCTGCATTCGTTTGGCGCCCGCGAGGTCTATGAATCCGAAGACGGCGCGACTGCGCTCGAAATGTACAGCCACTACGTCCCTGATATCGTCATCACCGACTGGTCGATGCCGATTTTCGACGGTCTCGAACTCGCACAGATGATCCGGCAGCCGGAATCGAAGGGCAATCCCTATGCTCCCATCATCATGCTGACCGGCCATTCCGAGAAGCGGCGCGTCACCGTGGCGCGCGACGCCGGCGTGACTGAATTCCTCGCGAAGCCGATCTCGGCCAAGGGGCTTTATCAGCGCATTCTGAACGTCGTCGCCAATCCGCGCCCGTTCATCAAGACCAAGACCTATTTCGGGCCGGACCGCCGGCGCAATACCAGCAATGCTTATATCGGCCCCGAGCGCCGTGCAGGCGGCGAAGCAGAAGTCCTTCAGCACCCCTCGCTGCTCGACAAGGCCCAGACCACAGTTTAGCGCTCGAAGCACAGGGAAACTATCATGGCGAAAGACAAGCCAACGACGCTGCAAATCCAGACCTTCGCCGACCATCACGTGATCACGCAACCCAATCCGTTGCGCAAAGTGCTGCGGCGCGTCAGCGAAACAAACCTCGACGATCCGGTCGCGCGCGCGGAAAAGGCCCTGGCCGGCCTGTCAGGCGATTTCAAGAACTGGATGTCGATCGAAGCCGACCGGCTCTCAGCCGCCCACGCGGCAATTCGCAAGGACGGTTTTACGAAATTCACCCGCGAGGAGCTGTTTCGCGCTGCCCATGACATCAAGGGCGACGCCGCTACTTTCGGATACCCTTCCGCTGGCGCCGCCGCCGAGAGCCTCTGCAGGATCATCGAGCACGCGCCCGATTTTGACGAGGTGGCGCGCAATCTGATCGCGCATCATATCAACGCCATTCAGGCGATCGTGCGCGAGCGCACCAAGCTCGACACCGTGAGCATGGCCAGCGAACTCAGTCGAAAGCTGCGCGGCGTCGCGGATCAATATCTTATTCACGCTAACCGCGACCGTCCTGAGCACCTCGAAGCGATCCTCGCACCGAGCATCGCGCCGGGGGAGTAGGGCGACACGGCGCGTCCTCTCAATTCGTCGTCCCTGCAAAAGCATGCGTTCGCAGGAACGACGGATAGATCATGACCGTGAAGAATTTACGCCGCGATCAGTTCATGCTGGATCGGAGCAAAGGCCTTGTCGGCCGTCAGCTCGTCGCAGAACATGCGGGCTTCTTCCCGCGCCGACTCGGTCGCAAAGCGCCGCAGCAGGATCAATAGCGGCTCTGCGGCCTGCCGGTCGGTTTCGCAATGCGTCAGCACGCGCTCGACCATCCGGCGCCGCAATCCTGCCGCGCGTCCGACAGTGTCGACATACCCGGTTTCATGGCTGACTTCGAGCGCCACCTGGAACGCCGCGAATGTCGATTCCGGCAATCCCGCGCGTATCAATAGCGCCTGCAGGCTCGCGCCGCCGCGGTCGTGCAGCAGCGCTGAGACGCGGCCCTGCGGCAGAGCTGACAATTCCGACAGCGCGGAATCGAAAAGTTCGAGATTGCCGGACAATAATGCGCGCAAGATCAATCCGGCGGTGAGCTGGCCGGTGGCGCGCAGATGCCGCACCAGGCCACGCATGTCGTCGCCGCGCGAACGCGCCGCGATATTCACGGTCGAGCGATCGCGCGCCTCGCTCGCGATCCGCCCCGCCCGATCGGCGCTCAGCCAATTGCGGGCGACAACGAACTGCGCCAGGGAGTCCGACAGCTTGGCTACCAGTGCGACCCGCGTCGCGGCGGGCAAATCTTCCAGCACCAGCATCGATTCCCGGATCGCGGCGAGATGACCGTGGCGCTCGACGATGCGGTCCCATGAAAACGGCGCGAGTTCGGCATAGGCGTTTTCGATCAGCTCGAGAGCCGCCGAGGGCGTACCGACTTCGGCGATCGCGGCGCAGACGGAGGCCGGCAGGTTGATGCGGCGGGCTATGGCGCACTGCATCTCGCATTTGCCGGTTGCGATGATGTCGACGAGGTCGGCGTCGATCAAAAGCGGGGAATGTTCAAGGACCGGAAGCGCGACCGACGCCTGGTCGAGCGACAGCGCCTGCACGATGGCCGCGGGCGCGTCCGCACTGCGCGCAAACACTTCGGCCATGGCCTGGCGCACCAGCGGAGACGTATCGTCGAGCAGCATCAAGAGCGCCCCTTCGGCGGCGGCGCGATCGTCTTCAGTGAGATCGGAAATCAGCCAGGCTCGCGCCAAAGCCCGCGTTGCTTCCGCCCGCTCGCCTGCCGGGGCGGTCCTGATCCAACTGATGAACTGCCGAACGATCATTGCCCTGCCGGCTTACGCAACCTGAAACGACACCGTGACGCGATGCCACTGCAACAGAAAATAAACCATGACGCTTAACAAAGCGTTCGCTATAAACGGCTGGTTTTATTGACGTTTTGTTAAGGGCTGGCGTTCACGCCATCGTTCCCCGGATGCTGCGCAGCGCGTAAGCGGAGACCGGCTGAGCTCGTTCGCCGCCCTGGAACAGGGAGCGGAAGATCGGATCGCTCGGCTGCGAGGTGTTTGTCGGGCTCGATGCGGATGCCATCGTCACCGGCGTGACCGCGCGGACATCCGGAAAACTCGACAGATAGGCTGCATTATCGATCGGGGGAGTAGACGGTGCCGCGCTCGCGAACGTCAATCGCGTTGGCGTGTCACCCACCGCAGCCATCGCGGTGCGCGTCGCCGGCGAATTGGCAGCGCTGGTGTAGCGCGAGGTGAGCACCGAATAGACTTCGGAGACGCTCCGCGCGCGCCCACTGCCGTCGAAGAAGATCGAGCGGTTCGCCGCGGCCGCGTTCGGAAACAGCTGCGCGCCGGACGCCTGCGGGTTGTCCTCGGCATTCAAGATCAGCTTGGCCGCGCCGCCGACCCCCATGAAATGCGCCATGTAAAGTTCGCCGTCGGTCGGACGGCGGCCGATCTTGCCGGTGAGCTTGAAACTGTTGGACTGGGTCAGCACGGCTGCCATCGACGAGGCGGCGTCGGGATCGTCGCGCAGCTTCATGATAGCGGTTCGCGCGGCGGGATCGCTGACCGAGTAGGAGCCGGACGGGGATCTGGTAATGGCGTCGGCGTATTTGCCGTAGCCGAGCTGCGACCCCGCTTCCTTCACAGTGCCGAGCCAGGTCTGGTCGATGAATTGATAAAGCCCGCGCGCCGATGAGGTCGAGGCGCTCGCCGTCGGATTGAAATTGGATTCCATCTTCGCGGTGGCGAGCAGATATTCGAAGCTGGTGCCGGTGGTGTTGGCGGCCTGCTTGATCGCCCCGGCGATATGCACGCGTGATGGGTCGACACCTGCCGTTGCCGTGGCGTTTGAAGTGTCGACCGACATATGTTGGTGCCCCGCTCCTCGCGAAACGACCGCCCGGCCATATCAGCGCGACAAGCGGCGCTCAGGCCGCATATAGCTTGCCGCGATTATGGTTAATGGCGGGTTAAGCCAAGGGCCGCTAGGCACCCACGTCGACGGCGAGGGTCTCTTTCGAGGTCGACAGCACGATCACGGTCTCGGTGCGCTGCACCCCTTCGATGCCTTTCATCGCCGCCAGGAAGGCTTCGAGGTCGCGCGTCGTCCGTACCCGCACCTTCATCAGGTAATTCCAGGCGCCGGTGACGTGGTGGCATTCGAGCACGCCGGGCATCCGCGAAATCTCGGCAAGGAACGCCGGTTCGGTCTTCGGATCGCTCCACCCGACATAGACGAATGCCAGCAGGTTGAGACCGAGCACTTCGGGCGAAAGCCGCGCATGAAAGCCGCTGATGACGCCCTGCCGCATCAGCCGCTTCAAACGATCGTTCAGCGTCGAGGTCGCTACCCCGATCGATTTGCCGAGCTCGGCAAGCGGCAAGCGGTCGTTCGCCTGCAGGGAGCTCAGCAGTTTTCTGTCGATGTCGTCGAATTGACCCATCGGGTCTCTTTGAAAATGGCTGTTCGATGCCGCGCGATCCGGATCGAACGTATTGTCAGATATCACCGAAGCATCCTTTTCTGGCAATCGGAAGCGCATCGGACATTTTATCCGGAAATTTGCCGGATTTTTGCGTTGTATTTCCGATACATTGGGAGCAATTCCGTTTTTATGGCGATGTAATTATTGAATATCCGTATTTTGGACGGCAAGGTCAATGTATCGATTTGGTTCCGATTGCCGCCCAATCCATCTCAGAGGAACGTTATGCGCAAGATTATTCATTTCGGGCTCGCCGCTGCGTTCGGCTGCCTGACGACGAACCTTCCAGCCACCGCGAATGCTGCGGATTTGCCGCCAGTAATTCCAGTCAAGGCGCCGATGCTGCAGCCCGCTCCCGGTTGGAGCGGATTTTATGTCGGTCTCGGCGTTGGCATGCGCTCGACCCAACCAGACGTGAGGGTGAATGAAATTGCAATCAACGGCGTCGAGACATTAAATGCGTTTTGCGCGGTCTTGGCCTCATTCGGAGGATGCGTCACCGGCCAGCCCCTAAACGACACCGTGCTCCGCGCCAATTTCTATTCCGGGTTCAACTGGCAGATCGCGCCGCAATGGGTCGTGGGCATCGAAGGCGATTATGGTTATGCCGACAAGACGACGACGCTCCGAGGTATGGAGTATCCGGTAACGTCAAGGCTGACAGGTTCCGCGGCGGATAGCTTCAGCGTGAAAACGACATGGGACGCCAGCGCGCGCGCGCGCATCGGCTATCTCCCGAATCCTTCGGTTCTCCTTTACACCACCGGCGGCGCCGCCTGGCTG
>WNFR01018964.1_pt1 | contig 11637 bp, 13 predicted proteins | sample 5400221 | NCBI WGS metagenome assembly WNFR01 (sample SAMN13153357, study PRJNA577476) | soil metagenome | isolation source: 40 cm soil under Madrone tree | place: USA:California | collected 2016-06-14 | reverse complement strand
AGTGATCCCCATTGCCGGCCGATTGGAATGACAAATTTGCTGGCGAGGAATGACGCGATAGTGAAACTCGTTTATTCGGCGAGGGCATCCTCCGACACTATCTCCATCCGGATAAAGGCGCGCCGCCGTTGCAGTTGTTCGTGCCGTGGCGCTAGTGCCTTCAGAGACCAGATACGGGAGACAACAATGCGAAAGACGCTTCTATCCATTCTTGCCACCTTGCTGATTGTCGGGTCGACAATCCAGATAGCCGCAGCCGCCGGGCGTTACACCCACAAATCGGATCGCGCGCGGGCGGCTGCAAGCCAGCAGTTCCGCAACGCCAATGACTCCATGGCTTCGCCATCCGCGCAGCAGCAGGACTGGTCCGACTACAGTGAGGGACATGTGATCTCGGCACCCGCCGGTCAATGATGACGATCCCGTCAAACACGAAAAGCCCCGACCGGGTCGGGGCTTTTTGTGCCGAGGCAATGATAGAGAAGTATCCTCCCTTGCGCTGATGCGGTTTTGCGCTCTGCCTGGCTTCATTAGGCCAATAGCTTTTGTCCGTGATTGTTGAGCCCGCCTGGGCCGCTGGTGATATCACCATCAACCTCAACAAGCGCGAAATCGTAATAAGGTGGTTGTTCAGTAGGCTCCATCTTTGTCCGTTCGGGTTTTCACCGGTCAGGAAATAGATGTAGATTGGATTGGCCACAGCGCTGCTCATCCGGCGTTTCTGGCCAAAGGTCCGGCTAGCTCGGCCGTGAACGACTGCTGTAGCGAGAGGTGTCCTTTCCTGGGAAAGGCGGAGGAAAAACGGCAAAATGGTTGCCAGGCCCGCGCAGAAACCCGTTGCCATCATCGTACCGCCGAACGCGCAGTCTCTTGACGTGTCGGGGCCGCTGGATGCCTTTCTGGAAGCCAATCGCCATGCATCCGGCGGACCTCTCTACGAGGTCCGGTTGGTAGCGACCGGCGCGCGCCGAACAATCAAGGTAGGAGGCATGTCGCTCGTCGCGGATAGTTCGATCTTTGACGACGTCAGGTCGATCGACACGATGCTGGTGGCCGGAACGCCCGACTACGCCATCGCCTACAACAGCGGAGATTTCCACGCCTGGCTGCGACGCCGTGCTCCGAAGACGCGGAGATATGGCTCGGTATGCACCGGTGCATTCTTTCTCGGTGCGTCAGGCCTCCTCGACGGAATGAGCGCGACGACGCATTGGCAGCATGCCGCCGAACTTGCCGAACGTTTTCCGGCCGCCAAGGTCGTGCCCGACCAGATCTATGTTCAGGATGGCGCGCTCTACACTTCGGCCGGAGTGACCGCCGGCATCGATCTCGCATTGAAGCTGATCGAGGACGATCACGGGCGCGATCTTGCATTGACGGTCGCGCGTCGGCTGGTGGTCTTTTTAAAGCGTCCCGGCGGCCAATCGCAGTTCAGCGCGCATCTGGCAGCGCAGATGGCCGACGAGGGAAAGATTCGATCCCTGCAGCACTGGATTCTCGATCATCTCTCGCTCGATCTGAGCCTGGTTTCGTTGGCAAGTCGGGTCGCGATGAGCGTACGCAATTTTACGCGTGTGTTTCAGGACGAAACCGGTACCACGCCCGCGGACTTCGTCGAAATGGCGCGGGTCGATGCGGCGAGGCGACTGCTCGAGGAGAGCGAAACTCCATTGCAGCGCGTGGCGTCGCGCTGTGGCTTTAGCAGCCCGGATACGATGCGCCGCGCCTTCCTGCGAAGAATCGAAACCGGGCCTAGCGACTATCGGGAGCGATTTCGACGGTGACGTCCGCGACGGCCGTCAAAGTCTGTCGAGCAGGAGGGTATCTGCCGAGCGAGATCAGCGAGCGTCCCCGCATGGCGCTTTCGTTGCGCCATGCGGGGTAGCTGCCCGATCAACTGGCTGGGTACGCGGGACCTGCCCAGCGACGACACGGATGATACAGCGCCTGCTAAGTTGCCGGCTTTGGTGAACACCCAACGGCGCCACGTGGGAGCTTAGCGCGTAGTCCGGCTTGATCGCTTTGGCCACCAGATCGGGCCGCTGTGGTACGATGCGGGGGTCCAGGTGCTGGCCGTAATAGCTGTAGGGCCAGCCATAGAAACCTCCGTCCTGCACCGAGGTCAGATAATCCGGAACCAGGTCGGGCCCGATCTCGTCGCGTTCGTTGGCGATGGCCCAGAGCTTGCCGGTCTCAGGTTCCCACTGCAGCCCGGTGGGATTACGGACTCCGCTGGCGAAGATGCGATGCGCGCCCGACGCACGGTCGACCTCCCAGATTGCAGCTCGTTCGTATTCGGCCCCGATTCCGTTTTCGCCAATGTTGCTATTCGAGCCGACGCCGACATAGAGCTTGGATCCGTCTGGACTGGCCAACAGAGCCTTGGTCCAGTGATGATCGATGGGCCCGCCGGGAAGATCCGTGAGCTTGGTGCCCGCGGCCGTGATGGTGGTTTGTCCGTCCTGATACGGATAGCGGACGATCGCATCGGTGTTGGCGACGTAAAGATCGTGACCAACCAGGGCGACGCCAAATGGCGAGTTGAGGTGGTCCAGAAACACGGTTCGCACTTCGTAACGGCCGTCACCATTCGTATCGCGCAACAGCGTGATGCGATTGGCATCCTTCGCCTTGGCTCCGGCAAACGACTGTACCCAGCCGGTGATGATGTCCTTTGGCCGGTAAACCGGCGCTTTCGGACCATTGCTCTCAACCACCAGCACGTCTCCATTAGGGAGAACGTAGAGGGACCGAGGGTGCTGAAGGCCGATCGTCAATGCATGGACCTGCAATCCCTGCGGCACCGTGGGAGCTTCATCCTTTCCCCATCCGACCACCTTTGCGATCCGCATAGGCGGCATCAGGTACTGCTGCAACTTGGGCAGAACGGGATTGGCGCCGATCTGCACTTTCGGGTCGCCGGCATGATCGTCACAGCCGGCGAGTCCCAGGCCGGCGACAGCGACGAGGATAGCGGCAAGACGCGGTAGCTTCGTCGAACCTGCAATTCTGAGAGCGTGCATATTATCCTCCAATACGATGGCGATTTGCCAGGGCCGCAGCCACCGAGGCCGTCACCAAGAGAACGACGACGACTAGCCCGGAAAGCATCAGGCCGGTCGGTACCACTGCGGTGTAACCGTCGCGGCTGTGAACGAAGGCATTTATCAGCGCGAGCAGGACAGCGAGCGCGTAACCGACGGCGCGAGGCCACGCCGGCCTGTCGATTCGTCTGCGGCCCGCCAGGTCGGTTGCGTAAGCGATGGTGGCGAGGCCCGCCAAGACCAGACCGGCGACGATCAGCCAGATGGAGAACCTCTCCCACATCACATCAGGCATCTGCCAGTAGACGAGATCGGTGGCGAGCGCGCCGGTGAAATAGGCGGCGGAAAACGACACCAGGATTTTGTGTATCGGTCGTCCACGACGCTTCCGGATTGGCTTCAAATTGGCGTCGCCCATGAACGTCGCTTCCGTGATCGTAGCGTGCTGCTGCATGTCTCAATCCTCCTAACGATCCCGCGCATCTGCATTTCCAGGAGATGCGGGTACAATCTTCAAGTTCATCTCGGCGACGTGAAAACTTCGGTCGCCGATCCAACATTGCCTCTACTTCGCGAATCGTCTCTTAAATTCGGTTTTATTTTCCGAGAACAGCTCGAACGATTTGAGCCAGGGGTTCTACCGCTGCATCTGCATGAGCTGATCCATCGGCATCATGTTGTGGTTGAGGTTCGCCATGATCCATAGCGATCCGCACATCACCAGAAGGACGATCAGGACACCGAACGCCAGCGCCAGCACGTTATTGGTGTTGTCGGGTCCGGTGGTGATGTGCAGGAAGAACACGAGGTGCACGCCCATCTGCGCGATTGCCAGCACCACGAGCGCGACCGGAATGCTCGGCTGCCATACCAGATCGGTACCCGCGATGAAGAATGATGTCGCCGTCAGCAAGATAGCGAGCCCCAGTCCGGTGAGGTAACCGATGACCCGCAACCCGACGCCGCCCTCAGCGTGCTCATCGCCCGGTGCGAGATCGACCGCGTTGTCCGCCTCTTCTAGTCCGTTGCTCATGCCGCGCTTCCCAACAAATACACCACGGTGAACACGGCGATCCAGATGATGTCGAGCGCGTGCCAGAACAGCGCGAAGCACAGGATTCGCCGCCGAATGTCCGACCTGAACCCCTTGGTGAAAACCTGCGCCATTATCGTCAGCAGCCACAGGATGCCGGCGGAGACATGCAGCCCATGGCAGCCTACGAGCGTAAAGAACGCCGACAGGAACGCGCTGCGCGACGGCCCGGCTCCGTCTATAACGAGGCTGGCGAATTCCCGCCCTTCAAGAAAGAGAAAGCCGAGGCCGAAGGCGCAGGTGACGGCCATGGCGGTCTGGAAACCGCTCTTGTTGCGCGTGTCGGCCGCGATCGAGGCGAGGCCGCACGTAAAGCTCGATGCCAGCAGAAACGCGGTCTCGATCGCGACATTGCGCAGGTCGAACAGGTCGTGCCCCGTCGGTCCGCCCGCCGTCTGCCCTTGCAGAACGGCATAGGTCGCGAAAAAGGCCGAGAACATCACCATGTCGCTGAGGATGAAGATCCAGAAGCCATAGCCGGTGACGATGCGCTTCGGTGCGGCGCCACTCCATTCGCGGCCTACGGCGGAGCCATGATGCGCTTCCGTTAATGCAACTGTGCTCATTCGGCAGCCTCTCTGGTGAGCATCGCGTGACGCTGCGTCCGGTTGCTGCGGTCGAGGCGCGCGACTTCGTCTGCGGGGATGGTATCCTCGTCATGGTCGCGCCAGGCGAACACGACGAACGTGGCGAAGGCGCCGATCGCGCCTGCGGCAACCATCCACCAGATTTGCCAGATCAGTGCAAAGCCCATGATGGTGGCGAAGAATGCGCACACGAAGCCGGTCGCCGAGTTGCGCGGGATTTCGATATCTCGATACCGCGGCTCCTCGTCCGGCCAACTCCGCCCGGCCGCGCGTTGCTTGAGCGCCCAATAGGCATCCTCGCCGGACACCTCGGGCAGCACGGCGAAATTGAAGGCTGGCGGCGGCGAGGCGGTGGCCCATTCCAGCGACCGGCCATCCCAGGGGTCACCGCTACAGTCGCGCAGTTTCGCGCGCTGGCGAATGCTGACGACGAGCTGGACGATTTGAAGCGCGATACCGCACATGATCAGAGCCGCGCCGCAAGCGGCAACGATCAGCCAGGGATGCCATTGCGGCAGGTCATAATGTTGCATCCGCCGGGTCATGCCGAGCAGGCCAAGGACATACAGTGGCATGAAGGCAACGTAGAAGCCGACCAGCCAGCACCAGAATGCCGCCTTCCCGAGGCCTTCGTGAAGCTTGAAACCGAAAGCCTTGGGGAACCAGTAGGTATAGCCCGCGAACGCGCCGAACAGCATGCCGCCGATCAGGACGTTGTGGAAATGTGCAATCAGGAACAGGCTGTTGTGCAGAAGGAAGTTGGCAGGCGGCACCGCCATCAGCACGCCGGTCATGCCGCCGATGATGAAGGTCACCATGAAGCCGAGCGACCACAGTAGCGGTTGTTGAAACCGGACCTTGCCGCCATACATCGTGAACAGCCAGTTGAACACCTTCACACCGGTGGGCACGGCGATGATCATGGTCGCGATGCCGAAGATCGCGTTGACGTCGGCGCCGGCACCCATGGTGAAGAAATGATGCAGCCACACCATGAACGAAAGGACGCAGATCGCCATCGTTGCGAGCACCATAGAGCGGTAGCCGAACAAGGGTTTGCCGGAAAATGTCGAGATCACCTCGGAGAAGATGCCGAACGCCGGCAGTATCAGGATGTAGACTTCCGGATGACCCCAGGACCAGATCAGGTTCATGAACATCATCATGTTGCCGCCGGCTTCGTTGGTAAAGAAGTGGAAACCGAGATAGCGGTCGAGCAGCAGCATTGCCAATGTCGCAGTCAGGATCGGAAACGCCGCGACGATCAGCAGATTTGTCGCAAGCGTGGTCCAGCAGAATATCGGCATGCGAAGGTAGTTCATGCCCCTGGTGCGCACCTTCAGCACGGTGGTGACGAGATTGATGCCGGAGACCAGAGTGCCGACGCCGGATATCTCGATCGACCATAGATAATAGTCGACTCCGACGCCCGGCGAATAAGTGAGCTCCGACAGCGGTGGATAGGGCAGCCAGCCGGTGCGCGCAAATTCGCCGACCACCAGCGAGATATTGACGAGTAATGCTCCGGTGGCGGTCAACCAGAAACCGACCGAGTTGAGCGTAGGGAAAGCGACGTCACGGACTCCGAGTTGCAGTGGCACGACGAAGTTCATCAGTCCGATCATGAACGGCATGGCGACGAAGAAGATCATGATCGTGCCGTGCGCCGAAAAGATCTGGTCGTAATGTTCAGGTGGCAGGAAGCCCTGGCTGTGGAACGCGATTGACTGCTGCGCCCGCATCATGATGGCGTCGGCAAAGCCGCGGAGCAGCATCACCATGGCGAGCAGCGTGTACATCACGCCGATGCGTTTGTGGTCGACGCTGGTCATCCATTCCCGCCACAAATACGGCAGATGTCCTTTGATGACGACCCAGGCGAGGACCGCGAGAATGCCGAGCGCCACGATGGCGGACGCGGCCATCGGGATCGGCTGATCGAAGGGAATAGCGTCCCAGGTAAGCTTACCGAGCATCGGCGACCCCTTCCACCGGTGAGGCTCCCTTTACGCCCGCCTGCGCGCCGGGTGAGGGCGGTATCTTCTGCGTGGCGATCGATTGAAAGAGGTCCGGATCGCTCAAGCGGTAGGTCGCGGGCTCGTCCTTCATCGAAGGTTTGGCGATCTGTTCATAGCGCTGCGCGTCCAGCGACTTGTTGGAATTTGACGCGTCCTGGGCCCATTTCGCAAATTCCTCTGATGGCACGACGTGGACATCGAAGTGCATGTCCGAGAACCCATCGCCGGAAAAATGCGCCGCGAGGCCGCCAAACGTTCCGACTGAATCCGCCCGCAGATTGAGCCGGGTGGTCATGCCGTTCATGGTGTAAATCATGCTGCCGAATTGCGGGATGAAGAACACGTTCATCACGCTTGCCGAGGTAAGCTGGAATTGCAGCGGCACGCCTGCGGGAACGGTGAGCGTATTGATGGTCGCAATGTGCTGGTCGGGGTAGATAAACAGCCATTTCCAGTCGAGCGACACCGCCTGGATATTCAAGGGTTTGCCCGATCCCTCCACCGCCCTCGCCGGGTCGAGTTGATGCGCGCCGATCCATGCCACGCCGCCAAGCAAAATGACGGTCAGGGCGGGGATCGACCACACCACGAGTTCGAGGCGGCCCGAATACTCCCAGTTCGGCCAGTAAAATGCCTTCGGGTTCGAGGCCCGAAACCAATACGCAAAGCCGAAGATCGCGACGATAGTCGGCAGCACGATCGCCAGCATGATGGCAAGCGAATCGATCAGGATGGTCTTGTCGGCGACGCCGATCGGCCCTTGCGGATCAAGGATATTCATGGCCGAACCCCAGAATTGAACCGATGACAACGTCCTCGCCGCCGGTGGTTTCGTGATCACAGGATGAGCCGGATAGCGTTTTTGCCGGAGTCCGCCGGCGAGATCCCGCAAATCGCGAGCCGCTTTATCGCCTCACTTGAACTGCGGAATTGTCGGGACAGTTATGCGCGGCTGCGGCAGCGGCGCCATTTTGGAAGCGTTGCCGGTGCCGCTCGGATCGACGGTCACATTGTTCATTCCACCAGCGTTTGCAGGCCCCGCGGGAATTCCGCTGATGGGCACATTTCCTGAGCCTGCTCCACCCGCCATCCTTGCGTAGGAAGCGGCAGGGGCCGCCAGGAGAACGAGGAATGCGAGAGCGATTTTTGCAGATGTGTTGGACATGACGGGCCTCCATTGTTCAACGAGAGTGTTGGACACGTGAGGCCGATGTAGGCACGTCGATTCGACGGCGCCATTAAATTGAAGTTTAGAACAGCCAAGCAGAAAGCGTGTTGGCAGATCTGTACACGCTCCGAATTTCGCTCGTCGCCGACGCGCGTCGAAACGCAATGGAGGCCGTCGACATAAATTCCAATTTAGATTCTTGAAGAGCAATTTAGTGGGACGAGTGGAGTTTCTGCCTACCTCCGTGGTGACGCACCTGAGCATTCAGGGCGAAAGCGAGAATTCCCCAATCTCGCTGCCAATCAATTTACGGAGAACAGTATGACCAGATTCAATATCCTTGGTGCGGCAGCCATTCTGTCGCTGATGTTCGCAACGCCGGTATTCGCGCAGGCGGCGATTCAGGAGCCAGGCATGTTCGCGTTTTACTACCCGAACAATGACGTCCTGAACGGCGGCCGGCCTACGCCGGCGGCGGGCATGGACGCCAGGACACTGATGCAATTCAACCGCAGAGACGCGTATGGCGCCACGGGCAGTGGTGCGTCTCGCGCCCAACGGTAACATTCCTGCGATTCGTCTTTCGGGGTCGTTCCTTGGATGTGATGGCCGCCGGCACGCCTGCGAGTAAACCGCTCGAAGCATCAATACCGGCGGCCAAAACCGAGCGTAGCCGATGGAGAAGGTCGGATCGGTAACGATGAGGCCTTGAGCCTTCCGGAACATATCTGAGCTTTATTGCGTTATTCGAGCCGCACCGATTTCGAGCGGAGGATGACGATGACCGAGCCAACCGACGACGGCAAGGGTCTTGCCGCGTCATCGCGCCGGCGATTTCTGCGTAACAGTGGCATAGTGGTGGGCGGGGCCGTCGTTGCGGGTAGTCTCGCGGGCAGCGAAGCATCGGCGGCAACGGAAAACGCCGACAACCTGCCGCCCAATGTCCCGGACTGGATGAAGACGCCTGGCGATCCCATGGGAAGCCAGCTTTACGGAATGCCTTCGTCATTCGAAAAGGATGTCATCAAGAACATCCCGAAGAACCTGCCGCAATATTTGTCGGCATCCGGGCGAACGCCACTGCAGGATCTCGACGGCATCATCACGCCGAACGGCCTGTTTTATGAACGCCATCACGGCGGGGTTCCCACCATCGATCCGGCGCAACATCGGCTGATGCTCCACGGCCTCGTCGACAAACCGCTGATCTTCACCATGGACGACATCCGGCGCTTTCCTTCCCAGTCGCACATCTATTTCCTCGAGTGCTCGGGCAACCCCGGCTACAAGAAACCCTACGGCAAAACGGCGTCCGACCTTGTCGGTCTCTTGAGCTGTGCGGAATGGACTGGCGTAAGCCTCAAACTGGTTTTGCAAGAAGCAGGATTGCAGGCCGGGGCAAAATGGGTGATCGCCGAAGGCGCCGATGCCGCCGCGATGACGCGCAGCATTCCGATCGAAAAATGTCTCGAAGACGCGATGCTGGTGTACAGCCAGAATGGCGAGCGGCTGCGCCCGCAGCAAGGCTATCCACTGCGGCTGTTGTTGCCGGGATTCGAAGGCAACATGAACATCAAATGGCTGCGACGTCTGCGCGTCGCCGCCGAGCCTGCCTATTCGCGCGAGGAGACCTCGAAATATACGGACCTGATGCCGGACGGATCGGCGCGCGAATTCACATTCTATATGGAAGCGAAATCCATGATTACGCGACCCTCGGGCGGACAGCGGCTGAGCGCGCCTGGATTCCGTGAGATCAGCGGCATCGCCTGGAGCGGCCGCGGCAAGATCGGGCGTGTCGATGTCTCGGTTGATGATGGCAAGAGCTGGCAGGAGGCGCAGCTGCAGGAACCGGTATTGACCCGGGCGCTGACCCGCTTCAGGCTTCCGTGGCATTGGGACGGCCAACCTGCCGTCATTCAAAGTCGCGCAATCGATGAAACCGGTTACGTCCAGCCGACGCTGGCCGAACTTCTCGCGGTTCGCGGCGAGAACTATTTCTACCACAACAACGCGATCTGGCCTTGGCGGATCTCAGCGGGCGGTGAGGTGACCAATGCCAATGCGTGAGCCTTGCATCGCCGCGTTCGCCTTATTTGCGCTTGCATGCGCGACACCCGCGCAGGCGCAAAGTACCTACGGCATCGGGCGGGCTGCAACGCCGGCGGAGATCGCTGGTTGGAATATCGATGTCGATCGCGAGGGTAACAACCTTCCGCCGGGAAGCGGCAGCGTCAATCATGGCCGCGAGGTCTTTGATCAGCAATGTGCGGCCTGTCACGGCGCAAAGGGTGAGGGTGGCGTTGGTGATCGGCTTGTCGGCGGGCAGGGCACACTCGCGACGCCAAATCCGGTGAGAACCGTCGGCAGCTACTGGCCGTACGCCCCAACATTATTCGATTATATCCGTCGCGCGATGCCGCAGAACGCGCCGCAATCGCTAAGTAGCGAAGACGTTTATGCGGTCTCGGCTTACGTTCTCCATCTGAACGGCCTGCTGCCGGCAGAGGCGACCCTCGACGCCAAGTCGCTAAGCGCGATCAAGATGCCGAATCGAAAGATGTTCATCGGCGATTCCCGGCCCGACGTCAAAAATCCTGCATGCGTGACGGGGTGCGGAGGAAGCAAGTAAAAACCGGGTTTGCCAATAGTACGGGCGCGCCCCATCGACCAGTAGCTGTCATTGCCGCCCTGCGTGCCATCAGGTCTCAACCGCTAGACTCGACGGCCGGATAACGTGAGCCGAACGGACTTTCTGCGACTATTTCCGACGGATCGATTGGGTCCTAGCCGGACTGCAACCCAAAGTCTTCGGCGACGACGCCGGCCGCCAGGATGAGATGTCCGTCAATCGACCCTTTCGCGCTCAGGCTGGTCTCAAAGCGATAAAGGACGCCTGAGTACGTCCCCATAATGACCTCCACGATCAGAACATCGTTTCCATTCTGGTCGAGCAGTTTGCCGCCTGGGGGGAGGTCACTGGCGGGCGCAAGGGTCCCGTCGGGGCGCATGAAAAGCTGATCCTGCGTGCAGACGAGACTCCGCCCTGCATCGAAGACGATATAACAAATTGCCGGATGGAGCGTCCCCGGCGGCGTACTGTGGACGAACGCCACCGCCACAGGGGTCCATGTCAAATGCGGCGCGCTGCCGGCGCCCGCCAGTACTTCGTTGCCGACTTTCAGATTCTCGATCGCGACCGTCCCCCCGGGTGTCGCGATCTCGGTCCCAGCAGCGAATGCCATTTACTTTCTCCCCCTGGAGACCGGTACTCTTAGCACAGCCTTCCACAGGATGAAGGCCGCCGCTTTCAGCCTATCTTTCCCCGCCGATCCCGCGTAGGGTCGTTTCGTCGCAAGACGATGGCGCTGAAACTCTGAGCGGACCGCGGGCAGACCCGGGGGCAGTACCCGGCGCCTCCACCTTAGCAGCTTGAGCTTAAAGGTCTCATCCAGAGCATGATCCGGAAAAGTGGGTACCGGTTTTCCGAAAGGATCATGCTCAAACGTCAGGTGAGATCGATTGCGCCGCAAGGCATGATCCCTGGGCTGCTATGGCGGGGGCGAACCAGGATCGATGGTCGCGAAGAAGCTCTGAATTGTGCTCGGCATGATACCGCCGTTATCGGGTCAAAAACCTAAATGCAAACGATAACGTTGCATTGAACGAAGTGCGCCTCGCGGCGTAACCTGTTCGGGGTTGGTCCACCTGGCAACAGAACGGCCAT
>WNFR01017783.1_pt1 | contig 11637 bp, 12 predicted proteins | sample 5400221 | NCBI WGS metagenome assembly WNFR01 (sample SAMN13153357, study PRJNA577476) | soil metagenome | isolation source: 40 cm soil under Madrone tree | place: USA:California | collected 2016-06-14 | reverse complement strand
GATTACCCTTGCGCGTATTACAACCAATGCAGGAGCAGACCACATTCTCCCACGTTGTCGTCCCGCCGCGATCGCGCGGCACAACGTGATCCAGATTCAGATCATTCCGGTCGAAGGCGTGTCCACAATACTGGCAGGTATTTTTGTCGCGCTCGAAAACGTTGTGCCGGGTAAACTTCACTTCCTTTTTCGGCAGTCGATCGAAAAAGAGCAGCACAATTACGCGCGGCACGCGAATCCTCCACGAAATTGTCGTGACCGTTTCGTGATCGGGCGCGGCGGCGGAGAAATCGCGCCAACTCTCGAAATCGTGGGTCAGGAAATTGTTTGCGTCGTCCGATGAGACGACATGAGCGTGACCAGCGTAAACCAGCGCGAAGGCACGCCGCGCCGTGCAAATGTTGACCGCCTGCCAAAGACGATTCAACACCAAGACCTGACTATTTAACAACGTATGCAAATGTCCTAATGACCTCCGTTGCAACTCCCTTCGGGCGGAATTCCGCCTAAAGTGCGGCGAAATTATCATTCGCGTTTTCCGTTGTCAACGAGGGCAAGCCTTTTCTATCTCCGGTTGGATAAATGGCAGCCCCCTTGCGGGAGACGACGGACCGACGTTTCGCAGATTCGGGTCCAGGCCGATTGGCAACGGTCGCATAGGTTCCGGTCACCTTCCTGCTTTCACATCTTGCGCAGCTTATTGCGGAGGAACGAGCGCGCCGGGCTTACGCGCGAATGCCGGCCAAGCGAAAGGCGGCTCTGAAAGCGAAGAAAGTGCGTTACATCGCGGTCGACACAGAGAAAAACGAAAAGACATCCCCAAAAGCCGAAAAAAGCGTCATGGTTTGGGACACGGAATCGCATCAGGTGGCCGGAAGCAGCGTATACGACGTGAAAAGTACGCCCCCGTTCGGTTCGACCACAAAGTTCGACAATTACTCCGCAGAATACGTGGGCTTTGGAACGTAACGCGTAGTTAAGATAACTTGCCTACTCGAAAATCACCGCCGCGGCGCACGGCCCGCGATACGTTTGACGAAATTACCCGGCTGTCGTTGCTCATCATCGGGCACGGCGCCGGCAGCATCACCGAGGTGTTTCTCTTCCGCTGGAAGAAATTCCTTGAAGCGATTTTTGTCGATCGACTTCATAAACGCTTCATGTGGGGAGACGATCCCCTTTTCCAGCAGCCCCCAGATCGCGTCGTCCATGAATTGCATTCCCTGCGCCCTGCCGGAAATAATTACGTCCTGAAGTTTTTGGCTCGCGCCTTCACGAACGATGGCCGCGACGGCAGCGTTTGCGATCAGGATCTCATTCACCGCGATCCGGCCAGGGCGATCCGCTCTTTTCAAAAGCAACTGGGCGAGCACGCCGCGCAACGAGTTCGCCAGCATCGCCCGCGCCTGCGCTTGCCGCTCGGCCGGGAACACATCCACCATTCGGTCGACGGTCTTTCGCGCGCTGTTTGTATGCAATGTGCCGAACACGAGTAGACCGGTCTCAGCTGCCGTAAGCGCGAGCGAAATGGTTTCGAGGTCGCGCATCTCGCCGACCAGCACAGCATCAACGTCTTCGCGCAGTGCGGCCTTTAGCGCGTCGGGAAATGTCCTCGAATCACCTGGCACCTCCCGCTGCGTGATAATACTGCGTTTGTGTTCGTGAACGAATTCGATCGGTTCTTCGATCGTTACGATATGCTTTGAAAAATTCTCATTGATATAATCGAGCAGGCCCGCTTGGGTTGTGGTTTTGCCCGAACCGGTCGGGCCGGTGACCAGGACCAGACCGCCGCGCAAATGGCCAAATTGCTTCACCACGACTGGAATGCCCAGCTCCTCCAGCGTGGAAATTTTGGTCGGAATCAGGCGAAAAACAGCGCCGTAGCCATTGGCTTGCTTGAAATAATTACAGCGAAATCGGGACGCCGCATCCATCTCGTACGCGAAATCGAGGTCGCCGCGCTCCTCGAAAATTCCCCACTTCTGCGGTCCGCAAACTTCACTCAACATCGCCGCGGCCTCATTGCGGGACACGGGCTCGCCGCGGATCGGCATGATGTCGCCGTGTTTCCGGATCTTGGGCGGTTGCCCCTCGCCAATGTGCAGATCGGATCCCTCCTGTTTGACAACCACATTTAGAAACTGATCAAGATAAGCCATTACTTAATGATGAAATTTACCCCGCCGATCGGTTTCGGACTTCGAAGTTCGCCATTGTTTTAGATTTCGTTATTCGTGCCTGGTCAATTTGCGGATAGTCCGACGCGTGTTCGCATTTCCTTTTTTTGGTCTGCGCGCGCGTACGCTTCCTCCGCGCTGATCAGCCCGCGATCATAAAGATCGACAAGCGTGTCGTCCATCAACTGCATGCCTTGTTTTTTGCCGGTCTGAATGATGCCTGGCAGCATGTAGGTTTTTGCTTCGCGAATGACGTTCGCCACCGCCGGCGTATTGGTCAGAGTTTCCAGTGCCAGCACGCGGCCTGTCCCATCTTTTCTCGGGATAAGTTGGTGACTGATGACGCCGCGCAAGGATTCGCTTACCATGACTCGCACTTGTTCTTGTTGGTCCGGCGGGAATACGTCTAGCAATCGATCGAGCGTGCGCGACGCACTTCCGGTGTGCAGAGTTGCCAGAACCAAATGCCCAGTCTCGGACGCAGTGATGGCGAGTGAAATCGTTTCCAAATCGCGCATCTCGCCGACCATGATCACATCCGGGTCCTCCCGGAGGGCGGCACGCAGGGCTGCGCCGAAAGATTCCGTGTGCGTGAAGACTTCGCGTTGACTAATGTGGCAATTTTTCGGTGGAAGGATGTATTCGATCGGATCCTCCAGCGTGATGATGTGCTCGTGCCGCTCCATGTTCACCTGCTCGACCATGGCCGCGAGCGTAGTCGATTTACCGGTGCCGACCGAACCCGTTGCCAGGATTAGTCCGTTCTGATAGCGAGTGAGCAGCTTCAAATGCTCGGGCAACCCAAGTTCATCCATCGTGCGCACATGCGTGTTGATTACGCGAAAAACGAGGTCCATCCCAAGCCGCTGACGCACGACACTGGTCCGGTAGCGGGCGAAGCTGTTTGCATAAGCAAAATCGGTATCCCCGCGCTCGGCCAGTTCCATTTTATTGGATTCAGGAATGAAGCCTTCGACCAAAGTCGCCGTGTCCGCGGCGGTAAGCGAGGGTGCGTCAGGCCAGATCGGTTGCAAGGTTCCGTGCAGGCGCCAGATCGGCCGTGAATTCACGCCGAGATGGACATCGGAGGCGTCGCCGGCTTGCCCAATCGCAAGATATTCATCCACGTGACCAAGTGGATGCGATTTCGCAGGTGGCTCCTTAATTTTTGCTAACATGGTGCGCTACAAGAATAATTATGCGACGCAACGTCCCGGTAAATCTGAAAAACAAGCTCATCACTTCCTCGATGAGGACGATTTGGCGGCAAACCCACTGAGCCGCTTCCGAACAAGATCGACAATCACCGGCCGGAACAAAGTGGCCGCGATTTTCAGCGCACCCAATACAAATCCAGCCTCGAGAAGGCGGTGCTTCGATTTTCCGCCGATTCTTGGCTCGACATAAACTTTCTTCGCTCGCGCCGGCAACCGGGTCAAAAGAAGACCGACGGCTGCCGCTCCTGCGAGCCAGAAGACCGTTTGCCGTTGAAACGACTTCCGGATTTTGTGCGGAAAATCCAGCTCGTAACGCAGACCCCTGAGGTCGCGCGAGACAAGCGCGCGCGAGTGCGCAATCTGCGCTTTTAATTCCTCGGTCGGCTTGTCGTGTCCAGATTCTTCAGCCATTCGCGATCTTTCTTTAACTCAGACGCGGTCGCGCGAAAAAGCGGTTTCGTCATGCGGCCGCGCGCGACCAGAAGGAAAACCAATGCGATAACAAAGTGGACGCCGGCGGCGGCCAGCGCAGTCCACAACCACGAGACCCGGGCAAGATGCGCCACGCCAACGATCGCACTTGCGATGAGGAAAATGTAACCAAACGTGAAAAGCAGCAGGGCCGCGAGTAAACAGGCCGCCAGGGCAAACATTTGCACGACCGCCGCTTTCGAATCGCGGGCCAAAAGCGCAAAGTGGCTTTCAAAAAAAACCGCCAGCGCGCTCAGAAGCGCCAGCAGATTATCAAGCAAACCAGCGTGCCCCGCGGGATTGCGGGACCGGGTGGCTTCGTCAGCCATTCAGGGCAGCCCGATTAACGCCGGAAAATGAGGCCCAGGACAAACCCGATTCCAAGCGCCGTAAAAACCGCCTTGGTGGGATTTTCCCGCACGTATTGCTCGGCATCTTCCTGGAACGTGCGAGCGCGACCTCGCGCATCGTCCCACACTTCTTCGGCTTTCCCGCGGGCGTCGCCCCAGGCTTGCTCGGCCTTGCCGCGATATTCTCCGGCAATCGAGCCGGCCGCTGATCGCAAGTCCTCGGCGGCTTTGCGCGCGTGCGTTTTGCTGCTCTCCAGTTTGCTTTGCGCGTCTGTCATTCCATGTTTGTTTTCTTCAGCCATTGGTTTTCTCCAGTTAATTTCACTCCAGTATCCGCGTGCTGATCGTTTTCAGCAAACGCCGGATTGCCGGAAATATGCGCCAGCACATTGCGCTGCCCGGCAAGATCGACACGAAACATCGTGCCCGGCAAAACTTCCATCACCGTTCCTTCCGTCACGATCTGTTCCTCTTTCGCCATCGCGCAAAATATAATCACGGGGACACTTCCCTCAACCCGCGGTGTAGAGGCACCTGTACCCACGCGCAACCTGATCTAAAACTCGCGGCTGAGGACAGCCGTCGCCTTAGCTTAGCTTCGCGAAACTCATTGCCGATCTTGGCGAAATTGCTCTAGCGAAACAGTCGGCAAATATTCACCCAGTTCCTGGCGTTCCCACCACGCGCCTGATTGTCCATGTTCGGCGGCCGTCGTAAAACGGTAGCGATAAACAATTGCGCGAACATAGCGCGGCGGACGCTCCGGGAAGGGATTACGTGCGAAGAGCTGAGTGACATCCGATTTGCCTTCCAGTAAACAAATCGCCGTTCGAACGAACCACGGGTTCTGCTGGTACGATCCGAGCGCGGCGAACCACATCTGCCAATCGAGCCGCGGTTGATGCGGAGCGCACCAGCCGGGCGCGCGCATCACGTCGCCCGGTTTCCATTTGAATTCGTAAGGCTGCCAATCGATTCCGTCCACGCTCCCTTCAATTACAATTTCGCGCCGGTCCTTCGTCATCACGCGAAAAAGTCCGTAACTGTTCGCGATCCGAAATGCCTCAATCTGTTCGTAAAAAGACACGAGCGATCGCGGCCACTTCGCTTCCGGCTTGAACGCGCCGAAAATGAGCCACGCGTTCAGCGGCAATGTCACGATGATCACCGCAACCGCGCCGTAGATCGAGAATCGCTGACCAATCGATGAGGACACGATAGTGCGTGTCCCTCCATCCGGTTGGGGGGCGCTGCGCTGTCGGCGCCACACCGCGTCATCAATCAGCAACAAACAAAGCGCGACCGTGAGCAAATTGAAGAAGCAGTAATTGCCAGTCACCGCGATCGCGATTTGCAGGAAGACCACCAAGCCGCACGCGATCAGCCGTAATCGCCGAGGTGTCCAAAAAAAGATTGGTACAATGATTTCGACGATGAGGCAAAAGGCGACCGAGAAATGTTTGAACCATTCCGGATGCTGATCGGCCCACCAGGCGAAGATTGTCGGCAATGGCTGCGACCAGTAGTGATAATCGAGCGCGGTCAAATTCCACCAGCAAGCGTCGCCGCTGGTCAACTTCACCACGCCGGACATCACCATCAATTTGAAAAGAAGGAGCTTGAGCAAAAAAAAGGCGGCTCGGGAAACCGGCGGCTCGCGTCCGCGTTTCGGCCAAAGGTGCCACGGCGCGAGAAAGATCGACAAGAAACCGGCTTCGAGAAGGAGAATGTCCCATTGAAAACTGAGAAAAGTTTGGCCAGCAATGGTGAGCGAAAGATAAAAAACGAACAACGCGATGAGAGAAACGACCGGCGCGATTTCGAAAATCAGCAATAACGACACAACACACCGCCGCCGCAAAGAAAATGAAGGAACGCGTCGCTCGAGTTGAACCAGCAAAGCGTCGGCAAAATCGACAATGCACGGAGGCCGAGTTCTCCGCGCACTGCGGCAAGAAACGCGCTGACAGGCGTAACTCCGTTAGAACCGATTAACCCATCCACCTGCACCCAAAGCGAAACGAACGCGATCAAGTAAACCAGACCGAGAGAGCGCAGAAACCAGCGCCGCGCGACGAAATATGTCGGCGGGCGAACATTGTCGCCCCAGAGCAAACGCGTAATCGCCGAGCCAAAATCCCGATGACTGGCAACAAATTTGTAAACGGCCTCCGAGATTGGCGCGAAACCGGGAACGTGGTCGTAACTCCACGCCAGCCATTTTCGCGAAGATCGACATCGTAACGACCGATAGACCGCTTCTGCCGCGAAAAAAACCTTGCCCGCCCTGTCGATGTAAGCGACGGCGCGCTGGAATTCCGTCTGGGAGATTTCCGGAAATTTTTCCGCGACCTCCTGATACGTCGCATACTCAACCTCGCCACGCGTGATCTCGCGCCAACGCTCGATCCACAGTCGACAAAAATGACATTCGCCATCCCAAATCATGAGCGGTTTGGGAAGCGGAGCGGCCACGCTTAGATGTCGATCTTCGTTAGGCGCCATCAACATCCAACGTTCAACGTTCAGCGCTCAACGTTCAATCCGTTTCGGTAGGGCGAAGCTCTGCGGAGCCGACAAATACTTGTAGGGAAAGCCGTTGGCTTCCCCTGGGACGACGACAACGTTCGCCCCTACAGATTAAATTCTGCCCAGACCGGCGCGTGATCGGACGGCTCTTTGCCTTTGCGCATTTCGCGGTCGATTCCGGCAGCGGTGCATTTTTCCGCAAGCGATTTGCTCGCCAGAATCGCGTCGATGCGGAGGCCACGATTCTTTGGAAAAGAAAGCATTCGATAATCCCACCAGCTAAAAAGACCGCTCTCTTGACGATGAAGCCGCAGCGTGTCGATCAAACCGACATCACACAATTGCCGGAAGGCGGCGCGCTCGTGATCGGAACACATGATTGCACCGCGCCACAGTTCCGGATCATATGTGTCCCGATCTTCCGGAGCGACATTGAAATCGCCGCAGACGATAAGCTCGCGATTTTTTTCGTTCGACAAGCATTCGCGGAGTCGCATGTACCAATTCAGTTTGTACTCGTAGGCCGGCGATCCCACTGCCTGGCCATTCGGCGCGTAAATGGAATAGAAACGGAGATTGTCGATCTTCGCCGCGATGACGCGGGCTTGTCGATCGACAACTTCATCGCAAAGCGAAGCGCGCACGTTCTGCGGTTTCTGTTTCGAAAGGATCGCAACTCCGTTGTACGATTTCTCTCCATGATAAGAGGAGTGATAACCGGCCGATTGCAAGGCGAGCCCGGGGAATTGTTCGTCGGGGCATTTCGTTTCCTGCAAACAAACGACGTCCGGTTGCGTGCTTTCGAGCCAGGCAAAGAGACGATCCTGGCGCTTGCGCAATGAATTGATGTTCCAGGATGCGATTTTCATTGTCTGCTGTAGCGGCGGTCTATCACCGTCGCACTAGTTTCGACGACGAGAAATTTATGGTCGGCGCTCCCTTCGACTTTGCTCAGAGCAAGCGCCGAGCGCCGCTATAACTCAATTTCGACGCCCGGAGTCGGAACAATTATTTTTGAATCGGGCAGCGCAGCGGCAAGCGTCGCGCGCATCCATTCCACGGCCGATGGATCGCCGTGGACAAGTACGATCTTTTTCGGCGAAAGCTTCCTCGCATATGCGATCAACGACTCGCGTGATGCGTGCGCGCTGAATTGAAACTGCTCAATGTTGCAACGCACGCGTTGTCCAGGTTCATCGGGATCGAGCGATATTGCCTGGCCCGGCTGCGAATTTCGCAAAACTCCGGCGGGTGATTCCGGATCGGCGTAGCCGACAAAAAAAATCGAATGGCTCGGGTTTTCTACGATGCGACGCGCAAAAATATTGGAGAGCGTTTTCCGCGTCATCATCCCACTCGAAAGGGCGTGAACGCGGCCCGCGCGCACGGACGAGCCGTGAATCGTCTCCGCGTTCAGAACAAATGGGCGCAGGTTGTTGAGCAGTTGCAGCCGCGGCAATTGGCGCCGGCTCGTATTTGCGCACCGATCGTAAATTTCGGTCATTTTTAAGCTCAAGCCGCCAATATAAATCGGGAAATCGGGCAGTAACCTTTCACGGCGGAATTTGTAAAACATGGCGAGGATCTCCTGTGTTTTGCCAAGCGCAAAAACGGGAATCAGAATGCATCCGCCGCGCCGAAAAGCTTCGTCGATTGCCTCGGCCAGACGCCTTTCTTCGCCGGCGCGTGTCCAGGTGGCGGGTTGGGCGTGATCGCCGCGAGTACACTCCATGATCAAGATCTCGATCTTGTCCTCGGGAAAAATCGCTGCTGGCGCGATGGTTTGATCCTCGAAATTGACGTCTCCAGTGTAGAAAATCGTGCGGCCCTCGGCACGCAGGAGAATTCCGGTCGAACCGAGGACATGCCCGGCATCGAAAAATTGAAAGGTGACCCCGTTTGTGTCCGGCCCCGTGGCATGTTCGCCCGACAGGGTGATGGGTTGGTGCATCGGGCACCAATGCCAAACCTCCGCGGCCCGGTCGGTTTCACGATGGGTAAAAAGCGGATACAAAGCCCCGCCAAGCTGTTCGCGCTGCCGCATCATGACATTGACGGAATTATGGAGCAACGTGCTACCGATTTCCGCGGTTGCTTCGCTCATGAACACGCGCGCGCTTGGTTTCCGCCGCATCAGCACCGGCAACGTGCCGATGTGGTCCTGATGCGAATGGGAAATGAGTACCGCGTCGAGCGGTCGATCCGCGATTAATTTGAAATTTGGCAGCGCATCCTCGCCCTCAAATTTTGGATGCATGCCGCAGTCCAGGACAAGCCGATGCCCGTGCGCCTCTAAATAATAGCAGTTCGCGCCGATTTCAGTGCGGCGCGTCAGATTAATGAACTTCAAGCCACGGCACTCCTGCTCTTTTAAAGCAGTTCTTTCAAAATCCGCATCCAATTCCCATAAAGAATTTTTTCGATCTGCTCATCGCTGAATCCGCGCGCAATTAATTTGCGAGTCAAATTTCGGGCGTGGGAATGATTGCGCAGGTCGGGAAGAAAGTGCGGCTTCGTTAGCTTTGCCGCGAGTTCCTGTTTCGCCGCTTCAGACCACTGGCGATAAATAAACTCAAAAAAGTCGAACCCGATACCGACGCTGTCGATTCCGATCAAGCCGATAATGTGTTCGATATGATCGACATAGCGATCGAGCGTCGCCTCTTCTCTGCGCGGACTGACCAGGACCGAGTTCACACCGATTACGCCGCGGCGTTCGCCAATCATTTTGATCTGGCCATCGCTGATATTGCGTTCGATGTCGTAATATTTTCTCGCATTCGTGTGTGAAACGATAACCGGTTTGCTCGTCATCCCGATGATCTCCTCGAACCCGGCCAGATTGATGTGGGCAAGATCGACAATCACTCCGAGCGCTTCGCATTCTCGGACGACGTCACGCCCGAATGCCGTCAATCCATCACGCGGCGAACCGCTCGCCGCAAAAACTCCGCCGTTGCCGGCCGCGTTTCGTCGCGCGTGTGTAAGGCCAATTGCGCGCAAGCCAAGTTCATAAAATACACGCAATAAGTCCAAGTCGGTGCCGAGCGGCTCGACTCCTTCCATGGTAATGAGCAGCGCGATTTTGCCGCGCTTTCGCGCGTCGACGATTTCCCGGTAACTCTTGCACGTGACGAAGCGTGGGCATTGGTCCGCCCCGACATAAGCCTGCGCTATTTGATCGAGCGCAACACGCAGCGCCATTTCCGGCAGGTAACGGTCCTCGATGTAAATCGCCGCGCCGACGACGCCGATACCGCCCGCTTCCAGCTCCGGCAGATAATCTGTCGCCAGCACGTTGGTACGATCACGTTTTTCGTACAAATCCATTGGCATATCGAAGTGAAAATCGACGATCCCGGGCGCATGAAGCCGCTCGATTCGCTCGTCGATCGATTTTTCTTTTCCGGTCATTGCCTTTCAGCCGATTGGTCAAGGAAATCGCCTCGACCCTTCACGCAGATCGCTCTTTGAGCAAAACAAAATCCGCCACGCGGCGTTGTGATCGGCAACAAAATGCGGCGATGGCACCGCCGCTACGAGCTTTATCTGCTCAGTTCCAGCATGCGCAGAATGGGCGACTCTGCGCGTTTGCGCAGCGGTTCCGGCAAGATGATTTCCGGCTCCATGTGCCAAAGCGCGTTGTAGGCTTTTTCCAGCGTATTCATTTTCATGAAGCGACATTCTCCGCAGAAACAGTTCTCCGTCGGCCCGGGAATGAATGTCTTGTCCGGAATCTCCTTGCTGAGTCGATGCAGCAAACCGGCTTCGGTAACGACAATGATCTCTCGCGCCGGTGATTCTTTGCAAAAGGTCACCATTTTTTCGGTAGAACAAACTTCATCCGCCAGCATGCGCACAGCGTAGGTGCATTCCGGATGCGCGACCACCGGCGCGTCCGGGTATTCCTCGCGAATCTTGTTGATGCTGCGCGCCGTAAACTCGACGTGGATGTAACAGGTCCCCTGCCACAAATCCATTTTGCGCCCAGTGCGCTCCATCACCCACGCCCCAAGGTTCTGGTCGGGCACGAAAAGAATATGTCGATCTTTCGGCGCGGCGCGCACGATCTTATCGGCATTGCCGCTCGTGCAGATCACGTCGGCCTGCGCTTTCACGCCTGCGCTGCAATTGATGTAAGCGATGACATAATAATTCTTATCGGCGTGCTCCCCCAAAAACTTCGCCAGCTTTTCCGGCGGGCATGATTCCGAAAGCGAACAACCGGCTTCCAGGTCAGGAAGAATTACCCGTTTGGCGGGATTGATGATCTTCGCCGTCTCAGCCATAAAGTGGACGCCGCAAAAAAGAATGACGTCCGCATCCGTCTTTTTCGCTTCAAAACTCAGGCCTAATGAATCGCCAACAAAATCGGCCGCGTCCTGGATTTCCGGCACTTGATAGTTGTGCGCTAGGATCACGGCATTGCGCGCGCGCTTCAATTCCGCGATCTCCTCCGCCAGATCAATGCCAGTCCGGCTCGGGGCGACACCAAAATTTATGCCGGCGCTTACCATTGATTAATATCGCGGTTTCTCTCGAACTTACAACCTGACGGGTGCCGGTTGGCACGAAATGGTGTTACAACGCCAACGCCTTCCGCATCGCATCTATCGGTGCTTCGCGTTCGAACCAGATTTGAAACGAGAGTGCGCCTTGATGCAGCAACATCGACAACCCGTTCGCCGCGCGCGCGCCCGCTTCCGCAGCTGCGCGAACGAGTGGCGTCGCTTGCGCGCCATAAACGGTATCGAAAACCATGTGATGCGGGGCGAGCAGTCGCGCCGGGATTGGGGTTGAATCGCTCGGATTCATCCCAAGTGGGGTAGCATTAACCAGAAGATCGACCTGCGCGAGTTGCGCGCGTAACGAGGGATCATTCCACGGAAC
>WNFR01022785.1_pt1 | contig 11639 bp, 12 predicted proteins | sample 5400221 | NCBI WGS metagenome assembly WNFR01 (sample SAMN13153357, study PRJNA577476) | soil metagenome | isolation source: 40 cm soil under Madrone tree | place: USA:California | collected 2016-06-14 | reverse complement strand
GGAACTGAAGTTGCGCCTTATGCTTGTATATGCAGATTCTATGCCATCTCGAATGTCGACCGGCTGCTCGGCATACCTGCTAATAGGATCCGTAGATTCTTCGTTCGGCGCCCAGTCATCGGCGCCCATGTCAAAGACATTCTCGGGTGGGTGTGAGACCGCTTCGGCGAGGACGGTCTCATTGAATTTACTCCCAAGCACGTTCTCAGCCTGTTCCAGAATGACTTGCGTTCCGGTTGCCAGCTGTGCACCTAATTTTACAGCTTCCATCGCAGTGGACCTAATGAATGCCTTCGTTCCTTTCTGCAGCCCACGCACAACACGGCCATCCTTCCGGTACTGAGCGATGGGAAGCAGAACTAGGTCGGCGACACCAGAGCCGACATTTACAACGGAGCGGATAGGTGAGACGCCGGATATAACATCCGCAAGTTGAGTAGCCTTCACGTCGGGGGTCCATAGGTCATTCAGCATATCGAAAAACCTTGGCCATCCTGCAACCTGTGGGGAAGTTCAGACACTCTGGTGGGCTGAAAGAGATAGCGATCGATTGCCAACCCCAAACAGTGTGATATGCCTCAGTGTCATTTCGGCGCCATCAAAGTGGAAGAAATTCATTAATTCAATAGTCCTTCCGTCACGTAGGGCTCGGTAGTCGACTCGTCTTGGTTTATAGTCTAACTTCAATGCCACTGGATAGACTTCGGCTCGCTCTGTGGTAGTGAAGGAGGTCAGAACCGTGCTATGAATCGTGGAAAGAACGAATTCACGAAGGTATGTCTCGTTCTTGGTTTCTGTGTCTGATACGGTATTGGGATTTTGGAAATTAAAGAACTTCTTCAGGAAGTCCAGTGCATCTTGGTCAACATGAAGGCGGAGCGGTAGGATTTTAGCCTGGATGAGAGATACCTTCGTTACAACCCTTGTGAGCGAAGTCACATAACTCACACGTAACCTGGTCTCTTCGGAAGTATTTCCCGGGACAGGATGTACACTACAGAGTTCGATGCGAACCATGTTGGACCCTGTCTCTCTTATGTTGCCTCGCGAATCAGAGCGGAGAGCCGTCAGAAACTTCCTCCATGTAGATGTCTTTACATGATCCAGGATTTCGACGTCTTTGATTGTGGCGAAAGTCCTAGATACGTAGTTGTCATTTGGAACATATTTGACGGCCTCGGAGAACAAGCCGGATAAGCGAATCTCAATGCTGGGACTACGTGACCTCGTCAGGCGTCGACCCCGAAGCCTTGGTTGCGGCACACTGGGTCTCCCAGATGGTGAAGGTCGTAGAGATTGCCAAGAGCTTACGCTACCGGCGTCGGTATCTTCCATCAGTTGCTCGTCTATGGCTGCGATTAGTGCATCTGGGTCCATCTCATCGGCATCCTCATCGAGACCAACGTGAATGGAGTTAAAAAGGAGGGTGTTTGTGGGATCAATACTAGGATCGTATGCTTGGCCACTAGCGACTAATTGCTTGATCCGGGTGAGCCGTCGTTTCATTTTCTTTACCTCATCTTCGATTATCTTACGGGTTGTAGCCCAGTCATACCCTTCATAAAGGAATAACGCGATGTCACCGTCACGTATGACAACACGAGCCAGCGCCTCCGCTAGCCTAAATAATGATTACCGTCTGAAGGGTGCATGGATCCTTCTGAGACGTACTGAGGACTTGCCTCCACCAGAGCTGGCAGTGTATTGAAAAAGTTATCGACGGTTTGCAGACCTGAGGGATCAAGAAGCTTGATGGTTTCTCCGCCAACGCTAGATATGACGTTCTTCTCAGTATGATGGGAGGACGGGTTTATGATCCCCGTCAGTTCACGGTCGCTTTGGCTCGAATCATCTGTATCTAGGTCATCGTCATTAAGTTCACGAAGACCCGCTGCAGTTCCAAAAGACACATCCAGATAGTCGGGATTGGAAGGGAGGTCGTCATTTATCATATCTGGTGCCGCACCTACTTCAGGCACACTTCGAAATGCATGCTGATCGATGGGGTCTGGACCAAAGACATCAAGGAAACGTTGGTACGTAACGGTTGAATCTCACCTGCGAGACTTCCCAAAGATGTCCTCTTAGTTGATATAACCATTGGCTTCCTAGGTTGTGACTCAGAGACTCTATTCCTGAGGGGCTAGCAAATGAGCATGAACAGCCAATCAAAAAACCAAACACATACGGATGATCTTGTCTCTCTTTGAATGCCGTTCCAAAGTCGCCGAAGTACAGGCCCAGGGCAGATCCTGTGTCTGCACAAAGATGAATGCGGACGGCGATACGATCAACGACAACCTGAGAACTTATGTCGGAAGGTGAAACTACGAATGAACATGGAACGGACTTCGGATTGAGTTGACACAGTATTTGATCGGTTGATAGCGAGCGAGACATCAGAGACTTCGCCGACGAGCGTATATCCCAGTTTCTTCGTGAGAGCTGAGTAGGGGCCTAGCCCAAGCAATCAAAGACGTGCCTTCCAATAAACTGCATCTTGAACACCGGGTTGACTTGTACCGTTTGAGTCCTCCACAGCCTCCAGATGATTATCGGTGAACAATGCAGTAACAGCGCGTCCGGCGATACGTAATTGAATGTCTGGCGAGTCTCCGACCATGTCCGTACTCAAGTCAAGCTCCCCGAGATGAATAACGAAAGCCCCGTTGTTATTTGGGGCGAACAATCGTACTGACCCTTCCCCAATCTTGATTGCAATTTGAGTCCGCTCAGTAGGGACAACAGACTCGAACACCTTCATTTGAGATCATGAGTGGGTTGTCAATCGACGTAGGGATAACTAACGCCTTGAGGGGGGCGCGCGAATGCGGCCAGAGCATCTACCCTTTTTATATCGGGAAGGAAGTTCAGCGTAAAGCCGTGTAAGGTAAGTTTGATTCGGGACTCCTTCGAAGCAGTTTCAGGTAAGGCAAGCGAAGAGAATCGCAGTTTCGCGAGCGGCTTCGGGTTTGAAAACTACACAGTTTGTGAGCGTGGACATCAAGTCATCCAAATGAATACGCTACCAGACTACGCGGTGCTGTCAAGTCGAGCAGCGGAAACGGGAATGGGCTCATTGCATCTAGCACAGTGACGCCCATTATGGACAAAGTGACCACAGTTACGTCCTGAGAACAATGGTCACAGGATATATCGACCCAAGTGCAAGACGTACTTTTCCTTCGGGTTTAGATTCCAGAAGGACGTCGACATCGGATACAAGAAGGTCAAACGGTTCGACTGACGGAGATGCGTCTTCGCTTTGATGAGGGATCAAGAGTCTCATGGACGCTACACACAATAAGAGATACGACGTGAGGGTGTAGGGTCCTCACCTTCTGATACCGTCACTTTGACGATACTTTCTGTGGGAGACTCATTGCAATTAGGTGAGCTATCGTCAATAGACGCTCCGACACTGCCTTGTTTGCTGCTCGAAAAGAACCTACTCCCAACCAAACTGGGATTTCGGCTCGAACCCTCATGGGTTTCATGGTCCGATTGAGTCCCTATTCGCTCTAGTGATCGGGTTACATCGTCAATCCAAAATTGTAAACTGTCGAATAGAGGCTTGGAAAGATTCAAGCACAAGGAAGGTATATCAGCTTCGACGACAAAAATGGGAGAGCGATTGCAACTCTGTCGTTGAGAAGAAGGTGAATTTCGACTGAATTTGATGACAGCAAACCGTCTTTCTGGAGCTGCGTCATCCAGGAAACGAATGTGGTCCAGAGAAGGGGAAACCCTATCATCCACCGCAGAAGACAGTGGACCAATTGAACAATAACCCTGAGCAACTGCCGCACCCACTGAAGAGCACGCCAATAACAAAGAGCGCCAGTGCACGGTGATTAAGTGGTTGTCACTACGACCAGGAGTCTTGGGTGTCAGTTGGGTTTTCGTACCAAATTGGTGGCTATGCATCCTCGTGGTCAACGCTAAGTCGTGAATATCTAGGACCATAGCACCAGATCTCTGAAGGAGTGGTGATGGTGATGGACATCGCAGTTGAATCCTGACCATGGCGAAGTTAACATGAACACCAGCATTGCCATTGCGATGAGACGGGGCCTTCACCTCCAGCTTAGTGGTTAGCAGTAGATAGACAAAGCGAATACGTACCTGAATGTGCCTATGAATTGACCTCGATTTCGGTGACGGTCCTCCCAGAGCTAGCCCGTCGGACAAGTAGTCCTCAGATAGATTAAGTTCCTCAGGCCCTTGCAGATGAATCGGCTGCAGAGGCCCTCTGTGAGGACTTGAAACTGGTGTAGGTTCCTCGCTGTTTGTATGGCCGTAAACACCTCCTGGGGTCTCTCCTTCGGGATCATTAGAACTCGATCTACTCGATGATAAACCAATGTCAGAGTTATTGCGTTGAGCTGAGAGAATCTCCAGAAATTCCAATGCAATTTGGATGCTCCCCATATCCACCAAGACGTGTATTGGAACAACACTGACAGACGTCCTGCACGTTGATCCAGGGGTAACATCCGTCCCAGGATCTCTAGGAGATATGAGCAAAACTTGGCCAGAAATGGTGGGTTGGGGTTGGTCGGCGGGCACTTCGCTGGTCATATCTTCCGGATAAGGTGCCATAGGTGGGGACATAGGCGAATCTCCTCCTTGTTTCCTGTGGAAACGTCGGTGTCCTGTTGGTGGCTTTACTCGCCAGAATGACAGCTTCGCCTGAGATATCCGGTGGGCCTGTGAAGTCCAGTCTAAGACTTCAAACTCGGGTAGAGTACAGAATCCTTTGCGAATAGACTCCGGAGAAGTACCCGTATGCCGTCCCATGATAGGAAGGGGGCGATGCTCAGAATGGTACTGTGTTGATAGAAACGGGTCAGTTAACAAAATTGGCAGCACGTAAGTCTCGCCCCTCTCTTGTGAAGCCATTGAACTACCAGGAACACAGAAAGCACAGGCCGACAGATCGCCAACGGTGAATTCGAGGCGGCTTGAGGTCTTCCCTAATACACCCCGCGAAACCCGACCTCTTTCAGGTATAGGTTGCTGAGATGACATACCCGCGAGGTGCTCTAGGGTGGTAGACACAGAAACATCTGCCTTGAGTGTATTCATGACAAAACGGACGTAATTACGGCCGATTTTTGGCGGGATTAGCGGATGGGAAAAGAAGTCGTCGAGATTATCATGGGGAGGACTACGCGCTTCCCCAGGGCCACAGCTAATAAGCGACGTCGGGGAGGATTGTAATAATAATAAGACGAAGCCTCGAATCCGTATGGCCAGTGATATTTGGTCAAGCAAAGACAACGCCGGGGCCACAGAACTATTGCCCCTAGACACTGGAGGTTGGGCAATACTATCAGAGTGAGACCCAACAACAGAAATGATATCTAGGATGGCACGAATTTGTGTGGCGTACAGTGCACAGGTAATGACCCCAGCAGATACCGATACTTCAAGATTCGGTTGCAGCGAGTCTGGTTGATCCAACGACGTAGTCTGAGAGGGCGAGTGATATTGAGTTGACACCTTCGAGTAAGCTTGTGGTGTAGATGTTGTGATGTAGACAACAATCGGCTCTGTAGCCAAGGAAAGTATGACTCGGTGACATAGTTCATCCTCCGTTGCTCCGGGTGCGCAACATGGACGACGATTGCCTGCCATGCGACCGCTGGGGCTATGAGCCGTGTCTTCGTCTCTCCCAATGACTTGCGAATCAACCACTTTAGATTCGCAACTGCCTGATTCTCCCCCGGACTCTTGTGTCATTAGGGCACTCTGAAAAAGGCTACTTGTCAATGAATCTGAGGGCGAAACTGAACGCGGACGATGCTCAGAGACAGGGCGCTCCGAGGGTTGCACAGGCGCATTAGGGTCAATCTGCGTCTGTGACGAGGAAGATAAAGGGGGGGCAGTCGTGGCAGCGACGGAGTCCATTCGATGCAAAGTGGTACCTGGACCATGCTGGACATGGGAAAGTGAGGTAACGACCGGAGGACCGGAGGCCTGTGACTCTAAAGCACTAAGGTCACAGTGTGCTATTTCCACACCGGAAATTTCAATCGTCCTGGTTGACTCGCCAGGACTAGAGGTTGGCCGGCCATAGCGAATTCTGGAAACTTTGAATCTGAAACTCGAATGGGCCGGGTAAACCACAGTTACGAATTGAGAGAGGAGGTACTCAATCATACTCGCAAACATCGAGATTCCAGTGGGGTCCACGTCCGACTGAACACCAGGATCTACTGACGAAGTGTCGAGTCCGCCAGGGACGTAGTTGACATCCATTCCAGAGCTGGGGGTTCCGAAAGATTTGAAGGCCAGGCGGACCTCTGTACTCTCGTCATGAGAAATCTCTTCATTGGCAAACGATTGTGCTGCATCTGAAATGGAATCGGCGAGGTTCGTCGAGGGGAGGTGCGTGTCTTTCTCCAGACGAGGAAGAAAATGAAAGACGAGGTCTAAAGTGCGGACTGAGAGTTCCACGCCGTTGGCTAGTGGGTTCGGCCATGGAACGCGCGCCGAGACAGACGCGATGGAACCGTTGTGAAGTTGTACGGGAAACCCAGAGAGTAATGCATTGATGGACTCACAGAAGACGGCTTAGACGCGATCCAAATCAAGGGGGCAGACTCACAGTACAATCTAACTCCAGATCGTTGATGGTGATGTTTCCCGAACCGATGGCCGAGTCTATCTGTTCGACATCCAGCTGTCCAGGTTTGAGGAGATGGCCAAGGAATCTCTTAAGGACGAAGGAGAAGAATTTGCGTTGTAAATTTGGAAAGATAGAGACGTCAAACGTGGGGAACGTAAACCAGGAGGGAAACCAGGAGGACATTGGAGGCTACTGGCGCTCAGCTACTGGCGCTCAGCAGCTGGAGAGCACAACTACGTTATCTCACTGGCACGTGCGCTACAAGAACCCGTGACTATATTACACATTAATCGGCTAGTTTGAAATGGTACTCGTCAATAGTCGGATAGAGAAGCTTATTCTCCAGCAGATTATCAATCGCCTTCCTGTACAACTTCCGTAAGCATTGCCTAGCATATGAAGCATAGAAATATGAGCGGGATTCACCGGATTTCAGATTCGTTGACTCTAAAATGTGGGGAGATGGTCCGCCTGAACACGACCCTGATCGGCACCCCATCTGGGTACAATGCGTCATTATTCTGAATTTGCAGAACAATGTCTCTCTGTAGAGCACTGAGTAGAGAGTAAGGGTCTTGTCGAAGAGATGGGCAGTTCCCCGTTGCCAAGACGTCAGCCCCAGACATTGGTGATGAAGGCGGGGATGGTTGTCGGGGTGCTTGAGACTCCAGCACACTTGGGTGCTCGTTGGTGTGATCGCCAGTGTTGGTGAAAAGCGCCAGCTCGTCAAATTCCGCCACTATGTCCGGCGGTGAATCGTGAGCGTCGAGGCTGACTGAAAATCCATCGACATTTTGAAATTGGATATGACCATTGCCTCTAGGAAATGGAGAAATGGCTCATGCATGTCGAGGACAGGACGTATGTGCGTCGCTCTCAATTCGGTGGTATTATTATAGGCGTCCAGCTGTCCCATCACGCGTACGTAGGTGTGCGCCCTTTTAAGAAACCATCAGTGTTGAGGGCAGCGGGATACGCGCTAATCCTTACGAACTCAAGTCGTTCCCCGATCTGGCGACTGGTTTCCAACTCTGGGGACCAAATAGTACGGAGATGCCCCGCGCTACCGTCTTCTAAATAGTATGCTTTCATGGAACCATAATCGCTGATTGCAACGATACTTGCAACGCAAGTGACCTGAAAAGACCACGCACGTTATCTTGTCCGCTGCTGGAAAATAGACGCGGTGATAATACCACACCAAGCTCTATACCATCCACGGAGAACTTGGATTGTGAGTGAGGCCGCTCAGCTCGCAACAATTGCTTAATTGTTACAGGATAAATGGCACCTTGCACTGGAGGATCATATTAGCATTCCAGATGCAGGTGTGTCGAGATGAAAGAGACTGCGACCACGAACTAGCCGACTCGCTGAGCCGATGGTTGACATCTTGATTATGGTTCACTATTGTAGAGGTACCGCAGCGCTAACAGCCTGAGATATTGATCTCATACTCGATATAGTATCACCTTACTAAAGTAAACTGCAGATCCCATTAAACTGTATGTAAGTGACCACCATTACACCCCAGGACATACCATGATTAAAGTACACACACATACCACACATACCAAGGACAGGATCTGGAATTGTCTTGCGTGATTCGGAGGATTAAAGCACAAATAATGTAGAGGTCTCCGAATCCAGAGGGGTGGTACAGGAAACCTTGGATCCTTCCGCGCTAGCACTGGCAACCAGGCTAGTACTAATGGCCTCACTGGTCTCCAAGTCTATACTGAAACTGCTCGCCTCTTGATCACCAGAAATCTCGATGGTACTCCAAGCGTCATTGCCAGACATCGTTGCCAAGAAGGTCGTTGCCAGTTAGTCTTCCTTAATCTGCCCGAACTAGGTACTACCACTGTCAGACTCGGGAATAGAGCAAGCAACTCGCCGCGAATCTATCATGTATCACGATTGAAGCAAGGTATGTACGGCGGCATTACCATTGCGGTCAAAGTGTTCTACAACGCTGTCTAGCTTGGGTGTCTAACTTGGGTATGCGTCTCCATGTAGGGGAAATTGAATGTCAACTTTGCATTGTGTGAGAATTAACTTGACCATTGGGGGCAATTCGATTTATATAAAGGAGTACGTGTGGCGAGTGCTAGTGGCCGTTTGTTACTATGTGAAACCGATGCATTTTTATGGTAGGATTTGCTCGTCGGCCGGAGAACTAGGACGATAGCAGATAGTTATGGGATAATATCTTTGAAATTTTGAGAAACGAGTTGATTGTGAGGAAGCAGTAGACACTCGAGGACAGAAAGGAGTGGAAAGAAAATGGACGAGGTCAGTAAGTTGGGGCACGACAGGAGGGATGGTACAAGGACCGCGGGGTGAAAACAAGTGATTGACAAAAAGTATAATGGGTGCTGCAAGACACGTCTTGTGCACATGGCAATCATACTGAAAAGTAGGCACGAGTGCATAAAGGTCGGATAGGCGCTACAGTACTGGGAGTTATTTGCGTAGGATAAGAAACTACTGAGAGACCTGGAAATGAGCCTCATCAATTGTGCTGAAAATAATGCCTTCGTCCATCAGCCGTTCCAAAGCTTGCCTAGGTCGATTCGGTAAGCCACAATCAACCGAAAGTGTGTAGGCGATCTCACTCGATGGATTCTGCATCAGCTCCAACAGCCTTGACGATGGCACCGACATGCACGCCTTCGCGACTGTGCGGCTGATTGAGCATAAATTGAACGATGCTGCGCGGGACAGGCTGGAGGTGTGAGTACTGATCTCGGGCCTCTGGTTGATGACCTTGCGCAGAGTACGCAGATAGCGAGTGCGTTCCACCGGTCGCATTCTGGCCTTGATTAGGAGCTCCTGGCTGGTTTAGTTATGAGTCAAATGAAATGCGAAATCAAAGCAAGCATTCTCACAGGGCCGCGGTCGAAAATGAGTTGCACAGTCATCGCTTCCAGGGCGTGATAAAAAGGCTCGTGAGGATCCTGAACAGGTCTGATGTGCGTTGCGTTGATATACTTTTTTGTGCCAAAGGTTTTGATAGTCCCAGTAACGCGGGCAAAGGAATTTGGCCTAGGGAGGTAAGTAGTACGAAGGGTATGATATTGAGGACGGGTCTCACACGAGGTCGTCTTGACTGTCTTCGCCATCTTGATTCACCGAGTCGGGCCAATGACGCGCCTCGAGTATACCAGTGCCATCGTCGAGTTGGTAGACACTGTTAGTTGTTTGCTTCTGGATCGAAACGACGTGTGCCACGAGCGTCACCTAATCAATTGCGATAAGGCAATGTACCTGTAAAAACGCTGAAGAAATCGTACTTGTCCAAACTCAGAATTTTCGAACACCCATTCGGCATCCGCATGAGCCTGTGTCGCTTGGGAAAACTGTTTCACGGTAATAGGTCGCAGGGACTGCAAAAGCGCGCCTTTCTACTGAAAACGTTAGATAGAGCTAACTGTACACCCGACGAAACCGTACACGGCCTATCCCGCCGGGACTACCACTATTGCTGCCAAACGGCGATCCTCCAGTCAAGTAGCCACCTCCACCTGTGGTTCCATAGTAGTCGATAGCTATGGAAAATATGCATGAGTTCTGAAGAAAAGTCAAAGTCTGAACAGAGTCTACTCACACTGGCTCATTGCAGACTTGTCGTAGTCCTACTGCAGAGGCGACAGGAGACGCGCTGTTGACGCGACTAGCCGTGACGCGTAAATGACGCATGTGTCTATCACGTGATTACCTTCACCATAATTTCATTCAAAGGTGGAGTTGTGGTATTATTGCAATCAATCATCTATACTAGTAGTAACGACTATCCCGGCAGCATCGCTGTGGCTCTAGCACGGGTTACATAGATGCCTTGCAGACACGTTCAATCCCTCTACCGACTCCTTCTAGGACAATTCTCTGGGATTCGGTCAAATTCTTGCCAACATCGAGGATGTGTTCGTGGGTGATCTGAATGGGAACTGTTTAAGGCCTTTCACTTAGTGCAAAGGCAACGGCTGACCTCAGCATTCGCTTGAAGCGCCTTGCAGTTTTCGACAAACTGCTTTCGCTTGTCGGGCGTCCCTTCGAGCTCGCTGATCTTTATCATTTGCGCACCGATCTGTTCGACGGCTTCGATGGCTCCCGTTCGTAAAATTTTGATATGCTGGACAAGCTGTAGAAACGAGATGAGGGCGCTACTTGGTAAAAACTTTTCGTCTTACCATGCCTAGTTTGTTAATACGAACTACGGAACTGTCTTTAAAGCGCTTCGTGCAGATACATAATAGAAGGAGTGCCTATATGGGTCATCAGCAACAGTCAACATCATCACCAGTTCCCTTGCCTCCTGCGCTAGAGTTGCAATATGCAATATTTCATAGATTGGTCGTCTTTTTTCAACAACTCTCGTGAATTTAGCATGTGAGTCTACCGGAATTCACACACGTCTAGTCAGAAAGTATCAAGAGAATCTGCAATCACTCACTTTTGAAATGTGCCAAGATGGACTCCGGCGGTTCGGCGACTGATGGTGCGTCTTCGGGTTTCTTCCCATGTCCGTTCGAAGACGCCCCATCATTTGAGGGGACGTTATTCTTCGCTATTTGTTTGGCGGCTTCTGGTCTCGGCCGGAGAAAATTATGAATCGGGTCCAACCAGTTCGTTAAATCGGTCATGTAACGAATTAGCGCTTGTTCGTCTTCTGTAAGCTGCGAACCATGAGCCAACGGGCCTTCAGAGTGTGAATATTTACCTCCTGCAATTCCTTCGTGGTGTGTACGGCTAAACGTTCTGCCAACGGTATACTCGCATCAGGGCTGTAGCTCTGTCTTGGACGATCGCCAATAAGTAGTTTATCGTCCTCGACAGAGGGATCCAAATCGCTAGCTTCTGATAAAGCTTTGATGTAGATTTTGAGGAATGCAGACAACCATCCTGTCTGAATACGATTGAGTTGTACCATGGCTATTCTATGCGATTGCACACGTACAGCTGGCTCCCTCCCAAAAAGTGTTGTCTGAAACATGAAAGACGG
>WNFR01006836.1_pt1 | contig 11642 bp, 10 predicted proteins | sample 5400221 | NCBI WGS metagenome assembly WNFR01 (sample SAMN13153357, study PRJNA577476) | soil metagenome | isolation source: 40 cm soil under Madrone tree | place: USA:California | collected 2016-06-14 | reverse complement strand
TCACTCTCATCGACAATCTGACTGCTTCGAACTTTTCCTTCTGCGGTGATCAGCGAAATCAGTTTCCACCCGACCGTTTTGCGCAGGGCGACGTTTACGCTGGGCCAGCCTTGGTCGACTCTGCTCAACGTCGTCATCAGGATTTGAACCCAGGGTCCCGTTACTCCGGTGTCGACCTGTGAAACGTACGATGGGCGGCCTGCCCCTGTGATCCGCTATCATGTCGAGGTATGGCTAAATATCTCGTGACCGGCGCCGCCGGATTCATTGGATCATCCCTGGTGCACGCGCTCTTGGATCGCGGCGACGAAGTACGGGGTATCGATAACCTTTCCACGGGCAGGCGTGAAAACCTCGCAGACGTCATAAAACGAATGGACTTCCGTCAGGTGGACATCCTCGACCTCGACGTCACACGCCAGGCCTGCGAAGGCATGGACTACGTGCTGCATCAGGCCGCAATCCCGTCAGTGCCAAAATCCGTGCTCGACCCCGTGGGCAGCAACCGCGCTAATGTCGACGGCACGGTCAATGTCCTGGTGGCCGCACGCGACGCGAAAGTGAAGCGCGTCGTATATGCCGCTTCGTCATCCGCCTACGGGGACACTCCGACACTCCCGAAACACGAAGCAATGAACCCGAATCCGATTTCTCCATACGCAGTCGCCAAGCTGACCGGCGAGCTCTACATGACTTCGTTTTATCGCTGCTACGGGCTGGAGACAGTCAGTCTGCGTTACTTCAATATTTTTGGGCCGCGGCAGGATCCCTCTTCCCAGTATTCCGGCGTGCTCGCCAAGTTCAGTATGCAGATGCTGCGCGGCGAGCAGCCTACAATTTTTGGCGATGGCGAAACGAGTCGCGACTTCAATTACATCGACAATGCCGTCTCCGCCAACCTGCTGGCCTGCTCAACTCCCGCTGCGCAGTGCGCCGGACGAATGTTCAATGTCGCAACAGGTCGCCGCGCCACCCTAAACGAGACTTTCGAACTTCTAAAACCGCTGACTGGTTACACCGGAAGCGCAAAGTATGGGCCCGAACGTGGTGGAGATATCAAGCACTCGCTCGCCGACATCACGCAGGTTCAAAAGCATCTCGGATACAAGCCTCTGGTGAACTTCGAAGAAGGACTGCGCCGTACCGTCGAGTGGTATAAGACCGAAGCCGCAAAGACGCAAGTGGGAGCCGGACGGAACTGGAGATAGCAGACGCTACGATGCGGGGCGATGCTCCTGTGGAGCGGTCGGCGGTTCCTGCTTTCGCGAGTGCTCCCAGGCAATCAAATCATTGAGATCGTACTGGAACGGCCCATACGACCGGAAGTGCGTCTCGTCGAACAGCCGCTTGACACCACAACCCAGGCAAACCTGATAAGCGTAACCCTGCGCGCGGACCGGCCAACTCATCTTGCGATGCCAGCAGCCCCGCAACAGCAACAGCCCGACACCAGCCAAGCCAGTTGCCATCGCCCCTGCGGGCCATAACCAGCCAGTTTTCTTTGATTTTTCGGGTGTTTCCTGCTTTTTAGGGTCGGCCACAGAACTCCTACGTCCTAATCAAAGCATAGGACGAATTCAGCACCAGAGCAAATTCCATTGCCCGAAAGTGTCATACGGTACCCCTGTACCATTGGACATTGCCGTATGTGCCAGAGGACATTACTCTTAGAACTGAAGTGCGTGGAGTGGCGGGGCGAACCACCGGCGGCACGTGAGTGCGATTGACAGCCGGCAACCCGCTAATACCATGAACATAGTCACGCTCTCCGACCCGGCATGAGTGCTAATCCAACCCCCGTTGACTGCGAGATTCCGTCCACTGGCGAGCCGGCCTTCCCATTACAGGCCGGGAATCGTGTCCTCGAATCCCTGACGCGACAGGAACCACTGGGCGCGCTACTCGCTTTCTCCAATCTACATGATCGGATTCGAAACCGCCGTGCGGAAGGCGCCGTCTTAGCTTCTGATATCGATCTGTTTAAAGCAGAAGGCTTCGTGCTGGACGAAGTCCTGCAACAGATCTGCGACCGCGCGCTGGCAATCACCCAAGCCGATGCCATACTGATCGCGCTGCAAGAAGGACCCGATCTGATTTGCCGCGCTGCATCCGGTACGCTCGGGGGCGAGCGTGGCACACCGTTGCCGCTCGACTCCGAGTTCCTTCAGGATTGCCTCGATTCCGGACGAATCCTGCATTGCGATGACAGCAACGTGGACGGTCGCGCCGATCTGGATTTTTCTCGCCAGATCGGAGCCCGATCTAGCGTTCTGGTTCCGTTGCGCGGGCAGCGCACCCGGCTCGGCGTGCTACAGGCATTCTCCAACGTCCCTTGCGCCTTCAGCGATGATGACATCCGCTGCTTCGATCTGTTCGCCGAATTGGTTCTATCCGCTCTTAAACCCGAGGATCAGGCCCGGCGCCTGAATTGGCTGGCCGATGTTGTGGACGAGGTTCTCGAGATGAAGCCGGCCGCAACGGCGCACGATGCGATTGGTGTCTTACAAGAACAAATTTCGGCTCCCGCTGCTCAACCCTCAAGCGTCGCGACCGATCCTTTTCTTCCTCCCTCGGAGAGCGACTTACGCGATACGCCTCTTGATTTCAAAAAGTTCGCGTCGCTGGATTTCATACCCGAGACTCCGCAGACTCCGGCGGAAGAATTCACCACTCCGACGTTCCTGGCCAGCCTGGCGAGTTCACGTATTTCGAATCCCGGATTGAATATAGTGCTGGTTTTGTTCGCGGTCGCGGCGTTGTTTTCCGCTGGAGTCTGGTTTGGAATGCGGAATCGTGAAAAGGAAACTACGCAAGCTTCCACTCTGCCGATACCAAGCGTACCGACGGCATCACCTGTTTCCAGCATTTCCGGCATTTCCGACCACCTGATGGATCCCGTAAAGCTGGAATCAGAGCCGCCGGCAATTTCTTCCACCGAGAACAAGCTGGCGGTCCTGCCCAAAGTCACCGGTATTCGCCACTGGTCAACCCCGATGGGAAGTACCGTCGTCATCGATATGCAGGACCAGGCGCCCTACGAAGTACATCGCCTGATGTCTCCTGAGCGCATTTACTTCGACCTGCATGACACCGCGCTGGTGCATGACCTCGAAGGCAAAACAATCGACGTTGGCGACGTATCGCTGACCCGTGTGCGCGTGGCGCAACCAGTCTCGGGCGTGACTCGCGTAGTCCTCGATACACGCGACGGCTCCAATTTTTCGGTGAGCATGGAGTCCAATCCGAATCGGATGGTCGTCGAACTCCGAACCACTGACCGGGCATTGGCACTGAACCGGCCGAAAGCGCCTGCCCTCGAAGCAAGCACCGCGACGAGAGCCCTGTCATCGCTGACAGTGAAACCGGAAGACGATCAGTTGCGTGCAAAGACCGGCAAATTCCGCATCGCTCTCGATGCAGGACACGGTGGTTGGGATCTCGGCACCGTAGGCCGCAAAGGACTGCTCGAAAAAGATCTGGTCCTCGACGTCACTCGCCGCCTGGGCAGGCTTCTTCAGACGCGGCTGGGATCGGAAGTAATCTTCACGCGCACCGCGGACGACTATCTCCCACTCGATCAGCGCGCCGACTTCGCCAATCAGGCGCAGGCGGATCTGTTCGTTTCCGTGCACGCGAACTACAGCAGTTCGGCATCGGCGCGTGGAGTGGAAACGTACTATACGAATACGTTCGCGCCTCCGGGATCGCGTGAGATGGAAAAGCGCGAGAGTGGCACCGTTCCGCAGCTGATTCCTGTCGCGCTATCTGCCGGAGAATTGCACGAAAAGATCGACGAGTCGCGGCGGCTCGCCGCGAGCATCCAGCGATCTCTCTACGCGACGCTGTCAGCGAACAGTTCTGGCATCCGCGACCGCGGCGTCAAGCCTTCGCAATTCCTGGTGCTGACCGGAACGACCATGCCATCGATTCTTACGGAAATTTCCTTCGTCAGCAGCCCTGCCGACGAACGCAATCTTCAAAGCGAAACCTATCGCCAGCAGATCGCCGAGGCCCTCTACAAGGGTATCGCGCGCTACGAAGCAGCGGGACATCGCGTCAAGATGGCCGAAGCACGGCAGACCGCCGCGCGACAGTAATCAACTCCGGATCGCCCATTGTTATAACGGACCCAGCAAACGCGAAACGAAGCTGGTGAAAGTAGCTCTATAATCGCGGGATGCCGTGGGATACCGATACTGCGATCGGCGGTCCGGATGGGCGCTTCCCTTCCACTCAGCTCACTCTCCTGCAAGCCGCAACCTGCGGAGTGCCTAACGAGGCGCTGGATCGCGTGATCGCCCTGTATTGGAAACCGGTGTATCGCTTCATCCGACGCAAATTCGGAAAAGATAATGAGGACGCCAAAGATCTTACGCAGAGCTTCTTTGCTACCGCGCTCGAACGCGAGCTATTTGTGCGCTTTGACCCGAACAAAGCATCGTTCCGAACATATTTGAGAATGGCCGTGGAACGCTTCGCTGCCAATCAGCACGCAGCTTCACAACGACTGAAGCGCGGCGGTGATGTCGCATATGAACCGATCGAGGAACATGCGTCGCCCGACGATTCGCCGGAACGTGTTTTCGAACGCGAGTGGCAGCGAGAGTTGTTCGGCCTCGCACTGGATGATCTGCACGCTCTTTGTGAAAGCAGCGACAAACGTCTCCACTTCCAGATCTTTGAGGCCTACGATCTGACTGGCGGTGAGCGACTCTCGTACGCTGAACTCGCGAAGAACCACGCCATTACAGAAACAACGGTGACCAACCATCTCGCCTGGGCCCGCCGGACGCTGCGCGTATTGGTGACCGAGCGAATGCGTGGAGTGACATCCGGCGACCGCGAACTGCGCGAAGAGATGCGGCGAGTATGGATCTGAGTGATCCCGTCCTCGACCGGTTGCGTCAGGTAGCAACGATACCTGACCTCGGGCAGACCCGCTACGTTCTAGAAAAAGAAATCGGCCGGGGCGCCATGGGCATTGTCTACGCCGCGCATGACCGCGATCTGGACCGACCCGTAGCCCTGAAGGTGCTCGATTCCACATTTGCCGCGGAAGCACAACTGATCGCCCGCCTGGAACATCCGGCAGTCGTTCCGATCTATGAGACGGGTGTGCTGCCTGATGGACGCTGCTTTTACGCGATGAAACTGATAGCCGGCACCCGTCTCGATAAGTACGCTGCAGGGCCCGCGTCCCTGACCGAGCGTCTCCGAGTCCTCCGGCGCGTCGCTGAAGTTCTCGCATTCGCGCACAGGTGCGAAGTCATTCATCGCGATCTCAAGCCCCAGAACATCATGGTAGGCGAATTTGGACAGGTCTACGTAATGGATTGGGGCATCGCCGCCGTGCAGGGCACCGCCGACTTTCGGGCTCCCGAACCCTCTCTGGATTGGCGTTCCGATATTTACTCTCTTGGAGTGTTAATGGGGTTTCTGCTATCGGAATCATCCTCACCAGCGCTGCGTGCCATTGTCACTAAGGCCATCAGCACGGACCCGGCGGCCCGCTATCCGGATGCAGCTGCGTTTCTTAAGGACATCGACCACTTCGAGGAAGGACGAGCCGTTGAAGCGTGGTCCGAACCGCTATGGTATGGATTGCAGCGGTTTGGGTCGCGTAACGCGATTCTTCTCTGGCTCCTGGCCGCCTATGCCGGAGTGAAATTTCTGCTATTTTTTCTCCGAACTCTTTAAAGGAATTCCGGGAAACGCGGAATTATATGGCGGAGGCAAATATAACGATGAACAAAATTTTCGTGGGATTGCTGTTCGGACTGATTCTCGGCGCTATCGATGGCGCCACTGCCTGGTTCACTCCGGAGGTGCGCCCGATGATCACCGGCATCATGGTCGGGTCATCGGTCAAGGGCATGGTCGTTGGCTTGTTGTGCGGATGGTTTGCGCGCAAAGTGCACTCGACGATGTGGGGAGTCGTGGTCGGCGCGGCACTGGGTCTGCTGTTTGCTTATCTGGTGGCCGCAATGCCTTCGGCAAACGGCCATCATTACTATCTGGAGATTATGCTCCCGGGCTTCGTTGTAGGGGCAATCGTCGGATTTCTCACACAGCGAATGGGAACGCCCCTCGGCAGGACAACGGAGGACATGAAACGCGCAGGATAGCCACAGCGATAGCGACGATCTTCCGCCGGCGGGTCTGCGTGTTGCTCGCAGACCCGTTAGCGTTCAGAGCTTTTGCGAAGTGAGGAACGGCCCCGCGCTATTTTGCTTCACCCACTCCGCCGTATTTCGTCAACCACTTCAACTCTTCGCGCACTTTGATTTTGCCATGCCAGGGATTTTTGCCGAGCCCATGCCCTTCGCCGGGAAAGATCAGCAGCTCGCTGGGGATATTCAGTTCATGCAGTGCGCGATCGAGAAGATAATTCTCAAGTACGGCTACTCGAATATCGTCCGACCCGCCGACAATGTGGGTGGGAGTGCGAACTTTGTCGATCTGATAGATCGCAGCCTCGCTGCGATAACGGTCCGGCACTTCCCAGGCATGCCCGCCTAGGAAATAGACATCATCGAAACCAGTGTCGTCGTTGCCCCAGTCAGCGATATGTTCCACTGCGCCTGCTCCGGTAACTGCGGCCTTGAAGCGCGTGGTCTGGGTGATCAGCCAGTTCGTCATGTAGCCGCCGTAGCTGTAGCCGCCCACGGCGAGGCGGTTAGGATCGGCGATGCCGTCTTTGACCAGCGCGTCCACGCCAGTCAGAATGTCTCGACCCGGCTTCGAAACGATCTCCGGCACAATCTGCAGCGCGAATTTGTCGCCGTAGCCAGTTGAGCCTCGGTAATTCGGCTCGAAGACCAGCCACCCCTGGGTCGCTGCCAGACGATCCCACTGGTACCAGTCGGCTTCGAAATGATTGCCATCGGCATCCTGGGGCCCGCCGTGGATGAACACAAATACCGGCAGGTTCTTCGCTTCAAATTTTCCCGGCGGATACATCAGCATGCCTTCAACTCGCGTTCCGTCGTCGGAGGTCCAGCGATATGGTTTGGCCTTGGGTAGATCGCGCTCGGTGAACAGCTTGTTGAATGAGGTGATGGGCCGCGCCTGCGCCAACTTGTCCGGGCCGTCCGCGATATAAACCTCGGTCGGCCGCTCAATCGTCGAGAACAAGAACGCGATGCGCTGCGATTGCAAAGTCGAAGCAGGAATTTCGTACGTGCCCGGCCATCCCTCGCGCTTGACGATCGCCGCCTTCGGACTAGCCTGCGACTGCAACTGTACTTCGGTTCCGATCCGGCATGAGCACAGAATGGACCCATCCGGCATCGGCGTGTAACGCGCAACATGCCCCTTATACTCGGCAAACCAGCGCTCAACGGTGCCGCTGGTTGTATCGATCCAGTAGAGGCGGGGCTGGTTATCCACGTACTTCCCTTCCAGCGACCCCAACTCAGTCTGAAAGAACAAGTGTCGATTGTCCGCCGCCCATTCCAGATTGGCCTCGACGGCTTCGTTATGCGTAAGACGGCTAGGCGACGCCTCTCCGGCGCCGGCTAGATTGATCACATAGATTTCATACTCTTCCACTTTTTCATTGCGCTCCGAAATGGACGTTCCCATGAACGCCAGGCGGCTCCCATCACGCGCGATCGCCATCTGCCCCGCCCGCCGCGGTGTGCGTGCGACAACCACTGCTCCCGGCGTAGCTCCCGAATCCTTCTCGGCTTCGAGAGCCTCTCTCATGCCGATTGCGGCGTGGCGTGCCAGAGCTTCGTCGAGAGAAATGCGGAAGATCACATCGCCGCGTTCGTCGCTTCGAAAACGAACCACATCTTTCCAGTCTTTCTTGTGGGCTTCATTCTGATCTTTGGTCCATGGCTGACGGGTGGAAAAGTAAATTCCCTTCGAGTCCGGAGACCAGACAAACGCGTGTATTTCCTCCTCGCCGGAAGTTACGGCAAATGCTTCCCCGCCGTTCGGAGAGATCAGATATAGATGAGAGATCTCCTTACCCTTGTCATCATTGGCCTCTGCGTCCTTGCCTCCAGCACTCTTCCGCTCCGATAGGAATGCAATCCACCGCCCATCCGGCGACCATTGCGGCGTGCTGTCATGGCCCGATTGAGTCAACGGGATCAGGCTCCCGCTGTTCCCATTAATGCGGTAGAGCCAAAGTTCCGAGCGAAAAATCTGTTGATCCCAATCAGCCCTCTCGGTGACGAACAAAACCGAGTTGCCGTCCGGAGAAACCTTCAGAGCGCCGAAACTCACCGCGTTGAAAAATTCATCGATTGTGAGTTTCGGTTTGGAGTCTTGAGCAAAAAGCAGGACTGATGCCAGAAGTGACCCGAGGACAAAAATTAGTGTGCGCATAATTTTGGAATAGAGAGATATACACCGAGCGCACTCGTCATGCAAACTTCCTAGCCTCGTGCTAATCGTCTCTGCTTCTGGGTGTTCACGAGCGCCGCCGACGTGCTTAGAATGAACGCCAGTAGAACAAGACAGTCCAGGATTGCATGACCACCATCTGGTGGATGATGACTGCCGATCGTCGGCAGGATTTGGGTACGAGAACCATAGAAGCGATAAAAAGACTCCCGTTCCGGTCCAGTCCCTCGGAGATACGGGATCCACCAGTCGAAGAGATGGACGCCAATCCAAAGCATCAACAGGGATAGGCCGACCCACATGCCGATTACCCGTTTTCGCCAAAATGCCGCCAGCATCCATAACAGGAGGGCGCCAATCACGATATCCGGATAAAACTGGTCGTTCTCAACCGGCCAATGGAACGACCCGTTCCATGGCCCAAGTGGCATCCACCGATAGATCTCGTAGTAGCCGCAAAGCAACCCGATAGAGGCCGCGGCTAGTTCGTTTATCTTTGGCATTCTCGAAACCTGCTAGCGAGTTTGCGCCTGCTTCGGCTCCGTCAACGCCTGAAGATCGTCCTCCAGACCAAGATATTCCCAGCGTTGCAAAGCAATCGGAACATTTCCATTCAGCCACAGGAAATCATGGAAAGCGTGCAGTTCAAACTTGTCGCCTTGCTGGCGGCGCGCTTCCGCCAGGAAGCGCAAAATTTGAGTCTTGCCGATCTGGTAAGAGATCGCTTGTCCCGGAGACGAGGCGAAGAATGCCGCCTCAGCGTGCGCCGTGTGCGAATCTATGGGGACAGTCTTTTGCAGGTAGTCGGCGGCCTGTGCGATTGTGAATTCGCCCAGCGCCAGCTTCACGTCGACTTCCACCCGCAGCGCGCGTAGTCGCACCATGTTGTCGATGATCTCGCGCGAACGCGGACTGTCATCGAACAGCCCCGCCTCGAGCAGCATCTCTTCTGAATAAAAGCCGATGCCTTCGTTCGCTCCCGAATCGTAATAATGGCGGCGGATCGCATCAGGATGCTTCCAGGAAATCGCCAGTTGAAAGTAATGGCCGGGCACGCCCTCGTGCACGATTCCGGTGCGCGGATCCTTGGCGTCAGCCAGCGCGAAGTATCCAAGGTCGGTACTGGGTGGATCGATGTAGCGAACGCAGTTTTCCTTCAGGCGATTCTCCGAGGTAAAGTCATCGGCTTCGCCGACGCCTTCCAGCGGCTTCAGGTAAGCCGGCATCGGCTTCCACGTGTAGTGCTGCATCCAGGAGGGCACTGACAAAATGTGCTTGTCCTGTAAGTATTGCCGGACGGCTTGTTCGTCCTCGCGCTCATGCGCGATTTCTTCTTCAATGGATTTGGGAATCCTCATTTCCGGCTTCCCCAGGTTGCGATGCTCTGCATAGGTTTGGAACGAGACTGATCGGGCCCACTCGTTACGTCCGATCTCGAGCAGTTGCTCCGGCGAGTAGGGTAGGAGCGCGACATTCTGTATGAAAAAAACATAACCATCTCTTCCAACCGCAGTTTGTAATGTCATGGAGCCGAGCCTGTTACTGAGCCAATCGCGAAAGCTCTCCAATGCGTGGACTGCGGACTCGGCGACGGCGTCAACCTTCCGCTGCGAGTTCACATCCAGCAGCGGCTTCAGTTCCCTCACCGATTTAAGCAATCTCGAACGAATGTCCTTCAACTGTTCTGATGACAACTCGGCGAACGGACGCACCGGCTCTGTCAAGTTGTGGCGCGCGTCCTCTAGGATTTTGGGTATGACGGCGAGAGTAGCGACGATATTGGCTCCGCGCTCATTCGAGAATGGCGGCGGTTGCAGCAAGAGATGAAAGTACGCACCTACGGTCTGGTCTAAATAGAAATTAGGATTTCGTCGCCAGCTAGAAAGGATCTCCAACTCCCAATGCGCCCGGCCAATCGCAGATCCGATCAGCTGATAATCAACCTGCCGAGGCACAGGCCACCTCGAAGCGTCCACGGCCTTCCAACGACGATCGAATTCGCCGACCTGCTTGCGATAGGACGCAACCGCTGCGGGCGACCAATCCGGAACCCAGCGAGCCGGACGTTCCAGCCGCGGAATGTCGTCAGTCGAAACCGGCATCTCCGATGCGCGCCATGCCCAAAAGTCGCGGGCAAGATCGTCGAGAACATCGGCATGCAGTGCGTGCGCGAAAACCATCGTCAGTAACAAAACACACAGCAGGCGAAGAACGTTCATCTTGGCGTTTGCTCCAGTCTTAAGGGGTAGACTGCGCTGTACGTAGCGCGTCATCGAGCGATTGATTGTTGTGCAACGGGTCGGTCTGCACGCGCCAGCCGTCATCGTAGCTGCGAAATCCGACCGTCGACCGGTAACGCACTCCGCTGTCGTACAAAGCACTGCCGACATCGTTCAGGGCGACCCAATGCCAAAGAAATTCGACGTCGGCAAAGTTGCCGGCTTTGCTGATCCCAGTAGTGTCAACGATCTCCCGTCGCGCAACCGGTATCGGCATCAGAGTGCCGCCACGAGTCGATTCCGAAATGAGCGACTTGAATGTATCAACTCCGTGCGGCGACAAAACTACATCCCAGCATGGAGGTGGATCAAGGCCGGCGGGACACTTCGCTTGCGTCCCGATAATCCATCCGCGGCGTTGCAGCACTAGCGAATCGGGTGAAATGAAATCTTTGTTGGAGACAACACCAATCTTCAGCCAAAACACCTGCGGCGCCTTGAATGCGTCTGCTGCAGAAATGAGATCGGTGGCCAGGCGTCGCGTAAGAAAATGGCGCGGCGAACAAGCCAGCACAAGACACAGCAGTATTGCGAGCAGAAGTCCTTTGAATGTCCCCATGAGCGATTATTGTCGCGTGAGGATTCTAACCAATTGCGCTCGCTGCCGCGGAAGAAAAGGACGGGCGGCGATCTGGCCGTCGAACTGGCGAGACCAGCGTCCTGGAAGTGCCGCGCGGCAGGCCGGGCAGTTACCTTCCGGCGTCAAACGATATTCTTCAATGAGGTACCCATCCCGCCGGATGAGCGTTTCGCCGCAATGATGGCAGCGAGTGTTTTCCTGTTCACCAACCTGCCCGGGGAGATTCCCAGCATAGATATACCGGAGACCGGCTTCGCGACCGATCGCAGCTGCGCGCAAGAGATCTTCAGCGCGCGTATCGTCGGGCGAAGTCATCTTGTAGTCTTTGTGAAAACCCGTAACGTGCCACGGAATATTGGGCGAGACGCTGCTGATGAAGCCGGCGAGCTGGCGCAACTCGTCGTTGCCATCGTTGAAACCGGGGATAA
>WNFR01020176.1_pt1 | contig 11643 bp, 9 predicted proteins | sample 5400221 | NCBI WGS metagenome assembly WNFR01 (sample SAMN13153357, study PRJNA577476) | soil metagenome | isolation source: 40 cm soil under Madrone tree | place: USA:California | collected 2016-06-14 | reverse complement strand
AAGGGGAATTACTCAATTTTGGCATGACAAATAATCCGATCTGCCTGATCAGGAAAATCAGGGTCCTAGATTTGGAGCCGAGATAAGCAATATCATTCGACTTCTAGTTGGAGGTATCAAAGGTGAGTCGGGTTTCGTTCCTGAAATATTCGTTTCTGGCATTGGCTGGTCAGCTAGTTGGCTGTGCTCTCATCTGGATCGCTGTTCTGGCTTGGTCACCCAACCTTGACTCGCTCTTCGAGAAGATGGTCTTTTTCTATTGGCCAACAATTATCCTAGTCGCGAAGCTCCTTGGTACGAGCGGCAAGCAAACTGACTTCAAAGACACTGCCAAATGGCGTGGCCGCCACTTACACCTACGACGGTCTGGATCGCCTGACCAGATTAAAAGATGCAAAGGGAAATACGGTCATCGCCGACAATCAGTACTCGTATAACAATGCCGGCGACCTTACGCAGAACATCGACCAGAGCGGCACGCACGGCTACGGCTACGATGCCGTCGACCGGGTGACATCGGCTATATATACCGGCACGCCGAATGAAACTTATGCTTATGACGGCGTGGGCAATCGCACCAGCTCACATAAGAGTGCTACCTACGGCTATCAGCCCTTCAACCGGCTGGTAAGCACTACTACTGCCAACTACATCTACAACAACAATGGCAATCTTATTTCGAAGACGGAAAGCGGCGGTACGACCCAGTTTACGTGGGACTTCGAGAACCGCCTAACTCAGGTTGTGACGCCTGCGAGCGGCAGCGTTAGCTACAAATACGATGCGCTGGGAAGAAGGATTCAGCGCACACCATCAACGGGAATTTCAACTAATTTCGTTTACGACGGCCGGGACGTTGTCAAAGACATCAACAGCGATGGGACGACGGTGGAATATCTGAACGGCCCCGGCATCGACAACAAGATTCGGCAAAAAGGCTCGTCATCATCGACGACTTACTATTTCACTCAAGATCATCTGGGTAGCACAACCGCCTTAACCGGCACAACCGGTAAACTGATCGAACGCGAGACCTACGACGCGTACGGCAACTCCGTCGGCAGCACGAAGACGCGTTACGGCTACACCGGCCGCGAACGAGATCCGCTCACCGGCCTGCTTTACTACCGCGCCCGCTGGTACGACCCACAGCTTGGACGGTTCATCTCCGAAGATCCGATGGGCCTGGCTGCCGGATCGAATTTCTACAGCTACGTTGGCAACAGCCCGACGCTTTATCGTGACCCAAGCGGCCTTTGTCCGCAGAACCCTGCACCGACGCCGACAAAGCAGCTATGCCCAATATAGCAATGCCGCCGGTGTGACTATAAGCTTTGTTCATATTGGTTCGCCAACGGGACCACAGACAAATGCCGCGGGCTCAACTTTAGTCGGCAGTATTGCTGGACCCGGTGGGGCCGGTGATGGTTATAACCACACTCACATCAACTTTTATTCAAACTTTGCTACTAGGACTCGAGTTGATCCAAGCACGCTTTTCTGTAAAGAGTTCGGGTTCTAGTCCAAATCGAAAGAAGATGCATAGAAGGGGTAAATTCGTCATGAAGAGTCTGCACCGGGTGATCACCGCTGGTCTGCTGCTAATCGGCTCTTGCACGGGCAACGGACAAGACAAGCTCGAGTCGGGTACGGTTCCATCTTCCCAAATCGAGACGAAGCCTACTAACTGCGAATTCAACATTTCTGTTCTTACTGGAGCACATCAAGCGGCTGGCGACGCTGGCTTGGTGATAATGATAGCCAGACTCGGCAGTGGAGAAGGAAGCCGAGAACTCAATCATCGCCGGTTACATAATGCTTCGGCTTTTCTTACAGAGTTCGGTCATCGCAATCCGCAGACGATTGTGACAGCTGAGGGCCTGCGAGTTGATGGCTATGGTCGCGTGGAGCTATATGCCGTTGGGAAGCTGTTCCATGTCTTGATGATCAATCCGAACGATGATTTGGCGGTTGGTGCGTGCTCTTTTGAGGGCAATGATCCATGCTCGTACGAACTCGAGAAGAAGCTGTACCCTTGTCTCGACAGAAAAGCGCGGCGATCTACCAAGAAACGATGAGGTAGGCCCCGCTTCTACAACTACGATTGTCATCGAGACAACGTTCGCAGCTCACGATGTGCGCGAGACTCGCGTTGTCAATGCTTTCCATTCCGCTTGGCTGATACAGTACTTGGATGCGCGCGACAGAAAGACACTCATCGCTTTTCTGCGGTCTCCAGATTGAATGACTGAGTTCAGCAAGGAAATCCTCTGCGTTCCGCTTGGTGGCATCGTGCGAAATCACGGATAGCTGGCTGTGGCTAACAAACCCAAGCGAGGTGGGATTGGCTAGATAAACTCTCGCCTCAGCTCGTGCGGCGCGTAGCAATTCATCAACCGCTCCGCGTGGGCTCTTGATAATCCTGGCGATCTCCATCGGGTAGTAGCCGTGGAAGAAGCGCAGCAGGAGCACGCTTCCTGCTTTCGAAGTCTCCTTTCGCATACAGGCGTACTCGCAGATCCTCCGCAGCTCGTCCTGGATTTGCAGTTGGAGTTGCTCTTGCGCCTGTTGCTCGAGTGCCTTTAGGCCAAACTCGACGGAGTCGTAATCGAGGAGAGAGTGGTCAGGAAGAGCGATGATGGTTTCGCGAATGCGCGTGGACCGTCGGACCTGTGAGAGGTGCAAGTTTCGCAACATTGTGTAGAGGTATCCTTCTAAATTCCCCTCAATGGCCGGCAGGCTGGGACGGCTAATGGTGAAATGGACAAAACAGTCATGGACAAGATCCTCAGCCTGCTCCTGATTTTGGTCGGTCATTCGCAGAGCCCAGCCCCTCAGCCACTGATAGTGCTGGATGAAAAGGTCTTCGTGGTTAGGGGCAATCGGCCAGGGCTTCAGCATGAATTCGCCTTCCCTCTCTATATAACGCTCAGATAAGGCTAATCTCAGAAAGAAAAACAACCCAATTTTGTCGTTGATTTGCGGCACCTGGCCAGTGGTGAGCGATTGCGCATCCCAAGCTGTCAATTGCGGCCTACAGTTAGCGCGATCATCGGACTGCAACCTGAATGTCTGGACGGAGGGGGCATTCTTCATCGGGGACTTGAGCTGGGAGGCTGGAGCTTCATGATCTATTTCGCTAAGTTGAGCCCGAAAAGATCGAGTAGCAAATCGAGGTGCGCAGTATAAGGACTGAAGCCTCGACAAACCTGGCCTTCGACAGTGCGAATACCGTGAGACCATCACTCCGCTTTCAGGGGGGCCCAACATTGAGCTGCAGGGCAACTATGTAATCGTTTTCAGAAGGCAGCCGGATGGCCGCTGGCTCATCATCGAACACGTTTGGACTGATAAGATGATGGGCAGTAAGTAGTAGAACTATTCAAGAGACAACTTGCGCTTTCTGCGTTGCGCGCCCACCAGTACAACCATCAGGCAAAAAGCAGCTGCTACTGCGAAAATCACCTGGATGTAACCTGCAATTCGTCCAGTCGTATTTATAGCTGCGAGATGGGGCGTCAGTGGCGGCTTTTCACCTGCGATCAGTCGCTTCAGTAGCGTTTCCCAGTCTGCGGCTGCCTGATGCCACTTGCCGTCATCACTTTCTCGCAAGATCGTGGCGGCGTTAATGAAGTAACGCTTATCTTCTTTGCCCGGCAGATAAACGTATCCTGCTTCACCATCCAGACCTGGGCAGTATTTGACCCTGTAGATCAACTTCAAGTCGCCACGATCTTCAGGAGAGTGCCTTTGATTCCACTTCATGTAGAAAGAGATTTCAAACGACTGTGTTTGACTTGAGGGCCCAGGAACCACGCCTTTCTTCCAATCAATGAACTGGCCCACCCAGGGACTGAACTGCCTAAGCGTATCCCGATCGATAATCTCTATGGGGTGAGCCATGCCTTCGCTCCTGATGGTAACAAGGTCTGGTATTCCCTTCGCGTAAATCGAGGGACTGAGTGTCAATATAGCCATCATCGCAGAGATGACACACAACATGGCTTTCATCGCATACCTCCGTAACTCAGTTTTCTGCACCACGAGCATTAGACGAAAGGAAGCGAAGGAATCTTCCCCGCAGGCGCCTTAGCGATTGGAGTAGTCAGGTTCAGCCGCAGAAGACCGGACAGCCGAAGAAAGAACCATGTCCACCTGTACCAGATCATCCGTCCAATGCTGATATAGACAAGAATATGCTAAGCGCGGAGAGTGCCCGCGATAGGTCTTGGACTCCAATCGGCCCGGCCGATTGGTTCTACAATCAAGTAAAAAATGGCGGAGATTGGGACTACAAACAGCAAGCGAAACGAGACGGAAAGAATTACGAAGCTTTCGGTAATTTTAACTTTGGTGCGACTGCCCTAGCTTTACGGATTTGGGACGAACAAACAATCTTACGCGAAGCTGGCAGTACTGTCGTGAATCTTCGAGAGCGTTCGGCGAAACTCAAGGGGAAGGACTTAGGCATTTTAATTCTCAAGGGGCAGCATAAGTTTGATGTGGTTTGGGATGGCAACACAAGACTTCGGTTACAGTGCCGTGATTGTCGCCCCGACGATATATTCAAGCAAGAGAAAACTTTGCAGAATATTGAAATCTCCTTCGTACATTGAACCTTTCATACAACTATGACTTAACTGCGCAGATTAGACCGCAGAAGACCCCGCAGGATAATAAGAAGCAACCTTGTGATACATCACCGGCAGCCATAACTCGGGCCGCCAGAGGGGTCGCCAGCACAATACCTGGAGTAAGCCATCTCCCCACGTTTGGACCACATCGCCACGACTGTTGTAGTTGTAATAGACTTTCTTGCTACTCGGATCCGTCTTGGCTTTCAGCCTTCCGGCGTTCGGATCGGAGGCCGTATAGTAATCATAAGTCGTTGTCTGCGAGCCGTGGCTATCAGAAATCAACTGTCCCGTTGTTGAACTGTACGCCTTAGTGTTGCTACCCGTGGCGGGATCGTTAAGCCCTAAAGGTCTTGCCAAGGCATCATATGAAAACGTTGTTGCCGGTACAGGAGTCGACGACGCAGACGATTGCAGCAGACCATTAATGTTCACGTCTATTGAATCTGTGTCTGAGTCGGGCCTGTCTGTTCGCGCGGTCGCCTTCTTTACAGCACGATCAATCGCACTGGTGGTTCTGGTCTGATTTCCTGCTACATCGGTTACCGTGCGGAGTTAAGCTCGAAAGTTGTGTATGGGGGATGAGAGAGGTGGCGTATTCTTGATGAGTTTTTCGACGAACCATCAACCTTATTACTAAGGAGGAATACGCCGTGAAAGAAGATAACCGAGGTGAGAAGAGGAAGCCAGCAGTCGTTGACTACCGCAATCCAGGAATGGCCTTGCCGGTGGCGGACGCGCTGACGGAGGTGTTGCGCAGCGGCGCCAGGGAGTTGTTGCAGCAAGCAGTGGAAGCGGAGGTAGCGGAGTTCATCGCGCGGCATCGCGAGCTGAAAGACGAACGCGAAAGGCAGCGGGTCGTGCGCAATGGGCATCAGCCGGAGCGCACGATTCAGACGGGAATCGGCGAGGTGCCGGTGAAGACGCCGCGGGTGCGGGATCGGCAAGGAACGATCAAGTTCAGCTCGAGCATTCTGCCGCGTTACCTGCGGCGCACGAGGAGTTTGGAAGAGTTGTTGCCGTGGTTGTACTTGAAAAGACTCTCGACGGGTGACTTCTCTACGGCGCTGACGGCGTTGTTGGGCCAGGTTGTTGCAGGCGTGCGCTTCAAAGACGGACTACAAGAGGGCACTCAAAGAATCGCCGCCTGATGTTCCCGTACATAACATTTGACAAAAACTCATTCGAGCAAGGTGTTCTGCGGCTGAAATCGAGCATCACGGTCGTAAGTATAAATGCCCGGTCTCAAGCACTCATGTAGAATAGATACCAGTGTTCTTTTAGTTTCTTAAAGACAACGCTCTGTCCCTTCGGCATCCGAGTGAAGTCGTCAAGCGATTCAGCGGTTGGAGTCAATTCCTTATTACTAAAAGCGTAGCCCTTCTCCGTGCTGTGAGTCACCAGACCTTTGCTTGAGAAGATGAAATAAATTATCTCTCCACCACTTTCCCGTGCTATGCCGCCTTCCAATCCGATCTTACTGAACAGTTTGCGATACGCATCCCAACGCTCATTAGAAAAGCCCAATTCAGATTGAGGTCGCGGCCAACTAGCATTGTTGTCTAGCCATGTGAAATCGCTACTAATCCGCACCACCTTGTCATCTGCCTGAGACATATTGACCAGCAACTCAAGGTCGGCTTCATGCTGTTTAAAGTTAGCCTCCAACGTGCTGTCGCTCGGTTGTGACAGAGCCTTTTTTTGACTTATTGTGGATCTAACGATGAGCGACGCAGCGGCAAGCACTGCCGCTACTGAGATCACACCGAAGTGGGGATGCGTTCTGCGGCGCCAGTAGCACCAAAGTTGAAGTTACCGAATTCCTCATATCTTGATCGTCCGGTCAGACGAAGGCCTTCTGCATCGAGGAGTTTGTAATCCCATGGTCCCCCGCCTTTCACTCTGTTATAGAAATCCATGAAGATGACGAAGGGTTGCGCCCCTCTCGCGGCACTACCTCCAAGGTCAGGGATAGGTTGGGTGGCTTGTCGATAAAGGCCGTCCGCCGTACGGATGTTTTCGTCAACACTTACGCTTGGTGGGACGTTGGCGGGCAGAAGGTGGTCACACGGATCGGTGTTGGTGCTGGAGTTCTGCGGTTCTTTTCCGACAGGATCAGGTGGTTCTCTATCCTTAGGTGAATAACCATAGAAGGGATTAGAGTCGCCGAAGCAAACTAATCCCGTCCAAGGGTCTCCATGGTTCGATCCCGAAAATAGGCCGCACATCTGTGGTTTTAGCCCCGTTGGATCGACAAAGTTCACCGGATCATTTTGAGTATAGCTGTAGCGATTGAATGACTGGGGATCGCTCATATCATAACTGCCGTCGTAAGGATCGGGCTGGTCGAAGCGGGAGTGCCAGCGATTGTAGCGGCGGAACATGGCTTCATCCGTGCCGTTGCTGTCTCGCTCATAACTAGTGAATTTCTTCGGCTGAAACGCCGCGTTGCTGCTGCGGCTGGTGTCCGCACCCCAAGGGTCAAGCTCGATTGTGCTCACCACATTTCCGGCACTGTTGGTTACGCGTTTGCTCTTCGTTATTGGATCCTCATGCATCCAGTTGACTCCGCCCTGCTGCACGGCCAGGAGCTGTGAGCAGGCGTATACATAGCCTCTGTTCCATCCCCAGGCGACGCTGAACCAGCTTATCTCCGCTACCACCTGCCCACCCAGCACACTTGAACGCAGGTAGTAGGTCGTCCAACCATTGTCGACCTTCTTCACACGCAAACCATCGCCATCGTATGACTGTTGCAAGGAGTAGCCGCTGTAGGAAGCATTCGTCTGCTGCCCCGTTGCGTCGTAGGTAAAGTTCTGTCCGCCATCAAAAGTCAGATTCCCGGCGTTGTCGTAACTGAAGCCTGTGCGGCGATTGTGTGTGTCGTGATAGTAATAGATGTCGCTCGACTGACCGGCCCCGCCGCCCTGCACTTCGCCGCCCCAGCCATAGCGATGCGTCAGGTTCCCCCACACGTCATACTCGTAGCCGTGCGAGTAAGGTCCATCCATCGTGCCCCACTGTCCCGAGTAGGCATGTGCGCGCGCTTCCGCGCCTGAATGGGAGAAGGCCAACCGCCCGACATGGTCGTATTCATAGCTGCGATCCAGTGTGCCATCAGCGATATTCTGTGTCGCTTGGAGCAGATCGAGAACCTGCCGCGCCGCGATTAAGACGCTCTCTTGCGCACCATTGACGCCTTCCTCTCCAAGTCCGCTGCCTAATGAAAAAGCCCAGCTCATCGGCTGGGCCTTTCCTGTTATCGTTTGTAGATTCCACAGATAGCTACGAGCCATGCTTCTTACGCTTAGAAGTTTTCGGTCTGCAGCTCTTAATGATTTGTACCTCGGTCGGCTTGAGAGTGGGGGAGGCAATAAGTTCTGGCGCTCCGCGCGGAATAGGTTGAAGAATAACTGTTAGTTCCTCTCGATATCCCCCATCTATCCATTTGATTCGGCTCTCCTGAATGCCGCGAGTCTCTACCACGTACTTCTTCGCACGAAGAGCACGATCCTTGGCTTCGCCAACGCAAGCACGTCTTCCAGCATAGACTATTATGTAGCCGATCAGATTTGGGTCGTGCTGCAAGGCAATAGCGAAGTTATCGAGATGGGCCTTTTCATCTTCCCAAGAAAGATTCCCGTAGGAATCGAACCACTGATCGGCCACCGAAGTTAGCCATCCATGATTGGTTCTAGAAAAGCCAGCAAGTGAAACCAGAACGGCACATGCGCCGGCCATAGCTATTTGAGTCAGGTTCATCTTCATTTTGCCCCACAGTGTTTCATAAGCTCGCTGTTGTAATAGCCGCTGTTGTTGAATATGCCGTTCATGTCTTGGTTGTTTTTAGGAGGAGCTGGTAAACCAGCCCCGGCTCCAGGAAGTTTGCTTGCGGCGGTCGCCAATTGAGTGTCATCGTAACCGCTGTATCTGCCGGCCAGATGAAGCATTTCATGGATGGCTGTGTTGACATAATTAGCTTGCCACATGGCAGTGGTCGCCGCGCTGCTTCCATACATAAAACGAGTAGATATCAGTACTGTCGCGCTGCCCGCGGCGACGGAGCCAGTGACAGTTCCTCCAACGGGCCAACCATTAATTTGTAGAAAATCCTTTAGGACAAATCCTTGGCTTCCTATCTTGCCCAGCAAATCCAACCCATCTTTAGCTACGGCTACAGTTTTACCCCCAGTCCCGGGACCCCCACCGCCTCCATGGGAACCGACGACTGGATCCCACGAGGAATTTAAGACAAATCCAAAAAGTGTTTGATCGTCAATCGGTCGAGTGTCACCACCACCAGTTGTCGTACATTGCCCGGTCGCATTAAATTCCGCCGTGCAATCGCCGTTAGATTCAAGGCCTGTGGGATCTATACGATTCACTGGGTCGTTTTGTGAGTAAGAGTAACGATTGAATGACTGCGGATCACTGATGTCATAGCTGCTACTGGAAGGATCAGGCTGATCGAAGCGCGAGTGCCAGCGATTGTAACGGCGGAACATGGCTTCGTCCGTACCGTTGCTGTCGCGCTCGTAGCTCGTGAATTTCTTTGGTTGAAATGCGGCGTTGCTGCTGCGGCTGGTGTCTGCGCCCCACGGGTCAAGCTCGATTGTGCTCACCACAGTTCCGGCACTGTTGGTTACGCGCTTGCTCTTTGTTACCGGATCTTCATGCATCCAGTTGACCGAACCCGACTGCTGTACGGCCAGCAATTGTGAGCCGGCGAATACGTAGCCTCTGGTCCATTCCCAGGCGACGCTGTACCAGTTTATCTCGGCCACCACCTGCCCACCCAGCACACTCGAACGCAGGTAGTAAGTCGTCCAACCATTGTCGACCTTCTTCACACGCAAACCATCGCCATCGTAGGACTGCTGCAAGGAGTAGCCACTGTAGGAAGCATTCGTCTGCTGACCGGTGGCGTCGTAGGTAAAATTCTGGCCGCCATCAAAAGTCAGATTCCCGGCATTGTCGTAGCTGAAACCGGTTCGACGATTATGGCTGTCATAGCTGTAAAGGATATCGCTCGTCTGGCCGGCTGTGCCGCCCTGCACCTCGCCGCCCCAACCATAGCGCCGGGTAACGTTTCCCCAGTAGTCATACTCGTACATGTGCGAGTAAGGTCCATCCAGCGTGCCCCACTGCCCCAGGCCAACATGAGCACGCGCTTCCGCGCCCGAATGCGAGAACGACAAGCGCCCGACATGGTCGTATTCATAGCTGCGATCCAGTGTGCCGTCGGCAATATTCTGCGCATAAGTAACTCTGCCGGTGTGCTCGTTCAAGTAATTGTAATTGTAGTTGTAGCCCAGCACACCCGAGACGTTCCAACTCGTTGGCCGCAGACGGTTGTCATAACTGACGCTCAGCGTTTTGCTGTTTCCATACGTCATCCCCTTGAGGCCGCCAAATGCGCGATAGGTCAGTGAACTGGCGTAGTTTGTAACTCCCACATAGCCCGAGCCACTCACGTTCGTGAGCCTTCCCGCCTTGTCGTAGCCGTAACCAACCTGCGCGCTCCAGGGATTGGTAAAGCTCGTCAACTCACCAGCGAGATTGTAGCCATAGCTCAACGTGTAGGAGCCCACGCCCGTGAATGTGCGCGTCTCAGAAGTCATGCGTGACAGTTGATCGTAGGCATAACTGGTGGAACCAAGACCATCGGTCATCGAGGTTCTATTGCCTGCCTGATCGTAGCCATAGGAAACATTTGGTGTGGAGTCTACTCCGGCTGCCTGCGAAATGTCGTATGTGATGCCGGTCACTAGATGCCTGGGATTGTATGCGAAGGTGCTCTTTGCGCCACGAGCGTCAGTCACCGTCTGCGTCAGATCGTCCTGGTAATAGGTATAACTGGTCGTCCCCTGTTCGGGCGTTGTCTGCGACTGCAAGCGACCGTGCCCATCGTAGGTGAAGCTTCGCACGCGATCAGCATGTTGCGTGATGCTGGTTATCTGATCACGCGCGTTGTAAGCATAAACAGATGTCGAATAAATAGTCTGATTCCAGTTCAGTTCATCGACTTGTGCCAGTCTCCCGAAAGAATCCATCGTCGCGCGGCGCCGCCTGCCCGCCTCGTCTACGCTGGTCACTACTTCGCCACCTGCGCAGCCGCAACCGCCGTAGATATTCTGACGCGTCCAGCCATCAGGGTTTGTAGTCACGGTGGGCCGGCCTTTCCAGTCGTAAGCCTGAAGGGTCACAACCCAGGCCGAATCGTCTCCCTGAGGGATCCAGTCTGCGTTTATCTCGGTAGGATTTGACTGCTGCGTCACCTGGCCCATGGCGTTATAGACGGTGTAGCTCCCGACGTAGCCGCCGGTGCTGTTGGGAAGGTCGGCAGAAACGGCGCGCACGCGTCCGGCGCCGTCGAACCAGCTCCTGGATAGTTCTTCAGTGGCATCGTTTATGGTCGTGTAACGCTCTACCCAGCCCATGCTCCCCGGATACACAATACGAGTGTGCGCCTGGTTGTTCTCGGTGGTAGCCTCTTGTAGACGAGCCGCCCCATCGTACGTGAAGGTTTGAATGATCCCTTGCGATTGTCCCAGGGGTGGCGGGCCTTGCGTCCGCGTCGTCGCGCCGAAGTCGTAGTTGTATTGAGCCGTTGTGTAGTTGCCGTCAGGATCGGTAGTCCTTGTGGGATAAGCAAAAGTATTGCGATTCACCGCATCCGAGAACGAATCTCCGTAGTCGAAGAAGGTCTGGTGCCAGAGGTGATCCCGAATCATCAGTACAGCCCCAGTGCTGTTTACGCGCCATTTCGTTTCCACGATCGTGTTATTCAGATTCTGTGGATCATTAACGTCCCAGCGCGCTTTCTCCGAGAGATTACCACGACCGTAAATGAGCGTTGGTCCGTAATTCGTCCGGTCATGCTGCGTGGCCGCGGCCGGAGTATCCTGGAACATGTCTCCAGACCAGTCCCAATCATAACCATAGGTAACCTTTGAGACGAGGGCGCCCCCGCCGTCCGTGACTTGGATGTTGTCAACTAAACCGATGA
>WNFR01006834.1_pt1 | contig 11643 bp, 10 predicted proteins | sample 5400221 | NCBI WGS metagenome assembly WNFR01 (sample SAMN13153357, study PRJNA577476) | soil metagenome | isolation source: 40 cm soil under Madrone tree | place: USA:California | collected 2016-06-14 | reverse complement strand
AACATTTGATCGCGCGCCGAATCCGCATCGGGCAGTGGCGCGGTGAAGATGCCGCCAGTTTGATCGGTCACGATCTTGGCCGAGCCCGTCTTGCCAACAGCTGCGGGTCGTGCGAGCGCAGTAAATGTCTGACCCGAATTAACCAGACTGATCTCAAACAGAAATCCGCCTTTAGTGGCAGGCGTTCAGCTCGGACGAAGGCAGGCGACAGCAAACGAATGATCAGCAGAATTTTTCTCATGTTTAAAACACCAGCAAACATGAGTCTCCCTGCACCTTCACAGGGATCCTGGGATGGGACTGAAGGCGCGGGCATCATAAGTCGCGAACCAGTATTAGTAAATGGGTAGCGGGATCGCGCTCTGATTAGCACCGCAGTTCGGGCGGTGTGATCGGACGATGTCTCCACTAAATCGTCCAACCCGGCAGACTGGTCATTAGCTTTAACTGACGCCGATGATGCCGCCGTCCAGGAGTTTCTTGATCATGCGTAAGCTGTCCGCCTCGCGAAAGGGACAGACGGAAAGGATCGACTCGATGTCCGACTCGCCGTTGATGCGCGAAAGCACAAAACCTTCCTGCGGCCCGAGTCTTTCGTGCTCAAGTTGCTCTGGCGAAACCAGAATCCGAGGCAAAGCCCGCCGGGACAAACCACCCTGGTAAACTTGCGCGATGAATTTTTTCTCGGCTTCTTCGCGCAGGCGTTGGGCGTCCGCGTTCTCCGCTTCCTGATCGAGCGCGCTGTGAATAATCGCCAGGGCATTCTCGGCATTGTTCTCTTTGATCTCAGCCCGGGCCATCTCTAGCAACTCGGGAATCGTCTTGGGCAAATTGAGCGCCGACAAATCAGCCGGCACTTCCACCGGCTCGGGTGCTTCGCCGGCCACCTTGATAATGCCGTCGCTGATCAGGCCGAAGAGCAGGGCGCACGCGTGAAACAGCGAGGTGTGCATGTTGTAGCAGATTTCGGCGGCGGTCAGGCGCTTTTCGACGTGATAGAGGACCTGGCGAATTTCCGAGCTGGCGTTCAGCGACTGTGTCCAGCCGGGAGTCAATTCGAAGAAGGTGCGTTCGGAAGCTATTACTGTGCGATAACGGGCCCATTCATCGATGCGATAAATGCCATCCATTACCACTGAGGTAACCTGGACCTGGATGCGTATCAGATCGCCGGGCAGAGGTTCGCGGTCGAAAAACTCGAAGTGGGCTTCTTCCCAGATAAAAAGATCGTAGATGATTTCCAGCGTGCGGGTGCGCAGGACTTCGATCACATCTGACTGGCTGACAAAGCCGTGCGACGCCAGGATCATTCCCAGCTTGCCTCCCGATTGGCGCTGGATCTCCATGGCCGTCTGGAGCTGTGCTTCTTTAATTTTGCCGTAATGCAGCAGCACCTGGCCCAGGTACTCTTTCGGATCGTTGGAACTCGACCCGACGATTACGCCGTCTTCGAGGTAAATTTGCTTGACGATGTCGCCGCGCCCGAGCTTGAGCGTGCCGGTCTTGCGACCTGCCGCCAGAAACTGGAGCAGGTCAGAGACACTCATTGTGTTCAGAGTTCCGCGAATTCCCATCGGGTGAATCCTAAGCAGCTCTTCAAACGGGAGGCTTCTAGATTAGCGTGGAACCCAGGGCAAGTGAACTGAGACCAGGCGTTTTCGGGCTCGAACAGATTACATTTTTCGGCCAGGAAGATTCAAGTGTTTTGTCGCGCGACAATTCAATCCTAGTCCGCAGATTTCGCCGATTACGCAGACTCTGAAAAACTAAGGGTGACGCCCTGTCAGGCCACTGCCTGGTATTCCCAACTAACCGGCGCCATCTGTGTAATATGCGGATTAACGTTCGTCACAGAGGCTTCAAAGCGCTGCGCGCCAGTTTCTTTTTCAGATCCGTATAGCCCTGATCTCCCGCGACCAGTTGACCCAGGACTCTGCGGATGCCGCGATGGCCGCGGGCGAACTCGATCATGCGTTCGGTGAACGGCGCGCCCCAGAAGTTTCCATAAAACTTTCGTCGCATCTGTGAGGCGCGCTGCAATTCACGGCCAAAGTCCTGCCGCCAAAGCTTTTCGTAAGCCAAAGGCGAGCCGCCGAGATAAGCATCAGCAAATAGTTCCGCCGAGCGGAGCGCATAATAAATCCCTTCGCCGGTGACCGGATCGGCGAAGCCCGCCGCGTCGCCGAGCAGCGCCCATTGTTCTCCACAGGCATGGCGGTGGTCCCAGGTGCGCGGCTCGAGTCCGGGAATGCGAGCGGCATAACGCTCGGCAGATTTTTTTAGTTCGGTTCGGATGTGGCGCAAGTTGTTAACTTGCGCTCCTTCTTCGGTGCCCCAAAGACGCATCGATTGGCGCAAGTTACCAACTTGCGCTACTTCGTAATAGCTGACCATGAAATCCCAAAGCAACTTATCGAGCGCCTCATGATCAAAAGCATCCTGCGTAGTCGCGATGCCGAAACTTATATGGTCAGGACGCGGAAACGCCCACGCGTAACCTACCCACTTAGGCAGAAAAGCAACGACGGTCGCGGCCTTCCCATCGTCGGGTAAAGGCGCGCGATAACCGAAAGCGACTTCCATCTCCGCGGGCGGTAAAGGCCCGGCGAGTTTCTTAGCAATCGGACTGTTGGCTCCGTCGGCGCCGACCAACCATTTACATTTGAACTCTGCGCCATTTTGCGTGTGAATTACCCAGCCGTCATCCGTTCTCTTGAATCCGCGGCCGGCTACCTTATCGGCAAAGACGAGCGCGCCCGCGTCACGCGCGCGCTCGCGTAAAAAAGTATCGAAGGCGATCCGCGAATAGACAGCAAACGGCTCGTCGAGTTTTAAATGCAGACGCTTGCCTGAGGGCGAGTACAGGTCGAGTTCATCAATCGTGCGCCCGACGGCTTCGACCAGATGCGGCCAGGCCTTCAAAGCTTTCGAGGTCACGCCGCCGCCGCAGGCCTTCGGCTCACCCGGCGGCCGGCCATCGAGAAGGGCCACGCGCACGCCGCCACGCGCGAGACGTTCCGCGGCAAACGATCCAGCCGGACCGGCGCCCACGATGAGGACATCAAAGTGATCCATGCGCTGGTCATCATAGTTTGCTTCATGGGTGCCTGCAAAGTTCGCCGGCGCAGGCGGCCCTTCCGCCAGATGTGCGGTAAGGCTTTGCCTTACCGCTAAGTGACTTCCTTTGAAGAGCGGCGCGAGGCCAGGCCGCGCGCTCCAGAGAGGCGGGGGCCTCGTAAAGATTAGCGAATCGGTCTCGTCGGAAAGCCGAAGGCTTTCCGCAGATCGGGCGGCAGGGCCGCAAAGAGTTTTCGCGCACCTTTCGCCATTGCGTGTTCACCTCAGGCCGGTGTTAAAATCTCGCTGTTCACTTGAACAAACCTTTGCGAATCCTCTGTGGCCTTCGGTGCTTGATTCTATGGCCAACACGAGCTCAGTAGTCTTTGCCGGCATTGCACCGCACCCTCCGATCATGGTGCCGGAGGTCGGCCGCGAGGCAACTGTCGAAGTGCGCAGTTCGATCGATGCGATGGCGGACCTCACCGCACGCGTGATCCGCAGCGGCGCTGAGACTGTCGTGCTGATTTCACCGCACGCGCCGCTCGAGCCTGACGCGTTTGTTGCTTACGATGGACCGCAATTGTATGCGGACTTTGCCAACTTTCGCGCGCCTACCGCGACTGTGCATGCTCAGCTCGACGACGAACTGCTGCACGAGATAACGCGCATTGCTGCTGATCAAGATCTGAAGACGATCCGAATCCGGGGATTCGATCTTGATCACGGCACGGCGGTTCCGCTCTACTTTCTGCAACATTACGGTTGGAATGGAAGGGTCGTCGCTCTTGGCTATAGCTTTCTTCCCAATGAAGATCACGTGCGGTTCGGCAGGTGCATCAGGCAAGCCATCGAACAACTCAGACGGCCGGTCGCGTTCATCGCCAGCGGCGACCTCAGCCACCGCCTGAAGCTCGAGGCACCGGCCGGCTATAGCCCGGAAGCGCATTTGTTTGACGCAGAGGTAGTCGACGCGATTCGCAGTAGCGCTACCAAACGCATCGTTGACCTCGATCCGGAGTTGCGCCGGATGGCCGGAGAATGTGGCTATCGTTCGATGCTGGTGGCCATCGGGGTCGCGCAAGAGCTCGAACCATCTTGCGAAGTCATCAATTACGAAGCGCCGTTTGGCGTGGGTTACCTGGTGGCCCAACTGCTGGCGCGCCCACGGAGCGCGGACATCCTGTCCGCACAGCGCGCAGAGCGCGCTCCAATCCCTGCGATGGAAACCGGCCAGGAGTTAGCGGCGCTCGCACGCACGGTCGTCGAGACTTTCGTTAAGGAGGGCTCACTGGTCCGTGCTCCTAAAGAACCTTCCGACCTGTTGAGCCAACGCGCCGGCTGTTTTGTTTCCATTAAGACTCTTGCCGGCGAATTGCGCGGCTGCATCGGAACGATCGAACCGTCGAAGGACTCGCTGGCTGAAGAAGTAATCCTCAACGCGATCAGCGCCGCAACCCGCGACCCGCGCTTCGCGCCAGTCCGTGAAGATGAACTGCCAGGGTTGAAATATTCAGTCGACGTGCTCTCCCAGCCTGAACCAGTCAAACTCGAAGATCTGAATCCAGAGATCTATGGCGTGATTGTAGAAGACAAAAACGGTGTGCGCCGGGGATTGTTGCTGCCAAATCTTAAAGGGATCAAGACGGTAGCCCAACAGGTGGAGATCGCCTCGCGCAAGGCAGGGATTCCGGCGGGGGATGAGATCAACCTCTGGCGCTTTCGCGCAGAGAGATACTCCGAAGACCTTTAGTCGCTCAGATATCCAGGTTTCTCACATCCAGGGCATTGTCTTCGATGAACTTGCGCCGCGGTTCGACGGCGTCTCCCATTAAGATCGAAAAAATACCATCGGTTTCCACAGCGTCGTCAATCCTGACCTGGAGCAGGGTGCGCTTCTCAGGGTTCATGGTCGTCTCCCAGAGCTGCTCAGGATTCATTTCCCCCAGACCCTTATATCGCTGAATCGATAAGTCCTTCTTCGCTGCCGCCAGGACTTTCTCCAATAGCGCCTCGCGGCTGGGAATCTCTTCGCTGGTCCCGTTGGTTCCGGTGATAAAGGGTGGCGCCAGCTCGTCTTCCAGAGTCATGTAGAGTTCCACTGCTCTTTGAAACTCAACATAGCTGGCAAAGTTCCAGTCGATCGAAACATTCACTCCCGAGGTCGTGGTAACTTCAACCTCCCATAAACCGTGCTCCTCATCGGTCGAGAGATCAGTTTTGAATCCCGCCTTATCCAAAGCCTTTTCTACTTTGGCCATCAGGTCGCCATCCTGGAAGATGCTGCGCAACGTGGCTCCTTCTTTACGCCAGACACCTTTCTTGCCGGCGAACGCCTCCAACAGTATGTCGAGCAAACGCGCGTCTCCGGCAAGCCGACGAATTGTTTTTTCGCAGTAACGCTTCAGGTCCACCAGCTTTTCCAGCGACTGGGCCAGGGCCTTCCCTTCGATATCATGGTTGGCGCCGACTGACTTTACCGTCATATCCGCGGTCGCCATGCGCATCAAATAGCGAGTCATCAGGCCCTCGTCCTTGATGTACTCTTCCTTCTTTCCCCGCTTCACCTTAAACAACGGCGGCTGGGCAATGTACACGTAACCCTTTTCGACCAGTTCAGCCATTTGCCGGTAGAAGAAAGTCAGCAGGAGCGTTCTGATGTGGGAACCGTCTACGTCAGCGTCAGTCATCAGAATGATTTTGTGGTAGCGCAGCTTGCTGGCATCAAAATCTTCTTTCCCTATGCCCGTGCCGAGCGCGGTGATCAGCGACTTGATCTCACTGTGGCCAAGCATCTTGTCGAAACGCGCTTTTTCGACGTTCAGAATTTTTCCCTTTAGCGGAAGGATGGCCTGGTTCTTACGATCACGACCCTGCTTGGCTGAGCCACCGGCCGAGTCGCCCTCGACGATATAGATTTCCGAGAGAGCCGGATCACGTTCCTGGCAATCAGCGAGCTTACCGGGCAACATCGTCGAGCCCATGGCCCCTTTGCGCACAATCTCGCGGGCCTTGCGGGCGGCGTCGCGCGCGCGGGCGGCGTCCAGTGACTTGCCGACAATGCGGCGCGCCACGGTCGGATTTTGCTCGAGGAATTCCGTCAGGCGCTCGTTAAGAAACGACTCGACCGCGCCCTTCACATCTGAATTGAGCTTGCCCTTGGTTTGACCCTCGAATTGTGGCTGCGGCAGCTTGACTGAGATAACGGCCACCAGGCCCTCGCGCACATCGTCGCCGGTCAAAGAGGTCTTGAAATTCTTCGCCAAACCCGACGATTGCGCATAGGCATTGATCGTGCGGGTGAAGGCCGAGCGAAACCCGGAAAGATGTGTACCGCCGTCAACTGTGTTGATGTTGTTGGCGAATGAATAGACTTTCTCGTCATAGCCGTCGTTGTATTGTATGGCGACTTCGATCGCCAGGATGTCGCTGATTTTCTCAAAATAAATCGGCTTGTCGTGTAATACGCTTTTGTTTTTGTTGAGGTGCTTCACGAACTCAGCGATACCGCCACGATAGTAAAACTCGTGGGACTTTTCCGGCTCTTCGCGCTCGTCCTTGATGGTGATGCGGATCCCTTTATTGAGAAAAGCCTTCTCGCGCAGACGTTCGGAGAGCTTGTCAAAAACAAACTCAATCGTATCGAAGATCTGCGGATCCGGTTTGAAGGTGATCTTTGTGCCGCGCTTACGCGTCTTGCCGGTCTGCTTTAGAGGGGCGACCGGGATGCCGCGGGCGTATTCCTGCTCGTAGGTTAGTCCGTCGCGCCAAATTTCCAGGTGCACCGACTCGGAAAGAAAGTTCACGACAGAGACGCCAACTCCGTGGAGACCACCGGAAACTTTGTAAGCATTCGAGTCGAACTTTCCGCCCGCGTGGAGCTTGGTCATCACGACTTCGGCCGCGGACCGCTTCTCTTTCTTCATCATGTCCACGGGAATGCCGCGGCCGTTGTCGATTACCGTGATCGAGTTATCAATGTGTATGTTCACTTCCACCGTGTCGCAGTACCCGGCCAGAGCTTCGTCAATAGAATTGTCGACTACTTCATAGACCAGATGATGCAGTCCTATCTCGCCCGTGGATCCGATATACATCGCCGGCCGCTTGCGCACGGCATCGCGCCCTTCGAGCACTGCAATCGATGATGAATCGTACGTATCTTTCTTATGCTTCAGATTTGATGATGGGGTTGCCAATTGGTGCTTACCTTTCACTTCCGTTTCTATTTACCCTCTCTGTTCCAGCATTATCCAATCGCTGCTCTCAATGCCGCATCTTCCCTCGCCTGACCGGCGCTCACCTCGTAAAAGTGCGCCCTCTGATTGAACCGCTCGAAGTGGTTTTTCTTTGACGTCGTAACGAACGTTTGAGTGCGTCCGTCCAGGTATTCAAGCAGCCGTTCAATGCGGATTCCGTCGAGTTCAGCGTCCAAGTCATCAATGAGGAAAATTGGATAATCCTGATGCTGTGAATGATACACTGAAATCGCCGCTAAATCAAGCGTTATCAATGCGCTACGCTGTTGTCCCGAGCTTCCAAAACTACGCAGATTCCGGTCGCCGAATAGAACGCCAAGGTCATCTCTATGCGGACCGATCAAGCAGGCGCCGGCAAACACTTCCGCCTGCTTGCGAAGCTGCAACCGTTGAGCAATCAGGTCCTCGTAATCATTTAGATCACCTTTGCCCTCCAGAGACGAAACATAGCGAATGGAGAGTGTGTCACCGAACAAACCGTGCTCCAGCGCGTCGTTCAAAAGCTCCACATATGATGTGCGCGATCTGTGGATCTGGGCGCTTAAAGCAGCCAGTTGTTCGTTCCAGGGTTCAAGTAGTTCGGCCACTTCTTCAAACTTCAAACGGCCTTCGCCTGCTTGCTGCAACAATCTCTTTTTTTGCTTGATTACTTTGCTATAGCTACTCAGCGTTTGGGCATACGAGGGATGCAGGGAGATGGCGCCGCGATCAATGAAACTTCGGCGCGCTTCAGGACCACCACGCACGACTTCCAATTCATTTGCGGTGAACCAGACGGCGTGCAACTGCGCCGCATAGTACGCCAGGGGTTCGCGCTTGTTGTTAATGAATGTCAGCCTCGAGTTTGCTTTAATATCGACCTGCAGGTCTCGCTCGATATCATTTCCCTGACAGACCTGTCCCTGAACTGACGCGGCCGGTTTGCCAAACGCTATTGCCTCGTGAAGCTGCCGAGTGCGAAATGATTTTGCATGCGCGAGGAGGTGGATAGCTTCCAGCCAGTTGGTTTTCCCCTGACCATTATTACCGTGAATGACGTTGATGCCTTTTCCCCATTGGATATCGCCTTCCAGGTTTCTGAAGTCGTTTGCCCGGATCGATCTAAGGAACATGTTTGAAATTCTAACATAGCCCGCTGGCGTGGCTGACTCGTGGGTTCGGCAGAAACAAAACGAGCACCAGGCATTTCCTCCGGCGCTCGTAATAACGAATCGTATGTTCAGCAAACTACTACTACTGATCGGGACAAATAAAGTTTGCAACGTTACTGGCCGCAAGTTATTAATTTCAGGATTGGAGAGGAAGGCAGTTCTGAACGAAAGTTTGAAACAAATGGCTGGTTTCATTAGTTCCGCCGGAGATTCGGAACATTAAAGCTTGAAACAATGCGTTTGCCTCAAAATGAGGAGTGTTTTCGGTCTGAATGTTGGATGAGGAAGGCGGTTCGACGTGTGGGAGGCGAGGTCATAACTTGAGATTGAGAAGGGAGTGCCGGTGGGTTTTCATCCCGCTTGGGGTGGCGTATTTATTGTTGCTGGTTTTTCTGTTTGGCGTGAGAAAGATCAAGCCAAGGTCACGGGGAGTGGAGATCAGGCGGGTTTACCTACGCGGCCCAGCCGTACTTTTCTCTTGCATTATTCCACGGACCTGACGCATAATCTCGGGCATGGGGCGCATAATCCCACTTCGGAATGCATGATATGGACAATTTTCGCATAGTTAAGACGATGTGCCGCATAGGCTTGGGGGCGGCCGGACCTGCTTTCCGGCATCAGGTGGAGAGGTTAGCAGAGGCACTCCGCACAGATGGGAAAAAGAAAGAAGCAGATTTATTAGAGGAAATGTTGCGCTCTCCTGAATCCGAACATTTGCTAAAGCCGAGCCGCGTTGTTCAGTCTGCGTCCGCACGATTCGCTGGCGAGGTCTTGACGCCTCGAACTACACCGCCGGTGGACAAAGAGACTGCGGCACCGTTAGCGGAGATACATTTCCCCTCGGAACGCGATGATCCTCCTATCCTAAACAAGGCGCTGACCGCTGCTATCGAACGACTTATTGAGGAGTGGGCTCATGTAGATGAGCTTACGTCAATCGGAGCGGCGCCCCCGCGCACATGTATGTTGTTCGGAAAGCCTGGAACCGGAAAAACGAAGCTTGCCTAGTACATAGGCGATCGGCTTGGTTTGCCGATTGTCCTCGCGAGACTAGACGGGTTAATCAGCTCCTTCTTGGGAACGACAGCTCGCAATATCGGGGCACTATTTGATTTTGCTAATCGCTATCGATGTATTTTGTTACTAGATGAGTTTGATGCAGTAGCAAAACTACGTGACGATCCGCAAGAAGTAGGTGAAATAAAACGCGTAGTTAACACGTTATTGCAGAACGTCGATAAGCGAACCGCGCACGGATTTACTATCGCCATAACTAATCACGAATTGCTATTAGATCCCGCTGTGTGGCGGCGGTTTGAAGTTAGAGTTGAGGTGCCGTTGCCAGCGGAGCAAGAACGGCAGCAGATACTCGATCAGTACCTTCGACCATTGCCAATCAGTCCAGCCGAGACTCGATTTTTGTCATGGCTAACAGGTGGGATGAGCGGTAGTGACTTAGAGATGCTGGCAAAAAGCCTTAAGAGGTTTGTTGCCATCCACGGCAAAGGCGATTTTGTCCTAGTGGAGGCACTCCATGCTTACGCGATTACGACCGCGACAACCGAAAAAAGAGATGTGTTTGGCCTGTTGCTAGCTGCACCGCAAGATATAGCTCGACAAATGATCGATAGGCCTGAACTAGGGCTTACTCAAAACGACGTGGGAGCCATTCTAGGGAGGGACCAGGCGACGATCAGTCGGTGGTTAAAAAATGAAGCCAGCGCGGAGGTGATGTTGGAGCATGCCTAATAATCCGGTCCAAGTAGTTCTTAATACGAAGGATTATTTCAGGGTTCCAGATCCAGGAAAGCCTCCGCGCCCAAAGGATTTTTTTGCGAACCGTGACCGGGAGTTTGTTGAGCATCGCGAAAGGCTATTGAGACAAGTTACTGCAGTAGGGACAGCTTTCCAACGATCTGGCATGCCCTCGACTGGCGTATTGAAGGTTAGTCTTCGCCGGGAAGCTTGGGCGAAAAGCCACCGTCCACAACGAGCGGTATTTCCGCCGGCAAAGCGGCCTTGCATCGCAGCATCTAAGCTGGGTGATTTATATTATTACGTCACCTCAGACGATGTTCAGGAAATTGCCAACGAAATCTCCGCGGCTGAGACTGAAACCCGAAAAAAGATCAGCAAGAGGGGTAAAGAGTATTTTGCTCCGTCCAATCAACGTAGCGATGTCGGGACGATCGAATCAATTGAACTACCAACATTAGGTGAAAAGCGGAAGTTTAGCGCCGAAGAAGCTGTAAATTGGTTATCGGATCCTAGAACGTCTAGCGCTTACTTTATTGAGTTCTATTCGTTGCCGCCGCGCCTCATACCTCAATTCGCACGTGAGTTTATTGAAAGGCGTCTTCAGAGTGTAGTTAGTTCGGCGCATAGTCACGACCTCACAGTGCAGACATTTCCTGTTGACCTTAAAGCAAAGCACACTTCCGAAACAACAAATGTCGTCGGCGTACGGTTAGTTTCCGCAACGGATGGGGTCTTTCTTCCTTCTGTCGAAGAGCATTCAAAACTGCTGGCGATACTCGACGCTGATCCTCATGTTCGGCATGTCATCCTGCCACCAATTGTGCTGGCGGCAAAGTTAAGCACGTCGGTAATGGAGCCGAAGAACAGTTGTCCAGTGCCGCCAAGAACGTCGGGAGTTGAATACCCAAAAATCGGTGTGATTGATGGAGGGTTCGGAAGCAATTTTAGTGGCTGGAATTTAGGAGCACATACGATTGTTGCGCCTGAGCATCAGCAAACTGATCACGGATCATTCATTGCTGGTTTGGCAGTGGGCGGTCAGGCATTGAACGGCTCATCAGTGTGCGCGGAAATGGATGGCTGTGATTTGTTCGACATCGGGATATTGCCCGACCCCGTGCAACAGCATGTTTTCGAAATCTACTATCCGAATGGAGTGGTCGACTTTCTTGCCGAGGTCGATAGTGGAGTCGAGGTGGCGCGTCGCGAATTTGGCGTTCGTGTTTTTAATATGAGCCTTAACCTGCAAGATCCCGTGCAAAATGACGGCTACGGGGTCGTGGCGAGTCTGCTCGATCAAATCGCGGACAAACACGATGTACTGTTCGTGCTCTCTGCAGGTAATTTAGAACCGAGCGATTGTAGGGATGAGTGGTCGACGAATCCACAAGCAGCGTTGCAGTACTTGGCATCAC
>WNFR01006833.1_pt1 | contig 11643 bp, 11 predicted proteins | sample 5400221 | NCBI WGS metagenome assembly WNFR01 (sample SAMN13153357, study PRJNA577476) | soil metagenome | isolation source: 40 cm soil under Madrone tree | place: USA:California | collected 2016-06-14 | reverse complement strand
CTCGTTTGATGAGACTAGAACGACAGGTTTCTTCAATGCGTGAGCGAGACCAAGTTCGTAAAACACGTTCGGATTTCTTGATGTCAGTTCGGCTACGAGAACTCGGGCCGCGCGGATACCTGTCCAAACTTGATCAATGATTTTTCCTGTAGCGAAGATGTCGTCATCGGCTCTCACTGCCTTGAGACCTGCCTTCTTTATCGCCGGCTCGTAAATAAGTCCGTAGTGATCTCCAAGCGGCGAAGCGAAGGGCATCATCACGAAACAGCTGTCAGTAGGCGCAATCGTTACCGACTTTCCAAGCTTCTTGATGGCTTCGGCTGTGGCTTGTGGAGAATAACCTCAGGCGCGGCTACATCGAGGATGCGAATTTTTCCGTCATGCTCCTCGACGAGCTGCGCCTTTCGAAGCGTGTCGAGAAAGATCGCCTTGAACTCGGAAAGCTTTGTTTGAGGGATTTTGAACGTGTCGACTAAAGCATTGTCGAAGAATTGTTCGTCCGGAAGATTCTCTCCACGGTAGTGACGGTACACGTCTCCGATATCTGGCGCCTTGAGGGCCGCTTGACGCAAGCTGTCCAACTCCTCCTTCGGATCTTGCGGGCGAAGTATTTGCCTCGCGAGCTCTGTAATTCGGATTCGCCCGGCAGAAGGTCGCTCAAGCAAACCAAATTTCAGTGCCGAGCTGAATTCAACTCGTGTCGGACCGGTAAGTTTCAGCCCAAGAAACTTAGCAAGTTCGGCTTCAGAACATTCTTTCCCGGCATTCTGATCGAGGATGGCCTTGGGAACGCGAAGCACCTTATCGAGCGAGTGACGAGGAAACTTGCCGAGAGTGATGGTAGCTTTCGCTTTCTTTCCTGGCATAAGATCCTTTCCGAGGTTAATCGAAGTGCGGTCTGCACGTACCGCACTCCTGCTGAGCCGCTAAACCCAAAAGGGTTCATTCACCACGAATGCTCGCTGTCAGATCGAGATGACATCAGCAACCGCTCCCGCTTCTTCCACTGGGCCGGCACCTGGTGTAGCACCCACGCGTATTCCTGAATCCGCCAAGTTCCGGTGGCTTTTGTTTCAAGGACCATCGCAGGATCGCGGCGGCCTCGCGGCGCTCTCGGTCGGAATACTTCTTAAGTAAAATCCGAGCCCCGCGGTTATACATGTGTCGGGCCAGAGAGGGCGCCAGAGTCTTCAGCAATGGCCCGTGTTCTTCCAAACGAAGAAATTTTTCGAAAGTGACCTCGACTCCCTTCCCCCCGGGACTGGGCCTCCTCTTTGGATTGATGCCCACCCAATTGATCTTACGATCGATACCGAAACTTTTCGGCTCTCCCCCAATGCCCCCGATACCAATCACCGCATCAAAACCATAGTTTCGAACGCGTCCCATGCAACCGTAGATCCCAAATCTTCCATGTTCGTCAGGATCTCCGACGTGGGTTCGCTTGTACGTGAGAATACGCATCTTCTTTCCGCCTTGGCCACCTAACCAGTGAGTATACTGACCAGCGATATTACTTTTACCGAGTTCACGATTTCCCAGCATTTACTCGGTCAATCAGCATGTTGTCAATAATTTTCAGGCGCTCGTATAACCAATATCCTTGGTGAGCATATTACCAATATACCGGCATGGCGCAGGTGGATGCACATCGCATTTACACGCCAGGATTGAATATAGGATTTAGTCATAGGAGAATTCAGTTCAATCCCGGAATCGTCGCATGGTTTTGCAACGGTTACTTGATCACCTTATCCGCCCGCGCGAGCACATTCGGCGGTATCGTCAGACCGATCTGCTTTGCCGCTTTTAGATTGATAACAAACTCGAACTTCTTTGGTTGCTCCACAGGCAAGTCAGCGGGCTTGCGGCCTTTTAAAATTTCGTCCACATAACTAGGGGGCGAGGAACGGTAAGTTACTTATTGGGGAATGGGGAATTAATTTTGTCCATACGCTGCTGGGCTTCTTCCTCCGTCATTGCTTCCACCTCGCATAGCATCTGCGCTAGCTCGGCTTCGCTTACCCGCTCCGCTTGGCTCTGCGTGATGATGCCTGCCATCTCGGCGATCGTGGGAGCATCGAAAAGAGCCTTGACGGGCAGTTCCAGCTTGAATGCTTGAATCACGCCGGATATCACCCGAGAAGCTAGTAACGAATGGCCGCCTAAGTCGAAGAAGTTATCGCGAATACCTACTTGATCCACTGACAACACTTTCGACCAGATCGAAGTCAAGCGCTTTTCAGTCATCGTGGTGGGTGGTGCGTAAAGACTCTTCAAGTTAGGGCGTGCGTTTCCGGGATCAGGCAGCGCCCGACGATCAACTTTACCGTTCGGGTTCAGGGGTAATGCATCCAATCTGACGAAAGCTGACGGTGTCATATGGTCGGGCAATCTCTCATTGATGAATTTGCGCAAATCGCTGACCGTATGACGTTCCGAAAAGCGACATGTGTAGTATGCAATCAGGCGAGACTCACCAGCCTCGTTGTCCCGAGTTACCACCACCGCCTCGTGGACCGCTGGATGACTCAGAAAAACTTTTTCCACTTCCTCCAGCTCGAGTCCGTAACCTCGTATCTTGACGCGAAAATCCTTTCGCCCTTTATGTACGAGACATCCATCTGGAAGTCGAAGTCCCAGATCACCGGTGAAACAAAGCCGTTGCCCATTACCTTTCGTGTCGGCTTTGAATTTCGCTTCCGTAAGTTCCGGCCTCAGCCAATAACCGGTGGCAAGATAGCGACTCCTGACAACAATCTCACCAACCTGGTTTACTCCTACCTCATTGCCCGCGTCGTCGAGCAGCAAAATCTCTTTGTCCTGAACGGGATACCCGACGGGTACATCATCGCCTAGGACGTCGATATTGTCATTCAAGAGATACGTGGTCAGCTGTCCGGTTTCACTACTAGAGAGCCCGGTCAAAAATGCGCAATGAGCCCCAAAGAATGTTTTGTACAGTTCAATGTCGCTTTTGTACACGGTCTCGCTTCCTACGCGTACAATGCGAAGGGCGGAAAACGTCTCCTTCCCTGTCAGGGTTGCGCAAAAACTACGAAACAATGATGTGCTGAACGGGCAAATCGTAATTTTTTCTTCGGAAAGCCAGCTCGCGAGGCGATTGACTCCTTCTTTTTGAGTATCAAAGGGACAGAGCGCCGCTCCATTCAACAAAGCAAAAAAACTGTTTGTCACCGCAATCGCAGTGCCCGACGCTAGAAGAGCGATTCGATCGCGTTCGGATGCTTGACTTTCCTTTCCACGCAGCATGGCTCGGTGCAGGAGGTCTCGGTGATCACAAAGAATCCCTTTGGGCTCTCCTGTGGAACCCGAAGTGTAAAAGATCGTCGCAAATACGGTCGGTAAGATATGGATCTCTAGATCGCTACCAGAGATGCTCAAATCTATAGATTCAATTTCCAATACACCAACGGGGCTGCTAATCATCCCACGTGCCAATGAGACATTCTCCTGGTCCGTAATCACTAGACCTGCCCGAGAATTATCCAGCAATGCGACGTTCTGAGCCTTTGAAAATAAAGAATCCAGAAGCACAAAAAATTTGCCGGCCTTCAAAACCGCGAGGATGGCCGCCATCAAGGGAGCGTCTTTCACCAACAACAACGCGATAACTTCTGGCGTATCTCCTCGGGTGCCTACCAGTACACGAGCGATTCGGTTGGCCATTGCGTTGAGCTCACCGTAACTCACCACATGGTCAACCGTTTTGACCGCAATTCCATCAGGATAAAACCGCACGATTTTCTCGAAGCGTTCAGGGATCGATTTCTCAAAATCCTCTTGCGAAAACTCCATAACGTTCCCAGATGGATGAAAAGAGTTGGCCCGAAAATGATCACCAGTTTTTTCGATCATAGTAGTCGTTTTGTCAGAACCTACATTTCAAAGTAAACCGCGGTCATTATCGATCAAAACATGCGCATTGAGCTTTGAACTCCGATCCAGTTCCGAGGATCCCAGGGTAAAGAGCGTGATGAAAAACTTACACTTTTGTACACAGGATTGAAATGTACGACGCTTCAATTTATTTCAGCACGAGTTTGATTCGATGGAGAAATGAGTTCAATCCGGGCATTTCGGTGTGGTTACTTATCGTTTAGACGGCATCGATAGAGAGTCTCGCTTTAGTTAACCGGTTGCGGAAGCCATTTCGCTTCCCCGTTAGCCAAACGTTCGAGGTTGTATTGAAATCGTTGCTCAGTATCCCACAACGAGAAACTCCAACGGCGGTACGTTAACATCAAAGTTACGTCCGCGTATTTAATAGGCCCAATTCTCATCGGTAAAACGCACGGTATCGTCAAACTGTCTCTTGGACGAATCTTTGGAACGGTTTCCATGGAAAGAGGACTAAGGACGTGCCTAACCGTTTTGGAGGCGCTCGACACGGAGTTTAGCTCGCAGGCACCGCGAATCTCATGGGCTGAGAAATAGCCTTCGTTGAAAAATGTAAATTGGGTGGAAAATGGATAGGTGAAGCTTGTGATGATTTGTGGTGACGGAGAGAAAATTGCTGGGAGCTGGAAAAAAACAAGATATAGCGTGCCGAGCGCTACCATCGACTCGACCGCTGTCCATAATAACAAAGATCGTTTTGATTTTAAGTTTCCCGCCAGCCGTTCTACGCCTTCTCTACGCTCGCTGCTTTCTTGCTTCTCGCGACTCAACCATGAAGGAGCTTTAGCTGGATTCATGTTTGAATTCATTAGGCCGCGGCATTCTCCGAAAGAATCAATTGCTCGACTACTGCTTCAATTGCAGCGGCAGAAATTGGTTTTTCCAGGTAATCAACCATTCCTGCGCGCAATGCTACTTCCCTCCATTCCAACCCAAGATAGGCGCTGCAACCGACAATCGGGATGCCGGCAGTTCTCTGGTCTTTACATATCGCTTTAGATACGTCTGCACCTGTCATATCGGGAAGATTGAGATCCAATAGAATGAGATTCGGCTTGGCGGAAACGGCTTTTTCGATCGCCTGAGTGCCGGTTCCCGCCTCTGAGATTTCGTAGCCCGAAAAACGAAGGATTGACGAGAGAATTTGTCGCAGATGCTCGTTGTCATCAACTATAAGAATTCTCTTTGCCATGTTAAAGGTGCTTTCGGAAGGGGCTAATTTAGGCGAAGTGCTGATCTGAACGCAAGCCCGAATATAACTATGAAACAACTGAACCCGATGATATTGATTCGAGCTAGGGCACAATATAGCCGGCTAAGTGCCAATCGCCAGTGATTTCACAGGATTTGCCGTCGAAAGTCTCAACAAATATTTTAGTGCAAGCCAAGCTGCCTCGCAGCAGCGGCACGGTTGCCGTGACAGCGCTCCAGAGCCGCGAGAATCAACTCTTTCCGGTAATATTCCGTGGCGTCACGATAGGACCGACCATCGATGGACGGACACGCTACCGATGCAACAACCCTCGACGGCAAATCCTGTATCGTAAGTCACGGTCCGCGTCCGAGAACGATGCCCCTTTCGATGACATTGCCCAGCTCGCGCACGTTGCCTGGCCAGCCATAGGCACAGCTTTGCGCTGTAACCGAATCGTCGATTGATGAATGTCGATGTCGCCTTTACCCAGATGGACAATTTCCGGGCGGGCGGCGGTAGCTCTCTATACTAGTGAGAATTGCGTTTTCTCGGTTTCGAGATGGTTCAAGAATCGCTTGATAACCTGTCGCATAAAAATTCTCCTCTCCATTGGTTTTGGAGAGCAAGATACGACAAGTTCAGAACGTCACTGTACTGGCGGAGAAATCAGTTCAATGACATCTAACGCCGGCTTGAGCAGCGGTTAGCCGCCGCTTCCTCCAGTGGTAGCCACTCCACCGCGTTGGATCAGCTACCCAGCTCTCGCACGAGGCTCCGCCAGAGCGCGTTCGCCTCTCGGATGCCCGGATCGCGGGCCTGTCTTTGGACCGCCGTGTGCACCATGACCAGCCGGCTGGCCGGATCGACGTAGATCGCCTGCCCACGGACGCCGCGGAGCGCGAACATCCGTCGCTCGCCTGCCAATATCCAGACCTGATAGCCGTAGCCGCCGGTACCGGGCTGCGGCTGGCCTGGGTGCACACGCGTGGCGTCCTCGATCCACGCGGCGGGAATGAGCTGCCGCCCACGCCAATTCCCGTCGTGAGCGAGCAGCAAGCCGAGCCGCGCGTAGTCGCGCAGCACCGCGTTGATGCAGCAGTAGGTCGCCTCCTGGCCCGAGCGGTCGATGAGCCAGGTGGCGTCGGCTTCAGCACCGATCGGCGCCCAGATCTTCTCTTGCAGGTAGTCCGCGACCGGGCGACCGACCGCACTTCGTAGCACGAGGCCGAGCACTTGGGTCTCGACCGAGGCGTAGTAGAACCTGGCGCCGCTTGGCGCCGCCCGCACATTGAACGGGGTGACCGCATCGACGGGGGCCTGTCACGGACGGGGATGTGCAACCGGCGACGACGGCAGCGAGTACGCACACAGCCGCCAGCGAACTGCCTGAGAGGCTCAGCAGCCGGACGAAGCCGATCCTATTCACGCGCGACATGCTCTGCTCGTCCACTCGATCACCATCCTTCTGGCGGCTAACTATTAAATGAGTCGGTCCGTCTAAGTAACCATTGTAAAACCATGCGACGATTCCACGATTGAACTGAATTCTCTATCAATGCAATCGCGCGTTACATCAAATTGAACCGGCGTTCAGTTTAATCCTTCTTGCCTTTTTCACAGATCGCCGCGGCTATCAAGGTTGACAATATTGCAGCGTTTGTCGGATACGGATTTCGGTTGTTAAATACCGGAAATGATCATGGGATTGCTCGTGATTATGACATCGGCAATCGACGTAAGAGCAAGGCAAACGACTTTTTTGTTTATTGAGTTTTTCTCCTACTGTTGCCTGCTGCCTCGTGACTCATGCCTGTTCTCACTTGATCACCTTATCCGCTCTCACCAGCACGTTCGGCGGGATCGTCAGGCCGATCTGCTTGGCGGCTTTCAGGTTGATCACCAGCTCGAACTTCGTCGGCTGCTCGACGGGAAGATCGCCGGGCTTGGCGCCTTTCAAAATCTTGTCCACATACGTAGCCGCGCGCCGGTCCAAGTCGGTTACGCTCACGCCATAGGCCATGAGCCCACCGTCTTCCACGTACCGCCCATCGGAGAAAATCGCTGGCAATCGGCTCTTTACTGCAAGTTCTGCAATCTGTGGTCGCTGAGAAACGAAGACGGGCCCCGCCAGCACGATGACTGCGTCAACACGCCCCTTACTTGCGGCTCGGAACGCAGTCTCAATACCGTTGGGAGTTTGTACGTCTAGGAATTGAAATTGAACCCTAAACGCCGCCGCGGCCTTCTCTGTTTCTTTTAACGATTGTGCGTTGCCCGGGTTGGTTGAAGTCCCGAAGAAGGCCACGCGCGAGAGTCTCAAAACGATCTCCTTCAGAAGCTCCAGCTGTTTTCCGCTTAACTCCGGGGACAGCGTGGACAATCCAGTAACGTTCCCGCCGGGTCGCGCGAGGCTGGCGACGAAACCGCTTCAACAGGATCGCCATCCTGGGCCATGACAATTGGAATCGTAGAAGTCGCTTCCTTGGCTGGCCGGGTTGCTGATGAACCACCCGTGACGATGACGTCAACCTTGAAGCGGACCAGCTCGGCCGCAAGCGAGGGCAGGCGATCTAGTTTTCCGTCTGCATATCGCCACTCAATGAAAATGTTTTTCCCCTCCACATACCCAAGCTCCCGCAGGCCCTGCCGGAACGCCTCGGTGCGAGCCGACATAGCTGCAGGAAAGGCATTACTTAGGTATCCCACGCGAGGAGTTTTCGTTGGTTGCTGAGCATGAGTCACAGCCCCAGTCACCACGAGCACGAAAGCAATTACCGAAAGCCCCAGCCATTTTAGATTTTGGATTTTAGATTTCCGATTATCGGAAAAAGATTTCGAAGGAAATGATTTCATACGCTTGTTCTCCAGGTTTTCAATCCAAAATCCAAAATCGCAAATCCAAAATTCACTTGATCACCTTATTCGCCCGCGCTAGCACATTCGGTGGAATCGTCAAGCCGATCTGCTTGGCGGTTTTCAAATTGATGATGAACTCAAACTTCTTCGGCTGCTCCACCGGGAGATCGGCGGGCTTCGCGCCTTTCAATATCTTATCCACATACGTAGCGGAGCGGTGATCCATATCAGTAATGCTCGCGCCGTAGCTCATAAGCCCCCCGGCTTCCACATACTGGCTCTGGTGGTATATCGCCGGGAGCCGACTCTTTACCGCGAGGTCTGCAAGCAGTGCTCGCTGAGAAAGAAGAATTGCGCTCGTAAGCGTGAGGACCGCGTCAGCGCGCCCCTTGCTTGCGGCTCGGAATGCGGTCTCGATATCCTTAGGATCTAGAACGTCTAGGAATTGCAGCTTTACTCCGAGCGTCCCTGCGGTGAGTTCGGTCTCCTTGAACACTTGTGCGTAGCCTGGGAGGGTCGAAGTCCCGAGGACGGCCACGCGGGAGAGCTTGGAAACCACTTCTTTCAATAGCTCCAGTCGTTTTCCGCTTAGCTCGGGCGTAAGCGCGGCCAGGCCGGTGATGTTCCCGCCGGGCCGCGCCAGGCTGGCGACGACGCCGGTTGCAACAGGATCGATATCCTGCGCCATGACAATGGGAATCGTGGTTGTCACTCCCTTTGCAGCGCGGGTTGCTGTCGGACCAGTCGAGAGGATGACGTCTACCTTAAGACGCACGAGTTCGGTCGCAAGATCGGGCAGTCGATCGAATTTTCCCTCCGCATATCTATACTCAATGACAATGTTTTCCCCCTCCACGTAACCAAGCTCGCGCAGAGCCTGCCGGAATGCCTCCCTGCGAGCCGCGTCAGCAGAGGAAGGGGAGTCGGCACCTAGGCGCCCCAGTAGGGGGATTTTCGTTGGCTGCTGCGCCTCGGCGGACATGCAAAGTGCAAAGAGCATAGCGCAAAGGGCAACGAACGTGATTTTATTCTTCATGCCTTTTTCCCTGTCTCGATCCACGTGTCATTCGACACTTGACACTCGCCCCGTCTCACTTGATCACCTTGTCCGCCCGATACAACACCGACTGCGGAATCGTCAGGCCGATCTGCTTCGCGGTCTTCAGATTAATCACCAGCTCGAATTTCGTCGGCTGCTCCACCGGCAGATCGGTGGGCTTTGCTCCCTTCAGAATCCTGTCCACGAAATATGCGACGCGCCGGTAGCTGTCCGCGATGTCCGCCCCGTAGTACATGAGCCCACCGGCATCTACATATTCTCTTTGGGGATACACCGATGGTAACCGGCTCTTTAACGCAAAGCCCAGGATCCGTTTTTGGTTATCGCGCATTAGTGGGCCCCCGCTCACGAAGAGTCCATCCGGGCGCTGCTTGCTTAGCGCGGCGAATACCTTCTCGAAACCGTCCGCACTGCGTACCTCCCAAGGCTGAAGAGTCAACCCCAGCCCACGCGCCGCGACTGGAAGAACCTCTTTCACCTCGTGCGCGCTGACTCGAACGGCCGGATCGTAGAGAACCGCGACACGGGCAAGTTTGGGAACGGCTTCTTTGAGCAGCTCCAGCCGCTTACCGCCTAGTTCTCTGGTAAGGTTTGTAAGGCCGGTGACGTTGCCGCCAGGACGGGCAAGGCTTTCAACCAGGCCCGCCTCGACAGGATCGTTTGGAGAGCCCGCCATAACGATGGGGATCGTATTGGTCGCATTCTTAGCCGCCTGGATAATCCCCCCTCCAGCTGTCACGATGATATCAACTTTGAGACGCACCAGCTCGGCCGCAAGCTCAGGCTGCCGATCGGACCTCCCCTCCGCATATCGGTACTCGGTGGCGATGTTCTGTCCTTCTATGTAGCCAAGCTCGCGCAGAGCCAGCTGAATTCCCTTGGAACGGGTGGACTCGGTAGTGGGGTCGCCTCCCACTAGATACCCTATCCGCGGAATCTTCTTCGGCTGCTGCGCTTCGGCGATGACTGCAACAGCAAGCAGTACCGCTACAAACAGGATTGATAAGACACGAGCTTTCTTCATCGCACACATGCTTTCGTTATGTATCACGCGGGGTGGTAATACAGGAAACTAAGATTTACGACCGAAGACGACAGGGATTCGTCGAAGTGGGAAAACCGGATTTTTAACCTGAGATTGAACTGAACGACGCTACAGTCCAATCTCGAAGGATTGAATCGTAGGAGAATACGATTCAATCCTGGCGTCGCCGCGTGGTTATTTCATCACTTTATCAGCTCTCGCTAGCACATTCGGCGGGATTGTCAGGCCGATCTGTTTCGCCGCTTTCAGATTGACGATCAACTCGAACTTCTTCGGCTGCTCCACCGGGAGATCGGCGGGCTTAGCGCCTTTCAGGATCTTGTCTACATACGTAGCGGCGCGCCGGGCCAAGTCGCTCAGGCTCACGCCGTAGGTCATCAGCCCGCCGTCTTCGACATAATCGATATACGGATATATCGCCGGAAGCCGGCTTTTTGCCACGACGTGGGCAAGCTGTTTCCGGTGAACAACGAGGACGGAGCTGGTCAGCGCAAGGACTGCATCGGCGCGCCCCTTGCTCGCCGCTCGGAATGCCGTCTCGATATCGTTGGCATCGAGGATGTCTAGATATTGAAGTTGCACCTTGAATGCCGCAGCGGCGAGTTCCAGTTCTTTCAACGATTCTGCGTTGCCCGGTCGCGTCGAAGTCCCAAGCACAGCCACATGTGAGAGTTTAGGAAGGATCTCCTTCAGAAGCTCCAGTTGTTTTCCACTTAGCTCCGGAGCAAGGGTGGACAAGCCGGTAATGTTTTCCCCCGGTCGTGCTAGGCTTGCAACGAATCCGGTGCCAACAGGATCCGGGTCCTGCGTCATGACAATAGGAATCGTGGAAGTTGCTTCCTTGGCGGCACGCGTTGCTGAAGGACCAGCTGTGACGATGATGTATACCTTCTGACGCACAAGCTCAGCAGCGAGCGGAGGAAGGCGATCCTGGTTTCCCTCTGCAGATAGCCACTCAACGACAACGTTTTTCCCCTCGACGTACCCAAGTTCGCGCAGGCCACGCCGGAATCCTTCGATGCGGGTTGTGATAGCGGAAAGCGAGCCAGCACCTAGAAATCCGATCCGAGGGATTTTCGTTGGCTGCTGCGCCTCGGCTAACATTGCAACAGCAAGCAGCGTCACAGCAATCAGGATTGATAAGACAACAGTTTTCTTCACTACCACCTCGTTCGTGAGCAGGCTTATCACGAACACTGAACTTGAAAAAGTAATATTTACAGCAGAAAGGAAACTGGATTCTTCGAGGGAAAAAAGGCCAATTTTGACGCTAGGATTGAACTAAACGACGCAACGGTCAAATCTCATAGGATTTGCTAGTAGGAGAATTCAATTCAATCCTAGCATCGCCGCTTCGCTTTCTTTGCTCACTTGATCACCTTGTCCGCTCGCGCCAGCACATTCGGCGGAATCCTCAGCCCGATTTGCTTCGCTGTCTTGAGATTGACCACCAGCTCAAATTTCATCGGCTGCTCCACAGGAATATCGGCTGGCTTGATACCCTTTAGGATCTTGTCGACATATCGAGCACCGTCTCGGCCCTCGGTACCGTAACCGGGTCCGTAG
>WNFR01013299.1_pt1 | contig 11644 bp, 12 predicted proteins | sample 5400221 | NCBI WGS metagenome assembly WNFR01 (sample SAMN13153357, study PRJNA577476) | soil metagenome | isolation source: 40 cm soil under Madrone tree | place: USA:California | collected 2016-06-14 | reverse complement strand
GTTTGATGAAATACAATCCCACGCAGAGTGCAATCGCACACAATCCGTTCAGAAGCGCGTTGAGTGCCGGCAAAAACATCCAGCGCCCGGCAAAATCAGCCGAAGCATGATGGAGATACACCAGCCACAGTAGGAACGACACCGCGACGCCGCTCACCACCACGATCGCTCCAACTATCGGACGCGGATTGATTTGAGCCTGTTCCATCCCGACAATTAAATCACAAAAAGCCATCCGGAGCTCACCGCAATGCAACGCACTGGGCGAGCATGGATACGGCCAGCAACGGAACGCGCATCATCAGTGAGCGGTCCCAAGACGCCTGCAACACCCGAGCATTGTCCAGTCTTCCTCCCGTTTTCGCCGCTTCTGTTTGAATCCGATTGATTGGCTTTGAAAAACGCTCGTATATAACCACCAAGAGGATCAACATCGCGACCGAAAACAGGTAGAACCCGCGATGTCCACTCCCATTGAACAGGACCAGGAGAAAATTCGACAACATCGCCAAGATGCCCCAGACCGGCATCCGCCTATCCCCGAAGAGATGGATAAATCCCATGACTTCCGTCGCAGCAGATTCCGCAACTGATCGGAGCGCGGGACGGCCGACGGTCAAGAAAAACACGTCCGTGCCAAAGATCACCGCGGTACTTATGAGGCCGGTTAGAGACGCCGGCCATATCAGATGGTTCATTGCTCGTCCGCCTTTCTTACTGTCGCAGCCCCGATCCGCTGGAACACTTCCAGGAGGTTGAGTTCGTCCCAATGCTCTACGAACTTGCCATCCTTAACGCGCCAAATATCGATGCTTCGCAACTGAACCGGCGCGCGGTTCGGCCGATAGCCCAGGAATGATTTCGTAAAGGTTCCGCTGTACGTCAAGCGGGCGCTGATACGGTCGCCTTCTTCGATCACGTCCTCGATCGCAACTTTGGTATCTGGAAATGCCTCGAGGTAATGACGAAAGAATGCTTTGACGCCTGCTGGTCCCGGCTGTACGTGCGGATTGTGATTGTTATATTCGGGGTGGATGAACTCATCGAAGAGTTCCACCCGTTTCTCGTTCAGCGCTTGGACAAAGAGTTGTGGGAGACGCTTGTTGCTCATGAAATCCTCCATGACTCAGAGTGTGTGATGTATACTGCTAGAAATCAAGGTACTGCCATATTTGTCAGTGTTGGATTAAAAATGCCGGTCTCCAAAAAGGAAATTTCCGAGTGTCCGGTGGACGCGATGATGCGGGTCATGGATGGTCGTTGGAAAGGCACGATTCTATGGCGTCTGCAGGAGGGTCCGCGGCGCACCAGCGAACTCAAGCGTTCCATTCCCGGGATCACGGAGCGCATGCTGATCCGCCACCTTCAGGAACTTGTTGCCGATGGCATCGTCAAAAGAGACGACAAAAAAACAATTCCGCCCTGCGTTTACTATTCGCTTTCCCCGTACGGAAGGACGCTCGGCCCAGTGGTCCAAATGATGTGCAACTGGGGGCGCTCGCACTTGAAGCGTCTGTCAGCAAAATGCTGATGAGCGCAGGAGCTTGTGCCCGGTGATCTCAAGACAGATTGGCCCAGGCCTGGCTTCGTCCTATTGAAGTGGGTTCACTACTATTTCAAGCGTTCGCGTTCGCCAACCGCGAAACAGGCAATCTGAATCTCCCCGAAACAGTAGGCTTTGATTTGCTACCACTCATTGTTCTTGCCAGCCTCCACCGAGATTTCTGTAGATTCGAACCAGACCCAAGAGCTCATTCAACCGAGCCTGAGCAAGTCCCAGCTCCGCATTGAAATAATTGGTTTCGTTGGTCAGCACCTCCAAGTAACTTGTGGCGCCTCCTCGATAGCGCGTCTCCGAAAGCCGGGCCGCGTCTTGAGCGGAAAACGCCAGTTGTTCCTGCTGCTCTCGGAATTCTCTGTCCTTGCGGTACTCCACTAACGCGTCTGAGACTCCACGGAAAGCTTGCTGGATCGTCTGCTGATACGTCAGTACGGCTTCCTGCTGCCGCGCCTCGGTGAACCTCACATTGGAGCGAATTCTTCCTCCGGCGAAAATGGGCTGCGTCAGCGATCCTCCGAAATTCCACAAACCAGCCGGACCGGTAAACAGGCTGCTAAGCGCTGAACTCTGAAATCCGCTGTTCGCGGTCAGGCTGATTTGCGGGAAGTAATCTGCCTTTGCTACTCCAATTTGAGCGTTCGACGCCATCAACTGGGCTTCGGCCTGGCGAATGTCGGGGCGACGCTGCAAGAGGCTGGAAGGGAGCCCTGCGGGAACCTCTGGCGCATGCGGTTGCTCCGTCAACTTCGTTCCACGCACAATGGGTCCGGGATTGTTTCCAAGAAGCGTGCTGATGAAGTTTTCCTGCTGTTCGATGCGCCGCTCCAGATCAGGAATAGTCTCAGCCGCGGTGAACACCAACTGCTCCGCCTGCCGAACATCGAGCATGGAGGTTGCCCCGCCGTTAGCCAACATTTGTGTGATCCGCAGCGAATCCTGGCGCGAGGCCAAAGTTCGTCGCGCGATTTCCAGTTCCAAATCGAGCTCGCGCAGTTGGAAGTAGGCTGAGGCAACGTCACTTACGAGCGTGCTGATCACTGCTTCACGGGCCCATTCTGTCGCCAGCAGACTTGCACGCGCAGACTCCGTGGCGCGGCGATACTTTCCCCAGAAATCGAGATCCCAGGCCAGCGAGAGATCCACGTCGTGAGCGCTTGTCTGGAATTCAGGGAACAATTTTGCGCGCGCGGAGCGTTGATCGTTCGTCTGAGCGCCGGCGTTGATCGTCGGCAACTGGCCGGCGCGCGTGATGCCTACCTGCGCCTGGGCTTCGAGGATTCGCGTTGCGGCAATGCGAACGTCGTAGTTCTGTTGGAGCGCAGTGTGGATAAGATCTTGCAGCTGTTTGTCTTGGAACACCTCCCACCACTTCTGGTCTCCAAGGGATTCCGGCGCGGACTGCGTCGCCTGTTGCGGCGATGCTCCACGGTATGCCCCGGGAACGTCTACGCTCGGCCTTTTATAGTTCGGCCCCACAGCGCAGCCCGAAAGAAGGAGCACTACCAGCGAAACTGCGACCAGTCTTCTCACCTCAGTCAGCCTCCGATGGGCTTGGCTGCGAAACGGAAGGACCGAGCGCGGCACCGCGGCTTTTCGCCAGACGCTCAACCAGGACGAACAATGCCGGAATGATGAAGATGGCAATGGCCGTGGCGGCGACCATGCCACCGATCACAGTAGTACCCATGATCTGACGGGCCACAGAACCGGCGCCGGTTGCAATCCAGAGCGGCACACAGCCTAGAATGAACGCAAATGAGGTCATCAGAATAGGACGCAAACGAAGTTTTGCTCCTTCTAGCGCCGCTTCAACCAGAGGTTTTCCCTTTTCGTACTCCTCCTTGGCGAACTCGACGATAAGACCGATCAGCATCACCAACCCGATTTGCGAGTACACGTCGTTTTCAATCTGCACCATGTACGCGGGATAGAAAGCACTGAGCACGGCGCGGCGCAGCCATAGCACCGCGAATGCGCCGAATACCGCAACCGGCGTGCTCAGCAACACGCTGAAAGGCAGCGACCAACTTTCGTACAACGCCGCCAGGATCAAAAAGACGAACAGCAGCGACAACCCAAAAATCGCCCAGGCCGGAACCCCTTGCCGTGCCTTTTGCTCTTGATACGACATGCCCATGTAGTCGAAACCCATTTCGCGGGACATGGTTTGCTTGAAGACCTCTTCCAGCGCTGCCGTGGCCTGCTCCGAGCTATAACCCGGCGCTGCGCTGCCGTTGATTTGCGCCGACCGATACTCGTTGTAGCGCATCGTGAATTCCGGGCCGGAACGCGATTCAAAATTCGTCAGCGCGGACAGTGGAACTCTCTCACCCCCGCTGTTGCGCACGTAGAATTGACCGAGATTCTCCATATTCGATCGGTAAGGCGCTTCGGCCTCCACGTACACTTGCCAGGTGCGGCCGAAATCGTTGAAGTAGTTGATGAACAATCCGCCCATGAAAGTCTGAATGGTCTGGTAAACGTCGCCTATTGCCACTCCTTGCTTAAGCACTTTCTCCCGATTGACCTCCAAGAACTTTTGCGGAACGCTCGGCAGAAAAGTGCTGCTGATGGAGCCAATTTCGGGACGCTTCCGAGCAGCCGCCAAGAACTTATCCAGGTTGGCTGTCAGAAACGGGACGTCCCGCCCGGCACGGTCTTCGAGCACGAACTGAAATCCGCCAGAAGTGCCGACTCCTGGGATTGCCGGCGGCGCGAAGCTGAACGCGGTTCCTTGCGGAAGTTTGCTGAGCTGCTGGTTCAAGCGCTGCTTAATTTCCTGATACTGTTCCTCTCTTGTTTCGCGATCACTCCATGGCTTCAAGGTCACGAAAAAAAATGCGTTGTAACTGGTCCTGACAAAGCTGAGCAAGCTGAAGCCGACAACGCTGGTCGTGTATTGCACACCGGGCGTATTGGCGAGCATCTGCTCAACTTGATTCGCCGCTGCACTGGTGCGTTCCAGCGAAGATGCATTCGGAAGGTCCATATTGACGTAAACATAGCCCTGATCTTCATCGGGCAAGAAGCTCGAAGGCAATCGACTGCCGAATAATCCGGCGGCAACGCCGAGAGCTGCCAGCGTCACGATCGCAACGGCGCTTTTGCGGATCACTCCGCCGCACAAACGGACATATCCGTCCGTGGCACGTCCAAACACGCGGTTGAACCAATCGAAGAATCGGTTGAGCAGCCCCTGGGTCTGCTTCTTGGGTCGAAGCAGCAGAGCCCCGAGTGCTGGGCTGAGAGTAAGCGCGTTGAAAGCCGAGAGGAGAACCGAAATCGCGATGGTCACCGCGAATTGCTGGTAGAGCCGACCCGTGATGCCGGGAATAAAGGCTGTGGGTACGAATACGGCAGATAGAACCAGCGCGATACCGATCACTGGGCCCGAGAGTTCTTCCATTGCTCTTCGAGCTGCGTCTTTGGGCGCCAGGCCCTCCTCGATGTGGCGTTGTACGCCTTCGACAACGACAATGGCATCGTCCACCACCAATCCGACGGCGAGGACCAGCCCGAACATCGAAAGCGTATTGATTGAGAAGCCGAACAGCGGAAACAGGATAAATGTGCCCACCAACGAGACAGGCACAGCCAGCAGTGGAATCAGCGTAGCGCGCCAGTCTTGCAGGAACAGGTAGACGACAAGGATGACCAGAGCAATGGCGATCAAAAGAGTTTTAATGATCTCCTTCATGCCTTCTGTCACCGCTAACGTCTGGTCGAGCGATATGGCGTAATCCATGTCGTCCGGAAAGCGCTGCTTCATTTCGGCCATCAGCTTTCGAACGCCGTCGGCGGTTTGGACCGCGTTGGAACCAGGTAGCTGGTAAACCGGGATTACGATGGCGGGCTTACCGTTTAAGCGGCTGATAACGCTGTAGTCCTGCGCGCCAAGCTCAACGCGGGCCACGTCTTTCACACGAACAGTTCCACCATCCGGGGTCTCGCGCACGATCACGTTTTCGAATTGTTCCGGTGACGACAGGCGGCCTTGCGCAAGCACGGAGTAAGTGAATTGCTGGTTGGCGGGAGCCGGTTCACCACCGACCTGACCGGCAGGATTAACCGTGTTCTGCGCCCGCACTGCATTGACGATATCGGTGACCGTGATGCCCAGCTTCGCCAGTTTGTCAGGCTGTACCCAGAGCCTCATGGCATACTGCCCCGCGCCGAAAACCTGCGTCTGGCCCACACCGTACAAGCGGGCGATGGGGTCATTGAGGTTGATGTATGCATAGTTGCCGAGGAACTTCGCATCGAAAGTGCCCTTCGGGGAAAATAGGCCGACCAGCATAAGCGGAGCGGTCACAGACTTTCTAATGGTGACCCCGAAGGTGTTAACGTCCGGAGGAAGCTGACCGGCAGCCAGTTGCTCGCGCGACTGTGTGAGGATGAGATCGGTGTTCGAATCCGTCCCCAGATCGAAATCCACAACCATCGTAGTTTGCGAATTGGCGGTGGCGTTCAGCGAATACATGTAATTCATGTTATCCACGCCATTGATTTGCTGTTCGATGGGCGTGGCGACGGATTGCTCGAGCGTCTGCGCGTCCGCGCCAACAAAGGAGGCCTGCAGCTGAATTTCCGGAGGAACGATGTTTGGAAACTGCGCCACGGGCAGGCTCGCGATCGTGACCGCTCCCACAATCACCATCAGGATGGCGATCACCATGGCCACAATCGGACGGTTGATGAAGAACTTCGACATTCTCAGTTTCCTTCCCCGGAAAGGTGTACGGGCTTGGGCCACACAAGCGTTCCTTCCCTGAGTTGTTGCAGTCCTCCGACAACAACTTGCTCGCCCGGCGCAAGGCCCTCGTCAATAACCCACATGATGCCGACCGTCGCGCCAGGCTTCACGGTGCGCATACTAACTTTGTGATCGCTGCCGACAACCGCCACCTGATAGCTTCCCTGCGATTGCCTAACGGCGCTTTGCGGTAGCAGCAGAGCGTTGGCCTTCAACTCGGTTTCGACACGCACACGTCCATACTGCCCAGGACGCAGCACGTTGCCGGGATTGGGGAAGGCAGCAACGATTCGAATGGTGCCTGTGTTTGCATCCACTTGCCGGTCCGCCAGCAGGATTTTGCCCGTTTGCGGGTAGGTACTGCCGTCACTCAGGATCAGTCTGACTGAGGTCCCGAAAAAATTGATCGTATGCTTGCCAGGAATGGCGTTACTTTTCTTTTGTGCGAGCAGATATTCGTGTTCGTTAATCGGAAAAAATGCTTTGATCGGATCCACTTGCGAAACTGAAGTCAACATAGAGTTGGGTCCCACCAGATTGCCGATTTGTACCTGCGCTATCCCCGCAATTCCATTCACCAGAGAGGTGACTTTCGTCCATTCCAGGTTGAGTTGCGCCTGCTCCACAGCCGCTTTGGCGGATTCGACGGAGGCCTGTGCGCCAAGCTTGGCCTGCACCTCGTTGTCTAGTTGACTCTTCGCGATGGCCCTGCCCTCGGCCAGCGGTGTATCGCGCTCTACGTCCAGAGCTGCTTTGCCCAGCTGAGCTTGCGCTTGCGCAAGATCACCCTTGGCGCGATCGAGCGTCGCTTGAAAGGGTCTTGGATCTATTTCGAAAAGAACCTGGCCTTCGTGAACCAGCGAACCCTCTTTGTAGTTTTGCTTGATGATGTAGCCTGATACCTGCGGTCGAATCTCGGCGTTGACGTAGCCGTCCAAAGTCGCTACCCATTCGCCATAGATCGGGACATCGCGCGTTTCTACGGTGGCCACTTCGACCTCCGGCACTGGCCGCGCTACGGTTGCCTGGCCTCGGTTGCAGCCCGAAACAAGAATGCTGAGAGCGGCGACGGCTGCCAGATTGGCGCCAGGGCGCAGTCGCAATACGTGGCCATAAAGAAAGCCGAAGGCATAACTCACTGTCTTCTCCTTTTGTTTTCGAAATATTACGGGCGGAGCTTCCTGCCTACGCCAAGTTGGATGGGTTCTTTGTTCTTGCGCGATCGTTGTGTGTACGCAATCGCTGCCGCCAGGACGGCGCCGGCCACGATTGCCAAAATTATTAAGATCGACATTAGTTTCTCCTTCCCATTGTTTCCGCGTGCTGAATCTCAATTTCCGTCTGCAGAATCGCGGCGATGCTGCTCAAGACGATTCCAGTCTTGTGTGAAAAGAGCGACCTTTCGGAGTTCGCGCTCGGCCCTGAGCCAATCATCAAGTTCGCGGCCTGAGAGACTGCCGCCCTCGAGATAGATTTCATAAGCGCGGCGCCTGATCTCGTCGTGATTCGGCTCGTGATTCGCAGCGGCATTTTCTGCGCGAGGCTGATTGGTTTTTGCGTCGAGTTCCAAAGTCTCACTTCTCCCGCTCTTCGATGTCATACCCAGCCCTTTCCCTTCATAGTTGAAATCGCGTAGTTGAAATTCCGTTGAATTACCCGTCGGTCTCAGCGCACCCCGAGCAACCCCGTGCCGCGAGTCTCGAAGGGGTAGTCGGGCCCCCATGGCCACCCTCGCGATGTCGCTGGCTCAAAACCGAAAGACGCTACCCGTGGAGGGTTGCGCAGTGTCTACACGCTCCCGTTGCGGATATTAATTTAGTGGCGATGTTTAAGGTCGATAACATCCGGGCCGATGAAACACAGGAGTATCAAAATCGCCAGTACAGTGAGGAGCAGAAGCGTGACCATGAGAGCCTCCCTTCCTCCTCGCGTTAATCACCTGCATCGCATGCGACCTGACCTTGCAGGCTACTCTCGTATTACCCATCATTCGTGAAGTGTCTCTTCCGGACGCCCAAGCTGGTCCCACGTGATCCTTCAATTTCTCGCGTAATTTCTTTTTCCCATGAAACACTCGAGCCTTTACGGCGCTCACGGAAATTCCCATAATTTGCGCGGCCTCTTCGGTCGATCGCTCACCAAGCTCACGCAACTCGATTGCTTTTCGCATTCCTGGCGCTAACTCATTCATGGCCTGGAAGAGGATCCGTTGGCGCTCCTTCTGTGCATAGAGTTGTTCGGGATCCAGGCCTTGGTCTTCCACCTCCGGCCGGAAAGATGGCTCTTCGGTTTCGGAGGATTCATCCAACGACACATCCCGCGAGTGGCTCTTTCTGCGTAGTTTCATCAGGGAAGCGTTGATTGCAATGCGGGACAGCCACGTTGAAAATCGCGAACCGCCTTTAAAACTCTTGAGATGAATAAAGGCCAGCTGAAACGATTCCTGCATCACATCTTCTGCGTCCTCTTTGGTCCGCATCATTCGCCGCGCGATATGCAGGACCGTGCTTGCGGACTGTTTGCAAAGCATCTCGAACGCAGCCGAATCACCGTGTTTTGCGGCGACAAGAAAGCCGTCTTCCTCTGTCGCAATCGCGCGTTCCGTGTGGTCCGTTTCCGTGGCTTCGTAATTCTGCAAACTTTGCTCGGACATGCAGCCGCTCCCATCAGGCAACAAAAATTGGAAATTCTGTCGTCGTGAACCCGGCCAGGTAACTGGCCTTCGTGATCGCGAATTGATTCGTGGTGCGGCCGATCCATCCTCGTTTCCGGGCTAGTTCAGCCATCAGTTGAAACGAAATTCTGCCGCGCCTGTACTGCGCGAAGACGAATCGTTCCGCGGTCGCGGGGTCCTTGATCGTTTGCAATAACCAGTTCAGTTCTTTTTTATTCATGGCGCACTCCTTTCCTCACAACTGACGATTCGATTTTTTCTTCTCGATACTGTGCACCACGTGCCGGGTGTAAACGCCGGCCGCGATCAGGTCCGCACCTTCTTTACTTAGCTCGGTCAGCACCTTCTCCCCGCTCTTGTCGATGAAGGTCACTGCTGTGAGGTCCACTACGCACTTGCGTTGCTGACGTGCGGTTTCCGTTCTGGTCCAGCAGGACTTCAGTTCCGAGACCCACGGTTGCACGAGTCGGCCTTCTAGCGTCCATTTTTGTTCTGACAGCGTCTCAGTGATCGTGATTCGTAACATTGCCATGACTCGTACTCCGTCCACTGGTGGTCTCTTTTCGACCACCAACCGGTTTGCCGCCTCAATTTCGATCTCTCCCAATCTGCTGAGCTTCACGATTAGGACGCGCTTCGCGAATGCTTGCTCATATGGACTTCAGAACCGCCTCGTGCAAAATGCACATCGTCCATATACGCTTCGATCAGCGGGATGCCACGTCCATGCGCGGCGGCGGGGTCTGCGGTAACGCCATTAGCCAGTGCTTTTCCGAAATCGAATCCTTTTCCCTGATCGGTCACGATGATTGAAATTGCCTTGCCTGGCCCGCAGCGGCAGCGGATGTGAACCTTTTTTTCTGGGTCTTCCTGATTGCCGTGTACTACGGCATTTCCCAGAGCTTCGCGGAGCGCCAACTCGACGTCGAACTCATTTCCCGGAATACATTGCGATCCTTCAATCAGTCGCATCAAGCGATCTACAGTCGGTGAGATAGCTTGGATTTTGCTGGGCATCCAGGAATCGATTTCCAGGACAGAAGAACGGGAGCGTTTTCCTGAAAGTTGAGGCTGGGAACTCGTTACTGCATTAAGGCCTCGCATTCCATTCATGGCTGGCGCCTCACACTACGGAGAAATGCATCAAGCTTGCCAAAGCGCGCAGGCTTGCGAAGTTTGCGAAACTTACTGATTTACAAGGGGATAGCAAGCAGGAAGAGCGTTCTTTGAATCACGCTGCCAGCATGGCGCTGCCAGCCTCATGGTACCCTGCCAATTTTCTGGTACTTGAAATGGGTTATGTTGGAATAAGGAAGGACTGCTGGCGAGTATTTTTGGCGGCTTGGCGAGCAAAGAGCATCGGCGACCATGCATTTCGCCTCTGATTCTAGTGCACCGAGACATTCCCACTCTGGCCTGGTTCATTTCTCTTCAGCAGAAATGAGGCGACAAACATACCTGCCGATGCCATCGCCAGCAGCCAATATACTTCAACGTAAGAGAGAACCGCAGCCTGAGACTGAACCAAAGCGTACATCCGCGCCAGTGCCTGTCGTCGAGCAGCATCCACGCTTAAGCCGGCAGTCGTCAGGCGCATCGCGAGTGCTGTGGTAGCGTCGTGAAACCGCGCGGAAGCCGTATAACCTGCTAATACCGATTGATGATATTGACTGCGTCTGGCGATGAGGGTCGTGACAGCGGATGTCCCGACACTCTGCCCAATGTTGCGCATGAAATTCATGAGCCCGGCGGCAGCGTTGGTTTTTTCCGCTGATAGGCCGACGTATCCGGCAAGCGTGAGGGGGACGAATAGAAAGGCTACGGGGACATACTGCCACACACGTAATACGGTGGCCGAGCGGAAACTCATAAGCAGATCGATCTGTTTACACGATATGTACATGCTCGCCGCCAGACTTATCCAACCAAAGGCTAAGAGATAGCGAGCCTGGAATCGCGTGGTGAGTTTGCCTACCATGGGCAGCACGACTAGCACCACGAGGGCGCCGGCGGAAAGCACCATTCCTGCCTTTTGTGCCGTGTACCCCATAAGGGTCTGCAGCAGTTGCGGCATGAGCACAGTGGAACTGAATAAGGCCATTCCTAGCATTAGGAACATCAGGTTGCTTGCCGCGACATTCGGGTTCTTGAACAAGCGCACATCAACGATGGGCTCTTTCTGAAACCATTCCCACATGATTAGGGAAACCAGGCCCACGGCGGCGACCACAACCAAGATCGTAATGAAATGAGATCCGAACCAGTCGTCTTCCTGTCCCTTGTCGAGGACGATCTGCAACGCACCCACGCCTACCGTCAGGAGAGAAAATCCGATGAAGTCGAACCCGGAAAGCCGTTGCTTCAGGCGGGCCATGTAAGGTGGATCTTCGACAAGCTGGTAGACCAGTGCCAGTGCTAAGGCGCCAACTGGAACATTGATGTAGAAAATCCAGCGCCAAGAGTAGTTGTCGGTGATCCAGCCTCCCAGCGTCGGACCAATCGCAGGAGCGCAGATGGCCGTGATTCCATACAGTGCAAAGGCTAGCCCCCGCTTCTCGGGAGGGAAGGTATCGCCCAAGATGGCCTGTGCCATCGGCTGCAAGCCTCCGCCGAATGCGCCTTGCATCACCCGAAACAGGAGAAGCAGGGCAAGGTT
>WNFR01006832.1_pt1 | contig 11644 bp, 7 predicted proteins | sample 5400221 | NCBI WGS metagenome assembly WNFR01 (sample SAMN13153357, study PRJNA577476) | soil metagenome | isolation source: 40 cm soil under Madrone tree | place: USA:California | collected 2016-06-14 | reverse complement strand
GGTCTGATGGGCCTCGACTATGCGTTCCGCCGGCGTGGGCCGCTGACCATGGCGCCATCGCAGCTCGGCATTTTCACGCGCTCGGATCCTCACCGCGAGCGTGCCAACATCCAGTTTCACGTGCAGCCGCTGTCGCTCGACAGGTTCGGCGATCCCTTGCACCGCTTCCCGGCGATCACCGTGAGCGCCTGCAATCTGCAACCGACCTCGCGCGGCACCGTGCGCATCCGCTCTGCGCTAGCCGATCAGGCGCCTGCGATCGCGCCGAACTATCTATCGACCGGCGAGGACCGTCAGGTCGCCGCCGATGCCATCCGCGCCACGCGGAGGCTGATGAAGCAGCCGGCGCTCGCGCCCTATCACCCAGAGGAGTTTTTGCCCGGTCCATCGGTCGGAGACGATGATGCATCCTTGGCAAAGGCCGCCGGCGATATCGGCACTACGATTTTCCACCCCGTCGGCACGGCCAGGATGGGCACGGCCAATGATCCGATGGCGGTTGTCGATGAACGCTTGCGTTTTTACGGTGTTGGCGGACTTCGCGTCGCCGACGCGTCTGTGATGCCGACGATCACCTCGGGCAATACCAACACCCCGACCGCGATGATCGCCGAAAAAGGCGCCGCGATGATCCTTGAGGATTCGCGATAACACGGCCAAAAAAGGCTGACATGACGATGCTCGGCATGGCTGGCGTGCCATGCGCATTATGGCCCGGCCTTCCCACTTAACACGTTAGAGCGCGATAGCTGGACAAACGAAGTCGTGTGTCCGCTTACGCCGATTTGCGCACGGCGTTGTCGACCAGCGTCTTGCCCAATGACCAGATCGCGCCGGGAACCTTGTGACTGGCGGCGATCACGGAATCGAACGCCGTCTCGATCCAGTTGCAATCCTCCTCGGTGATGGTCAGCGGCGGCAACAGCTTGATGGTGTGGCTGCCGTGACCGGAGACTTGCGTGAGGATCTTGTGATCCTTGAACAGCGGCACCGTAATGAGCTGGCAGAACAGGCCCTTGCTGGCGGTTTCGAGAACGTTCCACGACGCCTTCAGTCGCAACGACTTCGGCGGACCGAACTCGACGCCGATCATCAGACCTTTGCCGCGGACTTCCTTCAGCAATTCATAGCCGGGAACCATCCGGGTCAGCGCAAGCCGAAGTTCGGCGCCGCGCTTGGCGGCCGCCTCGATCAGTTTTTCGGACTCGAGCACTTCAAGCGTTGCAATACCGGCCGCCATGGCAAGATCGTTTTTCGCAAACGTCGATCCATGCACAACCGCACGATCCATTTGATTGAAGATCTTGTCGAAGATGCTTTTGCGGGTGAGCAGCGCGCCGACCGGAACATGGCCGCCCGACAGCGCCTTGGCGAGCAGCACCATGTCGGGTTCGACGTTCCAGTGCTCGACCGCGAGGAACCGCCCGGTTCGTCCTACTCCGGTCTGGATTTCGTCGGCAACCATCAAGGTGCCGTACTTACGGCAGAGCGCCGCTGCGCCCGGCAGAAATTCATCCGTGGGCAGGTTGACGCCCTTGCCCTGGATCGGTTCGACAATAAAAGCGGCCACCTGGCGCGACGACAGCGCCTGCTCCAGCGCGGCGAGATCGTTGAAAGGAATCGATGTGCATCCGGGCAGCAGCGGTTCGAAACCGCCGCGGAAATTGGGGTCGTCGGTGAGTGAAAGCGCGCCGTAGGACAATCCATGGAAGGCGTGGGCGCAGTACACGATGCCCGGCCTGCCGGTGGCGCCGCGTGCGAATTTGATCGCAGCCTCGACACATTCTGCCCCGGAATTCGCAAAGAAGACCTTGTCCAGATAAGGCACGTAATCCAGCAGACGTTCCGCCAGCACGCCCGCGAGCGTGGAAACGTCGAGTTGCACGAGATTGGGCAGGTCGCTATCGAGGACGCTCTTCAACGCCTTGCGCAGCGCCGGATGATTCCGGCCAATCGCAAAAACGCCAAAACCGCTCAGTAAATCGAGATAGCGCACGCCGTCGCGATCGAACAGGTACTGGCCTTGACCCTTCTGAAAGCCGACATCGTAACCGATTGTTTTGAGGACCCGTACAAGCTGCTCATTTAAATGGCGCGTATGCATGGAACTGCGCTGCGCCTGGCGGTCCACAAACATCTCGGAAACGTCTAGATTGGAATATAGCATTAGCTACATACTTCGGTTGTTAGCCATTTCGTCAACTGAAAACGCTCAATGCGGCGTTTTGCCATCGCTCGGATCATCTACTTAAGCACAGGTCTACCCCATGTTGCACTGCCCACGAAGCATCACGTGTAAATTAGTATATTCCGGAATATTTTTCGCGACAGGCCTTTCACCGGCCTTGGCGGTGGATCCGACAGGCGACTGGAGGGTGGCGGACGGTGTCGCCAACATACGGGTTGCAGAATGCAATGGAAGTATGTGGGGCGTGGTTGCATGGGAGAAAACGCCGGGCGGCCGCGACAAGAACAATCCCGATGTCTCAAAACAAAACAGGCCGACCTTGGGAATGCCGATCCTGATCGACATGAAGAAGAAGACTGGCGTCGATCAGTGGGAAGGCCAAGTCTATAACGCCAAGGACGGCCAATTCTACAGTTCGACGATTAAACCCGCCGGTCCCGACCAACTTGAGATCCAAGGCTGCGTATTGGGCTTTCTGTGCGGCGGCGAAACCTGGACCCGCGTCGCGGGCCCGATTCCCTCTAGCCCTGCCAACAGCATGGCCAAGGGGGCGCCGAGGACTACGGGTGCGCTACCCAAGACTGCGGCGCCGACAACGACAGCCACCGCACCGAAGGCCACCGGCTCCGTCAACGCGCCTTCCAAAGCGCCCGGTCAAAAACTGGCAACGCCCGCGCAGCCAGCCGATCCGGTCGGCGATATCTGTCTACTCCCTGATATCGCGCGGTTTACCCATTAGCGCTGGCTGGAACAACAGCACCGCGGCGAGTGTAGTCACGAGCGACAGCGCCAAAAGCTTGCCCATGCTCGCGGTTCCCGGATGACTCGATAGCCACAGGCTTCCGAACGCCGTGGCTGTCGTCATCGCGCTGAAAAATATTGCCCGCGTCAGGCTTGTCTGCAGCAGATTCGTTCTACCCGACCGCCAGGCCGTGACGTAGTAGATCTTGAATGCGACGCCGATGCCGAGCATCAACGGCAGCGCAACGATGTTGGCGAAGTTGAGGGGTAACCCGATCAGCACGCAGATTTCCATGGTCACTGCGCCCGCCACCAACAGCGGCACCAGCGTCAGCAGTACGTCGGTTATTCGCCGTAACGTGAGCCAGAGCAGCAGGCTGATGACGACGAGCGCCCAGATGCCTGCATGGATGAACGCTTTGACGACCGTATCGCCGGATTTGAGAATTGATACCGGTCCGCCGATGGCGTTCGGCTCGGCGGCCAGAACGGCGCTGGCAAACTTGCGCAGCGTGTCGTTGTCGTTGGGGTCGCCGCGCGGCAGTGCCTCGACACGCTGCAGGCCGTCTTTGGTCTTCCACGAATTCACGAGATCGGGCGGCAGCGTCTTCAGGCTGACCGGCTGCGCTTGCATAGATTTCTTGAGCTGGTCGAGCACCAACTTCAACGGCTTGACGAAAATGGCTTGCGTCTTGTCACGCGTGGCTTGATTGGACTCGGCGAGCTTCGATAGCGCGTCGGCGAGCCGCCGCGATGCCACACCACCCGGCCCCTTCGCATCCCCGGCGGCCTTGCGCAGGCTCTCCGCCGAGCCCTTCAAGGCCTCGACATTCTCCGCGTCGGACGGCGCGGGATCAATGGACTCCGGGTTGAGCGCCGGATTGAGGACCTTGGCTCCTTGCGCGATCAGCTTCAATTTCGCCGGCTGGTCTTCGGGCACAAAACTTTCCAGCCACCTGACGCTGAGGACTTCCGGCAACTTTTCCAGCCGTTCCGCAATCTTTCTCGCGTCGGCATCCGAGTTCGTCATCACGTTGATGGCATTGGCGCCGGTGTTCGGATCCTTCCTTAAATCGAGAAAGGTTGCGATCGACTCGACCTTCGGATTCCGCAAGTTGATCGGGTTGAAGTCGAACCTCAGGAAATAAAGCAGCGGCAGGCCGGCGATTGCGACCAAAAGCGTGCCGACGATAATCACCACGCGATGCTTTTCGAGGAAATGATCGACCGGCGCCAGGAACGCATAGCCGACGGGCTCCTTTTCCCCGGGAGGATTGAGCAACTTCAGCAACGCCGGCAGCACGGTGATGCTCGTCGTAAAGGCGACGAGCATGCCCACTCCGGCGATCTCGCCGAGTTCCGAAATGCCCTTGTAGTCGGTCGGCAGAAAACAGAGAAATCCAGCCGCAGTCGCCATCGCGGCGAGCGAAAGCGGAACCGCGGAGCGTTCGGCTGCCCTCTCCAGCGCGGCCCGCAGATCCTCGCTCTTGAAGCGCTCCGACCGGTAGCGGACGCTGTACTGAATGCCGAAATCCACGCCCAATCCGATGAACAGCACGGCAAATGCGACCGAAAGCAGGTTCAGCGAACCCACCATCATCAGTCCCACCGCCGTGGTGATGGAAAGGCCGATAAAAAGATTCAGGAACACGGCGAAGATGATCTTCGACGAATGCAGCGCCATCCAGAGAATGACGAGCACGACGAGGGTGGTGCCGATTCCGTTTGCGATGGCCCCGTCCTGAAGGGTGGCGTATTCTTCGTTGGCGATCGGCACCGGCCCGGTCAACCTGACCCGCGCGCCATATTCGCCTGCGAGATTGAGATCGCGGGCGGCCTGCCTGATGGCATCGGTCGCATCCTTGCCCGGCTCCAGCGCATTGTAGTCGAGGATCGGCTTGAACTCGATGAAGGCGCGTCGGTCGGAGTCGGTCAAAGGCTTGTCGCTGACGAGTTCGCGCCAGGAGAACGTCCCGGAACCCGTGTTCAGCACGTTCTCGACCGTCTGGGCGATCAGGTTGAAGGGCCGCTCAGTGCTGTCGAGTTTGAATTGTCCGCGTTTGATACCGGCGAGCCCGGTTTCCAGCGCGCCGGTCAGTCCCCGTATACTGGGATCGCCGGCCATGATTTCGATCAGCGGTGCGGCGGACTCGAACTGACCGGTCAGCCGGCCGACGTCCGCTACGGGAAGGAACAACAATCCGTTTTTTTCGAAAAATTCCCCGGCACCCAGAGGCTGGACCGATTCGAAATGCTTGGTATCGCCAGACAATTTCTGTTCGAGCGCAGTGCGCGCTGCGCCGGTGAGCTCCGGCGTCGGGGCGTCCACCACGGCAAGGATCGTTTTCTCCCGATCGAATGCCTGTTCAAACTGGTTGTCGCGCAGCCGCCAATCCAGTTTTAGCGAAATCAGCGTGTTGATGTCGGTGTTGATCTTGAAGTGCTGGGCTGTGTAGAAGCCCGCGGCTATCGCAAGGATGAGTGCGACCGGGACAGTGAGAAGGGCAAACCGCGTGCAAGCTTTAACAATCGATACAACAATACTTGTCAGCACAGTTTTTCTTTCTAGTGTTAACGGCTTGGCTGGAACGCCCGCTATCTACCGGAGTTCCACGAGCCGATCTAATGGTGTTTTGGGATGCTTTTTCTTCACGGGGACGGACAAGTTCTTCACGGGGACGGACAAGCAACGCAAACATGGCGAAACCGCGCTGGCGGGCTGATATACTCGGGATTGACATGCGGTAAGCGGCCGAACAAGAGAGGTTGAAAGGCTTTATTTGCCGCGATTTGCAGAATATTAGCCGCAATTTGCAGAATACTGTATTATATTACCGGTCCCGCGTGCACTCCTACCTGATCGTTTGGCGATCCGCCTTTTCTAGCCGATCATTTTTTGACACAAAGCCCTGTGCCTCCATGTGCTTGGGGAGGCAGCGGAAACGAGTGGTGCGGATATTGCAGATATCCAGCTGCACGGAGATGCATAAATGAATTTGGTGCAACTTGCATAACGGGCGTCCCATGGAAGTGTATCTTGCGCAACCCCGCGGATTTTGTGCGGGGGTCGTGCGTGCAATCGAGATCGTCGAGCGCGCACTCAAGAAGTATGGCCCGCCGGTCTATGTCCGTCATGAGATCGTCCACAATAAATACGTGGTAGAAAGCCTGAAGAACAAGGGCGCAATCTTCGTTGAGGATTTGTCGGAAGTGCCGCCGCACGCCGTCACCGTATTCAGCGCCCATGGTGTGGCGAGGAGCGTGGAGGAGGAAGCCGCGGCGCGCGGGCTGCCGGTCCTCAATGCCACCTGCCCTCTGGTCACCAAGGTCCACAACCAGGGCAAACGCTACATGTCGAAAGGCCGGGCGCTGATCCTGATCGGTCATGCCGGGCACCCCGAGGTCGAGGGAACCATGGGTCAGGTTCCCGGCCCGGTGCTGCTGGTCCAGCACGTCGACGACGTGGCGGCTTTGACGCTGCCCGCGGACACGCCAGTGGCCTACATCACCCAAACCACGCTCAGCGTGGACGACACCAAGGACATTATTGCCGCCCTTCAGCAGCGTTTTACGGATATTCAAGGCCCGGACATCCGGGATATCTGCTATGCGACACAGAACCGCCAATCTGCGGTAAGAGACCTTAGCAAGCTCGTGGACGTTATCTTGGTGGTGGGGGCTACCAATAGTTCCAACTCGAACAGGCTTCGCGAAATCGGCACCGAAGCCGGTGTAGCGAGTTACCTCATTGCCGATGGCAGCGAGCTGAACCCGAATTGGCTAAAGGACGCCAAGGCCGTCGGCATCACCGCCGGCGCGTCGGCACCCGAAGTTCTCGTCGACGACGTGATCGAGGCATTGAGACGCATCGGGCCGGTTGCAGTGTCGGTGCTGCCAGGCCGGGAAGAAAATATCGAATTCCGGCTTCCGGTTGAACTGGCGGCGGGCTGATCCACTTCTTCTACTAAGTCCAGAAAGAAAACCTGTAATGGCAATACCGTTCTTCAAGGAAATGCGTATCGGCGGCTATCTTATGAAGCAGAAGCTGCTGGGCCGAAAGCGCTATCCGCTGGTGCTGATGCTCGAACCGCTGTTTCGCTGCAACCTCGCATGCGCGGGCTGCGGCAAGATCGACTATCCCGACGCGATCCTCAACCGCCGCATGTCGGCGCAGGAATGCTGGGACGCCGCCGACGAATGCGGCGCGCCGATGGTGGCGATTCCGGGTGGCGAGCCGCTGATCCATAAGGAAATCGGCGAGATCGTGCGCGGTCTGGTGGCGCGCAAGAAATTCGTGTCTTTGTGCACCAACGCGCTGCTGCTGGAAAAGAAGCTCGATCTGTTCGAACCCTCGCCATATCTGTTTTTCTCGGTGCATCTCGACGGTTTGAAAGAGCACCACGACAAGGCGGTTTCGCAGAAGGGCGTGTTCGATCGCGCGGTCTCGGCGATCAAGGCCGCCAAGGCGAGGGGTTTCGCGGTCAACGTCAATGCCACCATCTTCGACGGTCATGCGGCGGAGGACATCGCCAAGTTCCTCGACTTCACGACGGAACTTGGTGTCGGCGTCTCAATGTCGCCCGGCTATGCCTATGAGCGCGCACCTGACCAGGAGCACTTCCTCAACCGCACCAAGACGAAAAAGCTGTTCCGCGACGTGTTTGCGCTCGGCAAGGGCAAGAAGTGGAATTTCATGCATTCCGGCCTGTTCCTGGATTTCCTTGCTGGCAACCAGGATTACGAATGCACGCCGTGGGGCATGCCGGCACGCAACATTTTCGGCTGGCAGAAGCCCTGTTATCTGCTCGGCGAAGGCTACACCAAGACTTTCAAGGAGCTCATGGAGACGACGGACTGGGAGACCTACGGCACGGGCAAGTACGAGAAGTGCGCCGACTGCATGGCGCATTGCGGCTATGAGCCGACCGCGGCGAACGCAGCCCTGAGCAATCCGTTGAAGGCGATGTGGGTGGCGCTGCGCGGCGTGCGGACGACGGGTCCGATGGCGCCCGAGATCAAGCTCGATAATCAGCGCCCCGCCCAGTACATCTTCTCTTCGGAAGTGCAGAAGCGCCTGTCAGAGATCCGCCGGGACGAGGCCCTCGCCGCCGAGCAGAAAGCCTCGACAGCCGCGTAGGCTGCGCAGCGCGCGATTGAAGTCGATCCCTGTAGAGACCAGTGCGCGCAGCGTCAGTGGATTGCGCGCTACGCCGCGCAGGACCTTGCGCAGATCGATGTCGCCGTTCGGCTTGATCGCAGCCATCGCCAGCGCCGGCAGAGCGCGGCTGGCGGGGTCGCTGATGACGCGCAGAGCCGCGAACGGAAGGCCGGCCTCGGCCGCGTAGGCAGCTGCGATATGGCTCTCCATATCGACGGCAGCCGCCCCTGTCTCGGAACGCAGCGCGGCCTTTACGGCCCGGGCGGCGACCACCTGCTCGACGCCCGCGAGACCGCCTCTGACAACGCGTCGGCGCCCCAACGCGACGCTGGCGATCATTTCTTCGTTCAGCGCCAAGCCGGCCAGCCAGCGGGTGTCTCCGGCCAGCACTTCGGTCGCCACCACGACGTCGCCTGATTTCAATGTGGGATCCAGTCCACCGGCGACGCCGAAGCTGATCACGCCCCTGATCGTCGATGGGTCAAAGACCGTCAGCAGTGCGCGCAATTGCTGCGGATCGCTACTGCTGCAGATGACGGTCATGCCAGGCCCAGCCGCGATGCGGGCCTCTTGCACCAGACCGGTCACGATCAATACCGGCCGCGGGTCAATTGTATTGACCGCAGACACGTCGTCCCCCGCCCCCAAATTCACATTCCGACCCCTACCACCCTGCTGTTCGTGTTCCTTAGATTCCGGTACCGCGCCAACGCCCAGAGCGGAAAGAACTTCGGATACCCATGATAGCGCAGATAAAACACCCGAGGAAAGCCTGTTGCCGTGTAGCGCTGCTCGTCCCAGAGACCATTTTGGGTCTGTGTGGCTATTAGGTACTCCACGCCACGGGCGACTGCGGGATGCCCAACCTTGCCCGCTGCCATCAGTCCAAGCAAGGCCCATGCCGTTTGCGAGGCGGTCGTAGGGGCCCCCTCGAACCCCTTATAGTCGAGCCGGTAACTGGTGGCATCCTCGCCCCAGCCGCCGTCCTTGTTCTGGATCGACACCAGCCAGTCCACGGCCTTGCGAATCGCCGGGTCCTGGTGGCCCACGCCGGCGGCATTGAGCGCGCACAGTACCGACCAGGTGCCGTAAATGTAGTTCAGCCCCCAGCGGCCATACCACGACCCCTCAGCAAGCTGGGTCCGGCGCAGAAATGCGACCCCGGCCGCAACCGCCTTGCTGTTTTGAGCGGTTTCACCGAGTTGACCCAGCATCGAGACGCATCGGGCGGTGACGTCCTCCGTCGGCGGATCGAGCAGCGCGCCGTGATCGGAGAACGGAATATTGTTGAGATAATATTCAAGATTGTTGACGTCGAAGGCGGCCCAGCCGCCGTCGCGGCTCTGCATGCCCTCAATCCACTCGCGGCCGCGCGCGATCGCGGCATCGTATTCATGGCTTTGGGTCGCGCGCCGCGTGCGGTCCATCGCCATCACCACGACTGCGGTGTCGTCGAGGTCGGGATAGTAGGCATTGTTGTATTGGAAGGCCCAACCGCCGGGGCGAACCTCCGGCCGCTTGACGGCCCAGTCGCCCTTGATATCCAGCACCTGCTTCGGCAGCAGCCAGTCGAGACCCTGCTTGGCCGGGGGCAGCGCCTCCTGACTGCCGGCCTCGAGCAGCGCATGACAGGTCAGCGAAGTGTCCCACACCGGCGAGACGCAAGGCTGGCAATAGGCCTCGTGCTCGCCGATCATCAGAAGCCTGTCGAGCGCCCTCCGTGTGATGGCGCGCGGCGGATAGTCCGCTGGTTTGCCGAGCACCTCGTACATCATCACGGTGTTGGCCATCGGCGGATAGATCGCGCCGAGGCCATCTTCGCCGTTCAGCCGTTCTTCGATGAAGCCGACAGCGCTGTCGATCGCACGGGCACGCAGTTTCTTCGGAAACAGCGGCTCGATCACCCGCAATACGCTGTCCAGTCCGCGGAACAGGAGAAACCAGCCCCAGCTTTGATGGGGTGCCTTGGCCGTCATACCGATTGAATGCGGCTTCTGCAGGAACAGCTCATCGATTCCGATAGCGCTGACATTTTTCGCGCGCGGTTTCAGCGCCGCCAGAACCATCAGCGGCACGATCGTGGTGCGCGCCCAGTATGAAATCTTGTTGATGTGAAACGGCGACCACATCGGCAATAACATGATCTCGACCGGCAACACCGGCACGCTCCGCCATGTCATCACCCCGAACATCGCCAGCATGAACCGCGTGAAAACGTTGCTGTGGATGGCGCCGCCGCGCGACCGGATCGCCTCGCGGGCACGCACCATATGCGGCGCATCCGGTGAATCGCCGATCATTTTCAGCGCGAAATAGGCTTTCACGCTGGCGCTCATCTCGAAATCGCCCTCGTGCACCAGCGGCCAGCCGCCGTGGGCGCCCTGAACCCGGCGCAGGTAATTTGCGATCTTGGCTTCCAGCGCGGTGTCGACGGGCTCGCCCAGGTAGTGGCGAAGCAGCACATATTCGGCGGGAATGGTGCAATCGGCTTCCAGCTCGAACACCCAGTGTCCATCCGGCTGCCGGTAGCCAAGCAGCGCGTGCGTCGCCGATGCGATGCTCGCCTCCAGGGCGCCGCCGGTCTCAACTCCAACTGACTTATTACCGGAATGCATTTCGCTCGACATCCCCTGTCTTCGACCCTACCCGGTTACACCGGGAACCGCTTGCTATCTCCGATCAGGCCTGCCGCATGGCGAGGACAAGATCGGCTGCTCGGTTCCCCGACCGCACCGATCCTTCGATAGTTGCCGGCAACCCCGTATCAGTCCAGTCGCCCGCGAGAAACAGGTTTTTCCAGCTCGTGACAGCGCCCGGCCGCAGCGCGTTTTGTTCCGGCGTGGCCTCGAATGTCGCGCGGCGCTCACGCACGATCTGCCAGGGCGGCAATTCGCCCTGCACCCCTCCCGCTTTGCAGATATCCCGCCAGATCGCCTGCGCGAGCTCCTCGCGCGGCATATCCACCAGGCGGTCGGCATTGCTGACGGTCACCGACAGGCGCTGTGGGAACGCGAACAGCCACTCCACCAGTCCACCGACAACCCCGATTATCGGAGGCATATCCCTGGGGGGATCGAAGCGGAAATGTGCATTCACGATCGCCCGGAACTTGGAGGGCGTTTTCAGGCCCGGAAGCAGCGACGCAGCCGGGCGCGGCGGAACAGCCATCACCACGGCTTCAGCCGGGTCGATGGCGAGCGTGTTATCGCCAAATTTCAATTCGCCAACGCTGCCTGCCGACATACCGAACTCCCGCAGTTCATGTCCGAACTGGATATTGGCGCCCTTGTCCCGCAGGAGCTTGATTGCGGGTTCGACCAGAACCGCGCTTAAGCCGTCGCGCGCGATCAGCGGCCGGCAAGCCTGCCCCCCCGCCAGCAAGGTTTCCCGCACCACCGCGCCGGCAAGGCCCGCGGACCCCTCGGGCGGATCGACGTTCAGCGCCGCAAGCAGCAGCGGCTGCACCAGCCGCTGGTAAAGGGTTCCCTCGCACGGGATGGCATCGCCGACCAGTTTGCTTTGCGCTGCCCAGATCAGAGGCATCAATGCGAGATAAT
>WNFR01014367.1_pt1 | contig 11645 bp, 9 predicted proteins | sample 5400221 | NCBI WGS metagenome assembly WNFR01 (sample SAMN13153357, study PRJNA577476) | soil metagenome | isolation source: 40 cm soil under Madrone tree | place: USA:California | collected 2016-06-14 | reverse complement strand
ATCAGCGCCAATTTAAGCCCAAACCAAAGAACCATCCCAAGTACATTGCCATTCGAAGATCAAGTATTTCTCTACGATTCGAACCCTAATCAAATTCCAACTCCTCTTTACCAGGAACACCGCCGGGCAAGTATTTGTAGCAACGATTCCGTCGCTTATTCGTAACGCAAATCCACTATCAGGTCGTTACTGTTTGCCCTTCATATCGAAATTAATCTATTGATCTCTCAGCGCTACCATCGGATCTACCCTTGTCGCCCGGCGCGCTGGCGCCAGGCACGCGAACAAGGCCACAACTGCGAGTGTTACCGAGACGGCCAATATCGTCTGCGGGTCATTCGCCGCAACCCCGAAGAGCATGCTGGTCATGACACGAGTGATCGCAAGTGTTGCTCCGACGCCAATGACTACTCCCACCAGGACGAGAGTCATACCCTGTTTGATAACAAGCCCCAAAATATTTCGGTTCTTTGCGCCAAGCGCCATTCGAATGCCAAACTCGTGTGTGCGCTGCGCGACAAGGAAACTCATTACGCTGAAGATACCGATAAGTGCCAGCGCGAGTGCAAGTCCGGCAAACAGAGCAAGCAGGGTCATACTGAATCGCTGACGCGCGACAGAGTCAGCCACGAATTTCTGCATCGGCTGTACTTTGTAGACAGGCAGGTCGTGATCCAATTCCTGCACGACGCCTCGCAGTGGGCCTGCCAGCGAGCCCGGGTCGGAGTTCTTAGTACGAATCACAAGTGTCATGAAATTGAACGGTACCTGCTGCAGCGGTACGTAATACTCCGGTCCTGCTTCGCCATCCAGATTCTTGTTTCGCACGTCTCCGACAACCCCGACGATCTCGCCATTGATGTCATTCATCCCCAGGTCGAGCCGTTTCCCAATCGGACTCTCGTGCTGGAAAAACTGGCGCGCCAACGTCTCGTTGATGATGACCACCTTTGGAGATTTATCTGTATCGGTTTCGGTGAAGGCGCGGCCCTGCGCGACCGGAATCTTCATCGCGTTAAAATAATCGGGAGTTATGATTCGCACCGCCGAGGTCGGTCGGTGGCCGGGGCCCGGATCGGGCTGCCCCGATATGGTGAACGTCGTTGTCATTTGGCTGCGCCCTAATGGCAATGGAAGAATTGCAGCAGCCGATTCAACCCCGGGCAGTCGTCTCGCCTCTTCAATTACGCGGCTGTAAAACTTTGAGATTTGCGCATCGTCAGTGTAGGTGCCCGGCGGGAGAGAGATTGACGCAGTTAAAACATTTTCCGGGTTAAAACCGGGATCGACATTTCTGAGAAGAAAGAAGCTTTTTATCAAGAGGCCTGCGCTGACAAGCAACACCAGCGACAATGACACCTCGCAAACAATTAGCAAACTTCGAAGCTTATGGCGCCCACGCCCTTCCGTTGCACTTCGGCCACCTTCCTTCAGTGCATCGTTCAATTCGATCCGAGACATTTGAAATGCCGGAGCCAAACCGAAAAGAATTCCAGTCAAAACCGAGGCGCCAAGCGTGAACAACAGCACCGTCGAATCCAAGCCGGTTTGTTGGACCCTCTGAATGCTTGCAGGTATGTACGTGGAAAGAAGATCAACTCCCCAGACCGCAATTAACAGACCAAAAGCTCCGCCCAGCAAAGCAAGAATCAGACTTTCCGTTAACAGCTGTCGAACAATCCGCTGACGCGTGGCGCCGAGCGCGGCACGAAGAGCGATTTCCCTGCCTCGGCTTGATGCACGGGCCAGGAGGAGATTCGCCACGTTTGCACAGGCGATGAGCATTACAAAACCCACGGCACCTAAAATAACCAGAAGTGTTGGCCGGAGGTTCCCAACCATGTGTTCGTGCTCGGAAATCAACGCGACTGTCTCTCCCGCAACGTCTTCGGGATAAAGTTTGTCCAAACCCGCCATGATCGCCATCCCCTCAGATTCCGCCTGCTTGATGCTGACATCAACCTTCAGCCTTGCGATCACTTCGAGGTAATGATTCCCGCGTTGTAAGCTTAAGTCGCCTTTTGGATCGATCGGCATCCAGTATTCCGGCGGATCAGGGGTGAAAGGAAACCTAAGACTGGATGGCATGACTCCTATGATCGTCCGGCTCCTGCCATCGAGGATCAGGGGTCGCCCAATCACGTTCTGATCGGCTCCGAATCGCCGCTGCCACGCGTCGTAGCTAATTACAACGACTTGAGCCTCGCCCGGTCGCTCGTCTTCGCGTGAAAACGTCCGGCCCAACTGCGGCTTTACTTTCACCAGGTCAAAGATATCGACCGATGTATTGACGCCGTTGATTTGTTCCGCAGCTTCTCCGCCTGTAAGACTGGCAGTAGTGGCATTGAAAGCCGCAATCTGTTCGAAGGAATGGCTCTGCTCGCGAATATCCACAAAGTTGGGGTACGACTGGCTCGTTCCGCTTAAACCGTCTTTTGGCCTGACAGTCATCAGCCGCACGATTTGTTCCGGGTTATCGTAAGGCAGTGGAAGCAGGAGAACCGCGTTAACAACACTGAAAATGGCAGTATTTGCTCCGATGCCCAAAGCAAGCGCTGTTACGGCGACAATCGTAAAGCCCGGACTCTTCCATAGCATCCGCATACCGTATCGCAAATCCTGCAGAACATTCTTCATATATTGAAACCCTCAAATTTAAATACAGGGGAATAACAAGGCAAAACCGAAGCCCGGTCAGCCATGCTTTTTCCTTCTTTCCAGTCTTATTTCCGAACCTTAAATTTCTAAGCGACCCCGGCCGCTACGGCGACGCTTTCTTCCACAACGCGACCATCGAAAAGATGTATTTCTCGATCCGCGTGGCGCGAATAGCGTTCGTCATGGGTCACCATGCAAATCGTTGCTCCGCCGCGATGCAGTTCCTGTAAAAGTTTCATCACCGCCTCGCCGTTGATCGAATCAAGGTTGCCCGTGGGCTCGTCCGCGAGCAAAATGGAGGGCTGTCCCGCGACGGCGCGCGCCACGGCGACACGCTGTTGTTGACCGCCGGAGAGCTGGCTTGGAAGGTGCTTGGCGCGATGTGCCATACCTACTCTTTCCAGGGCTTCCGTCACTTGCTTTTTACGATCGGTGCTGCTCATTCCTCGATAGGTCAAGGGCAATTCAACATTCTCATAGACCGTCAGGTCACCAATGAGATTAAAGCTCTGAAAGATAAACCCGACCTCGCGATTGCGTATCCGTGCGCGTTCAGAGAGAGAGAGTCCGGTTGCAGCCGAACCGTTTAGCCAGTAACTGCCGTCACTCGGGGAATCCAGCAGTCCAAGAATTGAAAGTAGGGTGGATTTCCCACAGCCGGATGGGCCTGCGATCGAGACATACTCGCCCGTTTTGATCTCGAGCTGAATTCCCGATAATGCATGTGTTTCGACCTCGTCGGTATAGAAGACCTTCTTAACGTCTTCGAGGCGAATAAGGGTTTGCGCAGATGAACTCATTCTTTTCTCCTGATATCAACAGTTAGTCACACGTGTAGGCAAACCTGTCCGGCTGTTTATTTCCCGTTACGTTGAACGTGTATCTTCTTTGTCCGCCGAATCCTGTTAATTTAATCGAATCTGGTTATACGAATCATACGTCGATGTGTCCGACAAGATCACCTGGTCGCCGGGCTGCAACCCCTCGATTACCTCAATCGTGTTAACAGAGCTGCGTCCCAGTTTTACCGTTACTCGCACAGCACCCTTGCCGCCATCCTCCAGCTTGAACATGCTGACGGTGCTTTGCGTCTGTCCAAATGCGGGCCTCCCGACGAAGATCACGTCATTCAGTCGCTCGAGTTCGACCGTGCCGTCGACCGTCAAATCGGGTCTGGCACCTTGTGGAAGCTCGCCGTCAAGTGCAACGTCGACCGTAACCGTGCCCTGCTGTGCGGCAGGGTCAATTCGCGAGACGTGACCCGGTATCACGCCGTTGCGCGTGTCGACATCGGCCTTCTGACCGAGTTGTATGTCTTTAGCCTGAGTTTCGGCGATCTTGAGTTCGGCCTTTAAGTGCTGCGGTTCGACAACCCTTGCCAGGTTTGTCCCTGGGGTGACTTCCTGACCGACTTCGACCTGCATCTGCTGAAGCACGCCGTTTGTGCCGGCAAGTACTTTCAGCGTCTGTACCTGCTGATGCTTAAGGCTTAGAAGCGCCTGCAATTGCGAAATGCGTGCCTGTTGCGAGGCCAACTGGGCCTCGGTCGATTTTATGTTTACATCGAGCCGCTTTTGTTCGAGCGCATAGCGATTCTCGAGTTCTGCCACGCGAACACGTGACAACTTAAGATTCAACGATGGAACGTAGCCATCCTTTGCCAGCGCTTCATCAGTGTCAGATTGAAGCTTGGCAACCTGATAGTCAGAATGTACGCTTGCAGCGGCCGCCTGTTGTGTCATGCGATCACTCTCAAGCTTGACTTTCAGGTTGTTGAAATCGGCCTGTGCGGCGCGAAGCTGATATTCCGCGTCGACGGAACTCTGCTGGAGTTCTGCATTGCTAAGCTCGATAATTACGCTGCCGGCTTTTACTTCCGTACCCGGTCTGACCAGAATGCGTTCGACACGACCCTGCGTAGAAGCAGCGATGACTCGGATATCTTCCGGCACGAGCGTGCCGGTGCCGCGAACCTGCCGGAGCATTGGTCCGCGTTTTACGGTGTCGACCCATACCGTGGATTTATCCATAGAGGGAGCTGCAGGTTTTAACCGCGAGACACCGAGGGTAATCAGGGTTATCGCGCTAAGGCCCAGAATTACATAAACCGCGGTGCGTAGACGACGAGTAAGATTGCTTTTTTGTTTTCGGGGTATGTCCATTTATTTCACCAGAAATCTGTAAGGCGATTGGCGTGCCATTGTTAAAATACACCCAAACTGTTGGCTTTGAAAGCTTTCCTGGTCCTCCCGCCAAATCAGAGACATTTTTATTTTCGGTTCTGGGATTTCGAAATCCCATTTTCGGAACTTGTTTAGGTGGCTGAAGATCTGGGTTAGGGGTAGATGGGGGAAGGGCGAAGATATAAAGCCGTCCAAGCTCATTCGGCATATAACGGTGACATCCCAAAGTGGGAAGGTAAAAAGGTCATGTTCTGGATTCGTTTCCTTATTTTGAATCAGAACTGCGAACGTCAGAGTGATGTAATGAATTACAACAAGCTGACCGAGAACGTGAATAGCGTTCTAAAGCGTATAGCCACAGTGAATGCGCTGGCACGCTAACTAAATGGAGATTTAGGAAATGAAGAGCACAGTGACAACCTATGGAAGAATATTCCCGCTGGCAGTTTTGGTTTTGTTGACTGCACTTTTACTGGTTATTTCAGCGAAATCTGCGAAAGTTGAAGGTGCGCCAAGTTCAACTTCGGAGTTGTGTCGATCTATTAATTCGCTACGACTTCCAGACGCAAATTTAGGTTTCTGGGATGATACTAATGCCGAACCGTACAGGCTCGTGTTCCCGACGATCGTTGACGGAGTATTTCGCAAAGGGAAGCCCGACTATACGGTGGCGGAATATGACAGTGCGAGACCTTCCTTCAACAATAGCTTGGTTGAACATCTAAACGAGGCAGGTTCACAGGGCTACAGACTTGTCTCTATGAAAGGCGGATTCCCGGTCGCCGTTGTAAAACTTGATAAGACTCAGTACGAGTATGCCTGGTTTCAAACATTCGGCCCACCGTCGACAAAAGTGGGTTTCGAGAGTAAATATTCTCAGTTTGCAAAACGAGGTTTTCATCTTTTTGGCGATTTTGTGACGAGTGATGACTGCGAGAATATGGACCCCGATGGTCCCTACTTGATTCAACGCTGCACGGTCACAGACTTTTTCGTGGTTGAGAGAGAGGAGGGTTTTAAGGATGCTATACAACAACGACTTGCATTCGCCGGACCCAGTTTCAGCATGAAGACGGACGACGACTTAAATGCGCAGATTAAGGATCGACTTGCCGAAGGTTATTATCCAACAAAATTACTGTCGAAGTTTGAGATTCTGCTCGAACAAACAGGCGAAAAGAACGAACGATCTACCGATCAGTCCGACGTGCGTGTCGTCGCTTCCGCCTGGAGAAACAACGTCCAGGCAAAGGTCAATGCGTTGGCGAAACAGGGCTATCGGTTAACTTTGATTAATAACCAGATAGCGCTGATGTCTCGCGCACCAACTAATTCAACGTCTACTTCTTATATTTGGTTGGATGCAAAGGCAAAGGATTTCGAGAAGCGAATGGTCCAGTTACAGGCGCAAGGCGCCGAGTATCGTATGACTTACTCGGAAGGTGAAGGAAAGGCCAATAAGCTGATCTTTGAATCACGATCTGCCGATATCGGAAAGACACAGCACGAATACAGGGTCTTAAAATTCGAATTTAACGAGACTGAGATAGCATCTGAGAAGAAAGTGCGCTCAGATCTTACGCCGGAGTCTAAAGAAAATGTGAAATTGATGAACAGGTTGGCTAAAGAGGGGTTCGTGGTTCGAGAGGTGTTCAATTCGGACAAGGGATGTTTACTATTGGAGAGGTCCAGGTAACTCTGCGAATGAGTTTCCGGGTCTTACATATTCAATGTCCCCATGAATCGATCGCGGTGATTTATGCCGCAGCGTCAAATGTGCTGCGTTGGTGCGTCGCCGAAAATCAATATATTATCAATTGCTCTATACCGTTTGATTCTCTCCCCAGAACAGTGAGTTGAACCTTACGTGAAAAACCGTCAACTGAATTTCGAAGGGGGAGAGACCGGAACCAGCGTCGCGATCGCTTCCGCGACACTATTGCTGTCTCTTTGCGTCGCTTTGCTGATGCCGCTGTTCTCTGCTTCCGCGCAATCGGGAAGAATACCAAGTTCGCCGCAATCAAAACCGTCTCCTGTCCTGACTCCGCCCGCTAAACCGGTGGATGTGTCGGAGGCGACGCCGAATCGTCCTGTTCATATTGATGCGGATGTGTACAAGCTAGTGTTTCCAACCTACTATGAGGGTTCAATTCTTAAAGGAAAGCCATATCAACTCAGTTCTTCTGCCAATCAAAATTTCATGAAAGTGCTCGATGAAGCTTGTACCCAAGGTTTCAGGGCCGTTTCGATGGTTGGAGCGTTTCCGATCGCAATCGTTAAGCGCGGTGAGTCTCGGTTCGAATATGCCTTATTCCAAGGAGTCGGCCCATTCTGGACGAAGGTCGGATTTGAAGCCTCATATTCGCTTCTCTCGAAACAGGGTTTTCATCTTATCGATGAGTTTCTAGATCGTCGATCGTGCAAGGATATGACCCCCGACGAGCCTTCTTCGTATCCGCTGTGCATAGACACGTACATGTTCCTGGTTGAGAAGGGTGTTAATGAACCGGTTAAGGAGCAAAGACTTGCTTTCACCGGACCCAGTTTCAGTGAGAAGACTGCTACCGCTTTGAACAAGCAGATCGGAGATCGACTAGCTGAAGGCTACTACCCGACGTTTCTGCTTTCAAAGTTTGAAATTCTGCTGGAACGGACTGGCAATGGCGATGAGCGGTCTGTCGACAAATCTGATGTGAAAGTACTTGCTTCGGGGTCACGGGACGATATAGCTACCCAGGTAAACGACATGGCAAAACAGGGGTACCGACTGTCGATGGTGAATAACAAGATTGCCTTGATGCACCGAAACCATGCCAATGCGACTACGACATCCTATGTGTGGCTGGACGCAACGAAGCAGGATTTTGAGACGCGATTGACACAGCTACAAGAACAAGACGCAATCTACCGGATGGCTTACCCCAGCGATCAGGGAGTCAGGAACAGATTGATCTTTGAGCAAAAGGCCGTCGGGGATAGTACAAAACGCGAATACAAGGTCCTAAAGTTCGAATTGTCGTACACTGCTGATGCCAGAAACAATGAGGCTCCTCAATAGAATGGTGAACGAAGGATATGTAGCCTGCGAACTATTTCGCGAGGGTCCTGCGCCGGGCGGTTATTCCGTTCTTTTGATGCTGTCGAAATAAACAGTGCGAAATTGATTCCTCTGATTGCATTCCTCGGCCTGTTCAAGTCATTGCATTTTCATTCCTGGATTCGTAGAAACCAGGCTGAAGAGAACGGAAGTTGGAAAACGTAAGAATCGGAGTTTTTCAGACTCAATATAAAGATGCGAATAACCAGAGATTCACCGGACCCTGATAATCACTCAGGTCTTTTTGGTCTCCAAGCGCCTGGGCCAGCTTCGATGGACGTCGGCCTTAGAAACACTTCTGGTTCGAACTCGACGTTGAGTTGAAGAGTCTGGCGATACTCCATGCCGTCCTCATATTTGATTGTTTGCGCAACTTTAATCCCACCCACGTCTGCGTAATCAGTCAAATCTATACAATCGTCCAGGACTTCTTTGTTGTTACGAATGTGATATATGCGTAGTCGGATCAAGAGGTGGGATTGCCTATCGAACATGAAATCTATACGCCTTTCAAGAACCCTGGATTGGACAACATCGGCCTCGCGGCCTCCAACTGTTTCTGTGGTCGCATCATTCAGAGTTGGCTTGAACCATTTAGTCTCGAGCAAATTGAGGACCTGTGCGTACAGGAACAACTCTTCCGGACCTCGCTGTCGACCTCTGATTTGCTCAGGCACCGGATGAGGATCATCGGGCGAAACAACGTAATGCATATTGGTCTCGTAATTGAGCATCTCCACATGCAGACCGAATACATCTGGTCTAAGGTCGTTCCAGAACCAGGATTTTCCTGGAAAAACAATCAGTTGCTCCTGATTGATCGGGTAGCTTTTTCGTTGATGCGTATATTTAGCTTCGGAAGAGACGACAATATTGCGTACTCCGTAGAGCCGCTCGCGTCCGCCTTTCGCCGTGATGGCGCGTTCCCAAACTCGCTCTGCCTCCATTTGCCTTTCCTGCTCGCTCTGCTTGAGGCTGTCAGCGTAACCGGTCGTTGAAGTAACACAAAAACCTTGGAAGGGCTGCATACAGACAGCAATCAACATGTAGAGGGTGCTATCTAAAAGTAGTCGCATAACCGCGTCTATCCTCTTGATGGATGATTGAAATTAGCCCTTTTTCGGTCGCCAAGCCTCTGGTCCTGCGTCAATGAGTGGCGGAGTGAGAAAGATATTTTCATTGTAATCGACATTGAATTGGAACGTCTGGAGATATTCGACTCCACCTTCATACGTGACCTTTGTTGGAACTTGAAGGCCTTCGACCTCGATGTAGTCTGAAAGATCGATTACATCGTCAGGAATCTCTTTGCCTCCCCGAGAATGATAAGTGCGCATCTGAACCAGCAGATGAGAGTTTCGATCAAATACAAAATCGGTTCGCCCGTCATGTACCCTGGTTTCTACGATATCTGCGGGGCGCGTCCCAGCCACTCCTATCGTCGCTTTGAGCAGTGTGGGTTTTAACCACTCGGTTTCAAACAAGTAGTAGAGCTGACCATCCATGATCTGATTCCCTAGCGATGGCATCCCACGGCCCTCATCTTTGGGATCATCCGGGGTGACAATATAGTGACGCTTGAGATCGAAGTTGACCATCTCAACCCTCAACCCAAAAACGTCGGGCCGGTAGTCACTCCACGCCCAAAATTTGCTCGGGAAGACATACAACTCTTCCTGACGAATACGGTTCTTCTTACCTCTGGAAGTCGTGTACATGCCACTTGACGAAATAAGTACATTGCGGACTGCGTGGAGCCGCTCACGTCCGCCTTTCGCTGTGATGGCGCATGCCCAAACTTGCTCTGCCTCCAGCTGCCTTTCCTGCTCGCTCTGCTTGATGCTGTCACCGTGACCAGTCGTTGAAGTAACACAAAAACCGTGGAAGGGCTGCATACAGACAGCAATCACCATGCAAAGAGTGATACCTAAGAGTAGTCGCATAACCGCGTTGATCCTCCTGAGGGATTATTGAAATTAGCTCATCTAATTTCCAAAGATGTGCGGGTGGAGCCCTGGAAGTCCTGTTTATAGCAATTAAGTTGACCGCACCTTTCGGATGGGAAGCAATCACTACGGTAATCAGATTCGGAGGCGTTTATCAATTAAGTATGCCGCATGAACGGCAGAGATGATACCGTTAACTTGTCAATACCTGGAAAGCTGTTATGGATTGCAAGTGAAGCTGGAGTGCCACTCCAACTGATTCTGGATATTACCTTTCTCGTCAAAGCTCTTAAGTGACGCACGGATGAGCCGCTTAGCGCACTCGTCGGATTCTGATTCCGAAGCCGCCTTCAGCGCTGCTATCGCGGATTCCCCACCTATTCTGGTAATACAGTAAATAGCAAAATATCGCATTTTTTGATCTTGGTTGTCCCGCAGGACTGCGCTTAGTTTCGGTATAGCGACCGGCCCCATTTTGATCACTCCCCGCAATGCCGGTTGATGAAGCCTGGACATGCTGAACGCACCGTTAGTTAATGTGAGGTGCGAGATTAAGAGATCAAGAGCCTCTGATGCCTTGAGTTGACCAAGCAGATCGGCGCCGTAAAGCCACACATTGTAACTCTTATTATCGTACATGAAGTTAAGGTTAGGCCGATCCATGGCCTTCATGAGACCAGCTACAATCTCATTTTTGCACATAGTTGACTTTCTGGATTTTGCGAGGATTAGTGCGCTAATTCGATTGACCTCCGCAGCCTTACCTGATTCAAGCATTAGAACGGCGTTTGATATTTCCTGCTTAGTAAAGCAGGCCTCGGGATTATTCTCACCATTCAGCGATTCATCTCTAAGCCGATCAGGCGTTCTTTTGAACTCGGACGAAACAATAATCGGTGCGATTATTAAAAGCACGAAAGCCAGTCTCATCTAGTATTCTCCAAATACAACCGCGGTTTTCAAAAATGACCGTCCAGGGTTTAAGCAAATCTGATGACGCGTTAAGAATCATTGAAAAAAGGGTCCAAGAGTGAGAGGATTCGGACTTCTCTCTTTTCTGCGAACCGCCAGTACTCGCCATTTTAGCAGTTCGTGTCGTATTTAACGTCTAACCTCATTGTGGAGAGCTAATGACTGTACCCACTACATACAGGCTGATTCTTGGAGCATTCGCGATAGCCGTAATTGCTGTGCCGTTCGGGTCGAAGGCCGCACGGGGCATGGCTCAGGAGGTCGACAAGCATGCAAATTGGAAAGTAGTCAAATCACCGCTTCGGAACAATAATAACCGCTCGAAGGACAATGAAAAGTTCAAGAATGATCCGGAAAAAATCATTGAGGACCAGATACCGCGACACTTACCTATCAAGTTTGAGTACCGGGGGCTCGATAAGGAACCGTTTCTGAATAATTTCGAGATGGTCGTTACTAACACCGGCAGCAAGCCTATTTATGAGATGGATTTCGTGCTCATTTTCCCCCAGGCAAAGAAGCCTGAGCTTGATGGGGAAGCGTCAATCCCTCTCTCGTTTGGTGATCTTAGATTAGTTGATTTTGATGAGCAGTTGAACGATACAAACGTATCGCTCAAGCCTGGCGAAACCACCGTATTAAAAATCGAACCGAAATATGCGGAGGGAGTGCAACATTTGATGCGGTCAATCGGCTCAGACGAACTTGATCTTAGGCGGAGTATGCTGATATTTCAGAATATGAATCACGGCGATGGAACCGGCTACTTTTCGAATGAGGGCACAGATA
>WNFR01008670.1_pt1 | contig 11645 bp, 16 predicted proteins | sample 5400221 | NCBI WGS metagenome assembly WNFR01 (sample SAMN13153357, study PRJNA577476) | soil metagenome | isolation source: 40 cm soil under Madrone tree | place: USA:California | collected 2016-06-14 | reverse complement strand
GATCGGTCCTTCGGCGTCTGCCTTCGAACTCGATGTGGCGCAAGAAGAGCAGTGGCGTTCGCTCGCCGCCGAGGTTCGAAATATCGGCGACGTGGACATCGTCGTGAACAACGCGGGCTATTTTCCCAATCGCACGATCGACGAATTGGATCTCGCCACGTGGCGGAGAACAATGGCCACGAATCTGGATGCGCACTTCCTGAGTGCGAAATTCTTCTTGCAGGCGATGAGAAAGAAAAAGTGGGGGCGCTTCGTCGGCATTTCGTCGAACATGGTTGGCCTCGCGATCCCCGGCATGAGCCACTACATCACGACAAAGATGGGGATTATCGGGTTCATGCGGGGCTTGGCGAACGACGTCGCAAATGATGGCATCACCGCCAACTCGGTGTTGCCCGGCTTGACGAATACGCAGGCCACGGCTACGCAGTCCGATGAGCAGAAGCGCGGCACCTGGGAACAGCAGGCAATCAAGCGGCTGGGTGAGCCGGGAGATGTCGTTGGCGCAGTCCTGTTCTTGACGAGCGACGATGCCGCATTCATCACCGGGCAAGCTATTGTCGTCGACGGCGGTCAGTATCGCATCGGCTAAAGAGTAAGGACGATGGACAAGTTGTTAGTGGTCGGCGTCAAACAAAACTCGATCGAGCCAAACAATTGCTCGGCAAGAATGCGACCGCCGTTCTCAGCTCTGCCGAAAAGTACGATTGAGGCAAGGTGGCAAAATGAGTAGGAACGATGGGTTGGTAGCAGTTGTCACACGAGGCAGTCGCGGTATTGGCAAAGGGGTTGCTCGCGCACTCGCTGAACGCGGTGCCACGGTCTACATCGCCGGCCGCAGCCAGGCAGGCGGAATCCATACCTCTCCGGGCGGCGCACTCTTACCCAGCACGATTCAGGAAGCAGTAGAAGAGGTGAACAGTCTCGGAGGCAGAGGGATCGCTGTTGCCTGCGATCTACCCGTCGATGAGGAGATACGTTCCCTCTTTGAGCGAGTCCGTCAGGAAAGCGGACATCTGAACATCTTGGTCAATAATGCCAACGACGATTCTCGAGACCATAGCTCGCATCGATGGCGCACTCATCCTGGATAACGACTCGAACTTGCTGGCGTTTGGCGCGATCTTACATTACCCGGACCTCGCCGATCTCCATCCTGAAAACATTGAAGGCGGCCGTGCACTCCGCCGCAATTGCCGCCTCGCGTTTCGGGAGAGCTCTAAAGATCAGTGAGGACGGGTTGATCTCCTTCTATCAAAACGGCAATCCCGTTTGGGACCTGTAGGCTCCGCCCGAGCGAAAGCAGCTCAGTCTCACTCCTTGGGTTACGTCTACCGACGTGGATATGAGCCATCCATCTCCTCACCAATGAGTTATCTTCGAGAGCACACCCTTTCTGTTTTACCGTGGGCCCAAAACTTTGCCCAAATTTTGCTATGGTTCGGAAGGCGACTGATAAAACGAGAGTCTTAACTCCAAGAAAAAAGGCCGCTTGGGGAAGCGGCCTCAATTGCGGGGGAAGGATTTGAACCTCCGACCTTTGGGTTATGAGACTTAGTTAACTTTGCCGGCTCTTGCGTTTTCAATCATTTCAGGTCGTATGTTGACGTATTTTACCGATGTTTCCCGAAGTTTTGGGCCCATTTTGGGCCCATGCCCATCGAGTTCAGGACCGGTTTGCAGTCGTCAAAGGTTTAGAGATGCATTTGCCGATGTCGGGCTCAGAACCTGATCCATTGCTTGAGTCTTCGAGCCGACAGTTCCAGTGTTTAGTCAGTCAGGACTGTTTTGCGCTCCAAATAAATTCGCGTGGCGACATGCTATGTCCGGTAGCAGAAGACATTCCTATATAGAATCAAAATCAATAAAGCCCATGAAATTCGCCATTTTCAGTAATTCGCCACCCACAGGTTGGGCTGGTATCGCCGCTGGATATCGCACGAGAAGACTTACCACTGGACTTAAGGGACGGTCACTTAAAGACCGGTCTGAGCCAAGACATCGATTAGAGACGTTAAGGACGCAAAAGATGCGAGTTCGATGAGTCGGCTAGAGAACTGCTTTTCCGGCGCCGGGATAGTCCGTGCTGAACGCAATGTCTTTGACGGCCTTGAACTCAGAGACGATCATGTCGAGTTTTGCGCCGATCCGGCGATATGCGTCACTCCCCAGAATGAGCCGGTGCATCGGCAGGTCTGAGTTCACGACCTGGTAAATCGCTTTCGCGGCGCGAATGGGGTCTCCTGGGAATTGATCGGAAGACAGTGTATCCACCATTTTGCGGAAAGTGCCAGAAGTGGCTTCGTACGCATCGATCACCGACCCAGAGAATTTCGTGCGTTGTTCAATGCCAGTTCTGAAGGAGCCCGGCTCGACCAGGAAGGCGCGTAACCCTAACGGCTCAATCTCCTGCCACAGCGACTCCGTCAACCCCTCCAGGGCAAATTTGCTGGCGGAGTAGTAACCGTTCACTGGCAGACTCGCGATTCCATCCATCGAAGAAATATTAATGATGGTTCCTTGGCGGCGCAGACGCATCCCTGGCAGTACGCCGCGGAGGAGCGCCACTGCTGCGAAGAAATTGACCTCGAATAGCTCTCGGTAATCTCTTTCTTCCTGCTCTTCAATTGCGCCGAGAAAGTCGATGCCTGCATTGTTCACCAGGACGTCGATGCCGTCAAAGCGGCCCTCTGCCTGCACAATTGCCGCTGCTCGATCTTCGTGCCTGGTCACGTCCAGCGTGAGGGCCAATCCGGTGTCAGGGTAATGTGCGACAAGCTCGCTCATCGGACGGAGGTTTCGTGCGCCCAACACAGCGCAGTCACCCTGTTCCAATACGTACCGAGCAAGAGCAAACCGAGGCCACTGGATGCTCCCGTTATGAGCCATGTCTTCGAATTGACGGGCACCTTTCCGTCTGTTTGCACACCGCACCTCCATTTTGAACCGATCGTCGATCAGAATCGTATGTTTGGCAGGGATACCGAAGCATCCACATCCGTCGAGAGACTTACTTCACGCCAATCTTCCGCCTCACGGTTGCGAGTTGCCTCGGCTTCCTGCGCGTTTCGAACGGCGTCGCTCCCCAGCAAGAGATGGAAAGGCAGATGTTCGCTCGACGCCAGACGAAGGATCACCTGAGCCACTTTGGTGGGAGAGCTCACTTCATTTCCCCAGTACGTTTTCAGTGCAGAGACCGATGTCCCGACGGACGCCTCGTAATCCGCAAGCAATTCCGGTGTGTTTTGATTCGCCCGGCTCCCCCAGTTGGTCCGCATTCCGCCGGGTTCGAGGGCGCACACCTTAACACCAAAAGGAGCTACCTCCTTGGCAAGCGATTCGGTGAATCCGCCAACAGCCCATTTGGCGGCGTGATAAGGCGTACTGCCGGGCCGGGTGACACGGCCGCCAACCGACGAAATTTGCAGAATACAGCCGCTTTTTTGCTTTCGCATGATCGGTATGACGGCGCGAGTGACGTTGACCACGCCATAAAAGTTCGTATCGATGACCGCCTTGAACCGTTCAGAGGCCATCTGTTCAAACGGTGCAATATCGCCGTAGCCCGCGTTGTTGACGACAACATCCAGACTCCCGAAGGCTTCTACTGCCTTCTCCACTGCTATCTCACACCCTTTTTCGTCGGTAACGTCCAATGCGATGGTGCGCACACGATCGCCGTACTTCTCTAGAAGATCGGCAAGGCGTTTTGGCTCGCGCGCTGTTGCGACGAGGGAATCACCGGACGCGAGCACGGCCTCCGATATACTGCGGCCCAGGCCACTTGCGCTGCCGGTCACGAACCAGTGTTTTGGCATGAAAACGCTCCTCGTAATCCATCAGGAATGTATCTGGGAATCTACGACGATTACACTCATAGTTCTAGACCATTGAGAATTACCGCGTCCAAGAGATCTTTTTGATCAAAACCGATGCTTTCTAGTTATGAATCGAGCGAGGCGGAACGTCCATGGCTGAAGTTCAACTCTTGGAAAAGGTTTCTACTTCCGCCATCGATTGAACGGCGCCCACAAAGTCCGCAAGTAATGGAGAAATGTTGTCCTTCCGCCAGACCAGCGAAAAAGGTATTGGTAGATCCAAATCAACGACGGGCCGCATCGCGACGCCTTTGGGACGTCGCCAGCGTGTCGCTCCACTAACGAAGGCAATTCCCAGCTTGCACGCCACATGGCTTAGAATCGTCGGTTCATTAATCGCCTCTTGAACGATCCGAGGATGTTTCAATCCGCCCCGAATGCATTGCTGCATCAACTGCCGGTAGAAGACAGGGTTTGTCCGCTTTGAAAACCACACGAAAGACGTACCTCGGAGATCGCGGAGGCGAAGCGGCGTGACTTTCAACAGGGAATGTCCGAGCGGTAAGGCTAACATCACGCTATGCAATGCGACCTGAACGTGTGCCAGATTGCGGTCTTTGATTAGTGGGCGATACACATAGCCTGCATCCAGTTTGCCCAATCGGACCGCTTCCACTTGATCGAGAGAACTCAAGGACCTCAGTTCCAATGTTGCGTCGGGGTGTCGCTGGCGAAATTGCCGGAATGACCTGGGAACGACGCCATGCCACGACAAGCTTTCTATGAATCCGACGCGCAGTGTTCCGGTTCGGTGGGCTACTTTCCCAGCACGCATGATCGCTTCATTCACATCTCGCAGGATGCCTCGCGCGTCTTCGAGGAGAGATTCTCCCGCAGCACTTAGTTTCACTCCACGGCTGAGACGATCGAACAGTTCAAAACCAATCTCATTTTCCAGATCTTGAATTTGTCGGGAGAGCGCAGGTTGAGCAATGCGCAAACGCTCGGCGGCGCGTCCAAAATGCTGCTCCTCTCCCGCCGCCACAAAATATCGTAAGTGTCGCAGTTCCATTGGCTGATCTTATGCCAACCGGCCGTGATCCATCAGGAAGTCTTGCTGGGTTAGGAGAATCGACTGAGGCCAGGTATCGACGTGTTTTCGAGTCCGCAATCTATCGGCAACGGAGCTGACGACTTCGCCGTGCCCCGCAACATCGGCCAGGACGACGCGGGACATGGCTCCCCTACTGCAAACGGTCATATAGTGCAGGTCGCCGCCCTGGCTATCGCGCTCAAGCCGTCGACGTTCTTGAGTTTTCACCGCGCCATGGTGCAGTGCAAGTATTGACGGCAAGCTGCCCCCGTTTCCCATTTTTTCGGAATTCCTGATGGCCGGCTGAAAGCGGGGGCTGTTCGCTATTGTTTACTTCATGACTAGCGCAAGCTTGCCCAGGTAGTGGTCCTCGAGCGCGCGCTGGGCATCGGCAGCCTGATCCAAGTTGAAGGTCCGTGCGACATGGATTTCAAAGGGACCGGCTTCAATGAGGCGATTCAGCTTGTCGAATGGAGGCGGGTCATACTCGCCGTTGTAACTTTGAAGTTTAATGCCGGCGCGTTCTTTGGGAATCGGCTGCACGCCATTGGGATAGGCGGCCCGTCCGCCCTCACGCAGAGCCGCTAAGGATTTTTCGGCCGCCTCTCCGCCAACGGTTAAGAGAACCGTATCCAGACCCTGCGGAGCGAACTCCCGGGCCGCGGAAAGGACATCATCCTTATAGCCATCGATGACTTTGTGTGCGCCGAGACGTTTCACGAATACGACGCCGTCTTTCCCCGAGGCGACGGCAAGCACGCGTGCACCCATGCGGTTGGCTAATTGAACGGCCATGTGACCAACACCGCCGCTGGCTCCGAAGATCAATATCGACTCGCCTTTTTTTAATCCGAGCGTCGAATCAAGGCCCGCGAGGGCCGTGACAGCATCGACCGCCATGGCGGCGGCTTGCTGCGTGGTCAGTTGTCCCGGGATGCGCGATAAACTATTTTCTTTGACGGCGGCGTACTGCGCGTAAAATCCGCCCTTCGGATTCAAAAAGGAAATTCCGTAAACACGATCCCCTTGATTCAAGCCTCGAACGTGGCTCCCTACGGCTTCAACAATCCCGGCGCCGTCCGACCCTAAGACAACAGGAAAGGTGGGCTTCACGTTAAACTCTTTCGCAAACCCGCCTTCGCGCTCAAACGGATCCCATACGCCGACGCCGGCCGCTTCCACACGAACCAGAACTTCATCGGCGTCTACCTCCGGCACCGGAATCTCTCGCGTTTTCAGCGTTTCAATTCCGCCAAATTGATCTATTACCACTGCCTTCATCGTTTTATTTAACGTTCGAGTCATAGCGAATTCTCCTTTCATGACTGGTTGGTTCGGACAAAACAAATCAGGGCAAAGGCTACGACGAAACAATATGCTCGGGAGCCAACCATGATCGCACGAGTCCGGCGCGACCGCACAAGGCCATACTTGCGGCTGCGTTCAGAAAATCTGCGAGCGGAATCAAGGTGGTAATGAAAATGAAAGTGGAAAGGACAGCTCGACGAACCCCTAGGCAGAGGAGAGAGATCAGCAGCAATCCCGAGACAATATCCCGCGTCCCTTTTGTCCACAAATAAGCGAGCGTTGAATTGTGCGCCGCGGGCACGCCGAAATCGCGTGCTGCAGCGAACGGATCGAAAAGGAATCGGCCGCCGACAAATATAATGCCGACAGCAAGCAAGGCGGCTAACCAAAACAAAACTGAACTCGCTTTTAAACAGCCTTGCTCAGTCATGACAAAACTCCCAATGCTCTTACCCTTCAAGGTCTGAAATCTGAGACCTGATTCCAGAATACGCCATTCCGTAGGGCGGTGCCTCCAGTCGGGCCCCCACTCTATTGCCCCCGAGGCAGCCACCAGTCTTAATGCTCCACATGCAACACCAGCGAACTACTGTCCAGAAGGGATTGATCTCTGTCTTTTCCGTGTGGGCTCGCGGTCACAAGCACGACTTCGATCGCTGGGCAAAGGAGGCTGGCGGGACTGACGCACGCTGCGTAAGCGATCTGTCCAGGAATCGTGCGGGCGCTAGCTTTTCGTCGAGCGGCTGCCGCCCGTTCTCCTAATTTGAATCCCCAGTCTCTGCATTCGCGCCTGCAACGTGGAGCGCTTCATGCCGAGCCGGGCGGCGGCGCCCGAAGCCCCGGAAATCACCCAGTTCGCTTGTTCCAGAGCGCGGACGATCTGTTCGCGCTCGGTTTCTTCCAGCACTTTGCGCATGGAATTCCCCTCATCGGCCCGCTCGCTGTCCGCCGTCTTGGGCGCGCTTTCGAGTTCTCCCAAACCGACTTTCAACACCGAGCCTTGCGTGACGATGACGGCGCGCTCGATGATGTTTTGCAACTCACGGATGTTGCCGGGCCAATGGTACTGGACCAATGCACTCATCGTATCCGCAGGCACCGAGTCTATCGTTTTCCCCATGCGCCGGCCGAACTGTTGAACGAAATGACTCACCAGCAGCGGAATATCTTCCGACCGCTCGCGAAGCGACGGCACACGAATGGGAAACACGTTCAGACGATAGTAAAGATCGGGACGGAACTTATTCGCTTGAACCATGGCCGCCAAGTCTCGATTGGTGGCGGCGATCAATCGGGCGTCGGTCTGAAAGGTCTTCGAACCGCCCAAGCGTTCGAATTCGCGTTCCTGAAGGACGCGAAGGAGTTTCGGTTGGACTTCCAGAGGGATCTCGCCTATTTCGTCGAGAAACACGGTGCCGCCGTGCGCGAGTTCGAAGCGCCCAATGCGTTGCGAGATCGCTCCGGTGAAAGCGCCCTTCTCATGCCCGAACAATTCGCTTTCGAGAAGACCCGTGGGAATCGCCGCGCAGTTCAGTTTGATGAACGCTCGTGCTTTTCTTGAGCTCAGATCGTGCACGGCACGCGCGATCAACTCCTTTCCGGTGCCGGTCTCACCATAAATAAGGACCGTGGAACCGGTCGGCGCCACGATCTCGACTTGCTGGAGGACGTTACGCAGGACGCTGGAGTTCCCGACGATGTCGTGGAACTGCATCTCGGTGCGGATTTCATCTTCCAGGTAGACTTTCTCTCGCGCGAGTTGCTCCTTGAGTTCTTTAATCTCTTCATAGGCCAGCGAGTTGTCGAGAGCGATCGCGACCTGCTTCGAAATTTGGACGAGCAACTCCTGATCCTCTTCGGTGAAAGGCTTGTCCTCAACCCGCGCTGCTCCAAGGACGCCCAACGTCCGGTTTCTGCCGAAGAGAGGACACGCGCACCCAAATGTGAAACCTTCGCTTGTCTCCATCGGCAGTGTCGGACGCTGTGAGATGTGATGCCGTGCGGGTTTGCCGCTAGTGAAAACTTCCCCGGGCATCGAGCCATTGACGGGAATCAACAGTCCTTCGTGCGCCGCGCCGACGGCGCCCGGAAAATCGAGAGTGTAAACGCGAAGGTAATCTCCTTCCGGAATCGACACGGACGCGGCGTCGCAGCGGAGCGCCTTTCGAACGCTGGCCGAGATGGATCGCAGCAGGTCGTATAAGTCCAAGTTCGAGGCGATGCTGTTGTTGATTTCGAGGATCACCTGAAGGCGATCTGCGGCTAGCGCGATGTTGGAAACTTCCGACGCCATTGAACATCAATGTTATCAGACCGTCTGCCAGGAATCTGGCAATCGGCCGAGCTTTCGGCAGCAGCAACGCCCGCGGCATGGCTGTTCGTGTTGATTTCATTGGTTGCGCACTGTGGTACGGCCGATGCACCTGGGATGGTCAGCCAGAATCGAGGACGCAATGTTGAAAATCGACACCATCGAGACGAACGCGGCGATCACGCTGGAACTCCATGGCCGGTTGATTGGCCCGTGGGTCCCGTTACTTGAGACTCTGTGGAAAAGCAACGCCGGCGGCCCCTCGGGGCGCACCGTCGTGGTGGACCTGACGGACGTAACGGAGATCGATGGCGCGGCGTGCTATCTACTGCGCTTGATGGAAGCGAAGAACGTGACGCTCTCGGGAAGTGGGATCGGCATCCGGGCACTTTTGGGCGACGACAAAGGAGGAAAGCAAAATGAAATACGTTGAAGTCTCACAATTCGGTGGACCGGAAGTTCTGAAAGTAGTCGAGAAGGAAACACCAAGGGCGACGGACGGCATGCTTGTTGTCGACGTAAAGGCGGCTGGCGTCAACTACGCGGACGTGGCGGCGCGTCTGGGTTCGTTTCCGGCGGTTGCGAAGGCGCCGTTTCTTCCGGGATTCGAAATCGCCGGGGTGGTCAGCGATGCCGGTAAGGGCGTGAATGGTTTCAACGTCGGCGACTCCGTTGCGGCCATCACTTCAGGCGGCGGCTACGCCTCACACGCTGTGATTCCAGCCGCGTCGGCGGTGCCGATTCCGCGTGGGCTCGACCATTCTCTTGCGGCTGCACTTCTCGTGCAGGGCCTCACTGCATATCTCCTGCTTGATCAAGCTCAAACGAAAAAAGACGATGTTGTTTTGATCGCAGCCGCGGCCGGCGGTGTTGGAAGCTTGGCCGTGCAACTCGCGAAAGCCCGTGGTGCAACGGTGATCGGCCTGGCGTCAGCGTCGAAGTTCGGTTTGGTGAAAAGCTTGGGCGCCCATCACGTCTTCGACTACGGTCAAGCTGACTGGTCCACCAAGGTCTCGGATGTGACGCGGTCGCAAGGCGTCCAAGTATTCCTCGATTCCACTGGCGGCTTGGCAAGTTGGGTTTTCCCGTTACTCGGCCCGTTCGGGCGGTGGATTATCTACGGAGTTCGCAAGGACCAGCAGAATGCGCTACCCGACGAAGCGATCTGGACAATGATCGAGAAGAACATTTCTGTCAGCGGCTTCAACCTGGAGCGACATCTGCAGGATGTGCCACGCGCGCTCAGCGAGCTCTTCAAGTCCGCGATAGCCGGAAATCTCAAAGTCGAAATCACCAAGTATCCGTTGGCCGACGCGAGCAAGGTTCACTCACTGTTTGAGCAGCGCAAAACAACGGGCAAACTCGTTTTGATTCCGTGAACTGCACTGATTTACCAGGAGAGGTCTATGGCATCAAAGGCAAAGCACGGCGACAGGAGTAAAGCGGTGGAACCGGGGACCGAAACTCAGGAGCAAGGTCGTTTGTCGGCCTCAACGCGCGAAGACAAGATCAGGCGTCGCGCGTATGAACTCCATGTTGAACGAGGCGGAGAGCCCGGCCGCGACATCGAGGATTGGCTTCAGGCAGAACGCGAGCTGACGGGGGACAAGTCCAATGCAGCCGGCGCATAACCGGATTCTCGATCTCCGCGATTTCCCGATGCCATTCTTCGATCAACCCGTGCCGCCCGCAATGCCCGGCCGGGCGCCTTATGACAACGACGTCGTCAAAAAGTGGACTGCGGAAATCGCCAAGTCGGACGGCTTTGTGTTCGTTACGCCGGAATACAACTACGGCACGTCCGCGGTGCTGAAAAATGCCATCGATTGGGTCTACCCGGAGTGGAACCGCAAGCCAGCGGCGTTTGTCAGCTATGGCGGCGCGATGGGCGTGCGCGCCGTTCAGCAGCTTCGCGAGACCGCCGTCGAAGTTCAAATGGCGCCGATTCGATCGGCCGTTCACATTCCCCCGGCGACGCTATGGGCGCATTTTCAAGGCGGCGATGTGGAAAAAGGCCTGGCCGAGTTGACGAAGCAAGCGAACGCCATGATCGACGATCTTCTCTGGTGGACGACCGCCCTCAAGACGGCACGCGGGGCCGCAAAATGAAAACCGCATTCAAAACGCACGAGGGACGCGTTGTCTTGGTCACCGGCGCCTCTCAAGGGATCGGTCAAGCAATCGCGTTGGCGTTCGCAGAACGCGGCGCACGGGTCATTGCGACCGACCTCAAGTCGCCGCACGACACCGTCAGTAAGATCGGTCCGTCGGCGTCTGCCTTCGAACTCGATGTGACGCAAGAAGAGCAGTGGCGTTCGCTCGCCGCCGAGGTTCGAGATATCGGCGACGTGGACATCGTCGTGAATAACGCGGGCTATTTTCCGAATCGCTCCATCGACGACTTGGATCTGCCGACGTGGCGGCGAACCTTCGCAACCAACCTGGACGCGCATTTCCTGAGCGTGAAGTACTTCCTGCCGGCCATGAGAAAGAAGAAGTGGGGCCGCTTCATAGGCATTTCATCGAATATGGTTGGACTGGCGATTCCCGGCATGAGCCACTACATCGCCACAAAGATGGGAATCATCGGGTTCATGCGAGGTTTGGCGAATGATGTTGCAGGCGATGGCATCACCGCAAACTCGGTGCTGCCCGGTCTGACGAATACACAGGCAATCGCGCCCCAATCGGAGGAGCAAAAGCGTGGTACCTGGGAACAGCAGGCCATCAAGCGCCTGGGAGAGCCGGGAGATGTCGTCGGCGCAGTCCTGTTCTTGACGAGCGACGACGCGGCATTCATCACGGGGCAAGCAATTGTCGTAGACGGCGGTCAGTATCGCATCGGCTGAAGAAGGGAAGAGTGACGATGGCCTTGAATGACGAAGAAAAGATAAAGATTGCCCGCGAATACTTCGTGAGAGCGGACCAGGGACGCCCGGACGTCCTTGAGCTCTTCAATGCAGATGCCGAAATCTATTTTCCCAAATTCGGCTTCGGATCGGGCCGCGAGTCGTTTCTGGAAATGGTTAAGGGATTCGAAGGGGTACTGGAAAACATTCAGCACGATTACGACGGATTTAATTTCATCCCTTCCGGTGACTATCTGGTCGTTGAG
>WNFR01006831.1_pt1 | contig 11645 bp, 6 predicted proteins | sample 5400221 | NCBI WGS metagenome assembly WNFR01 (sample SAMN13153357, study PRJNA577476) | soil metagenome | isolation source: 40 cm soil under Madrone tree | place: USA:California | collected 2016-06-14 | reverse complement strand
CGACATGAGGTAGTCGCACGAGCGGACGGCGAGAGACATGATGGTCAGCGTCGGATTTTGGCACGGATTCGAAGGGAAGCCGGAAGCGTCCATGACGAAAAGATTCTTGATGTCGTAGCTCTGCTGGAACTGGTTGAGTACGGCCTTTTTCGGGTCGGAACCCATGCGCGCGATGCCGGCTTCATGAAGGGCCCAGCGCGGAGCCGAAGGATGAGCGTAGGTGCGGACGTTCTTTGCGCCGGCGGCTTCGAGCATCTCACCGGCGGAATCGCCCATGTCTTGGATCATGGCGCGTTCGTTTTCGCCGTCGGACATGTGAATTTTGAGGACGGGGATCCCATAGACGTCTTTCACACTAGGGTCGAGTTCGACGAAATTGTCAAAGCGCGGGAGGACTTCGCCGAAGCCGGTGATTTCGATGCTTGTGCGGGGTTCGCGAAGAGCCTTTTTGTAGGCTTCGCCGAAGCCGGGGGCGCCCCAGCTGAATTCTGTCGAGGACTCACCTTCGTAACCGAAGCCGCGGAGAAACTTTTTGTAGGGCGGATCGTTGGGCAAATTGCGGAAGCGTGCGATGTAAATGCCGAGCGGCTTTTCGGGTGCGCCGAGAGAAGCCTTTGCGCCGAAATCCGGAAATTGGCCGCGGCCGCCACCGCTGCGAACGTGCGCTGTCAGGTAGTGGCCGAGGACGCCGCTGGAATTGGCGAGACCGTTCGAATGTTGCGAGGTAGCGGAGTTCAGCAGGATTCGAACGGACTCCTGCGATTGCGCGCAAAGAACGACGGCGCGCGCGGAGATTTCGCGGGCCTGGCGCGTGACGCGATCGACATAAAGAACGCCGCGCGCGCGGTTGCGCTCCGGGTCCATGAGGACTTTGTGGACCATGGCGTTCGAGATGAGCGTGCAGTTGCCGCTGGCAACGGCGTCGGCGACGGTGGTGAACGCGGAATTGAAGTACGAGTGCGTCATGCAACCGCGTTCGCAGGGGCCACAGAAATGGCAGGGGCCGCGGCCGTGGATGGGCTTGGTGAGATTCGCGGCGCGCGTGGGCATTACGGTGCGGCCAAGCTTTTCCTTGACGCGATTGCGGAAGAGAGTTTCCTGACAGGTGAGCGGAACCGGAGGCTGGAACTGGCCGTCCGGGAGATGCTCGAGTCCCTCGGCGCTGCCGGTGATGCCGACGTATTTTTCAACGAGGTCGTAATACGGCTCGATGTCTTTGTAACTGAGCGGCCAATCTTCGCCGTAACCATCATGCGAGGCGGCCTTGAAATCCCAATCGCTGAAACGCAGGCTCACGCGGCCCCACACGTTGGTGCGTCCGCCGGTCATGCGCAGCCGGCCCATCCAATTGAACGGCTTGTCCGCGGGCGTTGTATAAGGCTCTTCGAGATCGTTGACGAACCAGTTGTAGGTGTACTCGTTACAAACGCCAAATTTGACTTGGATGGGACGCGTCTTGCGGATGATTTCCGGGGCCATGTTGCGGTATTTGAGCTCAAACGCCGGTTTGTGTTCGGTGAAATTCTTATCGGACTGCGGGCGGCCCGCTTCGAGCAGCGCGACCTTCAGGCCGGATTCCGCGAGACGCTTGCAGGCCCACCCCCCGGATGCGCCGGAACCAACGACGATGACATCGTAAGACTGCTTTTTCTCTTCGGCCATGGATTCCAATTCGAACTGGGATGCTAACAAGCAGGCGGAAGCAGGTCAATCGAGGAAGGCATGAGCGAAAATTTAGGATTCTGCCGATCAGGATGAGGAAATCGGTTTCGAATGGTTGTTCGTACTTAGTGCATTTTATTGCCTGGATTCAGCGCCCTTCAGAGGCGAAGAAAGATCCAGTTGACCTATGTTGAGCTGGTTGCACCGGGCAATCCAAGCATCACGCGACAACTTCCCCACAATTAGATCCTCCATAACTGCAGCCACATCCATTCTTTCGGAGCCCCGATATAAGTAAAAGCTGCCAGGCTGCGCCTCCAGTTTCCAATCGTTTTCGAGCAGGGCAAGTCCCAATGCCATTGCGAAAATCTGGCCAGCACGTTGCGTTCGCTGTTCTGGTGTGAGCAACATTCCCTTCGGATCGCGAATGCGCGACCCCATCTCGGGAAGCCTTATGACGATATCCGGGAGAGATTCGGCTTTGACGCCTTGCAGCAAGGATGCGTATTCGCTGACTGCGCATTTCCAAGCAGGGATGGTGACCGTCTCACCAATCTCGTTCCAACCTACTCGGCGCAGCGAGGCCGTGGAAGCTCTTGGGTTCAGGAATTCAAGAAACTGGATCTCGGCAGACTCGGGCTGACTCATCAACGACGAGGCCAGCTGCGCATTATCATATTGAGGAACAATATCGAGGTGCTGCACCGCGGCGATACGGTCACGCAACGGTGGATGCGTGTCGTATGGACTGGTCTTTCCTTCCATGATTTCTCGTTCGATGCCCTGCGTTACCTGAACTGCGATCTGGGGAGAAGCAAGGAACTGGGCGAAGCCGGCGCCGACCGCGGGGATACAGTTCTGCTGCAAAACAGGGACAACCTCAGTATTCCAGTAGCTGGGCCACGCCAGCGATGCGCCGTGGATCTTACGCAAACCTTCCATAACAGGCTGGGTGCCTGCCACGAAGCAAGCGAGCTCATCGGCGCGATATTCCTGCCTGCGAGATACAAATTTTATCACCCGCAAGAACAGCACGAAATACCACTTCAGGACGGAGACGACCACGAGGTACATCACTTGAAAAACGGCAACACGCCCAGCGCTACCCAGTTTGCCGATATTTTGAAAGGTGCGGATCATCGCGCTCTGTGTCTTGTACACCCAGGGACCCAGCCGGGTATCACCGCCGTAGTAGTGGGCGAATTCATGGGCTAACACGCCGCGTAGTTCGGACACTGTAAGGATCGAAAGTAAAGGCAGACCGATCCCCATTACCCTGCGGCTGCCGAATCCCATGACCCCGCCGCGGTCCGCTACAAAAGCGTTGACTTGCCCGATCAAGTACACTTCGCGAGGAAGCGGTTCCTTGAGTGCGGCAGCGATTCCATCGAGCTCCTCAAACAGCCTGGGATGCGACATCCGATCCAGGGATGGCCCTGGGGCTTGAAACTTGTCGCGCCGGGGCAGAAGCGACCACAGCATGGCGCCCGCGATGAGGATGCCGCCGAGGAACAACAAGACCAGCTGCATCTGAGGAGACTCAGAGGCAGAGAGGGCAAGGTAGGGCAGGTACACGCACGCAGCCGACAGGAGAATAACCAAAATATAGGAGGCGATGACCATCAAGATCGCCAGCGATGCAAATAGTACAGCGGATCGTCGCGGAGCGATCGTGCTATTGGCTGGTGGCATGGAAATGCAGCGGTATCATAACTCCAAATCGACATTTCCGTGGGAGGGCCGTTGCACTCCCTACTTGATGATTGTGAGCGCTTGTAAGCGAGTGATACTATCGCGGCGAAAGGCGGATCGTTTGGATGCTTGATGAGAACAGAAAACGAATTGCCGGTAATCCATAACGAAGCGGCCCAAGTCGAGCGGCTGACGCGGCGGGAGATGGTGCAGCGGCTGCTCGCAGGTGCAGGCGCCGGGGCGGCGTGGCCGCTGGTGGCGGCTTCGCATCCGATTTATGAACATCTGGCCAATGGCGCGGTGTTCGAGAAGGCGGAAAAACTTGGTGCAACAAATTGGAAGCCGCTTTTCCTCAATGCGCAGCAGGAAGAAACGCTGGCTGCGCTTGCCGAAACAATTGTTCCCGGAGCCCGGGAGGCGCTTGCGGACCGCTTCATTGATTTGCTTTTGAGCGTGGATACGGCTGAGCACCGCAAGAATTTTGTGGACTCACTTACGGCGTTCGAAACGGAGTCCCAGAAACGATTCGGAAAGCGATTCCCTGCTCTCAACGCCGGCGAGCAAAATGCGTTGATTACGGATGCTTCGACGCAACCGGCAAAAGAGAATTCATCGGGCACCGACGGAATAGTGAAGACCGGTCTGCGCAAGCACTTCGAGAATTTGAAGGGATGGATCAGCGGAGCGTACTACTCCTCGGAAGCAGGAATGCGTGAGCTGGGTTGGACCGAGGACCGCGTGTTCGAAAAGTTTCCCGGTTGCGAGCATCCGGAAGGACACCACTAAAGGGAGTTCCATGAGCCTAGTATCCAATTCCAATCGCAGAGAATTTCTTCGCGGCGCGGCGCTGACAGGTGCGGGACTGGCGCTTTCGAACCGGCTGCTTGCCGCAAAGGAAAAGACCGTGCTTGTCTTCACGAAATCCTCGGGGTGGGAACACGATGTAGTAAAAAGAATCGACGGAAAGCCGAGCATCGTGGACGACGCGGTGACGGACCTAGGAAACCGGCACGGATACAAGGTGGGCGTGACCAAGGATGGGCGCATTTTCGATTCGAAAGAGTTCCACTCCTACGCTGCGCTGGTGTTTTTCACCACCGGCGATCTCACGACGCTGGGCACGGACGGCAAGCCGCCGATGTCCGCCAAAAGCAAGCAGAATTTCCTGGACGCCATAAGTGGCGGTATGGGATTTGTAGGCGTGCACGCAGCAAGCGACACGTTCCACACGCAGCCCGATCCGCCGGACCGTTCAAACCGCTACATCGCGCACGGCGACAAAGAAGATCCCTACGTCCAAATGCTTGGCGCGGAATTTATCGTGCACGGCAGCGAGCCGCGGCTGCAGGACGCCCCTCTGATCGTGAACGACGCGAAATTTCCCGGGCTGGAACACGTGAATTCGCCCGTGAGTTTCAACGAAGAGTGGTATTCGCTAAAGGATTTTGTGCCGGATCTGCACGTCATCCTCACTCTCGATACGCACGCGATGAAGGGCGAATGCTACCAGCGCGCGCCGTATCCGGTGACCTGGGCGCGAATGCACGGCAAGGGCCGCGTGTTCTACACGGCGATGGGAGACCGGCCGGAGAACTGGAAGAACGAGTTTTTCCTGAATCTGCTCGGCGGTGGGATTCGCTGGGCGATTGGCGACGCGAGCGCGCAACTGGATGCGAACCTGAAGCAGGCCGCGCCGGGGTACGCGGAAATCCCACCGCCACAACCTGCGGGCAAGTAATCCCTGCATTGTTTCGATCGCCGGACCGCAAAATCCCAGCGCCCATGCCACCAGCAACCTTGCGCGGCCGAATTAGACCCTCGGTGTGCCTCTGCGGTATCTTCAAAGCAGTTCCAAATGAGGCGACGAGAGCAAGATGATGCAGAGTGGCGGGATTCACCAAATCGAACTGGTTCTCCTCTTGTTGCTGCTTTTTGTGGTCGTGTTTGCAGCCCTCGCGCGTAAGCTGCAGACGCCTTATCCCATCGTACTGGTGATCGCCGGCCTGCTGCTCAGCTTCGTGCCGGGAATTCCGAAAGTTTCGCTGAACCCGGACGTCGTTTTCCTGGTTGTTTTGCCGCCGCTGCTCTACTCCGCGGCGTGGGTTACTTCCTGGCGCGAGTTCAAATTTAGTTTTGTCAGCATTTTCATGCTGGCCTTCGGACTCGTGGGATTCACGGTCGTGGGCGTAGCGGCCACTACAAAGTGGGTTTTCGCCGGATTTGACTGGCGGCTGGGCTTCGTCCTCGGAGCGGTGGTGGCCACGACCGACGCCATTGCCGCAACCTCTATCGCAAAACGCATCGGATTGCCGCAGCGCATCGTGGATATCCTTGAAGGCGAAAGCCTGGTGAACGATGCAACGGGCTTGCTGGCTCTGGAATTCGCCGTCGCGATTTTGGTAAGCGGACAAACGCCAACGGTGGGTGCGGGCCTGTTGCGCCTGGCCTATCTAACGATTGCGGGGCTTGCGCTCGGACTGCTGGTTGGCTTCGTTGTAGCGCGGATTCACAAGCTGATCGACGACGGCCCGATCGAGATCACGCTGACCCTGCTGGTTCCCTACGTGGCGTACCTCGCGGCGGAGGCAATTCACGCTTCGGGAGTGCTGGCGGTGGTTGCCTGTGGGCTGTATGTGAGCCGTCAGAGTTCTCAATTTTTCTCGCCAAGCGTGCGGATGCAAGCCCAGGCGGTATGGGATGCGCTGACTTTCGTACTGAACGGGCTGGTATTTGTTCTGATCGGCCTGCAGTTACATTTCATACTCGATGGAATTCGGGACTACAGCTTCAAGCAACTCCTGCTGTATGGCGCGCTTTTTAGTGTGATTGTCATTGTGCTGCGGCTGATCTGGATGTTTCCGGGCGCGTATCTCGCAACCGTGATACGGAGACGTTTGCTGCATCAGGATGTGCAATTTCCGTCTACCCGACAAATCTTCGTGGTGGGCTGGACAGGGATGCGCGGTGTGGTGGCGCTGGCGGCCGCGATTGCCCTTCCGGAGACACTGGCAGACGGCAGCCCATTTCCGCAGCGCAACTTGATCGTGTTTCTCACGTTTAGCGTGATTTTAGTGACGCTGGTGTTGCAGGGCTTGACGCTGCCGCCGCTGATTCGCGCGCTCGGGCTTGCGGGGACGACGGGCCGCGAATCCGAGGAAGACGAGGCGCGAAAGGCCATGGTCGAGGCCGCGCTTGCGCACCTTCAGAACGCGCGGAAGAAAGATGGCGACGAGTTTGGCGGCGTGTACGAGGATTTCGAGGCGCGTTACAAGCACCGCCTCGCCAAATTGACCGGGACCGCCGATGAAGAAATTGGCGCGAACCCCGCGGTGTACGCTCGCTACGTGGAGTTCGCCCGCGAGTTGCTGCGCGCCGAGCGTCAGACCGCCATGAAATTGCGCGACGAAGGGCGCATCAATGATGAAGTCTTGCGGAGGGTCGAACACGAGCTGGACCTCAGCGAAGAGCGCCTGTCGCTGATGTAGTCATTCGCGGAACGGCCCGACGGGACTCTTTCGCGCGCGCTATGATAAACTTTGGTGGTTCCTCCGGTGGGGCCGTGGCGCAGTTGGGAGCGCGCCTCGATGGCATCGAGGAGGTCGTGGGTTCGAATCCCATCGGCTCCACCAACTTACTTACTTCTTTTCAATCCGTTAGCAAAAACTTCAAGGGGCACCAAGGGGCATTAAGCCACTTTCGAAGGCAAAACGAGGCGAACTACCTTGCAGTGCGCCGCACGCTTGCTTTCGTCCATGGCCTTGCCGTAGACGTTCATCGTGGTACGGATGTCGGCGTGGCGCATGAGTTCTTGCTGCACTTTCATCGGAGCCCCCGTTTCATCGAGCAGAGTCCTGAAAGTGTGCCTGAACGTGTGCCAGCCGATACGTCCTATACCGCAACGAATGCCTGCGGGAATGATATGACGCCGCTCCACTCCCCAGGGATACCAGGGCAACCTGCCTGCCACGTACGGGCTGGCAAACACCCAGTCCTCGGGATTTTTGAACAGCGTCGTGCGTTGCCAACGCAACAGCACTTCGGCCAGTGCAGGATCAAGCGGCATGCCTGCATTGGAGTATCTGGTTTTCACATCGCTTACAACTCCAGTGACGATACCTCTCCGCACGAGGAGCGTAAGATCATCCCAGAGCACGTCACACCACTTGAGAGCAAAGAGCTCGCTGCAGCGGAGCCCCGTGGCGAGATCGAGGATAACCATCGAGCGGAAGGGCTCATCGAGCTCTCCGAGTAAGAGATGGAATTGCGCAACGCTAAGAACCATCGGCTCACGTTGTCGTTTGCTCGTGCCTCGGACTCGCACGAGCTTCATTGGATTCTCGCCGATCTCGGTAAGTTCCCAACGCATCGCGCAGTTCAACAGCACTCGCATGAGATTGTGGAGATGTCCCTTGGTTCTCGGAGCCAGGTCGAGCCCTTTCAACCATTGCTCGACGGCGAAGGGTTTTACCTTGGAAATGGGAAAGTCGCCCCAGCGCGGTCTGATCTGGTTGTTGAGGTAGGACCTGTACGCGCTGCCGGTCGAGTGCCGCAGCTCCGGAAGCTCTGTTTCAAGGTACCGGTTCACGAGCACGCCGATCGTGACCGTGTGTCCTTGAGGATGATCAGAGTTCACATCAAGCTTGCGGTGTTCGATGACCCGCCACGCGTTGGCTTCGGATTTGAGCATTGCAACGGGACCGATGACTTCGGATCGTTTTGCATGGCCGCCATCGGGCTTTCGCTCGCGCCAGCGGTACACAAATACGAGTCCTTCCTTCTTCGACGGCCGGGTTTCAATCCAACCGTGTTGATACGTGTTTCGAGTTAGCCGCAACATCATGCTCTCCTTCTGGGATTAGAGGAGAGTTGCGGCGCAACCCTGTTGGCCTTCAGTGAAGAGCTTACACCGGTTCTCAGCAATGCGTCCAAATCTGAGGGCCGAAAATACCATCGCCGCCCAAGTCGGCATCCGGGGATCTGGCCGCTGCGCGCCATGCGCTTGACCGTCTTTGGATGCAGCCCGAGGAATCGGGCAGCCTCGGTACAATCCCAGACTGGCTCCGGAGTTGAAGATGCAATTTCCATAGACCTCCACTTCGAGGTGATCGATCCCACTCTCACTTGTTGACGATGCGAATCCCCATCATTGACAGCTATCAATTCCGACGTGTTCTTCATCCGAAGCCTTTGTCACTGTGGGAAAAAGGAACGGCACAAGTCTTTGTGCGGGCGGGAGCGACCCCAAGAACTTTTGGGCGGCTTGGCCGCAAAAAAGTGGGGTCGCTCCCGCCCGATTTGGACTTTTTCCCACGGTGACATTCCCTTTCCCCTCTTGCGTATTTCCCGTGTTTCAAGCACTTCGGGCCCCGGGGCGTGAAGCCAGTGGCAATTTTAAGCATGCAGAGCGCAACTTTTACCTTCTTCACGCGGGCATAGCAGAATCAGCATGAGCGACACCGATCGGGTGCAGGACAAACGTGTCAAAGCTCACCGTATGCTTCCCGTCATTGATTCCGATCTCATGCCGGATGGCGCTGTCGCTGATGTGACCGTTCTTCCAGCTGCGATACAACCCTTCAAATCTGTCCCCAGAGAACCGGCTCCGCACCTGGTTGCGGAAAGTCAGATCTCCCTCGCCTACTTCTCGGTAGCGCTTCTCCTCCCACGCCTTGCGCACTCGGAAGTACCGAAGCAGGTCCTCGGTAATGTCCGATTCGAGTGGAATCTTCACGAAGGAATGAAAGATTTCCGTGGCTTTTGGGTAGTGCAAATCGGTCCGGGAAGCGTAGACCAGCCGGAACTCGCGGAGCTGACGAAACAGGGGGAGGTACCGGTTCAGGTGACGGATGAAATTCGTGAACCCCGGAGCCCCCTCATGGATATAGGTGAATGTCACGACAGGCGAGGAAGGAGTCAAGTACATGGGAAACTTGTCGACGAAATACCGAATGGCTGGAACGGGAGTCTTCCTGCTCAGATAGAGGTTGGCGGGAAGAAACTGCTTGCCAATACTCAGAGTTTCACAGAAGTATTGGAACTTTTCCGCCTCGGTTTCCAGGTACTGATACCCCTGGTTCAGGAGAACGAAATCGAGCATGGCAATGCGGCGTTGGATGAAGTCGAACTCATGGTCACGGCGATTGCGGAGGTTATCCTTTTCGATCTGGCGATAGAGTCGGCGCGAGAACAAGTGATACACGACACCGCGTTTAGGAAAGCATTCCGTACGAGCGTGCCCTCGGCTTTGGAGCTTGCTCCAGAAAGTGGTCGTGCGCTTGCCCCAATGAGCGCCCGTAAAGCTAAGGAACTGCCGTGCGGTGAAGTAGCCGGAATGTGTTGCAACGAGGTAGAGAAACCGTGCCTCCGCCTTGGTGTAGCCAAGTGCTTGCAGTGCGTCGAGATGTGCGGGTGTGATGTTCATAGCGAGAGCAGCCAATGTCTCGTCTTTTCGGAAGTGCGCCGTGATTTGCCTCATGGCACACGTTGAGCGTGGGCTCATGGCCAGGGTTTCTACCTTAGCGTCCGGCCTGGGACCATCGAGCGGCACGCAATCAAGCTAGGTGGCTAACCGAAGTGGGACGGCTCCACCCAGCCCCAGGGGAGTCGACGAAGACTCCCCCTATGTACTAAGAGGCCTCGAAAACGGGAAAACGCAACTTGAAAGGTTGACTGGTGGGCCAGTGCTTAAACCTCATCCTCGTCAAACTTTCGAGCCCCTGATACTTATAGAGGCCTTGAAAACGAAAAACGTCAAAAGGGAATTTCAACCTTATTTGGAAGATGGTGCCAGACGTTCTGAAAGCGCAGGTATCCAGCCCTCGAGACCTGCAGTGTTTCTCGGGGAGGGCTTTCTTCCCAATTCTTTTGAAGGCCAGGCTGCACGCAAACTCCTTGTTTTCTTATCGCTGGTAAATTCGAGCCCCATCGCCTGTTTCATTTATGCTTCTGATTGGCAAGAACTTTACGGAGAAATGTTCGGGGGCAATTCAGTCGAAGAGCTTGGCACGTGCATCGGCGATACAAGTCCCTAACCGGAGTCAGCCGTTGGATGACAATCCCAACAGCCGGATTAGGGAACTCAGGATGCGGCTCGCAAGCGGATCCAGGTTTTTGTCCTGCGGCGCATCAGGATCGTCATCCGCCCGCAACCGCAGTAACTACCGTGAAACGCCACTTCCGATCGCTTTGGTTCCGCTAAGTCTGCCTGGTGCCCTCTAGAAACCGACACCAAATAGACACCAAACTTCCGGGGTATTCGGCGTGAGGCGTATTGTATTCCCTCGTGGCGCATATTGCGTTGACCGCTGTCCCCAGCATCAGCCCATCTTTTATGATTCTCTACAGGGATGGCGCCCCATGAGTCGCAGCGGTCCTACTTTCGCGCCAGAACCTCCGTAGGATATGTAGCGGATGTCGGAAACAGGGCGTCATCCACCAAGGCCAGTCCTTCTTCCACGATCTCCAGGCCATGGCGGAGCTCCTCTTCCTTAATGATGAGCGGCGGGCAAACCCATAACATATTGGAGCGGCTGAACGCGTAGAGATGCTTGCTCTTCAAGTGTTCGGCGAGCTTGGTCATCTCTGGGCTGTTGCCGTTGAACGGAGCCAAGGGTTCGCGTGTTGCTTTGTCTTTGACGAGTTCCAAGATGCTGAAGAGCCCTTTGTAGCGAACATCGCCGACGCAGCGATATTTCTGCTTCATGGCTTCGAGGCAAGAGGCGAGATAGCGCCCCTGGCGCTCGACGTTGGCAAAGACTTTCTCTTCTTCGTAGATCCGCAGGTTGGCGATGGCGGCAGCGCAACAAACAGGGTGGCCGCTGTAAGTGAGGCCGCCCCAAAGCATGTTCGTCTCAAAATGCTGGGCGATGGTATCGGAAACAATCACGGCACCGAGGGGAAGGTAGCCGCTCGTTAGTCCCTTGGCGCAAGTCACGATATCCGGGCGAATGCCGTAATGTTGCGTAGCGAGCCATTTACCGGTCCGCCCGAATCCGCTCATGACCTCGTCGTCTACCAACAGGATGCCGTATTTGTCGCAGAGCGCGCGGAGCTTGGGATAGTAGTCGTCGGGAGGAACGAGCAACCCGTTTGACCCGGTGATGCCTTCCACGAGAATCGCCGCAATCGTGTTTGTGCCCTCCATCTGGATGATTTCTTCAATATGTGAAACGCATTCGCGATGGCATGTCTCCACCTTTTGTCCGAACGGGCAGCGATAGCAGTAGGGGTCGAAGACGCGAACGATTCCCGGAACACCCGGCTCGACGGGCCAGCGCCGCGGGTCGCCGGAA
>WNFR01011696.1_pt1 | contig 11650 bp, 8 predicted proteins | sample 5400221 | NCBI WGS metagenome assembly WNFR01 (sample SAMN13153357, study PRJNA577476) | soil metagenome | isolation source: 40 cm soil under Madrone tree | place: USA:California | collected 2016-06-14 | reverse complement strand
CCGTCGCCGATCTCCTGGATGTTCCATGACGCAGGCGGTCCGCCCAGGCGCCGGGCCACGTCAGGCAGGTCGGCAACCGCATCGCGCACGCTGGCTGTGGTCAGGATGGCATAGCCGGGGGGATGGGTGATCATTTTTGAATTCCCTCCCCGCAAGAGAAGGCCATTTGAATGCGAGTCACGCGTTTGCTTCCTTCCAACGCTTGTAGGCAGCGGCATCGTCGATGTCTTCGAGCGTATCCACAAGGCCGACGGACAGGCGCTCCGCGACATTGGCGCGCGTGTCGGCCAGCGCGTGCCCGGTCGACCAGCGCACGCCCTTGAATATCTCGCGCGGCCAGGGCCGGGCGCGTTTGGCGCCGATCAACCAGAAGCCGCCATCGATGGCCGGCCCGAACACCAGATCGTGCGCGCCCAATGTCCGAAACGCCGCCGCGATGATGTCGACCGTGACGGTGGGAATGTCGCTGCCGATCAACACAACGGGCCCGGGCGGCAGGACATGGAACGGCCGCGCCATGCGCGCACCGAGATCGCCGCTGCCCTGGCCCACTATCGCCAACCGGCGGCCGGCCGCCGTCCAGGCCGGATGTTTGGTCTCCGTGTCCGGTGTGATCCAGAGCCAGGTCTGCCAGCGCCGGTCGCGCCCGCAGCTTGCGATCGTCCGCTCGAGCGTGCGCCGATAGAACCGCGCCGTTTCGAGCGCGCCGATCTGCTGGCCCAGCCGGCGCTTGGCCCGCCCCAGCGCCGGCGCCCTGGCGAAGATCACGACATGACGCATCACCGGCCGTAGATCCGCGCGATCAAATGTGGTGGCACGCCCAGCGCAAACAGGCCGAGGCAAAAGAGATTGCGCAGCGGCCGCAGTGTCCAGCCGTCACGCTCGTAGCGCGCCGCCGAGGTTTTAGCCTCGGCATCGAGCGCGACCAGCTGGCGCCGGCCGATGCGGCGCACCAGATCGACGTCCTCCATCAGCGGCAGCGCGCGATAGCCGCCGATTCGCTCATAGAGCGCTCGTTTGATCAGAAGGCCCTGGTCGCCGTAGGGCAGGCCGAGCGTTCGGCAGCGCCACGCTGCCATCCGTTCTACGGTCCGCGCGCGAGCCGAGGCCGAATCGAAGCGCAGCCGGAAATAGCCGGCCCTGTCTTCGCTGGAGGCCGAGACCATGAACCTGCCTGCCGCTTCCACCCAGCCCGGCGACAGTACCGTGTCGGCATGGAGGAACAGCAGCCACTCACCCTTGCCCTCAGCGCCGGCCGCAAGCTGCCCGCCCCGCCTGGGTGGCGCCGAAATGATCTGGGCGCCGAGCCCGCTTGCGATCGCCAAGGTGTCGTCCGCAGAGCCGCCGTCGCAGACCACGACCCGGCACGGCCAGACGCCGCGCGCCGCGCTCACAGCCGACAGGGTCCGTGCAATCGTGCCGGCGGCGTTCAGAGTCGGAATGACAATGTCGATGGTCACACAGAAGCGCCCTCCACCACGCCAGGCACGCGGATAGTCTGCCTCGCGCGCGTGTCAGTGCGCGCGAGGCCTGCAACAAGAAATTTCCGCACGCCAGCACCCAAGTCGGGAGAACGCATCGAGTGCTCTAAATTACGCCGTGGCTGTCATCGCGGGAAGGCTGGCAAAGCCCGCTGATGGGGAAGTGAAGCCGTGGTCTGCATATTTGCAGACTTGAAATGTGGCTGTTCAACCTGCAACCTGGAGTTGGTTATCTGGATATGAGGGACCGGTCCGGATCGCCAACGCATACCGGGGAGAGCGCGATGCAGTTGATCAAGAAGGCGGGCGCTTGGTCAAATGGCGAAGTAGCCTATCTGGCGTGGAAGGTCGACGGGAAGATCGACAACTGCCTGGGCTTCATGATCACGCGTGTCCACGAGACCGGTGGCGACGCCGGCCAGCACCGCATTCTGCCGACCTGGATTTCGTTCGACGACCAGTCGAACCCGGATTGGAACGCGCAAGATGCTTCGGTTTGGCCGATCCAGGCCTACGAGTGGCGCGATCTCACCTTGCGCAAGTCACGCGAGACCACCGTCATTCGCCCGATCAATTTCAGGGTCCACTATGAGATCGTGCCGGTTGGCCCGGCGGGCCGCGGCCGGACGCTGATACCGCCCTCAGACACCGCGCCTTACAAGGACGCCAAAGGCAAGCCCCTTTATGCCGGAAAGCCACGGCCGCTTTATCGGATCGGGGAGCCGATCAAGACGAACACCATTGACGTCACGCACGACTACGACGGCAAGAAGGCGAAAATCCAGGCGACGTTCACCAACGGCATACTGTCGACGCAGTTTCTGCGGCGCCAGCTCGAGGCGGTGGAGAAAAAGATGGCGCCCGAGGCTACCCGGGCCGTGGAAGCAGCGAAAAAGAAGGGCAAGCCTGCGAAGCCGGCCGAAAGCCACTTGCTCAAAACCTTGAAACTCGAGATCGGCAACCCGAAGAGCGACATCCGCGGATTTCTGACCGGCGATGCTCTCTCGTTCTTGAAGCAGCTCCTGGAGCGTGCGGGCAAGGAGAACGGCGCCATTTATCTGGCATTGTACGAACTGCATGATCCCGAGCTGATCGGCCTGCTTGAGAAATATGCGAAGCAGGGCCGCGTCCACATCATCTTGTCGACAGCGGGCACCTATAAGCCGAAGAATCAGAAAGGCGTGTCACCCAAGAAGCGCCTCCCCGCGATTTTCGACACCGAAAACGACGAAGCACGCCGGGCGCTGCACGCTATCAAGAATTGCGACATCCAGGATCGGATGTTCAACAAATCCGGCCCCATCGGGCACAACAAGTTCGCTGTGCTCGTGACCGGCAAGGGGAAGGCAGCGAAGCCTGTCGCCGTCATGTCCGGCAGCACGAACTGGACGGAGACGGGCCTGTGCGCCCAATCCAACAACGCAATCATCATTGATGATGAAAATGTTGCGCAGACCTATCTCGACTACTGGCACCGGTTGGAAAAGGACAAGCAGCCTAAGCGGGTGCCGCTGCGCGCTGTCGATGCCAAGGGCAAGCCGGTACCGGACGATAACGGCAAGCCGATCCGCGGCGCAGCCGGCAACAACGCCAACCAGGGTGCGGAATTCCGCATCTCCAACATGAAGGGCAGCGAGCCTGCGAAACTCGGCGACGGCAAGACGTCGGTCGAGCTGTGGTTCTCTCCCAACACCAAGGTGGCGACCAAGAACGCCACGTCCAAGACGCCACCCGATCTCGCCTATGTCTACGACCTGATGGACAAGGCCAGCGACGCGATCTTCTTCCTCTCCTTCTTCCCAGGCCAATCCGGTAAACAGGACATTATCGGCGAGGCTGCGAGGCTGGCGCAGCGGAAGAAGGACCTCTTCGTCATGGGCGCGATCAGCGAGCCCAAAGCGTTGCCGAACTATCTGGGCAAGTCAAAGGAGGATCCGACTGTCGAGACCTATATCGGTGCCGACGGCAAGCGCAAATCCCTGCCAGCGCGCGCCATCTGGTGGCCCGAGGGCGAGAAAAGTCGGATCGCCATGATTCGTGCCGCCGCGGTGCGCATTCCCGTCGGCAACCTTAAGCCGGAGCTTTTGACCGCTGGACACGCCATCATCCACGACAAAATCATCGTGATCGATCCGCTGGACGAAAAGAACTGCACGGTCGTCACCGGCAGCCACAATCTCGGCTTCAAAGCATCCTATGGTAACGACGAGAACATGATGATCATAAGGGGCAACCGCGCGCTTGCCATCTCCTATGCCGTGCATGTGATCGACATCTACGACCACTACCTCTTCCGCGCCCGGATCGAGGAAGACCTGCGCAACCAATTGAAGGCAGGCAAGATCAAGTCGTTCGCCGAAGCGGCGAGCAAGGAGCCGCCGCACGGCTTTCTTCGCACCGATCCGGACTGGCAGGACAAGCAGCTAAGCGCCGCTCCCGACAGCAGCCTGGACTATTTCCTGGCAAAAATGTGAGGCGACATAAGACTGTGCGTCTTTACATTTGGTGGAGAAGATCCCCCGAAAACTAGTGGATACTTCGCTTTTATTGGATTTTTTCTTCGCTAAATGAATCTACAAGGCTAGAGTGATTGATCGTAACTGTGCTGCGATTACGCAGGCGCGGGTATTTGTTCGCCAGATCATCCACACCCAATTCGGCTTAGACTCGGGCTGGCCGATAACGGCCCCTGATACCGAAAGTTGCCTGTTGCTGTGACTCGCGATCTCGACTCCGCCCGCGCGCTCCTGCGTTCCGTTTTCGGCTTCGATTCCTTCCGGCCTGGCCAGGAGGAGGTCGTCAGCGCGGTGCTGGCGGGGGAGGATGTCTTGGCGGTGATGCCGACCGGCAGCGGCAAGTCGCTGTGCTACCAGCTGCCGGCTTTGGTGCGGCCCGGCCTGGCGGTCGTGGTTTCGCCGCTGATCGCGTTGATGCGCGATCAGGTGAAGGCGCTCTCCGCTGCCGGCGTCGCCGCCGGCAGCCTCAATTCCAGCAACGATCCGGCCGAGAATTCTCGTGTGCTGTCGCTGTTGCGCCGGGGCGCGCTGCGCCTGCTCTATGTCGCGCCCGAGCGACTGACGCGCGATGACACCGTGCAGATGCTCGACGAGGCCGGCGTGTCGCTGATGGCGATCGACGAGGCGCATTGCGTCTCGCAGTGGGGCCACGATTTCCGGCCCGAGTATTTGCTGCTGGGCGGCATCGCCCGGCAGCTCGGCAATGTGCAGGTGATGGCGCTCACCGCCACGGCCGACGCGCCGACCCGCGGCGACATCGTCGACAAGCTCTTCGCCTCGCCGCTCCATCCTGGACATGCGCCGCCGCGCGTCTTCGTGCGCAGCTTCGACCGGCCCAACCTGCGGCTCGCGATGCGGCCCAAGGACCGCTCTTCGCGCCAGGTGCTCGACTTCGTGAAGGCCCATCCCGGCGACAGCGGCATCATCTATTGCTCGTCGCGCCGCAAGGTCGAGGAGCTGGCCGAGACGCTGAAGGCCGCTGGCATTCGCGCGCTGCCCTATCATGCCGGGCTCGACAAGAGCGTGCGCGATGCCAACCAGGATGCGTTCCAGCTTCAGGACGCCGTGGTGATGACCGCCACCGTCGCTTTCGGCATGGGCATCGACAAACCCGACGTGCGCTTCGTTTGTCACGCCGACCTGCCGTCCAACGTCGAGGCCTATTACCAGGAGATCGGCCGCGCAGGACGCGACGGGCTGCCGGCCGACACTCTGACGCTTTATGGCCTCGACGACATGCGCCTGCGCCGCATGCAGATCGAGGAGGGCGAGACCAGCGAGGAGCGCAAGCGCATCGACCGCCAGCGGCTGAACGCGCTGCTCGCCTTGTGCGAGGCGCCGCGCTGCCGCCGCCAGACCTTGCTGTCGTATTTCGGCGAGGCGTCCGAGACTTGCGGCAATTGCGATCTCTGTGTCGAGGGTGTCGAGCGGTTCGACGGTACGATCGAGGCGCAGAAGGCGATGTCGGCCATCGTCCGCACCGGCGAGCGCTTCGGCATGGAGCATCTGGTCGCCGTGCTGATCGGCGAGAAGACCGAGAATGTGCTGAAGTTCAACCATGACCGGTTGCCGACCTTCGGCGTCGGCAGCGACCGCAAGGCGGGCGAATGGCGTTCGATCTTTCGCCAGCTCTCGGCCGTCGGCCTGATCGAGCAGAACCTGCTGGAGCATGGCCGCTGGTCGGTGACCGACCAGGGCTGGCGCGTGCTGAAGGGCGAGGGGCACATCGAGCTGCGCAAGGATCTGGGCGGCGGCGGGGGCAAACGCGCCAAGGCGCGGGCGACGACGGTCGCCGTTGTCGGCGACGCCGATGCCGGGCTGCTGGCGGCGTTGAAGGCGCTGCGCCTGAAGCTGGCGCAGCTGCAGGGCGTGCCGGCCTATGTCGTTTTCTCAGACCGGACGTTGGTCGACATGGCGACCCACCGGCCGAAGACGCTGCAGTCGTTCCGTGAAATGCACGGCGTCGGCGAGGCCAAGCTGGAGCGCTACGGCGCACAGTTTCTGGAATTGATCCAAACGCACTAGGCCGTTGGTGTACCCGCCTTGAGAATGCGGTAGCGCCCGTCCTGGATCTCCGCCGCCGTCACGATGCCCGTCCTGGCGCTGCCGCCATCGAGGCCAAGGCGATCGTGCAGGAAGAGATGCGGGTCCTCCTGGCCGGTGAGCGGAAAATGCTTGGCCGGCGGCGTGTGGCCATGCACCACCAGGGTTCCCCTGAAGCCGCCTTGCCAGTCGAGAAAGCCCTTGGTGATCCAGGCCCAGCGCGCGTCGGTGAAGGCCGTCCACGGCCGCGCCAGGAACTCATCGGCGTCGGCCTGGGCGTCGAGACCGCCATGGACGAACAGCGCGTTGCCGACGGTGGCGTGCGAGCGCATTTCGTTGAGGCATATCACGATGGGCATGCCGAGCGCGGCCGCCAACAGCGCCTGGCCGAGCGGCGCCGCTTCATCGCCGATCGCCGTGCGCATCTCCGCCAGGACTTTGCCGCCGCCTGTCTCCTCGCCCAGCCAATGGTCCTCGGCCTTCGTGGCATGGGGGCCGCCGGTGACCGCCAGCATCAGGAGCTGCTCGTGGTTGCCCATCAGGCGGTCGATATGGTCGACGCCGCGCACCGCCGCGTCCTCGGCCCACAGCCTCAGCGCACCGATATTGTCGGGGCCGCGATCAATGACGTCGCCGAGATAGACGAGGCGCCGTTTGCCGCTCCGGTCGCGTGCCAGGGTCGCAATGGTGCCAAGCAGGGCCTGGAGTTCGCGCGCGCAGCCGTGAATGTCGCCCACGGCGAAGACCGTTTCGCCTTTCAGGGCGAAAGGGGCGGGCTTCCAGGCGGAGATATCGACGGGGACTGTCATTGCGTCACGATGCTAGCTTAGTGCCGTGCGGCATTCCACGGGTCCGCTGACTCAGTCGCGGGATCGAAATCCGCCTGACTCGTCTTTAAGATCGGGATTGCCAGGACTGTCACAAAACCGAATCGTTAAGGCGCTAGATTCCGTTCGCACCTATTGCCGCGGAGGCCGATTGATCGCCGCCACACTCGAAGCCGAAAGCCATGAGCGCCTGCACAAGGCGGTGCGCCGCAACCGGGCGTTCTCGCGCGAAGGCGCGCTGGAATTGCTGTTCGCCCGCGCCTTCAAAGGCCTCGTCTACACGCAGATCTGGGAAGACCCCGACATCGACCTCGAGGCGCTCCAGATCACGCCCAAGTGCCACGTCGTGGCGATCGCCTCAGGCGGCTGCAATGTGCTTTCATACCTGACCGCCAATCCGGCCCACATCACAGCGGTCGATTTGAGCCGGGCACACGTCGCCCTCAACCGGCTGAAGCTGGTGGCGGCGAGCCGGCTGACGTCGTGGGGCGCTTTCTATCGCTTCCTCGGCGAGGCCGATGCCGGCGCCAATATCGACGCCTACTGGCGCGAGATCGCGCCGCATCTCGACGCCGAGACCCGCCTCTATTGGGAGCGGCGGCGCCTGATGGGGCTCGGCCGGCGGCGGATTTCGATGTTTTCGCGCAATCTCTACCGGCAGGGCCTGCTCGGCCGATTCATCGGCGTCGGCCATGTCGTGGCCCGCCTCTATGGCGTCGATCTGCGTGAGCTGCTGCGTTCGAAGTCGATCGACGAACAGCGCCGTTTTTTCGACACTTCGCTTGCGCCGCTGTTCGACAAGCGGCTGGTCCGCTGGGCGATGGCGCGCCGGCTGTCGCTTTATGGGCTCGGCATTCCCCCGGCACAGTACGCGTCGCTGGCCGGCGCCGGCGGCACCGGCATGGGCGCCGTCCTCAGCAAGCGGCTCGAGCGCCTGACCTGCGGTTTCAGCCTCGACGACAATTACTTCGTCTGGCAGGCGTTTGGCCGCGCCTACCGCGGCAGCGACGGTCCGCTGCCGCCCTACCTGCGGCAGCAAGAATTCGACAGCGTCCACGAGCGGGCAGAGCGGGTCGAGGTGCTGAACCGCTCGATCACGGAGTATCTGGAAACCTGCCTCGCCAAGTCGCGCGACCGTTTCGTGCTGCTCGACGCGCAGGATTGGATGACCGATGCCCAGCTCAATGCCCTGTGGACCGAGATCACCCGCACCGCCCGACCCGGCGCGCGGGTTATCTTCCGTACCGCGGCGGAGGCCACGCTTCTGCCCGGTCGCGTTGACGACGCCCTTCTCAGGCGCTGGCGCTACGAAGCCCGGCTGTCGCAAGACTTTACCGCGCGCGATCGGTCGGCCATCTATGGCGGCTTCCACCTCTATGTCCTGCGGGACTGATCGGTGGCGCCAGCGCCGATGACCCAGACGGCAGCCCCGGCCGACCTCATGGACCGGATCTACCGGCACCAGCGGCACCTCTACGATTTCACGCGAAAATACTATCTGCCGGGGCGCGATCGGCTGATCGATCGGCTGAAGCCGGCAGCCGGTGATTGCGTGCTGGAGATCGGCTGCGGCACCGCGCGTAACCTGGTGGTGGCGGCGCGCCGCTATCCGCAGGCGCGCTTCTTCGGCATCGATGTCTCGAGCGCGATGCTGGCCACCGCCGGGGGAGAGCTGCACATCGTCGATTTCGGCGGCCAGGAAGGCCTGCCCGCTTGGTTTCGCCGCGGGTTCCGACGCTGGCTCGCGCGCTTTCATGTGACGCCCCGCGACGAACTGGAGCGCGATCTCGCCCGTATCGCTGAGCGCTTCGGCGCCGGATCGACGGTCGAACGCCCTTATCGGGGCTACGCCCAGTACGCGATCGTCCGGACGTCTCGCGGCCGTCGCGGGAGTTAGCGCACCCGCAAGGCGGCGGTCGCGGCGATGTCGACCGTACCATCGGCGCCGATTGCCACGCCATAGTCGCGGCGGGCGGTGTCGACGGTAATCATTTCGTCGAGCACGTCGTCGAGGACGGACTGGGGATCGCGCTTCAGGGGATCGCCATAACCGCCACCGGCCGGTCCGTAGCAGACGAAGTGCGTGTCCTTGACCATCGCCATGTGTGGCACCTTGGAGGGCAACGCCTGCGAGGCGCCGGTCGGCGGCGTCAGGTCGAGCTTGGCGGCATGGCCTTCATCGCCGCCACGGAACCCCCACGGGCGGTAGCGGTGGCCTTCGCCTTCGACCGAGGCTCCCCCGTCTTCCAGGAAGGCGATCTCGCGCACCGAGCCCAGCCCGCCACGCCACTGGCCGGCGCCGACCACGTTCTCGCGCAGCTCGTAGCGCAGCACGCGCAGCGGCAGGTGGGTTTCCATGTCCTCGATCGGGTTGTTGCGCGTGTTGGCGTAGAGCGTGTCGACGGCGTCCATGCCGTCCTTGCCGAACCGTCCGCCATAGGAGCCCTCGAAGATCTCCATGTGGACCCAGTGCGTTTCGTCCTTGAGGCCGGAGAAGGCGATCACCTTGAGATTGCCGATGCCGGCCGAGACATTGGTCGGGGCAGCCAGCGCCAGCGCCTTCATCACCGTGTCGGCGAGCTGGTTGCCGGGGCAGAAGCGCGCGATCGTCGGGGCCGGGAAGGTCGGGTTGGCGATGAGGTCGACTACCATCTCGTCGCCGGTCTTGGTGATGGTGACGACGATCGGCAGCTCCTTCTTGCCCGGATCGTCGCTGTCGAGATAGCCGTCGATCGCGGTCTCGGCGCGGTAGACGCCGTCGGGCAGCTTGGCGATGGCACCGCGCATCAGCCGCTCGGCATTGTCCATCAGGGCGGCGCAGCCGAGATCGAAGGTGGTAAGGCCGTAGCTGTCGATCAATTCGAGCAGCCGCTCGCCGCCGATGCGCGAGGCGGCGATCTGGGCATCCATGTCGCCGACCACGAGATCGGAGGCGCGGATATTGTCGCGCAGGATCTGGTACACCGCCTCGTTGCGCACACCACGGTCGTAGATCTTGATCGCCTTGAACTGCAGCCCCTCGGCATAGGCATCCATGGCGTCGACGATGCCGCACGAGCCGGGCGACAGCGCGCCGATGTCGAGATGATGGGCGGTGGTGGCGGCGAAGGCGACCAGGCGCGGACCGACGAACACCGGCACGATGAAGGCCACGTCCGGGCCATGGCTGGCGCCGCTATAGGCGTCGTTGTGCATGATCACGTCGCCCGGGCGGATGATCTCGCCACGGTCCGCGAGCACCCGCAGGACGCCCTTGATGTAGCCCGGGATGGGGCCCGACTGCAGCGGCGTCGACTGCGCCGATTCGGCTAGGCCACGCCCCTCGGCGTCGACCAGCGCCGCGCCGAAATCCTCCGATTCGCGGATGATCGAGGAGTAGCTCATGCGCATCAGCTTGTAGCCCATCTCGATGGCGATGTTCTCGAGCGCGCCCTGGATCACGCTGGTGGTGATCGGGTCGATGCGGTCGGGCTTGCTGGCGCTGCGGCGCGCGGCGGTGGCGGTGGTCATTGATCCTCTCCTTCGTCGGACATGGACCGTCGGATGATCAAGTTGCCGCTGGCATCGGCCTCGACAGTGTGGCGCGGCGGCACCACCGTCGTCGAATCCATTTGCAGGACGATGGCCGGCCCGTCGATCGGCTGGCCAAGCGGCAGGTGCTCGCGCAGCAGGAAGGCGGTGTCGTGGTCCAAAAGCTCGCCGTCGACGCGGAACACGCAGGCGCCGCGGCGCACCAGGGCGCGCTCGAGCGAGCCGCCGGCCGGCCGCTCGGGCCGCGCGATCTGCGGGGCGGCCGCCGTGCCGACCAGCCGGATATTGACGATCTCGATCGCGCTGTCGGCGAAATGGTGGCCGTATTCGCGGCGGTGGGCGGCGTGGAAGGCCTCGAAGGCCTGCGCGGCGCCGGCCTCGTCGATTTGCCCCGGAGGGAAATCGACCCGTAGCTCGTAGCCTTGGCCGACATAGCGCAGGTCGCCGCGGGCGGCGAAGCCCACGCGCGCCTTGTCGATGCCGTCGGCGGCGAAATGCGCATTGAGCTCGCGGCTCATCGACTCGAAGCCCGCATTCAGGCGCACGAGGTCGAGCGCGGTCGAGACCTGGAAAGCCGTGCGGATGGCGTCGTAGCGCAGGTCGCTGATCAGGAGACCGACCGCCGAGGTGATGCCGGGATGCGGCGGCACGATCACTTCGGTGACGCCCAGCATGGCGGCCACCTCGGCGCCGTGCAGGGGGCCGGCGCCACCGAAGGCGACCAGCGAGAAGTCGCGCGGATCGATGCCCTTCTGCACCGTGCGCGAGCGGATGGCGTTGGCCATGTTGGCGTTGAGCAGGGTGACCACGCCCTCCGCCGCCTCGTGGTCGGTGAGGCCGAGTTCGCGCGCCAGCTCGCCGATGACGCGGCGCGCCGCCACCTCGTCGAGCGGCATGCCGCCGCCCAGGAAATGCTGCGCGTCGAGGCGGCCCAGCACGACGTTGGCGTCGGTCACGGTGGAACGCGTGCCGCCCCGGCCATAGGCCGCCGGGCCGGGCTTGGCGCCGGCCGAGCGCGGTCCGACCTTGAAGGCGCCGGCGGCGTCGACCGAGGCGATCGAGCCGCCGCCCGCGCCGATCGTATGCACGTCGATCATCGGCACCATGACGGGAAAGCCCGCGATCCAGGTGTCGCGCGCCGTGGCCTCGCCGAAGGTGCCCTCGCGCACGATGCCGATATCGGCCGAAGTGCCGCCGACATCGAAAGTGATGAGATTGCGTCGGCCGGACAGGCCGCCCGCCCAGTCGCCGC
>WNFR01006830.1_pt1 | contig 11650 bp, 9 predicted proteins | sample 5400221 | NCBI WGS metagenome assembly WNFR01 (sample SAMN13153357, study PRJNA577476) | soil metagenome | isolation source: 40 cm soil under Madrone tree | place: USA:California | collected 2016-06-14 | reverse complement strand
AGCGAGGCTGCATGGATCTCTGCCTCGGTAACCGGCGGTTCGAAGTTGAATAGATTTCTGATGTTTCTACACATGCCGCTTCCCACACGTGCTACAACGACCGTCCGTCGAAGTGCTGAACCGGCACGCTTTCCAGGTCAATTCCTTCGAGGCAGCGAATATTGATTGCGGCCATTCGATTGCCCTTTGGATCGGTACCTTCTCCGTAGGGGTGAATGCCGCACGTCTGGCAAAAGCGGTGCTTGATGACGTGCTTGTTGAACGTGTAGGTGCCGATGTTCTCTTCCGAGGTGAGCGGGTGCAACTGGTCGCGTGGCACAACCCAAAGTAGAGATCCTTTGCGGGAACACATAGAGCAATTGCATGACATCGCCCCGTTGAGTTCGCCTTCCACCTCGAACGCAACCTTGCCGCAGTGGCAGCTACCCTTGTACTTCATGTGAGATCTCCTTGAGCTCTAGTTGCCGGCACACCGATATTTCCATCTTGAACCTCCTATTTACCCCATAAATGCTCGTGAGTGTCGTGATAGGGCTTTCGATTTTGTTTCGTTTCATTAATGCGACGAATGAGCACATGGTCTCAGGACACCTTTTCTGAATTTTTGGGCCTACTATCAAATTGTGCAGGATTAAAGGAAAAATTAAAGCAGGACCGAATTTTTTCCTTGACGCTACGCTGGGTTCAGCCCTAAGACGTGCCGTATCTCTGGATCACCTTTGCATTCCTCGTGTCGTGTTCCCGAAATCCGTTGAATAATTTGGGCGTCATTATGAGCGAGCTGGCGATTCCGCTAGAGGCGGATCAGCCTCAGGCTGAAGCTGGCGCGACCCGGAATCCAGGAAAATCAAAAACTTCTGGATACCCGCTCTTCGACCATACTCAGGACATGCTTTCGCGGGTATGACGGCGGGGTAGAAACTTCGCGGTTCGTTTGTTGGCAAGCTTCTCAAGTTGTCTGTTCCGCCATAGCGGATGAGTAATACCCAACTGTTTCATCCGGGAGTGTAAAGTAAGAACGACAACCGTTGGAATATTTAGTTTTAGTTCGAACGCGTGATGCCGAGTTTGTTCATCCGCGACTGGAGAGTTGTCCGCTTCATGCCGAGCTTAGCGGCAGCGCCCGTCGGACCGCCGATGACCCAATTCGTTTCTCCGAGAGCGCGCACGATGTGCTCCCGTTCCGCGTGCTCGAGAGTGCCGATACCGTTTGAAGAAACGACAGTTGCAATTCTCGTTCTTTGCTTCAATTCAGAGAGCTCGATTTGCAGCTCCGGGCCGCGGGAAAGGATCACCGAGCGCTCGATGAAGTTTTCCAACTCCCGCACGTTGCCCGGCCAGTGGTATTCCCTCAAAGCTGTCATGGTTTTGGCGGCGATCGAATCGATGGGCTTTTTCGTCCGCCGCGCGTGCTTCTGCGCGAAGTAGCGCGCCAGCAGCGGAATGTCTTCCCGCCGCTCGCGCAACGGAGGAATGATTATTGGGAACACGTTGAGCCGGTAGTAGAGATCGCTGCGAAATTGATTCTCCGCCACCTTTTGTGCCAGGTCCACATTGGTGGCCGCCACCAGGCGAACATCCACACGGATCGTGCGCCCGCTGCCGAGACGCTCGAACTCTTGCTCCTGAAGAACGCGCAGCAGTTTCGGCTGGAGTTCGGGTGGGATGTCACCCACCTCGTCCAGAAAGAGCGTGCCTCGATGCGCCAGTTCGAACCGCCCGACTCGCTGCGCAATAGCGCCCGTAAAGGCGCCCTTCTCGTGACCGAATAGTTCGCTTTCGAGGAGCCCGGTGGGGATCGCGGCACAGTTCACTTTAACAAGAGTCCGCTCGCGACGGGTGCTGAGATTATGGATGGCGCGGGCGATCAGTTCCTTGCCGGTGCCGGTTTCACCTAGAAGGAGAATGGTCGAATCCGTCGGCGCTACGGTCTGCAACTGTTCCAGGACTGTCTTTAAAGCTGGACTCTCACCGATAATCTCTTCGAAGTTGTATTCGGTGCGAATCTCATCCTGCAGATAAAGTTTCTCCTCGCTGAGCTTGTCCTTGAGTTCCGCAATCTGGCGATAGGCCAAGGCGTTTTCGACAGCGATCGCGATTTGATTGGTAACCTGGGTTAGAATGCGTGCATCTTCCTCGGTAAAAGCCGCTTCGCTCAAACTACCTACACTTAAGGTTCCCAGCGCTTGGTCGTGCGAAATCATAGGGATGCTGCAGGTTGATTTGATACCCTCAGCAATCAACATACGGGCGATCTCCGAGGGGAATTTCTCAGGGTCAAGGGAGCGGAGCAAAACCGGCTTGCGTGAAGTGAAGGCCATACCCGAGGGTGCTGTCTCCAAAGGGACTACGATGTCCTCATGCATGAGTCCTCTGCCTTCCGGGAAATCCAGAGCGTGAATCCGGAGCTGATTGCTTTCCCGGTCATAGAGGGCGAGGCTGATGTATCCAAACTGCATGACCTGATGAAGACAAGTAGTGATCGCACCAAAAAGTTCTCGCAAGTCGAGTTTCGAAATTACGGCGTTGTTCACGTCGAGCAGCAGGCGAGAAATGTGATGTTCGCGCGCGAGCTCCTGTTGAGCAGACTGTGCCTGTTCGAAGTGAAGCGCGTTGTCCACTGCTCCCGCTACCTGTCGAGCTACCTGGTGTAAGAAGATCACATCCGTCTCTGAATAAGCGCCTGCCACTTGGCTGCCAAAAGCCAGCGCGCCAAGTTTTCTCAATGCTGTGGTCGCAGGAACAACGGAGAGCGATCGGACGCCGCGATCGCCAAGCCATCGAGCCACATCCGGAAATCGCGTGTCGTTTTCAAGATCGGCCGTCACCCAGGGCTCTTGCGTCTCCCGCACCCAACCCCCGGGGATCTCCATAGGACAGTCGCCAGGAGGACAGGTGTAGCTAGGATCCGGCGTCTCCAGGACATGGGACTTCATGACCTGGCGGGTGGGTTCGTAAAGAATCAGATTGGCAAAATCGAATTGCACGACACGGTGCAGCCGCGGCGCAAGATCATGAAAGAGCTGGTCGAGGTCCCGGTGCGAGGCGATCGCCTCAGAAATCTCGAGAAGAGCCTGGTATTGGCTGTGTAAGAGATCCATCCCTTGCCGCTCGATGGTTTGGTCGTTCACATGTTTAGAATATACACTGACTCCGGCACGTTCAAGACACTGACCCTACCTCTCGTCGACTTATGGTCGCCGGGCTAATATTGCTTACCCGGCGGCGCTGGTGATCTTGTGCCGCCGATTTTTTTTGCCTTGCAAGGACTGACAGATCTTTGTACACTTTTCTGTAAGCAAGGAGGGATTATGGATAGGTATCTGACTACCAGTGAGGCGAGACAGAAGTTCTTGAACTTGGTTGACGAAGTTGAGGACGGCGACCAGGTCATCATTACGAAGCGAGGGGTGCCCAAAGCTGTTATCGTCAACTTCGAGCAACTGCAAACACTAAAAGCAGTGGCTCGCCTCTGGCAAGACCCGGAAGCTCTTAAGGCCATGCGGACGTCCTTGGACGAAGTCAAGCAGGGAAGAACGCTCAGGCTCTCCGGAGCACCGACCGTTGACAGAATTCTAACCGCTGCCCGTAAAAAGGGCCTCTTGCGTGGCTGACTATCTTTTCACACGACAATTTCTCGATGAGCTTTCGGTATTTGAAAAGTCCGCGAGCGCTCGCGATCTAGAAACTCTTGAACAAGCGCTGGCTGCCATCGCGCAAAATCCTAATTTGCCTCGACGTATGCCGAGCTTTTATGAACCCGCATCGCCAAGCTACCTCTATCGTTCAGAAAATATTCTTATCCATTACCGCGTGCCGGAGTCCGGAGTCGTCGAGTTTCTAAATTTATTCTGGCCAAGGGTTTAGGTTACCTTTGCGCGACCGGTTCAATCAGTCTCATGTTAGTTTGGCCGTAAGTCTCTCACTACCGCATCGTAAACGACGGCGGCACGACTTCATCGATGCTCTTTCCCGTCCAGTGCCACCTGGGGACGCTATTCCAAACCTGTTCGCCTTTGGCTTGAACCTTCTCGAGCAGCTCTTCCTCGTTCAGGCGCAGATACTTACCGTTGTCGACCAGCGTTTCGCCATCGACGATAACCGTGCGCACGTCTCGGCTCACGGCGGTTTCCATCAAGGATCGAATGGGATCACGCACCGCGCCGAAGGCGATGTCACTTAGGTTGACGATGGTGATGTCCGCTTTCGCGCCTTTTTGTAATCTCCCCAAGTCATCCCGCCCGAGCATCTTTGCGCCGCCCAAGGTCGCCGCGTTGAACACATCACGGGGATGGCCGGCCATGAAACTTTTCTCGGCCACCCGCGAGGCGAGCGCGGCGTAACGCATGTCGGAGATAATATCTTTGGGAAAAGTGTCCGTGCCAATTCCCATCGTTATGCCGGCCTTGAGATACTTGTCGAAGGATTCCATGACAATCCCGAGCTTTAAATACTTGAGCGGGCTATAGGCGACTGGGGCGCCGGAGTCGGCGATGATTTTCAGATCGTCGCCGTAGGGATAGGCGAGCCAGCTATGGCCGCTAATGAAGATACAATGGGAAAGCGACACTTTGGGATCGAGAAAACCGATTTTGTGTAGCAGCTCGATGGGCGTACAGCGCTCGCGCTGCATCACCGTATGAAATTCGAAGAGATTGATCGTGGCATGAATCTGTATACGGACGCCGATCTCCCTCGCGGCTTTTCGGGTTTCCTTTAAAAGCCCGGGTGTGCAGGAGTCGACGTGGCCGGGAAACAGCATCGTGGTCACGCGGCCACCGCATGCGCTGTTGAATTTCTTGGCGAAGTCGACAGCCGCTTTCAATCCTTTACTTCCGCGCTCATCATCCCAATCGTATTCCAGTCGGCCTTCGCGGTCGTGGAAGAAACTGACGTTCTTATAACTCGGTCCCGTAGCGCAGCGGATGCCGACTTGATCCACCATATCGACGTAGCGCTCCGGCTCTCCACCCGGGCCGCCGATGTCAAATGTTGTCGTGACGCCGCTCTTCAACACATGAATCAAAGAAAAACGTTGACCAATATCGACATCCTTTAGATGGGCATCATGTGCCCCTTCTCGCGTAGGACCGCCATGGGCCAAATAATTGGAAGCAAAGAAATCGGTTTTCGTCGAATCGCTAAGAATGTAGTCGCTGGCATTGATGCCGGAGTGAAAATGAGTGTCGATGAAACCCGGCGAGACGAGACAACCCTTGGCGTCGATCTTCTCATCCACCGGTTGAGAATATGCTTTGCCCACGTACTCAATCCGATTTCCGTCGAATACGACGACACCGTCTTTGACAATTTCGTGTTCCTTGCCGTCGAAGGCGACCACATGGCCGCCCTGTATAAGAGTTTTCATTGTTTATGCCTTTCAGATTTGGAATTCGGACAGGGGCAGGACTAACAAAAGAAGGCGACCAAGACAAGCGCCCGATCGACGGAAGAGTAACCCGTTACGCTATCTGCGAGCTGGAAAACGAGAAGGACTATAGCTTCCGCACTCGCTCAAGTGGGCTCGGCCGACCATCGAAGTCACAGGTGAATAATCCAGCGCTAGTGTCCGGACGTTGACAGTTCGTTGCCCCAGAGTTCTTTGAGAAATCCGCTCTTCTCCAGTTGTGCGGTAAAGCTATTGTCATAAAGCTCTTCCGGCTTTGTTCTCACATTGATTCCGCTTTGGCGGGCTTGCTCAATGGTGTCGGCTACGTCACGGTCGGGGATCGTCATTCTGCGATCGACGATTTCTCGCGCATAGACATCGTACGATGCCTGAAGCGCTTCTTGATCTTGAGTCCGCATAGCTTTGGCAATGGCAGCCTTGGCTTTGTCCGGGTTTTTCTCGACGAAATAAACCGTCTCGGCAAAAGCGGCAACGACCCGTTGAACGATATCCGGCCTCTCCCGCAACATTTTCGCACTGGCGTGCACGGAGCTATAGACGAAAGGCACGCCCAGATCCACCAAACGATAAAGCACGTTGAATCCTTCGTTCCGCGCCCGGACGTCCAATGGTGGCGTAACGACGATCGCTTGAACCAAGTTCATACGCATGGCCTGAAAACGCTCCGACTGGCTGCCACCGACGGGGCGGATCGTTACCTCGTTCTGGGGAATGTTGAATTTCTTGACGACGGCTCGAGACAAGCGCTCGGAAACGTTGCCGGCTCGCGCGATGCCGATGGTTTTACCGCGAAGATCCTCAGGTCTCTTGATTTCTTTCCGTGCAACCATGACGTAGGGGAGCTTTACCAGCGGAGCCGCGACGATTTTTCCGCCGATTCCAGATGCCATAGTCGGGAGCGTCGCGTCGGCGGCACAGTAAAGAAATTGAATTTCGTCGGCTGCCAGAGCTGCCAGCGACGGAGCCGAAGCTTGAATATAAATATGTTCAAAATTCAACCCGTATTTGCTGAACAGTCCATTATCGATGGCAGTGTAAAGGTGTACAAAGCCGCCGGAGACAGCGCAGGTGGCAATGCGCAATGTCATCGGACGTTCACCGGGTTTGGCAAGGTAAGGATTCGCATAAGCCGCAGTGAAGACCGCGAGAGAGAGCAAAAGAGTCAGAGCTGTCCGTGTGAATAAGGAACAGCCGCCGCGCAAGCAGTTGCCGATGTGATTCAGTAGATAAAATAAGAAAAGGTTCATGAACGGCTCCTTCGCGGATCGGCGTGACGGTGAGTGAACGATTTATCCGGGTCGGAGCATCAGCGGCTCAGCCGTTGCGGATCATTGCCCCAGAGTTCTTTGAGAAAGCCGCTTTTTTCCAAATTGTTGACAAAACTGTTGTCATAGATTTCTTCGGGCCGTTTTCTTACCTGTGTTCCAGAAGCGCGGACAAGCTCCATGGATTCCGCCACCGCCGCAGCCGGGACGATCATCCTCCGATCGACAATCTCCTTGGCATAGACGTTGTACGCGGCCCGCAGCGCCTCTTCATCCTTAATCCGCATCGCGTTGGCGATGGCGACCTTCGCTTTGTCAGGATACTTTTCCATAAAAAAGATCGCCTCGGCGAATGCCGCGACGACTCTTTGAACGACTTCCGGCTTTTCCCGCAGGATTCTCGAACTCGCATGAAGCGAGCTGTAAATAAACGGCAGGTCAAGCTCCACCAGCCGATAGGCCACGTTATAACCATCGTTTTTCGCGCGAACGTCGAGGGGCGGCGTGACGATGACTCCCTGCACCACGTTTGCGACCATTGCTTGGTAGCGCTCTGACTGACTGCCTCCGATGGATCGGATCGCAACCTCATCGGTCATGTTGAATTTCTTGAGCACCACACGGGATAGACGCGCGCTCAGGTCACCGGCGCGAGTCACGCCGAGCGCTTTGCCCTTAAGATCTTCGATGCGTTTAATTCCCTTGCGGGTTATAAGGACGTAGGGGAGTTTCACGAGCGGCGCCGCCACCAGCTTGGCATCGACTCCCGCGGCAAGCCCGGGAATCGTCGCGTCGGCGGCGCAGTAGAGAAACTGAATCTCATCAGCGGCGAGGGCGGCTAAAGAAGCATTGCTGCCGCGGATGTAAACATGCTCCATTTTAATTCCGTACTTATCAAAGAGGCCGTAATCGAGCGCCGTGTAAAGATGCGCAAAGCCGCCGGAAACCGCGCAGGTGGCGATTCTCACGGTAACCGGTTTTTCTCCCGGTTTGGGCAGGTAGGGATTGGCCTTTGCCACGCCCGACATGGCGACAACGAACGCGAGCGACAAGCAGATCGATTCGATTCGCCGGCGATGTTTGCGGATTACGCCACTATGAAATAACCGGTGCATCTTTAACAAGCGTAAAGACTTTACTTCTCCGTCTTCTGGAGCTCGCTCCCCCATAGGTCGCGCAGAAAGCCGCTTTTTTCCAGATTATTCACGAAGGAATTGTCGACGATCTCCTCAGCCTTCCGTTTGACCGGCGTGCCTGAAGATCGAATCAGCTCCACTGAATCGGCCACCGCCGCAGTAGGAACGATCATGCGCCGGTCGACGATATCGCGGGTATAGACATTGTAGGAAACCTGCAACGCGTCTTTGACCCGCATCGCCTTGGCGATGGATGCTTTGGCTTTGGCTGGATTTTTCTCGACAAAGTTGATGGCTTCGGCGAACGCCGCCACCATTCTTTGCACCACTTCGGGTCGTTCCCGGATCATGCGTGAGCTCGCATGCAGCGAGCTGTAGATAAACGGCATGTCGAGATCGACTAAGCGATAGATCACATTAAAGCCGTCGTTCCTGGCGCGGACATCCAACGGGGTTGTAATGACCACGCCCTGAATGATGCCGGCAGCCATCGCTTGGTAGCGCTCCGATTGGCTGCCGCCGATGGGCCGCATCGTAACATCGGGAAGGTTGAATTTTTTGACCAGGGCCCGCGACAGCCGGTCGCTTAAATCACCCGGTCGCGCGACCCCGAGCGCTTTGCCTTTCAAATCCTCCATTCTGCGAATTTCTTTGCGAGTGACCAGCACGTACGGCAATTTGACCAGAGGGGCCGCTACGAGCTTGACGTCAACCCCCGTCGCTAATGAAGGCAAGGTGGCATCTGCGGCGCAATAAAGAAACTGAATCTCGTCAGCCAAAAGTGCCGCGAGAGCAGGACCACTGCCGCGGATATAGACATGTTCCATTTTGAAAGAGTACTTGTCGAATAAACCATTATCCAAAGCCGTATACAGGTGGGCAAAACCGCCCGAGACCGCACAGGTGGCAATTCTAAGCGTGACCGGCTTTTCCCCCGGCTTGGATACGTAAGGGTTCGCGTGAACAGGAACTGTTGATAATAAGCAGATAAAGAGCGCCGCAAGTGAAAGAGGCGTCACCCCTCCCATAGAGTGCATTTTTAAAAACTGTACCTTCTTGATTCCGACAGAACCGCTCGTCATCAAATTCTTCTTACGACAAATAACCGAACCCTATAGCAGCGCCGGATATTAGTTTATTTTGGTTTGCCACTCAATGGGGCCTAGGAGCTAACGTTTCGAGTGAAATTTAGTGCTTCGAATGGGGTCAGCGTTACACCGCAAAGCGAAAATGGATGATGTCGCCGTCCTGGACAATGTAGTCTTTACCTTCCAATCGAAGCTTTCCCGCTTCTTTACATTTTGTCTCGCTGCCAAGGACAATAAAATCCTCGTAGGCGATCACTTCGGCGCGGATAAAACCACGCTCAATATCGCTATGAATCTTTCCTGCCGCTTTCCGGGCGACGGTTCCCTGGGGGATGGTCCAAGCGCGTACTTCGTCTTCGCCCGCCGTGAGAAAACTTATCAGGTCCATCAGCCGATAAGACGCCCGGATAAACCTCTCCCTTGCCGGCTCTTGAATGCCAATCTCCTTCAAGAATGCTGCGCGGTCGCCTTCATCCAGTTGCGCCACTTCCATCTCGACCTTTCCCGCCAGAGCCAGACCTTCCAATTCACGCCGCTTTAATTCATCCTGGTAAGCTGCCGGCAGCGGCTGACCCGCTTTGTCGTCCGCCTGATTAAAAAGAGCCAGGGCCGGCTTGCGACTGAGAAAACCGAAGCCCGAAAGAATATTCTCTTCGTCCGCGCTGAACTCGAGGTTTCTCAGGCTCTTCTCACTTTCAAGAGCCGCCACGCAACGTTCGAGAAGCGCTTCTTCCTGAGGCCGTGCCTTCTCCTTTTTTAAGCGCATGCGGCGATTTTCTACGACCGTGAGATCGGCAAGAATCATCTCGGTGAGCAGGTCGTTGAGCTCCCGGATCGGATCCGCACCGGGTTCGAAATTGCGCAGGACCAAAGCAATGGCATCAACCTCACGCATCTGAGTTACCAGGCTGTTATTCCCTTTAAGATCGTCCTCAGTCTGACTGGCGGGAAAGTCAGTGAAGCGGATCTCCGCGTAAGTGGTTTTCTTCGGTTTGAAAATTTGTGAAAGCTTGTCAACGCGCGCATCGGGCACCTTGATAACCCCAAGATGAACTTCTTCCTTGCCGCCATAAGCGCCGACCTGTGCCTGCAGGCCCGTTAGCATATTAAATACGGTTGTTTTTCCTGCGCCGCGATGGCCAATTAAACCTACTTTCATTCGGTTAATTTCTCCTCATCGATGAACTCGAGCTCAAGAATCTAGCAGGAATCGCATATCGAAGAAAACTGCGGATTTTTGCTGCTCCACTTGAACTTTCAGCGCTCCGATGAAACCCTAGTTGTGAGTGGCAACTTGTACGTCATCTGGGCAGTTTTGTGGTTGATGCCCGCGACCTTCTAGAGTACTGGGGCTATACCGGGATTTTCGGAATTGTAGTCCTCGGCAACTTGGGCTTTCCGGTACCTGAAGAAGGCGCTCTGATATTTGCAGGCTATCTCGTATGGGCGGGACAGCTACGTCTCCTCCCAGTTCTGCTGTCCGGCATATTGGGTGCAGTTATTGGGGATAACATCGGCTACTGGTTCGGCCGTCATTATGGCCAGAGTGCCATCCAGCGTTACGGGCACAAAGTTTTCATTACACCGGCTCGCCTCGAGAAGGCCAAAGCGTTTGTCACCCGCTGCGGTCCATACGGCGTCTTTATCGCGCGCTTCGTGCCGGGATTGCGGTTCATGTCGGGGCCCATCGCCGGCAGTGCGGGCATGCCGTTTCCGCAATTCTTCATTGCCAACCTCCTGGGAGGGCTTATTTATGTTCCGCTGTCCGTCGGCATCGGCTACGGTTTAGGTCACGGTTTCGGCGGCGCTTTAAGGGAGATCCAATATCTTGCCGGTAGAGTGAATTATCTCGCCCTTGCGTTATTTGCGCTTGCAGTAGTTGCCATCCTTGCGTGGAGAGCGCTAAGCTCTCACAAAGTTGGCGGCAATGGTTCCGCAAGTTGAGTCATCCCTCTCCCCTCCGTACCACTATTTATTAGACTCTGCGACCTCGCTTTCCTTCATTTCACCGACAGTCAGACTCAGTGTGACCTCCTTGGATTCGCGCAGAATTTTAACCGGCACTGTTTTTCCCGGCGTCGTTCGCGCCACTTGAAGCGGCAGGTCCGAAGTATCCTTTATTCCCTTGTCGTCGAATGCCACAATCACGTCGCCCGGTTTCACGCCGGCACGATCTGCGGGCCCGCCATCGGTAGTCTCAGTCACCAGCGCCCCCTGAGTCTGGCTCAGTCCAAGCGCATCCGCTATCTCCGGTGTCAGTTTCTGGATCGCCGTACCGAGATAGCCCCGCACTACTTTACCTTTATCGCGCAGCTGCGGCAGCAACTCTTTCACCAAGTTCGTCGGAATGGCGAAACTGATTCCAATATTGCCGCCTGATTCGCTGAAGATCGCGCTGTTGATGCCGATCACTTCACCGCGCATATTGATCAAAGGCCCGCCGGAATTTCCCGGATTGATCGACGCATCGGTTTGAATGAAGTCATCGTAGGGTCCAGCACCGATGTGTCGCCCCTTTGCGCTGACAATACCGGTGGTCACCGTGTGATCCAAACCAAAAGGATTACCGATCGCCATGACCCACTCGCCGACCTCGAGACGATCGGAGTCTCCCAGCGTTGCCGCAGGAAGATCCTGCTGTCCGTTTATCTGGATAACTGCGATGTCTGTCTTTTGATCTTTGCCCAAGACCTTTGCGTCGAAACTCTTGCCATCCGAAAGCATCACGACGATTTTCTTTGCACCGTCGAC
>WNFR01006828.1_pt1 | contig 11652 bp, 10 predicted proteins | sample 5400221 | NCBI WGS metagenome assembly WNFR01 (sample SAMN13153357, study PRJNA577476) | soil metagenome | isolation source: 40 cm soil under Madrone tree | place: USA:California | collected 2016-06-14 | reverse complement strand
GGCCCGGTCGGTGGTGAGGTCGTTGAAGCCGGTCGCACCGGGAATGGCGTCCATCGACAGCAGCACGCGTGTCGTGCCGTCGGCCACTCCAGCGCGAAGTCCCACGACGGCGATGTCGCGTCCGCCCACCACCAGGCCGCCCGACACATGGAGGGCCATGCCGCCGATGCCGCGCCGCCTGGGAACCACCAACGATACCGTGTCGACGCGATCCAGCAGATGCACGCCGCCGCCGATTACGTCGCTGAAATAGAGCCCGCGACGCGCATCCCATACCGGACCCTCGATCAAGCCGAATCCTGTCGCTACGCGTTGCATTAGCATTCCTCCCGGGCGACGTGCAGGGCTATTGATTGCAACCTTTGGCTCAAACGTCCACCGCACTATTGCAACGACGCGCGGCCACCAATGTGCGAGCATCGGCACATCGCGGCGCCGTGGCGGCAGGCTCATTTAATGACAACGACCTTTCCTTTTGCCGCCGTTTTCGGGGCGTTACTCCTCTTCGCTCCCGCGCAAGGCCAGACGCAAGCCGTCGACGGCGCGGCGACGGACACGCAGCAGCTCCTTTTGAGCTGGAATGCCAGCAACGCCACGTGCCGGGACCAGACGGCTGCAGCGCTTGCCGCGATCGCGGCGTGTGAGCAGCGCGATACTTTGTCGAAGCGGCTGGCCCAGCTGAGCTATTGCCACAAGCGCGCAGACGGAACAGGACCCGGCACTTGGCTCATGTGCGGCGGCGACCGCGTCCCATCCGCTGCGAGGACAAGCGTGACGTTCCAGAGGGCGGGCGGCACGTTCGTCTTGCCGGCGACGCTCGACGGCACCCACAAGGTGTTTTGCGTTGTCGATTCCGGGGCGACGCATATGCAGATCCCCGAAGACGTCGTGGAAGAGATGAAACGAAGCGGCGCTCTCACCGATGCCGATTTCCTAGGACAGCAGCGCTACACCTTCGCCGACGGCAGGGGCGCCCAACAGCGCGTGTTTCGGCTGCGGACCCTGCAGGTGGGCGACAGGATCATGGAGAATGTCACCGCGTCGGTCGGCGCGCCGCGAAGCCGGCCGCTGCTCGGCCAGAGCTTCCTGCGCCGCCTCAACGCGTGGAAGATCGACAACGTCAAGAACGCGATGGAACTCGAGTTCAGCGGGTCCTATTGAGCAGGCTCGAACCTTGGCCAAGGGCGTTGCTTGCAGCACTGCTGATCGCAGTGCCCTTGATCGCGGCCGCGCAAACCGCCACCCCGAACGACAACACCCAGAACGATCCCAACAACCCGTTGGCGCCGAAGCCGGCCCTGCAGCTCCAGGACTATTTCCAGCCCGTCCTCAATGGGCAGACGTGCCCGCGTTCTATATCGACAAGGTGGAGGTCGGCGCCGGTCCGTTGGCCGTGGTCCCTACATCGACAAGCCGCGCGTTGGGGAATGGCAAGTGGCAGGCCGGCCCACAAAGTTACTGACCCTCAAATCGGGTTGACGTGGTTCAAGCCGCACGGTGCACGCCGGTTCCATGCCCTGCAAGACGCCGGAATTCCGGGTGACGGGCGGCCAGCGCCGAAAAGGTTGATCTTGGGGAATGTTATACTGTAACGTCACTTTCATCCGCTTTGGACAGCGCAGTTACGGGCAGCACGGGGGCAGGGATGGGGCGGTTAGTACGGCGGGCGGCGATTGTTTTGGGGGCGGCGTTGACGGCGGCGCGGCCCGCCCTCGCCCAGGATGCGCCTGCACCTGTGCCTGTGCCAGGGGATCCCAACAACCTGCCCGCCATCAACGTCACCGCCAAGCGCCTCGACGAGGCGCGCACCAGCATCCAGCCCAGCCTAGGCGCCACCAAGTACGATTTCAGCCGCTCCGCCATTCAAGCCATTCCCGAGGGCGACAACGCCCCCCTGAACAGCGTGCTGCTGCGTGCGCCCGGCGTCGTACAGGACAGCTTCGGCCAGCTTCACGTGCGCGGCGATCATGCCAACCTGCAATACCGGCTCGACGGCGTGCAGTTGCCGGAGGGGCTGTCGCTGTTCGGCCAGGCGCTGGAGACGCGCTTTGCCGATTCGCTGTCGCTCATGACCGGCGCGCTGCCCGCCCAGTATGGCTTTCGCACCGCCGGCGTGGTCGACATGCAGGTCAAATCGGGCACCACCGATCCCGGCGGCGAGGTCGGACTCATGGGGGGGTCGCGCGACACGCTGCAGCCGTCCTTCGCCTATGGCGGCCGCACCGGCAAGATCGACTATTTCTTCACCGGTGATTACCTGCACAACGGCATCGGCATCGAAAATCCGACATCGAGCTTCAATCCGCTCCATGATAACAGCGACCAGTGGCATGGCCTGGCCAAGATCACCGGCATCATCGACGACGAGACCCGCCTCAGCTTCATCGGCGGCTACGCCAAGTCGAACTTCCAGATTCCCAACAATCCGGGGCAGGTGCCGGGATTCACCGTCAACGGCTCCTCGAACTTCAACAGCGCCTTTCTCGATCAGCGCCAATGGGAGCAGACGGCCTTTGGCATCGTCTCGCTGCAGAAGCATTACGACACCGTCGATTTCCAGCTCTCCGGCTTCACCCGCTCCAGCATTCTCTCCTACTCGCCGGATGGGTCCAACGGCGACCTGATGTTCAACGGCATCCAGCAGGCGGCAACGCGCTGGAGCCTCGCCACCGGCGTCCAGGCCGACGGCAGCTGGAAGGTCAACGACAAGCATACGCTGCGCGGCGGCTTCCTCGTCCAGCGCGAGCGCGCACAAGCCAACACCAGCTCGATGGTCCTGCCGGTCGACGACACCGGCACCCCGACCTCGGACCAACCTTTCAACATCTCCTCCAGCTCGGATCTGATCGGCTGGCAATACGGGATTTACGTGCAGGACGAGTGGCAGCTCTCGCCGACGCTGACCATGAATGTCGGCCTGCGCTTCGACGCCATCAACGCGCTCACCCACGAGAACCAGCTCAGCCCGCGCATCAATTTCGTCTACCAGCCCAATGACATCCTGACCGCGCACATCGGCTATGCCCGCTACTTCACGCCGCCGCCGCTCGAGCAGGTGAGTTCCGCCACAGTCGCAGCCTTCGCCGGCACCACCGCTGCGACCGAAGTCCTGTTGAACAACCCGGTGAAGGCCGAGCGCTCCCACTATTTCGACGGCGGCTTCTCCGTGAAGCCGCTGCCTGGCCTCACCGTCGGCATCGACGCCTATTACAAGATCGCAACGAACCTGATCGACGAAGGCCAGTTCGGCGCACCCATCATCCTGACGCCATTCAACTACGCCGACGCCAATATCAAGGGCGTCGAGCTGACGGCGAGCTACGACCGCGGCCCCTGGTCGGTCTATGGCAACATCGCCTGGTCGCAGGCCAAGGGCACCAACATCAATTCCGCGCAGTTCAACTTCTCCGCGGCGGAGCTCGCCTACATCTCGCAGAATTACATCTATCTCGACCATGACCAGCAATGGACCGGGTCGGCAGGCGCGGCCTACACCTTCAATTTCGGTTCCGAGTGGGCCACCCGGGTTTCCGCCGACTTCCTCCTGGGCAGTGGCCTGCGGGCAAACGATCCCGTCAACAACGTGCCGAATGGCCTTGCTTTGCCCGCCTACACCTCGCTCAATCTCTCGGTGGCCCAGAAGCTGCCGATCGGCCGTGGCGCCGAGCTGCGGGTCGACGTCATAAATCTGTTCGACAATTCCTACATAATACGCGACGGCACAGGCGTCGGCGTCGGCGCGCCACAGTACGGACTGCGGCGCGCGGTCATGGTCGGCTTGAAGCAGAAATTCTGATACATGCTGGTACATGCTCACAAATGTCGTTGCCCTTGAGGGCGGTTCCAATTTTCGCGATCTCGGCGGCTACCGCACCGCGAATGGACGATCGGTGCGGCGCGGACTCGTGTTCCGCTCCGCCCATCTCGGAAACCTGACCGACGCCGACCGCCAGGAGATCGGTCGCCTGGGCGTGCGCACGATCGTCGATCTGCGCGGCGTCAACGAGGCCGCCGAGACGCCGCACCGCGTCGAGGGCACAGGCGCCACCATCATCGGCGCCCATATCGAGCCCGGAGTCGGTGAGCGCATTCGCGGAGCGGTCGCCGACGGCAGCGCCAGCCCGGAGCTGATGGCGCATTTCCTCACCGAGCATTACCGCGACTATCCCCGGCGCTGCGCGCCCGGTTTCAGCACTTTGTTCGCCACCTTGAGCGACCGCACGCGCCGGCCGCTGGTGTTCCACTGCACCGCCGGCAAGGACCGCACCGGCTTTGCCGCCGCCTTGCTGCTCAGCCTGCTGGGCGTGCCCTGGGAGACCGTGGTCGGCGATTATCTGCGAACCAATGACTTGTGGACCGGCCATATCGGCCGTTATCCCGAGCTCAACGCCGACACCAGGGCCGCCATCGTGGAGGCCCGCGCCGCCTATCTCGATGCGGCTTTCGACGTGGTGCGCGAGGATTTCACCCACCCCGAAGGGTTCGCCGAGGAAGCGCTGGGGCTCAATCCTGGCACCCTGGAACGCCTGCGGGACGACCTGTTGGAGTGAGGAGAGGGCGTCCCTCGGCCAAAGCCCGGCCCTCGGCCAACCCCGGCCCTCGGAATGACATCTTTCTTCGCCTACTCTGCGGGCATGCTCGACACGCCCTACGAAGCCGACCCGGAACCGCGCTACAATACGCCCGAGCCTTTCAAGGTCACGGTACCCGAACGGGCGCTGATCGACCTTGATGAGAGGTTGCGGCGCTGGCGTCCGCCGGCGCGCATCGCCGATAACGGAAGCTGGGCTTCTGGCACTGATCCGGACTTCCTGATTGACCTGGTCGACCATTGGCGGCACGGCTACGACTGGCAGCGCTGCCAGGAAGCGATCAACCACTGGCCCAACTACCTGGTTGATCTCGGTGACCAGCGGCTCCACTTCATCCGCGAGCCGGGAACCGAGGTCGAAGGCGCGCCGCGCCCGCTGCCTTTAATCCTGACCCACGGCTGGCCGGGCTCGATCGTCGAATTCCTAAATGTCATCGACAAGCTCGCTCATCCCGAAAACCATGCTGGCGATCCGCTCGACGCCTTCGACGTCATCGTGCCCTCCTTGCCGGGCTACGGCTTCTCGGGGCCGCCGGTGCGCGCCGACGGCAGCATCGGCCCGATCGGGCCGCGCGATGTCGCCGGCCTGTGGCACCGGCTGGTGCACGAGACGCTGAATTACCGCCGGCCTTATGGCGCGCAGGGCGGCGACTGGGGCGCCGCCGTTTCGTCGTGGATGGCTTTCGATCATCCGGTCACGGACGAGACAGACGGCTGGCGCTCGGGCGTGCTCGGCCTGCATCTCAACATGATCGGCCTGCGCCCCGGCATCGACCTCAAAAAAACCAGGTTCAGCGCCGAGGAGCAGGCCTGGCTCGACGCCGTGCGCGCCGACCGCGATGAGAAGACCGCTTACCAGCGCATCCAGGCCACACGGCCGCAGACGCTGGGCGTGGCCCTCACCGATTCACCGGTCGGACTCGCCGCCTGGATTACCGAGAAGTTCCAGGCCTGGAGCGACTGCGGCGGCAACCCGCTCAATCGCTTCTCGATGGACCTGCTGCTCGACAACATCATGGTCTATTGGCTCACCGGCACCGCGGGCACCGCGACCTGGCTTTATCGTGGCGTCACGGAACAAAAGGACCGCGGCCTGCCCGCCGGCAAGCGTGTCGAGACGCCCACGGCCTTCGCCGCCTTCCCCGCCGACTTGGCACCGCCGCCGCCCACCGCCTGGATCGAGCGCGCCTACAACCTGCGCCGCCACACCATCATGCCGAGCGGCGGCCACTTCGCCGCCCTCGAGGAACCCGACCGCCTGGTCGAGGACATCCGCGCCTTCTATCGGCCTTTGAGGTTTGGCGCGGCGAACGATTGAGTCATAGCTGGAAGCAGGCCTAGCCAAATGTCGCCGTCGCTTGCGCCGCGACCGTGCCTTGCGGCGTGACCGTCCAGAGTTCCGCGCCTTGGCCGTCGGCCGTCGGCCGGCCGATGACGTCGAACGGCGCGGTGTCGAACAGCGGGGCGCGGGCGCGCACGCTGAAAGTCTTGATCTTCCGGTCCGGCAGGGAATCGCGCAACAGGTCGAACAGGCATTGCTGCGAGAACGGTCCGTGCACCACCAGCCCGGGATAGCCCTCGGTCTCGATGCAATAGGTGCGGTCGTAGTGGATGCGGTGCGGGTTGAAGGTGAGCGCGGAATAGCGAAACAGCATCACCGGATCGGGCTTGACGGTGCGGCGCCACGGCACGTCGGTCGGCGCTGCTTCGCGCGTCGGGATGCCGCTCTTTTCGCCTGCTTTCACTTCTTCGCGGAACACGGTGTTGGCCGCCTCGGTGACGGCGAGGCCGCGCGGCGTGAAGATGCGGCGCGTCTGCGTCGTCACGATCAGCGTACCGGTGCCCCCGCCGCGCAACTGGATGTCGGTGAACTCGGTCTCGCGGCGGAGCTTGTCGCCCACGCGGATGTCACCGTCGAAGGTGAAGCTGGAGCCGGCATACATGCGCCGCGGCAGCGGGATCTTGGGCAGCACACCGCCCTCGACCGGCAGCCCGTCCTCGCCGAGTGCGGCGCGCCGGGCATAGGAATGCAGGTAGCAAAGGTGCCAGCCTGGTGCGATCGCCTCGCCCGGCCCGGGAACCTTTTCATTGCGATCGAAGGTCGCGATCATGCCCTTGAGCGGCGCTTCGGTCGCCGTATCCTCGTCCTCGATCTTGCGCCCGATCTCGGCCCGCAGTTTTTCGATGTCGATGGTCATGACTCTTCCTTCCAACCCCGGTGGCCGCGCACGCTCACGCGGCGGTGCGTTTAGATCTTTTGTTCGGCTTCGGCGCCGTCACGTTCTGCCGCGCCATCGCGAGCGCGCTGCGCAGCGTGCGGGCGTCGCAAGCGGCGAGGCGCACGCCAGTCGCGCCGCGCTGACCCCAGGCCCCTTTCACAGGAACGAAGACGCCAGGCTCGGCGTTGACCAGCATCTGCTGCTGCTCGGGCGTCAGCTTCACCATTCCCCAGGCTTTATCGGGATAACCGAGCGATGCGAACACCCTGCCGCCGGCCCGGAAGTCCGGATGGTTGCCATGCGCGCCTTCCTGCGCCCCGTCGAGCGCGAGTGCGATCCGCCGGAAGGTCGCTGCGGTCATTCGGCGGCGACGGCCAGTCCCATCTGCTCGCAGGTCGGCGCGATGTCCGAGACCGTGGCGCGGCGCATGTCACGTTTGTAGCGCTGGTCGTCGAACTCCAGGCCGCGATGCATGGTGCAGCGGTCGTCCCACATCACTAGGTCGTTGACGCGCCAGCGATGGGTGTAGACGAACTGGCGCTGCGTCGCATGCGCGATCAATTCGTCGATCAGTTTCAGCGCCTCGTCCCTGGCCATGCCGCGGATCGCGCCGGCGTGGCTCGCGACATAGAGGCTCATGCGACCGCTGTCGGGCAGGCGCCGCGCCAGCACCTGCGGCACCGGCGCGAAGACCTTGCGCTCGTTCTCGTCGAAATCGGTGAAGCCCAGTTTGGCGCGCGAGGTCATCAGCGAATGCTCGGCCACCAGCCCGTCGATCCGCTGCTTGGTCGCCTCGGGCAAGGCATCGTAGGCCGCGCGCATGTCGGCGAATTCGGTCTGGCCGCCGACCGGTGGAATCGAGCGCGCGTGCAGCAGCGAGCAGTAGGCCGGCAGCGCCTTGAACGAGGAGTCGGTGTGCCAGAGGCGATTGCCGAGTTGGTAGAGCCGCGTGCGGTCGTTGGTCTCGAGGATCTTGTTGTCGGCGTCAAGATTGCCGACATCGGCGAGATTCTCCTGCAGGCGCAATTTGTGGTCCTGCCGCGCCTTGAAGACCGTGATCTCGAGCGGACCGAAATTGCGCGCGAAGTCGAGATGGCTCTCGTCGTCGAAATGCTGGTCCGGAAAGATCAGCACGCCGTATTTGGTGAAGGCCGCACGAATGGCGGCGAGATCCTCAGGCTTCAGCGGCTTGCTGAGATCGACATCGCCCACTTCTGCGGCGAAGGAAGGCGTGACACCTTGCACGACGACTGTCATGGGACCTCCCGATCCTGTGTTTGACCGTAATTGGACCACCGAAAGGCGTGTCCTGCAAATGCGTAACGTGCATCCGAGGCCTGCGGCGGAGAGATCTATGAAACGATTCTGGAGTTTCCTGGCGTCCCTGACGCTCTTCGCCTCGGGCGCGGCGGCGGCCCCACCCGACAATAGCGACGGCTTCTGGAGCGCCTGGTCCGACCCCACTTTCCAGCGCGCCGCGGACCAAGGGAAGTTCGTGATCGTGTCGCTGCAAAGCTGGTGGTGCCCGTGGTGCCACGCCATGAACCGCGATACCTGGGCGGACCCGGATGTGCGGGCCGCCCTGATGGACCATTTCATTCCGGTCTATGTCGACCAGGACAACCGACCCGACATTTCCCAGCGCTATGAGAACTGGGGATGGCCCGCGACCATCATCATCGGGCCCGACGGCACCGAGATCGTGAAGCTGCGCGGCTTTTATTCGCCGAAATTCTTCATTCCGGTCCTGGCTGAGACTGTCAAGGACCCCTCCCCGGTCGTTTACGGCACCCGCGCCGGCCCGGAGACGGAGCGCACGCTCGCCACCGGCCTGTCCGATGCGCAGCGCGCCGAGATCCTGGGCTTCTTCGACAAGGCCTGGGATCCGGTGAATGGCGGCTGGAGCAAATCCAAGCTGGTCGATGGGCCGACCCTCGATTGGGCGCTCGACCGCGCCCATGCCGGCGACAAGGAGATCGAAGCCCGCATCCGAAAGACGCTGACGGCGATGATCGCGATCATCGATCCGCAGCTGGGCGGCATCAGCCAGGTCTCACTGAAGCCCGACTGGTCGGCCGCCAGCGAAGAGTTCCCGATGTTCGCCCAGCAGGCCGCCTTGACCGCCTATGCGCGGGCCTGGGTGATGTTCGGCGATCCAGCCTATCGCCAGGCCGCCGACCGTCTGTTCGGGTTCCTCAAGAACACGCTCGCCGGTCCAGGCGGCGGCTTCTTCGCCTCCATGGGCATGGCCGACGGCAAGCCCGGCGTCGACAAGCGCCAGTATGCCCGCGAGACCGGCCAGGCGATCTCCGGCCTGCTCGCCTACTACGACGCCACCGGCACGCAGGAAGCGCTGGCGCTCTCGATCGCCGCGGCCGATTGGGCGCTGGCCAACCGCCGGCTGCCGACGGGCGGCGGCTTCCGCCATGCCGAGCAGGACCCGGCCGGCCCCTATCTCGCCGATTCGCTCGAGATGGCGAAGGCGCTGCTGGCCCTGCACCGCTCGACCGGCGACCGGCGCTTCCTGGCCGCGGCCCGGGCGACGGCGGATTTCATCGCCGTGGTTTTCATCGATCCCAAGACAGGTGGCTTTTTCACCTCCGCAGCCCCTGAGTCGAAGCGGCTGATCGCGAAGCCCATCAAGCAGCGCGAGGACAACGTGACCGCCACCCGCCTGTTCACCCTGCTGCATTTCTACACCGGGGACGCCCATTATCTTGAGATCGCCGAAGCCGGCATGGGCTATCTCGCCTCGCCGCCGGTGCAAGATGCCTATGGCTTCCTGCCCGATGTGCTGCTGGCCGAGAATGAATTGCGCAACGAACCGGTGCATGTCGCCATCGTCGGTCCCAAGGGCGACGCCCGCGCCGCAGCGCTCTATGCCGCGGCTTTGCGCTATCCGCTGTCGGACAAGCGCGCGGAATGGTGGGACAAGCGCGAAGGCCCGCTCGCCAATGCGGATGTCGACTACCCCGACTATCCCGACGGACCGGCCGCCTTCGCCTGCACCAAGACCTACTGCTCGCTGCCGGTCACCGATCCGGCGGCGATCCCCGCCCAGCTCGACCGGCTGCAACGCAGATTGGGACGCTGAGCGGCCTCCGCTATAGTGGCGGGATGATCGAAAAACAGGAAGTCCAGGAACTCTTTCCGACGCCGCTCTGGGTCGTCGACCTCAAGCCCGAGCCGGCGGCGGCGCTGAACGCCAAGCTGCGCGCCGAGATCGAGCGGCTGATCGCGCCCCGCCCCGCGATTCAGCCCGGCAGCAACTGGCAGACGCCTCAGGACCTGCACAAACGGCCGCAATTCGCCGAGTTCATCAAGCTGGTCGAGACGGCGGCACGCGGCGTCGCACGCTTCCTCCAGGTCGACCAGTATCCCATGGTCGTCACCGGCTGCTGGGCCAACGTCAATCCGCCGGGCGCCTACCACCCGGTGCATCACCATCCCAACAACTATCTGAGCGGCGTCTACTACGTCGCCATCCCCGACTCGGGCTCGCGCATCGATTTCCAGGATCCGCGCAACCAGGCTTCGATGATCATGCCCAAGCCGCGCCAGTACACCAAGCTCACCGCCAATGGCGCCAATGCCGAGAGCAAGGCGGGCCGCCTGCTGATCTTCCCGGCCTGGCTCAAGCACACCGTGCCAACCAACGCCGGCACGGCAGACCGCATCAGCATCTCGTTCAACCTGATGTTTACAAACTTCACCGAGGTGATGGCCGCGCCGATGTGGGACGCCACGGTGGGCAAGGGCAAGGTCTAGAGCCGGATGCCGACGCTACACATGGTCTGCGGCAAGATCGCCGCAGGCAAATCCACGCTCACCAACCGCCTCGCCGATGCACCGGCGACGGTGCTCCTCAGCGAAGACCACTGGTTGTCGCGTCTTTACAAAGATGAGCTGCAGTCGGTGGCGGACTATGTCCGCTGCTCGAGCCGGCTGCGCGACGCAATGGGCGGCCACGTCGAGACGCTCCTCAAGGCCGGCCTGTCGGTGGTGCTCGACTTTCCGGCGAACACGCCCGCCAACCGGCGGTGGATGCGTTCCCTCTTCGAGAATGCGGGCGCTGACCACCGGCTGCATTTCCTCGACGTACCGGATGAGGTCTGCAAGGCGCGCCTGCAGCAAAGGAATGCCGGCGGCACCCACGACTTCGTGGTGAACGATGCCGAGTTCGAGGCGATCACGCGCTTCTTCGTGCCGCCCTCCGAACAGGAAGACTTCGAGACGACCGTCTACCGCGCATTCTGATTGCGTCGAGGCAAAGGTCCCTCGCTGCGCTCGGGATGACACCATTTTTTTCATCGCCGCTTCGAGTTAGCGCACGGCGCCGATCACAACAATATTGTCATCCCGAGCGCAGCGAGGGACCTTTAATCACGCTAACCCGAATTCCTCCGCCAGCAACTCGTAGGACCGCTTACGCGCCTCGAAGTCGTAGCAGATCGTCACCGCCATGATCTCATCGACCTCATAGTTGGCGGCGTGCTGCTCAAGGGCGGCGCGCACCGTCTTGGGCGAGCCCACGACCGAGCGGCGGCGCAGGCTGGCGAGCCAATGCTGGGCACGCGGCTCCTTGGCGGCCTCCAGCGCTTCCTCGACCGAGGGCACGGGGCCGGGATTGCCGGTGGTGCGCAGGCGCATCGCCCAGACTTCGCGGCTCTTGGCCAGGCGGTCGGCTTCCTCGTCGGTGTCGGCGCACAGAACCGAGATCGCCATCATCGGCATCGGCTTGTCGTACAGCGCCGAGGGCTTGAAGTGCGCGCGATAAGCCCGCGTCACACCATCGCCGCCGTTCGGATTGATGAAATGGGCGAAACAGAACGGCAGGCCGAA
>WNFR01006826.1_pt1 | contig 11653 bp, 13 predicted proteins | sample 5400221 | NCBI WGS metagenome assembly WNFR01 (sample SAMN13153357, study PRJNA577476) | soil metagenome | isolation source: 40 cm soil under Madrone tree | place: USA:California | collected 2016-06-14 | reverse complement strand
GCTTGCGCTTTTCGGAAGCCTGCCATTCATAATAGCCGTCCGCCGGAATCAGGCAGCGCCGCCGCTTCATCGTGTTCTTGAAGGCCGGTTTTTCCAGCACCGTTTCCGCACGCGCATTGAACAACAGGGCGAATTTACGCGGGTCCTTGACCCAGGCGGGCAACAGCCCCCACCGCATCAGCCGGAAATGCCTGATGCCGTTCTCGAAAATGACCACCGGTATCGGCTGGGTCGGCGCAATATTGTGCCGTGGCGGGAAATTGGGCTGCTCGATATAGCCAAAAATCTGCCGCAAGGCCGCCGGCGGCGAGGTAATTACAAAGCGTCCGCACATTCTATGGTCCAGATAGCCATCCGTTCAGCACCTTTTAACCCCAATCGTTAACACTGCGGCAGATGACATCAACGGCCTCCAAACCCGCGCGATCCGATCGCCAGATGCCGCGCCAGACGGACCCTGAAGATGAGGCGCGGGTTGCCCAATTGCGGGCCGCCAACATCAATCCGCGCACCGGCCTCGCCACCGACTATCTGAATCATTTCAACGAAGCCATCATGCTGCTCGAGATGATTCCGGACATGCCGGACTGTGCGGAAGATTTCCTGCTATGGTACCCGTTGTCCTACCGCGAGCACTTTACGGCCTCGAATTTCAAGGCGCGCGACCTCGCGATCGAGGCCTATGATTCGGCAGATGAACACATCCGCACCGAATTCGACAACATCACCAGCGCAATGACCTCGATCCTCACAGCCGTCGGCGCCGCCATGCGCGACGCCCGCCAGGACAAGACCCGGGCTACACTGGCCGAACAGGCCACCGGCTGGGTCAAGCCGCTCGTCGCGCTCGCCGGCGGCATCATCAACGGCGGCAGCGAGGCCGACGTCGACTACATCATGACTCACTGAGCCCGTGGCGTCCCCGGTCCCGCCGTCGCATCCCCAGCTTGCAGTCAGCGCGGCGATCTTTCGCGACAACAAAATCCTGCTGGTGCGGCGCGCGAGGTCACCCGCCAAGGGTTTCTATTCGCTGCCCGGCGGCCGGGTCGAATTCGGAGAATCGCTGCACGCCGCCCTGCACCGCGAAGTCGATGAGGAAACCGCGCTCAAAATCGAGATCGTCGGCCTCGCCGGATGGCGCGAGGTGGTGCCAGGAACCACCGGCGGCGGGCATTATCTGATCATGTCATTCGCCGCGCGCTGGACCTCCGGCGAGCCGGTCCTGAACGACGAACTCGATGATTTCAGGTGGCTCGCGCCCGATGCGCTCGGCGATCTCAAGCTCACCGGCGGCCTGCAGGAGGTCATCCAGTCGGCCCGCCGCCTGCTCGGGGCCTGAAGCGCAGGCTCCAAGCCGCCGCGCCTTGCTTCCAGCGCATTGAAAAGGCATATCACGCGGGTTCGGAACCCCTCATGTCAAAGCATTTTCTGGCCGCTCTCATCCTGATCTCGGCATGCATTTCTGGCCCTGCGCGGGCCCAGGACGCGGCCGCGCCGTTCGACGGCGACCTGCAGCGGCTGGCCGAGATTCTCGGCACCCTGCATTACCTGCGGGGCATTTGCGGCACCAATGAAGGCCCGAAATGGCGCAATGAGATGCAGGCGCTGATCGATGCCGAAACCCCCTCGGGCGATCGCCGCGCCCGCATGATCGCGGGGTTCAACCGCGGCTATAACGGCTTCCAGCAGACCTACCGGTCCTGCACGCCGGCAGCTTCGGTAGCGATCCGCAGGTACATCGAGGAAGGCTCGAAGATTTCGCGGGATCTGACGGCCCGCTACGCCAACTAGGGTGGTGAGCTCGAAGGTCTCCTCACCCGGTAGCGCAGTGGGAACTTCCGATTCGGAACAATAGGTTCATCTTAATCCGCGCCGTTAACCTTTCCTAAAGAAGTGGCCTAGGCGGCGGAGCGCTGCATGTTAAACCTCGCGCATTCGACGCGCTCCGCTCTGGATCGCGCACAGCCTGTTGAGTTTCATGAGCCATCCAGCGTCCTTCACAACCGCCCGCGACCCGCTGCCCGATCACGAGCAGAAACAGGCCGCGCTCAGCTATCTCAACGAGGCCTGGGCGGAAGCGCGGCACGATGGCGTCGATGGCGACTGCCTCGCGCAGGCAAGCCTGTTTGCGGCATTCGCCGAACTGGTGGGAACCTACGGCGAGGACGCCGTGGCGAAATTCGTGGAAGGCCTTCCCGTCCGCGTCCGCAATGGCGAGTTTTCGATAACGCTGGCGAAGCAGTAAGAACTGGCCAGCCTCAGTCGTCATCATCCGCGAAAGCGGATGATCCAGTACGCCGCGGCATGGATGCTAAAATTCTCACGCTCTGGAATACTGGGTCGCCCGGTCAAGCCGCGCGATGACACCTGAAATTGGCGCAGCGTCTCGGCTTCGTCCTAGAGCGAAGATTTACGCCCTCAGCGTTTCCAAAAACCGCACCGGCTCGCCGGTCGAGGACGTCACCAACTCGCCCTGCCACATCACGCGACGGCCGCGCACGAAGGTGCCGACCGGCCAGCCGGTGACACGCACCCCGTCATAGGGCGTCCAGCCGGCGCGGGAGGCCACCCATTTGTTGGTGATGGTCTCGCTGCGCTTCAGGTCGACGATGGTGAAGTCCGCGTCATAACCCGCCGCAATCCGGCCCTTGCATGCGATGTTGAACAGCCGCGCCGGCCCGGCGCTGGTGAGATCGACGAAGCGCGCCAGCGACAATCGGCCGGCGTTGACGTGGTCGAGCATCAGCGGCACCAGCGTCTGCACCCCGGTCATGCCCGATGGCGAGGCCGGATAGGTTTTGGCCTTTTCCTCCAGCGTATGCGGCGCGTGATCGGAGCCGAGCACGTCGACGATGCCCTGCTCGATGCCGCGCCAGATGCCGGCGCGATGATCGGCCGATCGCACCGGCGGATTCATCTGTGCGCGGGTGCCGAGCCGCTCATAGCATTCCGGAGCGACCAATGTCAGATGATGCGGCGTCGCTTCGCAGGAGGCTACATCCTTGTGATCGCGCAGGAATTCGATCTCCTCCTTGGTCGAGATATGCAGCACGTGAATGCGCTTGCCGGTTTCATGGGCGAGTTTGACGAGGCGCTGGGTCGCCATCAGCGCCGCGGTCTCGTCGCGCCATACCGGATGCGAGCGCGGATCGCCTTCGATGCGCAGGTGCTTGCGATCGTTGAGGCGATACTCGTCCTCGGCATGAAAGGCGGCGCGACGCCGGATCACCTGGAAAATCCGCCGCAGGCTTTCGTCATCCTCGACCAGCAGCGCGCCGGTGGATGAGCCGATGAATATCTTGACGCCGGCGCAGCCGGGCGCGCGTTCCAGTTCCGGTAAATCCTGAACATTGTCCCGGGTGCCGCCGATATAAAACGCAAAATCGCAATGCATGCGGTGATGGCCGCGCTTCACTTTCTCGGTGAAGGTCTGCTCGTTTACGGTTAAGGGATCGGTGTTCGGCATTTCGAACACGGCTGTCACGCCGCCCATGACAGCGCTGCGGGAACCGGTTTCCAGGTCTTCCTTGTGGGTCTGGCCCGGCTCGCGAAAGTGAACCTGCGTATCCATCACGCCCGGCAGGATATGCAAGCCCTTGCAGTCGATCACCTCGGCGGCCGATGCTTGTCCAAGCCCGCCGACCGCCGCGATGCGGCCATTGGTGAGGCCGATGTCGCGCACGCCCTCGCCATCCTGATTGACCACGGTGCCGGATTTTAGAATGATATCAAAATGCTGACTCATAAATCCTCAGTGCCCACTTTACGAAGCCGATGTCGCGCGGGCCTTGTTCCCGATACCTTAGCGTCTTACGTTGCCATGTGATATCCGGCACCTGCGTTTCCCCAAGAACTTTGCCAGCGAGCTCCTTATGAAAGCAGCGTTTCTTCCAGACCGGGGCGTGGTCAAGGTCAGCGGCGAGGACGCGCGCAACTTTCTCAACGGCCTCGTCACCACGGACGTGACGCTGCTTCGCCCTGGCCTCGGCCGTTTCGGGGCATTGCTGACCCCGCAAGGCAAGATAACGGTGGATTTTCTGGTTACCGAAGCGCCTTCCGGCCATGGCGGCGGTGGTTTCCTGATCGACTGTGCGCGCGCGCTGGCGCAAGGCCTCGCCGACAAGCTTGGCTTCTACAAGCTGCGCGCCAAGGTCGCGGTCGAGAATCTGTCGGACAATCTCGGCGTGCTCGCGGCGTGGGATGGCGATCCCGCCATGAAGCCCGATCTGGCGTTCGCCGATCCGCGCAACGCCGCGCTCGGCTGGCGGATACTTGTTCCCGCGGAGCTTGCGCAAAAAGTCGCCGATCTGATTGGCGCGGATCTGGTCGACAGCGCCGCCTATGACGCACATCGCATTGCCTCGGGCGTTCCGCGCGGCGGACTTGATTTCATGTATGGCGACGCGTTTCCGCACGAAACCAACATGGACCGCCTGCACGGCGTCGATTTCGAAAAGGGCTGTTACGTCGGACAAGAGGTGGTGTCGCGGATGCAGCATCGCGGCACCGCGCGCACGCGAACCGTCCGGGTCATTGTTGACGGGCCGGCGCCGGAACCGGGCGCCGCTATTCTCGCCGGCGACAAAACGCTGGGCACCATGGGTTCGACGGCCGGTCGTAACGGTCTCGCGCTGATCCGGATCGACCGAGCCGCCGACGCGCTCGATGCGGGAGTGCCGCTGACGGCCGGTGGCCTTGCCATCCGCCTCGCCGAACCGGGCGATGTACGGTCCGCACCGAAGCAGACCGTGGCATGAGCCGGTCGGCGCGCCTGCATGCCGATGGCCTGACGCGGTGTCCGTGGCCCGGTGAAGACCCACTTTATATGGCTTATCATGACACCGAATGGGGCGTGCCGGAATATGACGACCGGGCGCTGTATGAAAAACTCATCCTCGATGGTTTTCAGGCCGGGCTGTCGTGGATCACGATCCTGCGCAAGCGCGACAACTTCCGTCGCGCCTTCGACGATTTCCGCCCCGAAAAGATCGCGCGCTACAACGAGAAAAAGGTTCATGCGCTGATGAACGACGCCGGCATCGTCCGCAATCGCGCCAAGATCGAGGGCGCGGTCAACGGCGCGAAGTCCTATCTGAAAATCATGGAAGATGGACCCGGTTTCTCGAAATTCCTCTGGGATTTCGTCGACGGCAAGCCGAAGGTCAACCAATTCAAGACCACCGCCAGCGTACCGGCATCGACGCCGCTATCGATCAAGATTTCAAAGGAGCTGGCGGCGCGCGAATTCAAATTCGTCGGCCCGACCATCGTCTACGCCTTCATGCAGGCCACCGGCATGGTCAACGACCATCTGGTCACGTGCTTTTGCCATGAAAGCTGCGCCGGAAAGCATCGCGCGCCGCGCCTCAAAGTCAAATGACGGTCAGAAAAAAACTGTCCGCGCCTGCAACGTCCATCCGCGTCTGGCAGCGGATGTTGTCGGGGCGGCGGCTCGACCTGCTGGACCCCTCGCCGCTGGATATCGAAATCGCCGATATCGCCCATGGCCTGGCGCGCGTCGCGCGCTGGAACGGCCAGACCCGCGGCGCGCACATTTTCTCGGTGGCGCAGCACACGCTCTTGGTCGAAGCTGTGATGCGCGAGCAGACGCCGCGCGTCGATGTCAGCTTCCGGCTCGCGGCGCTGCTGCACGATGCGCCGGAATATGTCATCGGCGACATGATCTCGCCGTTCAAGGCGGTGCTTGGCGGGGACTACAAGGCCGTGGAAAAGCGGCTGCTTTCGGCGATTCACGTCCGCTTCGGGTTGCCGGCGGTGCTCGGGCCCGAGATCGTGCGGCAGATCAAGGAGGCCGACCGGGGCGCGGCATACCTCGAGGCGACGGAGCTTGCAGGCTTTGCGCAAGCCGAGGCGAAACGCCTGTTCGGCCGCGATCCCGGCCTGCCCCTGGCGACCCGGCGGGAATACCTGACGCCCTGGACCGCGGCCAAGGCCGAGACGCAGTTCCTGGCGCGGTTCAAAGCATTGCACACGTGAACGCAAGGCCTGAACGTACTTTCACCACCCCGCGCCCGGGCCTATAATCGAGGCGAAAAAAGGAACGCCATGATTCACGTCTGCTCGCTTGCCGCCCTTCCCGACACCGTCAAAGCCACCGGCGCCAGCCACATCCTCACGGTGATGGCCAACGTCGATCAGGTGCAGCGACCGGAATCGGTGCTCGCCGCCAACCATCTGAAAGTGGCGATGGACGACATCACCGAACAGATCGATGGCTTTGTCGCGCCCTCGGATTCGCATATCGAGCAGGTCCTGAACTTCGTGCGCGGCTGGGACCGCAACGCGCCGCTCGTCGTCCACTGCTATGCCGGCATCAGCCGCTCGACCGCGAGCGCCTTTGCCGCCGCCTGTCTGCTCAATCCGCATCGCGATGAGATCTCGATCGCACGGCAAATCCGCGCCGCCTCACCGATCGCATCGCCGAACCGGTTGATCGTCAGCCTGGCGGACAAGGCGCTGGGGCGGGAGGGGCGGATGCTGCGCGCGCTCGACGAAATGGGCCCGGGCAGCATGATGGTCGAAGGCCGGCCGTTCCGCATCGATCTCGACTGATGCCCTTGAACGACGCCAGATGAGCGAAAAGCTCCTGACGCCGATCGAAATCGGCCTGACCGCCGCCATCGTCGCGATCGAAGGCAACGAGCCGCTGATACTCACCGCCTCTGGCAGCGACGGCGATAAACTCGCCGGGCTTCCGTTTGGCCCGTTCGATGCGGTATCGCACCGCACCTTCGAGATCGGGCTGCGCGCCTGGGTGGAAGAGCAGGCGGGTTTGCGGCTTGGCTATGTCGAGCAGCTTTATACGTTCGGCGATCGCGGCCGGCACACGCAGGCCGGCGACACCGATGCCCATGTCGCGTCGATCGGCTACCTGGCGCTGACGCGCGCGGCCGACAACGCCTCGCGCGCGCCCGGCGCGACCTTCGAGCCCTGGTATCGCTTTTTCCCATGGGAAGACTGGCGGGAATCACGGCCCGACATCATCGAGCGCGACATCTTTCCCGAACTCGCGCGCTGGGCTGCCGAGAGCGAGCAACCGGACACCACGCGCGCACTCAGCCGCAAGGATCGGGTCCGGCTGTATTTCGGCACCGAGGGCGCACATTGGGACGAGGAGCGCGTGCTCGACCGTTACGAGTTGCTCTACGAAGCAGGATTGATCGAGGAGGCGCGACGGGACGGACGCCCCGCGGCATTGGCGCGCAGATCGATCCCAAGCCTCGGCGTATCGATGCGGTTCGACCATCGCCGGATTCTGGCAACGGCGATCGCGCGGCTGCGCGCCAAACTGAAATACCGTCCGGTCGTGTTTGAACTTTTACCTCCGGAATTCACACTCACTGAGCTGCAACGGACCGTGGAAGCGATTTCGGGGCGGCATTTGCACAAGCAGAATTTCCGCCGGCTGGTGGAAGCCGGCGCACTGGTCGAACCTACCGGCGTGATGTCGACACAGACCGGTGGACGGCCGGCCGCGCTGTTTCGCTTCCGTCGCGAGGTGCTGCAGGAGCGGCCTGCGCCGGGTTTGCGCGTACGCGGCCGGCGCTGACAGCCGGGCGCTGTCGCTCATGGGCTTGGGACTGGTGCTGGCGGCAATCGGCTGGCTGTACCACCGCATCCTGTTCCGCAGGCAAGCCGCGCCATCAGACGGCGCCGTGCTTCGGACCAACCCTGATGTCGATTGACGACGGTTGCCGCCTTCGATACCGCACTTTGCGATTTCACCGTCAGCGCGTACATAGATCCGATGGCAAGACCGCGCAGTTTCGATCCCAACGAGGCGCTTGACCTCGCGCGCGACGTGTTCTGGCGAAAAGGATTCCAGGGCACATCGCTTGACGACATCACCGCCGCCACCGGACTCGCCAAGCCGAGCCTCTATGCGGCCTTCGGCGACAAGAATGCATTGTTTCTGAAAGTTCTGGACCGCTATCACGAACGCATTGTCGCGAATGCCGAGCGCGTCCTCATGGAAGGACCGTCGGCGCGCGACGCGATCGAGCGCTGGCTGGCGGGCTTTGTCCCCTTCTGCTCCGGTGCCAAGGGAACCCGGGGTTGCCTTTCGGTAAACACCGCGGCCGATGGCGCCTCCGATCAGAAAGAGGTCCGCAAAAGGCTCGAACGCTTCAACCGGAAACTGGAGGAATTGCTGAGCACCCGGCTTCGCGCCGATCGCTCGCAATTTTCCGGCGCGTTCGATCCGGACAGTACCGCACACGCGATCATGGCAATCTATGTGGGGCTGATGGTGCTGGCGAAAGATGCGCCGGATGCGGCCCGCGTCCGTGCCACATTAAATCAGGCTATCAAATTGCTCGCTTGACACTGAATCTCAAATTATGTACTATGTAGTACACAACTGGGAGAGACGATCATGCAGGCGATCCAGATCGAAGCATTCGGGAATCCAGCTGACGTCATGAAGGTGGTCGACATTCCCGATGTCGGCGCGCCGGCCGAAGACGAGGTAATCATCGCGCTCGAAGCCTCGCCGATCAATATGAGCGATCTGTTGATGATTGCGGGCCGCTACGGCCATCGGCCGAAATTACCGAGCGTGATGGGAACGGAAGGCGCTGGCCGTGTGGTTGCCGTCGGCGGCGGCGTCAAGCACCTGAAACAGGGCGACCGCACCCTGGTCCCCTATCCTGCCCCCGCGTGGGCGGAGCGGATCAGGGCGAATGCGAGCCGGCTTCGGCCGCTGCCGAGCGGCGATGTCAACCAGTTCGCTATGCTGGGCATCAATCCACCAACCGCGTATCTGCTGCTGACCGACTTTGTTACGTTGCCATCGGGATCCTGGGTCGTTCAGAACAGCGCCAACTCCAGCGTCGGGCGGGCGCTGATTCCGATCGCGAAATCGCTCGGCCTGAAGACCGTCAATGTCGTGCGGCGCGACGACGTCGTTGCCGAGCTCAAGGCGATCGGCGGCGATGTCGTGCTTGTTGACGGACCTGACCTCGCTAACCGGGTTGCAGCCGAGACCGGCAAAGCGCCGGTTGCCCTGACCGTAGACGGGGTGGGCGACACGTCGACGACTAATCTGCTGGGGTGTCTCGCCGAAAAGGGCGTGCACGTGTTCTACAGCTCGATAAGCGGCAAACCATCGGTCGTTCCCGCGACGCACCTTATTTACCGCGACATTTCGGTGCGCGGGTTCTGGCTGGCCAATTGGTTCAAGAGCGCGAAGCCCGACCAGATCACTCAGATGTACGATCGTCTTACGCCGCTGGTCGCCTCGGGAGCGATCAGCGCGCCGATTGCCGGGACCTACCGTTTCGCAGAGATCGCCGAGGCGGTAGCCGTGGCCTCAAAAAATCGCGGCAAGGTGCTGCTCAGGGTCGGTTGAGGCCCTGAGGCCCGGCTCGGGAGCCAAGCTTCGCCTTGTCAGGCCGCCCTCACCGAGTTGAGGAACTTGCCGACTTCGAGCTTGAGGCGGTTGCTGTCGCCGGACAGCGACTGCGCCGCCGCGAGAACCTGAGCGGAGGCGGATCCGGTCTCGCTGGCGCCGCGCTGCACGTCGGTGATGTTGGAACTGACCTGCTGCGTGCCCTGAGCCGCCTGCTGCACGCTGCGGGAAATTTCCTGTGTCGCCGCACCTTGCACTTCCACCGCCGCAGCGATGGTCGAAGAAATATCGGATAGCTTTTCGATGGTGCCGCTGATTTCCTTGATGGCGGTGACGGAGTCCTGGGTCGCCGACTGGATACCGGTGATCTGCTGGCCGATCTCGCCGGTGGCTTTCGCGGTCTGTTCGGCCAGCGCCTTTACTTCCGAGGCCACGACCGCGAAGCCGCGACCGGCCTCGCCGGCGCGGGCCGCCTCGATGGTCGCGTTGAGAGCGAGCAGATTGGTCTGCCCCGCGATGGTGTTGATCAACTCGACCACATCGCCGATCCGGCTCGCGGCTTTCGACAATTCGCTGACGCGATCGTTGGTGGCACGAGCCTGATCGACCGCCCCGCTGGCCATTCGCGCCGATTCCTGGACTTGGCGGCTGATCTCGTTGACCGATGAGGACATTTCCTCGGTCGCCGACGCCACCGATTGCACGTTGGTGGAGGCTTCATCGGAGGCTGCTGCAACTGCGGTTGCGAGTTGCTGTGAACGCTCGGCTGTCGTCGCCAGCGTATTCGCCGACGTTTCCAGCTCGATTGCGGCTGACGACACCATCTCGACGATTTCACCGACGGCACCCTCGAATGCATCGGCGAGCTTGTGCATATCGGCCTTGCGCAGCTCGGCAGCGACCTTGTCCTGCCTGACTTTGGATTCGGCTTCCTCGCGTGCTTTTTGCTCGGCATTTTGTCGGATCACGGCGATCGTCTTGGCAACATCGCCGATCTCATCGCCGCGATCTGCACCCGAAATAACCACGTCGAGTTCGCCTCCGGCCATCTTGCCCATTGCACTACTCAGCCGGTTCATCGGCCTTACAATTCCCATGAACGAAAAGACGGTCGATCCGACCAGCACCAGCATAATCGCTGCACCGAAGCCGAGCGATACCTGCCCGGCGCGCTGCATCTTGTCTTCAACAGCGGTCTTTGCTTCAGCGATCGCCTTCTGCGCAACGGGTACCGGCGTCCGCAACAATTCGGCGACTTCATTAGCAATGGGAATTGTACGATTCTTGCTGATGCTGTTTTTCAACAGATCCGCTTCGATGACCTGGTTGGTAACCGAGACGAATTCCTTGACCAGCGGGTCGAGCACGTCAATTCGCTCCAACAGCTGCTTGTCGGCCACAAGTTCGCGTGCTCGGTTCAGGGATGCGGATGAGACAGCTGCGTTGTGGGCGAACTTGTCTTTCTGATCGGTCTCACCGGTCGCAAAGAAGCGCCAGCCCGCAGCGCGGACCGCATTCAACGCGCCGTCGGCATCCCGCAAGTGGCCTTCAATCTCGTTGCGTTGCGGTAGCCCGCCCGTGGCCAGGGTCGCCGCTAATTGGTCCAATGCGGCGTCCCATTGGCCCGAGATCGTAATTTGTTTCTGGTTGAGGTCGAGCACCCTCAGCATCAATTCCGCTTGCTCCTCGGCGCCTGCAACGTAAGCCTCGGTTTTGCTCTTGATCTTACTGAAGAGCTCCTTCGATTCGGGCAGAACGGCAAGCGCAAGGACGGCATCGAACAGTTTCGCCTGAGCTTCCCGCGCCGTTTCGAACTGGCTCCTGCTTTTCGCCACCTCTTCAGGCGTCCTGGCCAGACGGATGCCGCGAACGGCGAGCTGCATATTTCGCATCTCGGATTCCGCCTTAAGCGCGTTGTCGGAAATCTGCTGCTGTATCTCGGCGCGTTGATTGACTTCGAACACTGACGACTCGGTCGCCGCCTGGTTCATCACCATTCCGATCGACAGTAAAATTCCGACCAGCCCGGCGAGGCCCAATTTATTTCCGATGCTATTGACCTTCATCCTTCACTGAACCCTTATCGAGTTGCCGAAACCTGCGGCGAATCGTTTCTCGCAAGAAAAAGCCCTTCGCGTTCGAAGCATAGCTTTCGTTCAGATTGAGTTAATTTCAGTTTCCGTGAAGCTACCGCCATTGGATCGGGGTCGTGCTCTCCCCTGTCAGGCCGCCCTCACCGAGTTGAGGAACTTGCCGACTTCGAGCTTGAGGCGGTTGCTGTCG